>JACCDG010440879.1_pt1 | contig 178442 bp, 167 predicted proteins | sample 7442471 | NCBI WGS metagenome assembly JACCDG01 (sample SAMN15323444, study PRJNA562643) | freshwater metagenome | isolation source: river surface water | place: USA:Blue River Watershed | collected 2017-08-17 | reverse complement strand
CGCCTTCTAGTATTGGGGCGGGTGGGGCGTCTGGTTGGTCGACGGGGTCGGGGGCGGTGTATAACACAACTGGGTCTGATAATGTGGGGATTGGGACGTCGACTCCACAGGGTGGATTGGTGGTGACCAATGGGAATGTGGGGATTGGGACGTGGGCGCCGCAGGCTTTGTTGGATGTTTATGGGACGGGGGATACGTATTTTACAACCAATGTGGGAATAGGAAGTGTAAATCCAACGCAGTCGTTGGATGTGGTTGGAACGGGTAAATTCTCGACGGGTGTTAATGCGCCTAAATTAACAAATTTGACATCCAATGGTTTTGTTAAAACAGGGTCGGCTGACGGGACATTGTCTGTTGATACAAATACGTATCCATCATATTCGTCCATGACAGCCAATTTTATTCAAAAGGCAACATCCACAACGGCGGTTGGTAATTCAAGCATATTTGATAACGGCACGAATATTGGTATTGGGACCAATACCCCTCAAGGTGCATTTACAATCACTAATGGTAATGTTGGTATCGCCACATGGACGGCTCAATCATATTTACAAGTCAAAGGGTCTATGGGTGTGCAGGTGGTTAGCAAATCGGCGGATTATACGGCCAGTGCTGGTGATTATGTAATTTTAGTTGATGCTTCTGGTGGTTCAGTCACAATCACATTGCCTGCAGCTAGCGGGGTTTCAGGACGTGTTTATTACATTAAGAAAACGGATTCATCTGGCAACTCTGTCATCATTGACGGCAATGCCGCTGAAACCATCGACGGAGCAACAACCATTTCAACAACAACACAATATCAAGCTTATACGATTGTTTGTGATGGGAGTAATTGGTGGGTGATTTAATGAGGTATTTACTATTTGTGTTTATTTTAATGTGTAGCACTTCTTCGCATGCCGACGTCACGGATGGATTGGTGGGGTGGTGGAAGTTGGATGAGGGGAGTGGCGTTACTACTAGTGATTCGAGCGGTCAAGGAAATACAGGTACATTGACAAATGGACCGACATGGGTAAGTGGTAAGAGAAATGGCGGGATTAGCTTTGATGCATCAGATGACTATATAGCACTTCCAGCTCAACTTATTGCTATTGGAAATACATTTACGTTTACAGCATGGATATATTTTAGCGGTTCATTAACAACGCGATATACAGTATTTGGACAAGAAAATGCAGTAAATGCATTTATGTTTGAAGTTGGTCAAGGTCCTGCTAGTGCAGGATCAGGAAGAGTGGGAAGCTTATATACTGGTCAAGTTGATGTGGAGTCAGTAAGTGGGACGCTTACACAGAATGTTTGGACGCATATTGCGTATATCAAGAACGGAGCAGGTGCAACGAGTAGTATTTATGTGAATGGAGTTTCGGTTAGTCTAACTAACCATGTAGGTCTTACGTATTCAAACTCCAGTGGAGCAAAAGCTATTGGTCGGCGTGCTGCAGCATCACAGCTTTTTAGTGGAAGTATCGATGATGTACGGCTTTATAATCGGGTGCTTACTGAGACGGAGATCAAGGCGATTTATAATTCGGGTGAGCCGCGGTTTAAGATGAATGGGGCGGGGAAGATTGAGAATTATCGGATGAATTGATATTTAAGGAAAGAATTTATGCGTAATAAATTGATTGTTGGGATAGTGGTTTTGGTGTTGATGGCGGCGTTAAAAATGGCGCAGGCATCTTATTTTCCATTGTCAGACACAGGTTCCTCGTCGAATTTAGGTATCGGTACCTTTAGTGCCTTTGGTGGTAAGTTGATTGTCATCGGCGGAAATGTTGGCATTGGATCCTTAACGCCCGGCACTGTATTTGACGTCCAAGGCACCACCCGCACCACAGGCCTACAATTAAATACAAATCCAAGCGCAGGACATGTTTTAGTTTCCGATACAACAGGTATTGGGACGTGGATGGCGGCGGGGACTTTGCCGATATCGGGTGGATCTTCACAGTGGACGACGACAAACACTAATGATGTCTATTTGCCAAGTAATGGAAATGTGGGTTTAGGTACAACAATAACTACGGCAGCTGCGTTAAGTGTAATGAATGGGAATGTGGGGATTGGGACGTGGGTGGCTTCTAGGAATTTGTACGTTATTGGTGATGCAGCAATTATCTCGAATATCACGAATTATACTTCAACGACTTCTGCGTTTGATGTCAATGGAGCGTATATGTCGATCGGCGATAAGGGGAGTTCCAAAACATTTACATCTGGCATCATTGGTATTAAGTTTTATGATGCGGGAGTATCCCACGCTAGCCTTTTATATGATAGTGATATCAATCAATTTGATTTCTGTTATTCCTCAACCAGTGCAGGTCTTGATTGTAATGCAGGGGCCTCATCATTAACAGTTGTTACAACAAATAATCAGGGTAGTGTGGCTGTGTCTAGGGGATCGAATACGGTCCATAGTAATGTTAATTTAGAGATTTTTAAGACTACTTCAGATGATAATTTTGCAATCAATAGCGGTACTGTGTTAGGTGATTTATTTATTGTGAAGAATGCTGGTAATGTGGGTATTGGCACAACTGAACCAGCAAGTCTCTTGTCTGTCGCAGGTGGTGTTGGCATAGGAACTGGTTTTAATTCAAACTATGTTTCAACGGCTGCGCCGACAGGCGGGATGATTGTGCAAGGCAACGTTGGTTTAGGGACGACGACGCCACAAACAGGGTTTGTTTCAATGGGAAATGTTGGGCTAGGTACATGGACAGCGTCGACGAGGTTGGATACCGATGGGTTTAGATTATCGACGTCGCCTGCGGCTGGTTATGTTTTAGTATCAGGATCAACGGGGATTGGGACGTGGATGGCGGCGGGGACTTTGCCGATTTCGGGTGGGACGTCGGGGTGGTCAACGGGGACGGGTACGGTTTATAACACGACGGGGGCGGATAAGGTGGGGATTGGGACCTCTACGCCGCAGGGTGGGTTGGTGGTGACGAATGGGAATGTGGGGATTGGGACGTGGGCGCCGGATAATCCGCTTTTTATTAGTCTTCCTGGTATAGGTAGTAATTCATATGTGCGTATATTTAATACTGCAGGAAATACTTTTAGTACGTATTTGGGGACGACGGCAACAAATCAATACTCATGGTTAACGAACCTGCGCTATGATGGCGCTGCTTTTGTTAAGGATGATGCAACTAAAGGCGCTTGGAGAGCGACTCAGGTTGTAGATACCACAAATGCTGCAAGTAGATTTGATTTGCAATATTCACCAGTTGGTGTTGTCACGCCAGTATCAATCCTTTCTTTGCAGGGTAATGCTTCGACTGGTAATGTTGGTATTGGTTCTCAAGCGCCGGGGTCATTGTTAGATGTTCTTGGAAATATCCGTACGTCAACCCTTTTAGCGACGGGTAATGTAGGTGTTGGCACATCAACAGCTCAAGGAGCTTTGGTGGTGACCAATGGGAATGTGGGGGTTGGTACGTGGGCGCCCAAGTTAGATTTTGATGTTAATGGAAGCTTAGGGGTTAAACCTGCCGGGTCTGGTTATCCAACTTCATTATCAAGTTCTTTAGCAGGAAAAGCATATGTAGTGCATCCAGGAAGTAATTGGGGTTTAGTTGTTGCAAGGGCGACAAATGATTCAGGCGCTGCAAATCTGACGTTTTATCACACAAGAAGTTCTGATGCGTCGACAAATACAACCCTTCAAACCGGTGATTTTGTAGGACGTTTTTCGTTTCAAGGTGCGGTTGGATCAGGTACAGTCATTGAAGGTGCTGAAATAGGCACAGTGGTTAATGGGACTGTAGATGGTTCAAATTTACCAACGGATATTTATTTCAAAACATTGAGTACAGGTGTGGGTGGCGGTGGTGAGAGAATGAGGATTACTTCTTCAGGAAACATTGGGATTGGGACATCGACACCTCAGGGTGGGTTTGTGGTGACCAATGGAAGTGTGGGGATTGGGACGTGGGCGCCAGCGTCGCAATTTCATGTTAAGGGTGGTTCAGCAGGCTTAAGGATTCAAAGAACAGGCGGTGGATTCTTTGAGCCGTTTATAATATTATACAATAATGATGATGCCTCATCTGACGGTGGACAAATTAGAGGTAATGTGAATGAGACAGGTTTAAGGTTTACAAATTCATCATCGCAAGCTGAATGGATGAGGATCAATGCTTCTGGAAATATTGGTATAGGTACAGTGGATCCCAAAAGTGCGTTGACTGTAGTAAGGGGCGTTGGTATTGGAACAGGATTTAATTCATCATATGTAAGTACAACTGCACCATCGGGTGGGATGATCGTTGAAGGTAATGTAGGTATTGGTTCGTTATCCCCAGGCACAGCCCTAGACATCCAAGGCACCACCCGCACCACTGGACTTCAATTAAATACAAATCCAAGTGCAGGTTATGTTTTAGTTTCAGGATCGACGGGGATTGGGACGTGGATGGCGGCGGGGACGTTGCCTATTTCGGGTGGGTCTTCGGGGTGGTCGACGACAAATACGAATGATGTTTATTTGCCAAGTAGTGGCAATGTTGGGTTGGGAACTTCTGCAACAAATCGTTCTGCTTTAACTGTCATGAACGGCAATGTGGGTATTGGTACGTTTGCGCCGGCAGCGATGTTCCAAGTCAATCCACTAACAACATCACCGTTTGTTATCGACTCCGTCGGTAATATTGGGATCGGGACAACGTTTACGCAAGGTGGTGCGGTTTCTATTTTAACAGGCAATGTGGGTATAAACACATGGACGCCTCAGGCATGGTTGGATATTAATGCACCTTATACTGGCTCTACAACACCATTGGCTTATATTCATGGTGGTTGTGCAGGTTGTGCACGTACCGTTCTCTTGCGAAATACCAATGCAACCACAAGTTCAAGTTCTGGGATAACATTTGGTTTTGGGGTTGCTGCTCTTACTGCCGCATCAGCTAGTATTCAAGGGATGTACACTAGTTCCAGTTCCACAGACCTTGTTTTTTATACGTTAAAGTCAGGTGGTTCAGTATATGAAGCTGTGAGATTTGCTGATGGAGGAAATGTAGGCATCGGCACAAGCGTGCCTACTGTCCAACTTGCTGTGATGAATGGTGGCACTGTCGGTATCGGCACATGGATGTCGAGTGGTGGGGCAAAGGTTAGTATTGTTGGTAATATTGGTTTGGGTACGTCGGCAAATGGTGAATATTTAACAACAGCGCCACCGTTAGGCGGGATGATCATTCAGGGTAATGTTGGTATTGGAACAGCAACGCCACAAACAGGGCTTGCAGTTATGGGGAATGTTGGTATTGGTACTGTAACTGCCGCGAATGGTGCGTTGATTGTTAAGGGTGGGAACGTTGGTATTGGAACAGCGTTGGCTCCGACGACGTTATCTCTTAAGGGTGGGTTCTCGCAAATTGTAACAACATTAACCGATGCAGCATCAGTTGCAACCGATGCTTCCTTGGGGAATCATTTCCGTTTAACCACAACACAAAATTTCACACTCTCTAACCCAACCAATCCAACTGACGGACAGCGTGTTGTATGGGAGATTATTCAAGATGGCACGGGTAGTCGAACGATTACGCTAGATACCAAATTCCAATTAGGTTCAGACATTTCTTCCGTTACGTTAACAACAACAGCAAGTAAAAGAGATTTTCTAACAGCTATCTATAACGTTGTTGCTGACAAGTGGTATGTTGTGGGTTTTGCTAAGGGGTATTAATAGAGATGAGAATCGATTTAAACTATATATGGGGCAAAGAAAAAGGGCAAGATGAAAATCACCTTGCCCTAAACTCCAGTAGCTCAAAGCACTCCACTAACGATAATTTATTTATATCACGTAGAAATATCTTTGTCAAGAGCGGGGCATATCAAAGTCCACTAACTGCTTTGATGTGCTCCATCAGTGCGCCCCGGGCGAGATTCGAACCCGCAACCGTTCCTTCGTTAGTGGAGTGTTCTATCCAATTGAACTACCGGGGCGACCTTAGCTATGACAAAGAAGCAATAATATTTGATAATATATCAATAAATAATAAACACGTCAAGATTATTATTACAGAGGCATGCAAGATTTAAGATGAGAAAGGTTTTATCTTACATAAGAATTATGTTATTAACTGCCATGGCCGCTGCCTTGTCATCGCATGTGTTTGCAGCTAAAGATTTTAATATTAAGAATGACACGCAATCATTTTTATATGTCAATGGCGCGAGTGGTAATATCGGCATTGGTACCACGACGCCGCAGGGTGGGTTGGTGGTGACGCAAGGAAATGTTGGGATCGGCACATGGAGTCCAAGTGCGGCTTTGGATACAAATGGTTTTAGATTGTCTTCTGGTCCAGCGTCAGGTTATGTTTTGGTGTCTGGATCAACAGGTGTTGGGACGTGGATGGCACCATCGACTATCAATGCAGCACCTACAGGTTGGTCGACGGGGACTGGGACGGTATATAACACGACGGGTGCGGATAAGGTGGGGATTGGAACTTCGACGCCGCAGGGTGGGTTTGTGGTCACTAATGGGAATGTGGGGATTGGGACGTGGGCGCCAGGTGGTGGGTTGATCGTTACAACAGGAAATGTTGGGGTTGGGACAAATGCGCCTTCATTTGCTTTAGATGTAAAATCTCCAGTACAAGGTTTTAAAGTAACGCAAGATGGTGGTTCAGGACAAGCAATATTTTCTTTAGCGAGAATTAATCATGCATCCCAAAATAATGAATGGTTTTATCAGATTACAAATACAACGGGTGTAAATGGTTCATTGATGATTCGACCAACCGTAACAGCAGACATGGGATTCTTCTCAATCAATGGAGCTGTTGTTCCTAGTTTGGTACTAAAGAGCACCGGAAATGTTGGTATTGGTACGGATATGGTTTCTTCAACTGCAAGATTAGCTGTTCTTGGTGGTAATGTTGGTGTTGGTACGACGACGCCACAGGGTGGATTAGTAGTGACCAATGGGAATGTGGGGATTGGGACGTGGGTTACAAATAATTTATTGGATGTAAAGGGTAGTGTGGGGATTGGTACGACAGCTGTTGGAGATTATACTGTCCCAAGGAATGGTTTAGTTGTGATGGGTAATGTTGGTGTTGGGACATGGGCGTCGCTTGTTCCAAATATTTTTTCTACTTCAAATGTTAATCCAGTTTTAGTTCTTCAAAATAGTACAGGTGGTGGTTATGCCGATTTAGGATTTTATGTTGCCAATGGATCTGCAAATGCAGCGCATGCAGCAATAAAAGCATTAAGAACGAACAGAACAACTTCCGGCGATATCGACATGATCATTGAGCCTAGTAAGGCCTTTGTTCGTACAGAAGCCATACGCATTACAGGGGATAGTTTAAGTGTTGGTATTGGTACAACAATCCCTGGATCAAAACTATCTGTAGCAGGTGGTGTTGGTATCGGTACAGGTTTCAATTCTGCCTTTACAAGTGCAGCTGCGCCTGTCGGTGGTTTAATTGTGCAAGACAATGTTGGTATTGGAACAACCACGCCTCAAGATAAATTGATTGTTATGGGTAATGTTGGTTTGGGTACTTGGACAGCGACGACGCGGTTGGATACGGATGGGTTGCGCTTGTCGACAAATCCTGCCGCAGGTTATGTTTTAGTATCTGGATCGACAGGTATCGGGACGTGGATGGCGGCGTCTACGTTGGCGACGTCGAGTAGTGGTTCTAGTCAGTGGTTTACAAACTCCGGTGTTGGGATTGGAACGTATGACAAAGTAGGGATTGGCACGTCGACGCCTCAGGGTGCTTTTGTGGTGACTAATGGGAATGTGGGGATTGGGACGTGGGTACCGGCAGCAAAGCTTAATATCAAGGGATTTGCTACGACAGAACCAACATTAATGGTTGAAGCTGGATCTCAAGGGAGTAGTGCTCCTTATCCGGTTCAGATTAAAGGATCTGTTGATGCGTTGCCATTTAATGCCTTATATCTAGAAAACACTGGAGGCTCTGTCGGAACTAGTGTAAAGATTAATCTTGCTTCGTCAGTTGGTACGATTGCTTATATTGCTGGCGTAAGAACGACGCCCAGCTATGGGTCGCTGATTTTCGGAACGGTTGATACCATTGGCGAGGTTGAACGCATGCGCATTGACGCAAATGGGAATGTCGGTATAGGTACAACAACATCACAGGCGAAGTTGGTAGTTTTTGGTGGAAACATTGGTATCAACACAATTGCACCTATTACGGCGTTAGATACGAATGAATTTCGATTATCAACGAATCCAGCCGCAGGTTATGTTTTAGTCTCGGGATCGACAGGGATTGGGACGTGGATGGCTGCGGGGACTTTGCCGATATCGGGTGGGACGTCCGGATGGTCAACGGGGTCGGGGACGGTTTATGCAACGACGGGGACTGACAATGTTGGGATTGGGACATCGACACCGCAGGGTGGGCTTGTGGTGACCAATGGGAATGTGGGGATTGGGACTTGGGCGCCTAGTTTGAAATTAGATGTTGGTGGGTTTAATACGACGAATTCCAATATGAAGACTGGATCGCTAGAATTTAATTCATATGCTTTGGGGAATGCATGGGTCTCAGAGAATACGTACTACAATGGTACTAGTTGGAAATATCGCGCTGCAGGTGCAGCAGGTTTATTTTATTTTTATGGCAATGAAGGTCAATTTAGATTTTTTGCTTCTGGTGCTGCTGGTGCAGATTTGCCTACAGCAAATGGATCTGCAGGAGGAGCAGCATCGTTAAAAACTAGTTATGATGGATCATTTGGTGTTGGTGCGATGCATCCTACTCCAGGAAATTATACTGGTGCAACATTTGTGATTACTGGTTCGGGCAATGTTGGTATTGGCACAATAGCTGCATCAAATAAATTAGCGGTAGCTGCAGGTGGTGTTGGTATAGGCACTGTGAGTTACTCTCCTTTTGTAACAACTGCAGCGCCTTCAGGCGGTATGATCATTCAAAATAATGTGGGTATAGGAACAACTTCACCGCAGGCTGCGCTTACTGTGATGGGTAATGTTGGTTTAGGTACTTGGACAGCGGCGACGAGATTAGATACGGATGGGTTTAGATTATCGAGGAGTCCGGCTTCTGGTTATGTGTTGGTGTCTGGATCGACAGGGATTGGGACGTGGATGGCTCCGGGGACTTTGCCATCTTCAGGTGGAGTGTCTGGGTTGAGTGCAAATTATATGCCTCGTGCTGCAAGTGCAACATCATTAACGAATTCAGTCGTGTACGATACGGGTACCAATGTTGGGATTGGTCTGACAACGCCTGCAGCAGCGTTGGAAGTAAATGGTGGGATCATCGCGGCAGGATCAGGCGATTCATATTTTTCATCAGGGAATGTAGGTTTTGGTACCACCACACCTCAGGCGGGTTTAGCGATTGTAAATGGCAATGTTGGTATCGGAACGTGGACAGCTACGTCGGGGATGCAGTTAAAGCAATCATTGGCGGTGTATCGTACAACAACGGCAGCGACGGCAACAACAGCAGGTCAGACGATCATTGCGGTGACAGATACGTCGGCAGTGCGTACGGTGCATTTGGCAACGGCGGATGCGAAGGTTGGTCGTATTGTGATTGTTAAAGATGAGTCCGGTGGTGCAGGGACAAATAATATTACGGTGGACGGTGAAGGTGGCGAGACAATTGATGGTGCGTCGTCGGTCACTATCTCGGCGAACTATGGGGTATTAAGAGTTTATTCAAATGGGACCAATTGGTTTACGTTTTAATGATGCATAAAATTATTTTAACAGTCCTATTTTTATTTCTAGCAAATCCTGTACAGGCAGACATTCGTACTGGGCTTGTGGCTTGGTGGAGAATGAATGAGGCGTCTTCTGGAGCATGTGCAGGTGCGACGGTGGTTGATTCAACGAGAAATGCTAATACGGGTACTTGTAATAGTAGTCCGACTTATGTTGCTGGAAGAATTGGGCCGGGGGCATTGAATTTCGATGGGGTAAATGATTATGTAAGCATATCAAATAGCTCAAGCATCACCCCATCTTATATTACAGTTTCATTCTGGTTTAAATTAAATGCGTTGACGACAACAACTGTTAGTGGAGGGGCTTCTACTAGTTCAATGTATGTTTTGGGGAAAGCGAACAATACGGCAACTGATGATGCCTATGTTGTTTATAAAAGCTCTGGGCATCTCTTATATTTTCATGTAAAAAGTTACTTAAATGCTGCAGTTAGTACAACAAGTTTATCAGCAGGCAGTTGGTATTTTTTTACTGGAACATATGATGGAGCGAATATAAAAACATATTTAAATGGTGTTCTGGAAGGGACTACTGGGTATGCGGGGGGCACCATTGCCTATGATTCTACCGCGCTTACGATTGGGCGAAGATATACTGCGTCTGGCTATAATGCGTATTTTAATGGGATCATTGATGAGCTTCGGATTTACAGCAGAGCTCTAACAGATGCGGATGTTTTGCAATTATATAAATCAATGCCAAATAAGTTGAGCAATGTGAAATTAAGTAATATGAAGATAACGGAATAAAAAATGTCACGATTAATTAAAAATTTATGAGAGCGCTATGATACGAACCCGTTTACTTTATCTATGTTTAACCATTGTCCTCATTATGGGTTTACAGTCTGCTTGGTCGTCGGGGATTAACTTTAATGATACCGATAGTCCAGCTCCAACGGCTAGCAGTGGAAACTTCGGTATCGGCACCTCAACCCCGCAAGCTAAGTTAGCGGTTATTGGTGGGAATGTTGGTCTAGGGACTTGGACAGCGACGACGCGGTTGGATACGGATGGGTTGAGGTTATCAACAAATCCAGCGGCGGGTTATGTGATGGTGTCGGATTCGACTGGGATTGGGACGTGGATGGCGGCGGGGACTTTGCCTATTTCGGGTGGGACGTCAGGGTGGACGACGGGTACTGGGACGGTTTATAACACGACTGGGGCTGATAGAATTGGGATTGGGACATCGACGCCGCAGGGTGGATTTGTGGTGACCAATGGGAATGTTGGGATTGGGACGTGGGCTCCGGCTGGAGCATTTGTTGTCGCTAATGGAAATGTGGGTATAGGAAGTATTTTTCCGCAATCATTTTTCTCGGTTCTTGGTGCACCAAATGTTACATCAGCGGTGGTTCTAAAAGGCGGCGCCGGAACTGGAAATACTTCCGGTGGTGGACTATCCATGACAGGGGGTGCTGGTTCTAATGGTGGAAATGGTGGTGGTATTGCCTTAACCGGTGGTGTTGGTGGGTCTACCAGTGGAACAGGTGGTAGTATATCAATCACATCTGGTTCTAGTGCCGGAGCTGGTTCTGGAAGTATCAGTTTAACAATTGGAACGTCTACGTCAGCATCAGTTGCACAAGGAAGTTTTTCAATTTCTGGGGGTAATTCTACAAGTGTGTCTCAAGGTGGTTCAATAACGTTAACAAGTGGAACCTATAACAGTTTAGGTGCATCGTCATTTACGATGAGTGGGAGTGGAAGTGTTACGGCTTCAAGTTTAACGTTGACTGGAGGAAGCGGTTCATCTCTTTACGGAGGACCAGTTACTATTTCTGGTGGTAGTGGTGGAAATAATGGTTCGCCTAATCATGGTGGCGCTCTTTCTCTTGCTGGTGGCGCTGCTCAGAATGGTGGCGATCCAGGTAATGCAGCAATTTCCGGTGGAAGCTCATCGAGCGGGAATGGAAAAGGTGGAGATGTTTTTATTGTTGGTGGAGCAAATTCAGGGTCAGGGGTTGTTGGTAATGTTTTGCTTGGCGTGAGTTCTTCTGCGACATATCGTGGGAATGTGGGGATAGGTACTGTTTATCCACTAAGTAAATTTGTTGTAACAAGTGGTGGTATTGCGATAGGTACTAATCGTAACAATAGTTTTATTCTGACGGCAGCTCCTAATGGGGGACTTATTGTCGAGAATAATATTGGTATTGGAACAAACACGCCACAAGCGAAATTAGTGGTTATTAATGGGAATGTTGGTATTGGAACGTTTTCTCCTCGAGCGGCGTTGATTGTGCAAGGGGGTAATGTGGGGATTGGTACGGCCAATGCAAATTATAGTTTGCAGATTGGTGGATGTTCGTCAAGTACAGGGACAACGTCATGTGTTGACTTAGCAGAACTTATCCCATCTTCAGAGCCTGTTGATAATGGTGATGTTGTCATGCTCGATGTGCGTTCATCCGTTACGGTCATGAAAGCCGTAAATATTTACAATAACTACCTCTTTGGTGTTGTCTCGACGGAGCCAGCCATTGTTATTGAGGGGTCTAGTGTTGGTATTATCAATGGCAAGGGATATACACTACAGCCCAATAAACCTGCGGTTGCTTTGGCTGGAAGAATCCCTGTTAAGGTCAGTCTTGAAAATGGCCCTATACATATTGGTGATATGATCACAAGTTCATCGCGTGCGGGCATTGGTGCAAAAGCTGTGAAGTCAGGGCGTGTGGTTGGTATGGCCCTTGAACCATTGATGAAAGCTTCAACCAAGCCATACGACTTAGTTATGGTCTATGTTAATCCACATTGGTGGGAAGGTTTCGACGAGGGTCGTGATGAAATCAAAGAAAAGGTTAATATTTTAACGCAACAGGTTGATATGTTAAAGGAAAATAGTAGAAATTTTCAAAAAGAAATTGAAGCTCTAAGAACTTTGATGAAAGAACAAAAGCGCAATCAGTGATATGGCGCGAAAAATGAGTGAAAAAATCTTATTCTTTTCTAGTTTCTTAGCTCAAATCCAATAAAATATAAGTGTTATATAAAATCTAGAAGAACTATATCTTCTAGATTACTTATATTTTATTAATGAAACTTATATCCTCTTATATAAGAATATTATTTATAAACTTTTGCGCGATAGCCGTTTTAGCGGCGCCTGCCTTAGCTGCAAAAGATTTCAATGTAAAAAATAGTACCCAGTCATTCTTATTTGTAAATGGTACTAGCGGTAATATTGGTATCGGTACAACAACGCCTCAAGGTGGTTTGGTTGTCACTCAAGGCAATGTTGGTATTGGAACATGGGCGCCCCGTCAAAATTTGGAAGTATTAGGGACTGCGGTCATAGGGTCATATGATGGTACAGTCAGAGGTAAGTTAAATGTAAATCAGACAACAGATACGAATGCTGGTGGTGTTGGTCTTGTTAATAGTGGTCTTACTGGTTCTGCGCGTTGGTGGGTTGATGCTGCTGGAAATGCAAGATTGGATAGTGGGCTATCAGCAAATGGTAATTTATTTATTAATGGCAGTGGTGCGGGTGCCGGGAATATTGCAATTGGTACAGTTACGTCTATAGGTGGCTTGTCGATCATGGTTCCCAATGTTGGTATTGGAACAACAGCACCACAAACTGCGCTTGCTGTTTTAGGGAATGTGGGGCTTGGTACATGGACAGCGTCGACAAGATTAGACACAGATGGTTTTAGATTGTCAACGTCACCTGCCGCAGGTTATGTTTTGGTTTCAGGATCAACGGGGATTGGGACGTGGATGGCACCGGCTACGATTGGTGCGGGGGCTACAGGTTGGTCGACAGGCTCGGGAACGGTCTATAATACGACAGGTTCAGATAATGTCGGTTTGGGAACAACAACTCCACAGGGCGCTTTGGTTATCATGAATGGAAATGTTGGATTAGGTACACTAAGACCTAATACAAAACTGGATATTGTTGGTCCTTCAACGGTGCAATTGCGTTTAACAGATGCTACTGCTGATGCTACCAATAAGAATGCATATATCACACAACGGCACTATACCAATGCTCAATCAGATGTGGCAATTTTTGTTGGAACGAGCAGTAGTAGTGTCACAACCAATCGTTATGGTGGTGGAAGTTCTGTGCTAAATGCAGCAACCGAACTTCAATTTTATACAGCAGGAAATAATACAACACTCAGCGGCGCGCAACGTATGACAATTGATTCAGCAGGAAATGTGGGAATTGGAACTCCCACGAGTATTGGAGGAAAATTAGTTGTATATGGCGGTAATCTAGGCGTTGGCACACTAACCCCACAGACAGGCTTGGTCGTTATGGGTAATGTTGGTTTGGGTACTTGGACGGCAGACGATAAGCTCGTTGTTATGGGAGGGAATATAGGTATAGGTACATTTGTTCCAGCAGCTGCACTGCAGGCTGTTAATGTAAATAACGGTGGAGAAATTATTGGTGCTATTTTTTCTAATGCTTCAACAAGCACGCTAACCGCTTCAAGTATTGTTTTAAATACCTCAACACTAACGAGTAGTACGACCAATAATGGTACTGTTAAGTTACAAAATCTTCGTCAATCCGATGGTTCAAATGATTTAAATATTTTTAACGCTCCGGGAGGTGCTGTTGCTATTACAGCGCCGACAATGACAATTAAAGGTGCTTCAGGAAATATTGGTGTTGGTACAATAACGCCGGGGAGTAAATTAACTGTGATAGGTGGTGTTGGGGTTGGAACAGGGATTAATTCATCGTATGTCGTTAATGCTGCGCCAACGGGTGGGATGGTTGTGCAAGGAAATGTTGGTATAGGCACAGTAGCGCCACAAACAGGCCTTGCGGTTATGGGCAATGTAGGCCTTGGAACATGGACAGCTTCGACGAGATTGGATACGGATGGGTTTAGATTATCAACGAATCCTGCTGCGGGTTATGTGATGGTTTCAGATGCGACGGGGATTGGGACGTGGATGGCGGCGGGGACTTTGCCGGTATCGGGGGGGGCATCTGGTTGGTCGACGGGGACGGGGACGGTTTATAACACGACAGGGTCAGATAATGTGGGAATTGGTACTTCGACGCCGCAGGGTGGGTTGGTGGTGACCAATGGGAATGTGGGGATAGGGACGTGGGCGCCGCAGGCTTCGTTTCAAATCAATAAGTTAACGGGAAGTCCTTTTGTTGTTGATGGGAATGGTAATGTTGGGATTGGGACAGTGGCACCAGCTAGTGCATTAGTTGTGATGTCTGGGAATTTGGGCATTGGAACTTGGGTCACACCGGCAGGCAAAGTTGTTATTCGCTCTGACGCTGTTGCTGGAGGAAATAATCCAGCCTTTATGATTCACAATGGAGGAAGTTCGTCGGCAGGTGCAAATGTTGATATAGGGTTTTCTATCAGTGCTTCTACGGTAACAGGTTCTCATGCTTCGCTGCGTTTGCAACGCACAAATTATACCAATTCAGGAGATATGGATTGGGTATTTATGCCCAGTGTTGCGTTTAGTCAATCTGAAAAAATGCGATTAACGTCTGGGGGTAAGCTTGGTATAGGTACAACTATCCCAGGGTCTACACTGTCATTGTCGGGTAATATTGGGTTGGGTACAGTAGCATACTCTCCATATGTCTCAAGTTCTGCTCCATTAGGAGGAATAATAATTGAAGGTAATGTTGGTGTCGGTACAACCACGCCACAAACAGGCCTTGCGGTTATGGGTAATGTTGGGTTGGGTACGTGGACAGCGACGACGCGGTTGGATACCGATGGGTTTAGATTATCGACGTCACCTGCTGCAGGTTATGTTTTAGTTTCAGGATCGACAGGTATTGGGACGTGGATGGCGGCGTCTACGTTGGCTACGTCTGGTGGTGGGACGCCTGGTGGGTCTTCTTCGCAGTTGCAATATAATAATGGCGGGTCGTTCTCGGGGATTGTTAATAGTAATGTTACGGCGACGGGGAATGTTGGGTTGGGGACTTCATTGTCAACGAATAAATTGGATGTGTCAGGTGGGGTAGGGATTGGGTCTTCTTATGCGGGGTATTATGGTGGGACGGGCAATGGGTTGATCGTGCAAGGGAATGTGGGGATTGGGACGTATGCGCCGACGAAGGCTTTAGATATTAATGGGGATATTGCGGCGAGTGGTTCTGGGGATTCTTACTTTTTAGGAAATGTTGGTGTTGGTACGTCAAATCCAGGAACAGCCCTTGATGTTTCAGGAACAATACGGACAACAGCTTTTCAATTAACAACGGGTGCGGCAACAAGCTATGTCTTACAAGCTAATGCTGTGGGTGTTGGTACATGGGTTCCATCGACGACGTTGGCAGTGACAACGTCTTCAGGATGGTCGACGGGGACGGGGACGGTTTATAACACGACCGGATCGAATAATGTTGGGATTGGTACATCGACACCTCAGGGTGGGTTTGTGGTTACTAATGGAAATGTGGGGATTGGGACGTGGGCACCAGATAATCCTCTTTTTGTAAGTCTTCCGGCTGTTGGTGCTAATTCATATCTTAAAATATTTAGTAGGACTGGAAATACGTTCGGAACATATTTGGGTACAACGGCAAGTAATCAATACGCGTGGTTCACAAACCTTCGTTATGACGGAGCTGCTTTTGTTAAGGATGATGCAACAAAAGGCGCCTGGAGAATGACTCAAGTGGTTGATACAACAGATGATCTAGGTTTATTAAGTTTGGAATATGCGCCTGTGGGCAACGTTAATCCACAATCTATTTTAACGTTACAGGGCAATGGCACAAACGGCAATGTCGGTATTGGCACCACAACTCCACAAGCTAAGTTAGTAGTTATAGGTGGCAATGTTGGTCTTGGAACGTGGAGAGCAACGACGCGTTTGGATACGGATGGGTTTAGATTGTCGACGAGTCCATCATCTGGTTATGTGTTGGTGTCTGGATCGACGGGGATTGGGACATGGATGGCGGCGGGGACGTTGCCTATTTCGGGTGGGTCTTCGGGGTGGTCGACGGGGTCGGGGACGGTTTATAATACGACGGGGGCTGATAAGGTTGGGATTGGGACATCGACGCCGCAGGATGGGTTGGTGGTGACTAATGGGAACGTTGGGATTGGGACGTGGGCGCCAACATCGAAATTGCAGATCAATGGTCAAGGTGGGTCTACGCCTGCTTTAACAATCAATTCAGGTGATTTACAGTTGTCAGGAAACTTTGCAATGAAAGTTCTTACGACTCAAACCGGTAGTGCAAATTCTGGTGCGCTATATCTTCAAGGGAGTAGCACTACTGTTGGAGACACTGTAGCATTGGCTTTTGGTGCTGGAGCATACGGAGAAATTGCGGGGATTAAAGCAGTTGTGACGACCCCATCTTATGGGGGGTTGCTTTTCTACACGACCGATTCTGCTGGTACAGCTGAGCGTGTGCGCATTGATCAATCAGGTAATGTTGGGATTGGGACAACAACACCACAGGCAAAATTAGCCGTCACGACTGGAAATGTAGGGCTGGGTACGTGGACAGCAACGACACGGTTGGATACGGATGGGTTTAGGTTGTCGACTAGTCCTGGCGCAGGCTATGTGTTGGTCTCGGGATCGACGGGGATTGGGACGTGGATGGCGGCGGGGACTTTACCTATCTCGGGTGGGTCTTCGGGGTGGTCTACGGGGACGGGGACGGTTTATAATACGACGGGGTCGGATAAGATTGGGATTGGGACATCGACGCCGCAGGGTGGGTTGGTGGTGACCAATGGGAATGTGGGGATTGGGACCTGGGCGCCTAGTGTTAATCTGGAAGTCAAAGGAAGGATTAATTCTGATGAGTTGCTTGTTGGTAGTTTAAATTATATTGATTCTTCAGGTGCGGCATTTTATTCGCCTCTTTATGGATTAAGTAATGTTGGTGTTGGTACAACCGCACCACAAGGTGCTTTTGTGGTTGCTAGTGGAAATGTTGGTATCGGTACATGGACTGCGGATTATGCTAAGTTGGTTGTTCGGGGTAATGTTGGGATCGGGACGACGTCATTGACATCTTCAGATTTGAATGTGTATGGCAATGTGGGTGTTGGGACAGCGGCGTCGTTTAGTAATTTGAAGGTTAATAATTTGATCACCATGGGTAGTGAATATGACAATGGAACTCAAGGCTCAGGATTTACCTTAGATTGGAATCGTGGTAATAAACAAAAAGTAACCATGAGCGCGTCATACACGATAACCATGACACCGCCAACATCAGGGGTAGCGAATTTATTATTAAAAGTTGTTCAGGATGGAACAGGTGGTTGGACACCGACGTTAAGTGGTGGTTCAGGTGTAAAATGGAACGGGGCCGCTGCGCCAACATTCACCGCCGCAGCAGGATCAACCGACATTGTGACGTGTTACTACGACGGAGCGTATTATTGGTGTACAGCATCTCTTAACTTTGGACCATAATTAATATGAAACGTCTTATAAATATTTGCTTCGTATTTATGTTATTTACCCCAACCATTTCCCACGCGCATGTCCAGTCGGGGTTGGTTGGGTGGTGGAAGTTTGATGAGGCGAGTGGGAATGCAGCTGATTCGAGCGGTTACGCAAATACAGGAACGCCAACCGGAACAACGATTGTCTCAAATTGTAAACGTGGTGGGTGTCGAAGTTTTAATGGAACAAGTGATTTTATTGATGTAGGTACTAATTTAACGGTAACTTCCGATGTTACTGTTTCTTATTGGGCGTATTTAAGTTCTATTTCAGGGTATCGAATGGCCATGACCAGAACTTCTGGAACAGGAGGGGATTGGGAGATTGCTATGAGCGCAAATGGAAACAGTGAGCCATATTATGGGCGTAATGGTTCAACGATATTTCCAACAAATTATGGGATAACTACAAATAGGTGGCTTCACTTTACGTTAACAATTGATAGTGTAGCTGGGGCAAAAATATATATTAATGGAACATCTGTTGCAACAAGTGTTGGAGTGACATCGTTTAGAAATGCAAATGGCACGCTTTATATAGGTAAACGTTCCGATGGGTATTATTTTAATGGTTTATTAGATGATATCAGAGTGTATAATCGCGCTTTGACGGCGGTGGAGGTTATGGATTTGTATAAGGCGGGGAGTGTTATTAGTGGGGCGGTGATTGGTGGGGGAAAGATTAATCAGTAAGTGATATCATTTTAGTGATATCATGATATCATAAGGAATGCATCATATGGTTCGAATGGTTATATCATTAGACGAGAAAGATAAGAAATGGCTGGTTGCTTATGCGCGAAAGCATAAGATGTCCATTGCTGAAGTGGTTCGCTTGGCTATTAAGCAGTTAAAAGATAAAAATGAAAAGTATGATTGTTTGGATGTTTTGGCAAAAACGCATGGTCTTGGTAAAGATAAAGGGATAGACGGTTTGATATTGTTGACGCGTGAAACAAAAGATTTGAATTCAAAGGTTTTAAAATTTGTAAAATTGCCTGCCCGCAGAAAAACATGAAGTAAAAATAATCCATTCTTTCATTGTTTTACCCTCCTTATTAAATAAAATAGTATTTGTACGCGCGCGAAATTATTTTATTTATCTTTAGAGACATATATCTAAATAATGTCATTTTTTATATCTCGTATAATAGTCTATATATACATATTCCTTTCTGGGATATTCTTTTCATCTAATGCGCTTGCAGCAGGTATCACCATTCCCGCTAATTGTACCCTCGACGTTGCTTCATGTGCTTTAATTGTTTCTGGTGATGTGAATAATAGTGGGACACTGCGAACGTCCACAGGTTCGATTACCACGTCAGGAAATTGGATTAGCTCAGGGGTGTTTACTTCGGGAACTGGGACGGTAACTTTTAATGGAACATCGGGCACACAGATTTTAAATACCGGTGGTTTGGCCAATGCTTTTTATAATTTAACGCACAATGGGGCAAGCACACTGTCATTATCAACCAATGTGTTGGATATTAATAACACCTTTACGCAATCTGCAGGAACGTTGCAAAGCAATAATCTCAATTTAACGTTGGGTAAAGATTGGATCAATACAGGAACATTTACCCCAGGCACATCAACGGTCACCCTAGATGGTACCAATCAAACCATCACAGGTATAACTTCTTTTTATAATTTAACGAAGATCACAGCAACGGCAGATACGTTGACATTTTCTGCTGATGGGGCTGACGAGCAAACCGTTACACATTTATTGACCTTAAATGGTGCGATTGGTCAATTGTTGAGTCTTGAGAAATCTGGGGCAAATGCTCAAGCTAAATTAAAGTTGCAAACGGGTGGCGCGCAAATCATGAGATATTTAAGCGTGCATAATAATCAAGCAACAGGCATGACCTTGGTTGCTGGTCTAACCTCAACTAATGCAGGGAATAATACCAATTGGTCTTTTGGTAATGGGACATTCACATGGGATGGGGTGTCATCAACCGATTGGGATGATCCATTTAACTGGAGCGGCGGCGTTGTGCCTGCCCCAGGGGATTCGGTAACTATTCAACCAGTCGGTGGTACAGTTGTCTATGCGCCCATTTTGTCAACCAATGTGACGATCGCCAATTTAACCTTGCAGGCAAATTCGGTGTTGGATTTATCTGGTCGCAACATGACCATTACCAATACTTTTACTAATAGTGGTAACGTTAGATTAAAAGGAAATGAAACATTAAACTTTACACAAGATACCGTCAATCCAGGGACATTTACGTATTATGGTACAAATACAGGGACAACGATTACGATTAGGGATTTTGGTGCGAGCGATTATTATAACTTGGTCATCAACGATACCAACGGCACGCCAGATACATTTATCACCAATGGTGCTTTGACGACAACGCATGATTTAACGGTGACAGCGGCAGTGCTTAATACGTCGACCAATAGCAATGCTGTAACAGTTGCAGGCACATTGACAGTTAACGGCGGTACGTTAACCGCAACCAATTCAACCATTGATGCCAATGGTGCGGTGGTTATTTCTTCCGGTACGTTGACAGCGCCATCATCGACAGCAAATACGGCCTTTACGGTGGCTGGCGATTGGACGCATTCTGGTGGTACATTTACAGCAAATAGCGGCAAGGTCACCTTAGATGGCACCAACCAAACCATGGTTGGATCTACAACCTTTTATCAATTACGCAAAGTCGTTGCAGCCGCTGCGACCTTGACATTAACCGCGGGAACAACGCAGACTATTACGAATAATTTGGTCATGAATGGTGTTGTGGGCAATGTATTGACCATTGTTAGTTCCGTTGGTGGGTCGGTTGCGAACTTAAATTTACAAGCGGGTGGTACCCAAGCGTTAAGTTACATGACCGTTTCTGACAATACCGCCTCTGGCATCACATTGGTTGCAAGCGCTGGGGGTGTCAATGGGGGTAATAATACCAATTGGATATTTGGCGGCGCCACCATGACATGGACAGGTACCACATCGACGGACTGGGATACTAATACCAACTGGGATCTTGGTATCGTGCCGACATCATTTGATAGTGCGGTGATTGCCAATGTGTCTAATCAACCGGTTCTTGCGACCAATGTTTCTGTTGTAAATTTAACGACCAATGCTTCCTCGAATTTAACATTAAATGGAAAAAATTTAACCTCGACGGGAACGTTTACAAATAATGGTAATATCACGCTCTTTGGTACAGAAACATTGTCGTTTGTTGCGATGGATACGGCTCATGGGACATTTACATATGTGGGTAATGGCGACGGAGTTGTTGACACGATCACAGTTCAAGATTTTGGCGCGACCGATTATTATAGTTTAACCATCAATGATACCCATGGGACAAAAGATCTTTTTATTACCAATGCCAACCTCAATCTTACCAATAATTTAACAGTTTCTAGTTCTGCGCTTAATACTTCGACGAATAGTAATTCAATCACATTAGGCGGAACGCTAACAGTAAATGGGGGTACATTAACAACGACGAATTCAACCATTGACGCGAACGGGGCTGTGCTTATTTCTAGCGGTACCTTCATTGCCCCATCATCAACAACCAATACTGGTTTTACTGTAGCAGGTAATTGGACGTACTCAGGAGGCACATTTACCAATTCCAACGGTAAGGTTACCCTTGACGGTACCAGCCAAACCATGGCGGGTTCATCAACATTTTATCAATTGCGAAAGGTTGTTGCTGCTGCCGACACATTAACATTAACGGCAGGGACAACTCAAACGATAACCAATGACATAACGCTTTCAGGTGCGACTGGGCAAGTATTAAGTCTTCGAAGTACGGTTAATAGTTCTCAAGCAAATTTAAGTTTATCGGCCTTAGGGACACAGTCCATTAATTACATGGATGTTAAAGATAATAATGCAACGGGTTTAACATTAATTGCACGCAACAGTTCGGTAAATTCAGGTAATAATACAAATTGGGTTTTTGGTGGGGCAACAATCACATGGACTGGTACAACATCTACCGATTGGGATTTAGCAACCAACTGGGATTTAGGTATTGTGCCAAATAGCGACGATACAGCCATTGTGACCAATGTGGCTAATGCACCTTTATTATCAACCAACACCTCATTAACCACTTTAACAGTTAATGCTAGTTCAACCCTGACGCTCAATGGAAAGAACATAACCGTCAGTGGTGTATTAACCAATAATGGCACCGTCTCGTTATTTGGAAGTGAAACAATGAGTTATGGCACCATGGATGTTGCGCATGGAACGTTTGTTTATACAGGCAATGGCGATGGTGTGGTGGATACCTTTACGTTACATGATTTTGGTGCAACGGATTATTTCAACTTGGTTATCAATGATACGCATGGCACAAAAGATCTCTTTATCACTAATGGGAATTTAACCACAGCGGGCACACTTAATGTGACAAGTTCATCGCTTAATATTTCCACCAATACTAATACGTTAACAACGGCAGGGACCTTGACAGTTGATGGTGGTACGTTGACAGCAACGAATGGTAACATCGATGCCAATGGGACGGTTGTGATTTCAAGTGGTACTTTGACTGCGCCAACGACAGGAAAAACATTTACGGTTGCGGGGAGTTGGACGCATTCTGGTGGTACGTTCACACATTCAAGCGGTCGTGTCACCATGGATACAACCACAACAGCGACAATGACTGGTGATACAACGTTTTATGATTGGTATTCAACAACAGCGAATAAGCAATTTATTTTTACAGCTGCTTCGAATCAAACAGTAAATAATCTATTTAATTTTGTTGGTGCATCGGGATCTCCTATAACCTTGCGTTCTTCAACGCCGACTTCAACGTGGAGCATCACCACAACTGGTTTAGAAAATACAGTCAGTCAAATTGATGTTGAAGATTCTATCGCGGTAACCAATCGGATTGTTTGTTTGGAATGTACGGACTCTGGGAATAACACCAATTGGCGATTTGTTCGCTTGGCATTAAATGTTCCAGCAGATCAACGCACGGTTGGTCAGCTGCCTGTTATCATCGGTACAGGGCCTTCAAACACCAACATTCGTATTAAGGGTCTTAATGAAGCGGGTGTTGAGGTCAATGTTGCTACAACAAGATCAGATGCTGATGGTAATTACCGCGTTGTCGTCGGTCAAGATAATGATACCGATAATACAACATCGGTCGCAGCTGGGTTGAAGTTGCGGATTAGCACTTCTGGTTATGATAATTATCTTCAACCAAACATTTTAAATTCATCAAGCATAGAAGTTCCTGGTCCAGCCAATACATTGGAGATTGTGGCAAATCCAACCAAGAATCAAGTACCTCAAATCACATCTCCAACCAATAATCAACGGGTAAGAGGAGACTTGCCCATGTTTGTTGGAAACGGTAAAGCATCTTTGTCGGTTGCTGTCTGGGGGTCTGATTCAGACGGAAACTTGCTAATTTCAAATATTGGTTCGTCGACAACCGATACATTGGGCTATTTTGCGTTTCCAATCACAACAGCCTTAAAGAAGGGCACTAATTATTTATCTGTTGTTGTTGATGGCGTTTCCAGCGATCTGATAACAGCATATTTAACGGATCCATATGGTGTTGTTTTTGATTCAACGACGGGTAATCCGATACAAGATGCGGTGGTAAGTTTGTATCGGGTTTCTGATGGTCAGTTGGCTGAAAAGAGTTCTTGCGATATTAACGGTAATATCACCACGTTGCGTGATATCGATTGTAATGATACCAATCCTTATACAACAGCAGCAGATGGGCAATATAGTTTCTTAGCCGCCAATGCCGATTATTACATGGTTACTTCTAATGGAGATTTTATTTATCCGTCGACATTATCAACGTTTCCTCCAGGCAAAGTCGTTACAACTGGTTCTAAGGGTGAGAATTTTACCGTTAATAGCGTTATTTTACAAATTGACCATCCCGTTGACATCAACAAGTTCTTGTTACGTATTGAAAAGACAGCCAATAAAACAGAAGTGCGCATTGGCGATGTCATCACATATACCGTTACTATACAAAACCTTTCAAGCACGGATACGGTTAATAATATTGTTCTTGTTGACCGACCACCACCAGGTTTCAAATATTTGAATAACAGAGTCTTGTTAGATGGCGTTGCCATTCCAGATCCTGTCATGAACCGTCAATTGAACTTCGTTATTGGAACCATTGCTGGTGGGGTTACCAAGACATTAAAATATCAATTGGTGGTCGGTGCAGGTGTATCGACGGGAACTTATGAAAACGTTGCACAGGCACGTTATGCCAATAACTTGGTCATTTCAAATTCGTCTACCAAATCTGTCAAAGTTGTGATGGATCCCTTATTTGATTTAGGTACCATCATTGGTAAAGTTTTCTATGATTTAAATGAGAACGGCATTCAAGATGCACCAGAATATGATCCAACCGAAGGTACAACGATTGTTGAAAAGCCTGTTGGTAATGTGCAGATTGCCACAGAAGACGGGACGTTGATAACAACGGACCGCGAAGGTAAGTACACATGGCCGGGGGTTTTGCCAGGGCGTCATATGTTAAGGATCGATGAACGCACCCTGCCAGCGGGTGCATACTTAACCACAGATAAAGCGGTGGTTGTTGATGTGACCAATGGTTCAATTTCAAAAGTTAATTTTGGCGTTAACATGGATAATAAACAAATAGTTGGCAAAGATGCTGTTTTCTTTAATGAAAAGATCGCTTTAAATCAAGATAAGAATAAACCTGCACCGCGATTAAACGTTGCACTATTTACACCTGAGGATGATAAGGAAAACGTCACCTTATATAACAATGCCGCATTATTTAGGCCTGCACAATTTAGGATCTTTACAAATTATGCACCATTTATTGATAAATGGCGGCTTGAAATCATCGATGCTGATACAAGGAAATTGATTAAGCATTATGATGGAACCAAATACAATATCCATGATGCCATCCTTTGGAATGGTAAAGGTGATGACGAGCGAATCATCCGTGTTGATCATCGCTATGCCTATGTTTTATCTGTGACCAATGAAGAAGGGCAAAGAGATACCACAACCGAGAAACCGATCCAGATTAAAACCATTGAAACAGAAGAAGAATATAAGAAAGAAAAAGAACGGGTATCAACCATCGAATGGGAGAAGAAGCAAGCAGAAAGTTATCGCAAATGGGTTGAAGTGCAGGGGGCCGTTAATAATCTAGATCGTCGCGGCATCATCGTTGCTGGTGAAACCATTCGCATCAATCGCCAAGGCCAAGACATTAAAGCAGTCCGTATTTTGAAAGACGGTGTCTTATTTGCAGAATTGCCGATGGAGCAATATTTTGGTTTAACACCTAAGGAATTGTTAGAAGCAGGGATAACCACAACGGATAAGCCAAGCAATGTTGAAATTATCTTGCCTAACGGTGATTATAATCTAGAAGTCATTGGACCAAAAGGTGCGAATCAAGAAAGTGATGTTCGTGGTGCCAATGATGTAATGGATGGGAATCTTGTGCCGTCACCAATGATTACGCCAATACCTAATAGCATGCCGTCTCCCGTCGGATTAGAGCGATATACACGACCTTTGAAAGTTGGGGATGATTACTTTATGTTTGTTGGTCTCGGTGATGCAAAGGCGGGGTATAACTTAAATCGTGGCAATGTGGAGCCTATCCAGTCGAGTGATAACTTCCACAATAAGTTCTGGCATGAAGGTAAAGCAGCGTATTATTTAAAAGGAAAGATTCAGGGGAAGTATCTTGTCACCTCATCCTTTGATACCGATCGTCAACAAAAAGAATTGTATCGAAAGTTAGATCCTGCAACATTTTATCCCGTTTATGGCGACCAATCATCGATCAATTATGATGCTACAGATACGCAGGGGCCGTTGTATTTGATGGTCCAGTGGGATAAATCACAAGCTGTTTGGGGGAATTATGCGGTTGATTTTAAAGACACAGAGTTTGCTAATTTCACCCGATCATACTATGGTGGAAAGTTAGATTATCAAAGTTTGTCGAATAATTCATACGGTGATGCCCGCACCAAGGTGGTGTTGTTCCATGCGGAAGTTCAGCAGCGCCCCAATCACAATGAATTCTTAGGTACTGGCGGCAGCTTGTATTTCTTAAAGAATAAAGATGTGGTGCAGGGCACAGACAAAATTCGCTTAGAAGTGCGCGATAAAATTACTGGTTTAGTTTTGTCGTCCAAAGAAATGAAGCAAGGTTCTGATTATGAGCTAGACGAGGGGCAAGGTCGGATCTTGTTCTGGCAACCCGTTTCAATGATCGCTAAAGCTGAATCGATTATAACGAGCACCTTAACCGACGGTAATCCTGTGTATGTTGTTGCTGATTATGAATATTATATTCAAGATAAGATCCTTGAAGCATCTGAAGGTGGTCGTGTGGCTCAAGGGATTGGTGATAATGTTGTTGTTGGTGGTACATATGTAAAAGAAACTCAAGCAGACAAAAACTTTGCCTTACAAGGCACGGACGTGACAGCACATTTGGGTCCTGATGCAACGGTGAAAGCAGAATTTGCTAAAACACAGTCCACAGGCATTAGTTCATATGTTTCAACCGACGGTGGTATTACCTTCACCCAATTGCAATCAGGTGATGCGTCAACAGGTGAAGCTTTTGGTATCAGGGGTGATGCGCGCTTGTTTAACCGCTTGGGTGTCAGCACGTATTATAAATGGATAGAAGATTCATTTACGTCTGTTCAGGCCTCGTCACAACAAGGCAAAGAAATGCTGGGCTTAGCATTAACATTTGATTTAACGCCCGTCACACGCTTGACCGCAAAAACAGATATACAAAAATTGATTAATAACGGTAATTTACAAACGGTTGCTCAAGTTGGTGCCAGTGAGACAAGTACGACGCTTGTTCAGGTTGTGCATGAAACAGAACGCTTAAAGTTGACAGGCGCATATCAAATCCAAGAAGTTAAGGATAAGATTGGCGACATTGTGACGCAAACAAATCAAGTCACAAAAGCCTTGGCGGGTAAAGCAGAATACGCGCTCAATGGTCGTGTTACCGTAACCGCAGGCCAACAATTTGATATCAATGATCCAACAAAGAACGTTACGACCATTGGAGCTGAAGGTCGGGTTACGGATCGATTAAAGGTTAGCGCTCAAGAATCATTTAGCCAAGAGGGTACGGCAACAACGGTTGGAGCTACACAAAATGTGACCGATAAATTAGCCTTTAATACGTCGTATACCATGGCTCAATTCAAAACAGGTCAAATGGACAAGACCACAACGTTTGGCGCTGAACAAAAGTTCAATGAAAACATCACAGCCAATGCGGGTGTTACCATGACGGATTCTTCGACGGGAACAAAGACAACCAGCGGAACGGTGGGCACAAAGGCGAAAGTTAAGCTTAATGAAGGTACCGAGCTTGAAGCGGTGGTTGGTAAGACTGCCGATATGATGGGGCGACAATTTACCACAGCAGCAGTGACAGGGACAACCGCTTTAGGTTTAGATAAAGATGCGACGATCAAGACAGCTTTAGCCGTTGATCTAGCTAATGGTGGTGGGCAAACAAAAACCATGGCCATTGATGCCACCAAACATATTAATGATAATTTAACCACAACATCGAGTCTTAAGGTGGATGAGAATGCTCAGGGTGGCAAGACCACGACGATCGCCATGACCGATCAAGCGAAGATCAGTGAACGTTTGCAAGCGGTTAGCGAAAAAGCCTTTACGATCAATCCCGACGGGTCAACAACCAATACCAAGTATGGCTTAACCCGCAATCAAGATGGAAAAGCTTTGGAAGCATCTGTGACACGCACTTTGGGTGACGATAAGAGTGGTGCCGTCACACAATCTAATATCTTTGGTTTAACAGGTGATGTTAACGATAAGTTGGCTTTACAAGGAAGTTTAGAAAAGGGCAGTGTTCAGAATCTTGATGGCAGTAGGACAGACCGCACCGCGATTACCATGGGTGCTGGTTATGTTTGGAAAGATCCTGAGCTTGCCATCGAACGTTTAAAAGATTCAGCAAAAATTGAATTTCGTTTTGATAATGGCAATGAGAATAAACGTCAATTCGTCTTCTATAATGCATTAGAAGGAAAAGTCACGGATAACATGTCGGTGTCTGCAAAAGTGGAATTTTCTAGGACAGAAAATGTAACGACCAACACCATTGAACAACGTCATCAACAAATTATCTTAGGTGCTGCGTATCGACCTGTTAATTTTGATCGCTTAAACTTAATTGCCCAATACGCATATACGCAGAACGCTGGTCCGATTGGACAATCAGCGGGCACAGCCTTGGATGTAGAGCGAAATGTTGCTCAAGTCTTTGGACTTGAAGGTGTGTATGATGTCAATGAAAGTTGGCAATTAGCAGAAAAGTTTGCAATTCGTATTAACGACGAGAAAGTTACAGGCTTTGCATTTAATCGCACGCACACATGGTTGATGATTCATCGCATCAATTACAAGTTAGATCGCGATTGGACGTTAAGTTCAGAATTACGTAATTTAACTCAAGTGGAAGCAAAAGATAGTAAGCAAGGCGTATTGCTTGAAGCAACACGTAATATCAACGATAACGCGCAATTAGGGTTGGGCTGGAATTTCACACAGTTTAATGATGATTTGACCAATTTGAACTACACGTCGCAAGGTCCGTTTGTCCGCATGTCTGGAAAATTATATGATCGCTCTCCGGCAGAAAAGCAACGCGCTAGAGAAAAATGGTTGGATAATAAAGTCAGTGAATGGGCATGGGCCATGGTGTCCAAAGAATTACAAAAGCCTGATAGTAAAGTTGTGGCAGATTTAAATCATATGTTTGCTGTTGCCTCGGCTGCTCAAAAACAAAAGAAGCTAGCAGAAGCACAACAAATTTATAAAGACATCATCATGGCTGGTCAAATGATGTTTGATGAAGCGTCAGAATTTATCCGCACACAAATTGCTTATGAAGAAAAGTTGCAACAATACAATAAGACCGCAGAAGATTACTATCGTTCCGGCGAATATCTCAAGGCAAGAAAATTATGGGAGAAAATAGTAGCCGATGCACAAAAGGGTGTGATACAATAACGATTATGTTTTATATTTTTATATATTTATTTTTGTTCGTTGCGAATCCTTGTTTTGCTGGTCAGCCATCCAGCGGTCTAGATAAAGAACCATCTGTCGATACCGCCGCTTCAGCAATTTCTCCAGAGCCCCCATCATCTAAACTTGAAGATGAAGAAGCTTCTGTAACACAAGACGCATCAGATGAAACAGCAGCAAGTTATGTCTACGATTTAAAAAAGCTCATCATCAAATCCCGCGAAAATATCAAGCGCGTTAACGAAAAAATTAAAGAACAAACAGTTATCAAGCGTAATCAAAAACGTGAAGAACGTGCGCGTGAATATTATGAACATGGCCTTCAATTGCAAGATGAAGGCAAATTTAACGAAGCACGTGAATATTTTGAAAAAGCCATCGCGATTACAGATCACCCGGAAATGCTTAAGTACATTGATCAAAGCGCAACGAAATTAAAAGCCCAAGAAGCTGCTTTACGTTCTCAAGAAAAACAACAAATGCGCATTGAATCCCAAGAGAAACAAGCCAAGTTGTTAGATGCCGCCACAGCATACAATCAGGCTGTTGCCTATTTTAAGGAAAAGAAATTTAAAGAAGCAAAAGACATGTTTAACCATGTGCAAGAATTGTCAGAAAACTATAAGGGAACGCAAAGCTATCTTAGGATCATTGATCAAAATATTTTAGAAAGCGAAGCCACTTCATCAAAACAAAATTCGAAAGAAGTTCAGCGTCAACAAGCTGAAGCTGAAAAAGCAAGAGAACGAGAAAAAGAAACATGGCGAAAAGAAATTGAAAAGAAAGAAAAAGATCGTAAGACTCAGATCAACGCTCAAGCAGATAGTGTTTATGCAGAAGCCGTGACACTTTATAAGAATAAGAAGTTCATGGAAGCAAAAAAGAAATTTGGTGAAGTAGAATGGGTTGTCCCAGATTATAAGGCAACACGCGATTATTTAGCCCGTGCAGATAAAGATATGGCTGCAGAGCAAGCACGCATTGATCAAATCAAGGCCAAAGAACTTGCCATGCAACAATGGGAAGAAGAAGTTGCTCGTCGCAAGAAAGAAGCTTTAGAGAAAAAAGAAGCAGAAGAAAAAGAGAAACAACGCATTAAACAATTAGAAGATCAAGTAAGCTTTGTATATCAAGCCGCTGTTAACTTATTTGATAAAAAATCTTACGATGAAGCATTAGAAAAATTCAACGATATTGAAAAAACCTTGTCAGGTTATAAATCAACAAAGGCATTTATTGCCAAGATCACCTATATTAAGGAAAAAGAAAAACAACAGAAAGAACAAATTGTTGCTCAAGAAGCACGCCGTAAAGCTCTCGAAGAAGAGCGCATTAAAGCTCAAGAACAAAAATCAAGAGACTCACAAGTAAAACGTGAGATTCAAGACAAGGCAATGAAAGAACAAATTAGTTCTCAAAGCGTTGTCCCATCTGCACCAAAGACCAAAGAAGAAGAAATTGATGAAGCAAAATTGATTGAAGCATTATCAAAGCAAAGTGCTAGCGTCATGGCAAAAATCAATGCATTGGCAGAAGACAAACGCATGGCCCCAGTTAAGCGAACCATGGTTAAAGTCGATGATGCGCTTAATCGTATTAAGATGCAAAAGGAAAGCATCTTACGTGAATTGCGTGCCCAAGAAGAAGCTGAACGTCAACGTCAATTAAAGATTGAACGTGAACAAAGATTAGCTGCAGTTAAAGATGATTATGATGAAGCCATCATGTTATTGCGCAATCAAAACTATGAAAGCGCCATGCCCATTTTTGTGAGAATTGAAAATGACATGCCTAATTACAAGATGACACGTTGGTTCTTAGCTCATATTAAAGAAGATGCAGCTCAAGCAGAACGTCAAGCTGTTTTAGAGCGAACACATAAAGAAGAAGATCGCATTAAAGAATTGGAAGCAAAGCGTGAACGTGAACTCATGGCTCAGAGAGTTGCGGAACAAGAACGCCGCAAGGCAGAAGCAGAGCGTAGACGTCAATTGCGTGTTGCTCAAGAATCGGAAGTTCAAGCATTGGCTGACAAAGCTGTTAACTTAAATGATGAGATCTTAGAAGTTTCTCGTCGTAAAGATTTCCAAATGGCTAAGGCTAAGTTTACAGAATTAGAAAAAGTTTTGGAAACCTTAGAAGCATTAAAGAGAACCATGGCCATGGAAGATGTTCAAGAACAAGAGAGCCAAATCAAAGTCATCAAGGTTGTTAAAGAAATAAAAGAAACAAAAGAACCAAAACCGACTAAAGAAATTAAAGTCATCAAAGATGTTAAAGTTGTCAAAGAAATCAAAAAGATCAAACCATCTGTTGATGTGGAAGAGCAACTTTTAGCCAGACGCATTAAAGCACAAACAAAATCAGAGGCCATGGTTGTTGATCAACGCAAAGAAAAGCTTGCTGAAATTAAAGCTAAGAAGAAAGAATACGAAGATCAAGAACGCCGCAATCGTGCTCAACGTTTAGCTGAGGAGCGTGCAAAGCGTGAAGAGCAAGATTACGCCCAAGATGCTGCAAAGCGACAAAAAGAAGAAGTTTTCGATCACGCAGTTTCTCTGTACAAACAAAGAAAATTCACCGCTGCGAAAGTCATTTTTGATGATTTAGCTTTACAAAATTACCCAGGGGCAAAAGCCTATATCAAGAATATTGATAAATATTATGAAAAAGCTGCAGCAAGGTCTGACGCTGCCAGTGAGAAAGAGCGTAGTGAATTTATTGGAGAGCAGATTAGAAAACAAAAGATGGCGAATGTTTTAGCACAGAAGGAACGCGCACATCAAAGAGAATTAACCGCTCAGTTAGAACGTCAGCGTCGATTAGCCCAAGAAGCAGAACAAAAGCAACGCATTCAGATTGAAAGCATGAAGTTAAAAGAACGTGAACGTGAACGCATACAACGTCAACGCTTGAAAGAACAAGCTAAACGTAAAAAAGAAGAAGAAGATTTACAATTTAGAAAAATACCTGCAGCAATACGTCAAGAACCAGCTGTAAAAGAAGAACCAGTAAAGCCTATTGAACCAATTACAATGGAAGTTCCAGAACCAAAACAAGAAGCTGTTGTTACGACGCCTGTTGTTGAAGCTGTTGTGCAAAAGGCTGAGGTTGTGACTCAAGATGATCGTCAGAAACAAAAAGAATTTTCTGATAAACGTAAGAAATATTTTGAAGAGCAGCAATCTAAAGAAGAAAAGGCCAAAGCGGAAGAAGCAAAGAAGTTGGCTGCAAAAGAAGCTATTGAAAAACGCAAAAAAGAATTAGAAGAACAAAAGAAAAAAGCTGAAGAAGATAAGAAAAAGGCCATTGAAGATCGCGCAAAAGAAGTTGAACGCAAGAAACAAGAACTCGTTGATCGTAAAAAGAAACAAGAACAAGAACGCTTAGCAGAATTAGAACGCAAGAAGAAAGAATTGGAAGATCGCCAAAAACGTGACGAACAACGTAGGGCTCAAATCTTAAAAGATAAAGAACGTCAACAACAAGAAAAGCTAGAAGAACAACGCCGTAAGGATGAAATCAAACGTCAACAAGAAGAAGCACTGAAAGAACGTCAACGTCGTGAAGAGTTAGAGCGTCAAGCACGTGAACATCAAAAGCAATTGGATGAAGAACGCCGTGTGATCCAACAAAAGTTAAATGACAGTGCTTCTGCCATTTATGATGAAGCCATGCGCTTGTACGCACAAGCAAACTATCAAGCGGCTTACAATAAATTTAAAGATCTACAAGACGTTTTGCCTGACTTTAAACAAACCCAAAAGTACATGACTCAAGCACAAATGTTTTTAAACCAACCCGCACCTGTTGCAGTTAATGCAACAACATCACAACCAACGACGTCGAAACAGTCAAGCGTCGCTTCACAAGACACGCCAGCGCCTGTTGATCGTGAACAAGCCATTAAAAAGACCTTAGAAGTTTTTGATTTACCTTCGAATGGCAATTAATCATCTAGCTGCAGAGAATAGTCCTTATTTAAGACAGCATGCTCAAAATCCTGTCCATTGGTTTCCTTGGGGCCCATTAGCCTTTGAGAAGGCTGTTAAAGAACAAAAACCAATCTTTCTTTCGATTGGTTATTCCACATGCCATTGGTGTCATGTCATGGCACATGAAAGTTTTGAGAATCAATCAACCGCAGATATTTTAAACCAGTATTTTATTGCCATTAAAGTTGATCGTGAAGAGCGGCCAGATATTGACCACATTTATATGAATGCGGTGATTGCTATTGCCGGTCAAGGTGGTTGGCCTTTATCTGTTTTCTTAAAACCAGATGGTCAGCCTTTTTATGGAGGCACATATTTCCCCCCAATAGCAAAATGGGGTTCACCGGCATTTAATGATGTGCTCTTATCGATGCGCGATGCATGGGATCATAATCAGGCGGGGATCACCACATCTTCTCAAGAATTGCTCTTGATTTTGCAACAATCCATGGCGGCATCATCGCCAATCGCTGTCATTGATTCAAAAGCATTAACTGTCGCTGTCACAAATCTTGCCTCACAATTTGATCAACAAAATGGTGGATTCTCACATGCGCCTAAGTTTCCTATGGGGCACACACTATCATTTTTATTATCCATGCACGGGTCAGATAAGCCCACCTTGCCACAGGTAGAACAGACACTAACCATCATGTCAGCTCGTGGGATACATGACCAAATTGCTTCAGGGTTTCATCGCTATGCAACCGATGCGGCGTGGCAAATCCCACACTTTGAAAAAATGCTTTATGATCAAGCCCTGCTTGTTTTTGCTTATGCCCAATGTTTTCAAATAACTCAAGATCCATTATATGCCCGCGTATGTCGATCAATCATGGATTATGTCTTATCTGATATGACGAGCAAAGAAGGTGTTTTCTATTGTGCTTACGATGCCGATGCAGAGGGCCAAGAAGGGGCGTATTATGTTTTTACGCATAAGGAAATTTACGATCAATTAGACAAAGCCACCGCCGATGTTTTTGCTATGTATTATGGCGTGCAACCACAAGGTAATGTTGATCATGACCCCCACGGTGAGTTTCAAGGTCAAAACATTTTATTTCAAACAAGGCCTCTTGATCCAATGCATCAGGTTATGATGGATCAGGCTAAAGCAAAATTATTATCCTTTAGACGCGGTCGCATGGCCTTGCACCTTGATGACAAAGTCTTAACCGACTGGAATGGCTTAATGATCGCGGCACTCGCATTTGGTGGGTTGGTGCTAAATGATAGACGCTATATAGATCATGCTACCAAAGCTGCTGATTATATTTTAGACAATATGTATAAAAATGGTATGTTACAGCACCGTTGGCATGAAAATGTGGCAGGTATCACAGCTATGTTGGATGATTATGCATATCTTGCTTTAGGGCTAGTGCATCTCTATGAAGCCACCTTTGATCAAAAATACCTGCAACAAGCAGAAGTGCTAACCGACTATATGGTGCAGCATTTTGAAGATCAGCACGGTGGATTTTTTATGTCACCAGAAAACAATGATTTAATTGTGCGTCCAGTTGAGATTTACGATGGAGCCATGCCTTCTGGAAATTCAGTGGCAGCTGTTGTTTTGATGAAATTATTCTTTTTAACCGATAAGACAACCTATCAAGATGTGGCTATAAAGACTTTCAAACGATTCTTACCTACTGTCCTAAAAGCACCACAAGGATATACCTATTTCCTACAAGCCTTACAGATGCATGTTGCAGGTCCATTGCAAGTAACCATACGAGGGAAGGTTGCACCTCAAGAACTTGTCTCTATTCAAAATATAGTGTATAAATGCTTCAAGCCAAATTTGAGCATTAAACGTGAGCCAAGCATGGATCCTTGGTCCGTTCAAATTTGTAAACAAGGCGTTTGTGGGTTACCCATTACCGATATGAAAATGATTGAAAGACAGTTGATATGATCAGACTTCTCTATTTATCACCAGTTATTGCCATCATAGGTTTCTTGTTTGCTGGTTATCTAGCATTTTACCGACCAGTCACCATGAATAATCAAGGTAAAAATATATCAGCAAGCCAAGCCATTGAAGATATCAAGGGTACGTTGCAAATGGTCAAGATTCAGCAAGATTTACTAGCGGGTTCATTGGTAGCCCAAAAGAACGATCTTATTGAAGAAAGCACCAATGCAAGCAAGCTCTATGAGCAAGTTAGCAATAATCAATTCGAAGACATGGATTTGGTTAAATTAAAAGCATCCATTAACGATTTTAATCAACAAGCCTTAGACTTGGCGAGTGATCAAAATGCACTGATTCAATTCAATGATCAATTGCGCGACGGGATAGCGGCATTAGACAAACAAGTTCGTAAAGTAGATATTGCTCAATTATTGCGCCCAAAACATGAAGTAGAAAATGGCTTAAATGCCATGCGCATTCAAACTGCGAAATTAGTAGAATTGCAGCGTGAGATCATTGAAAAGTCTAGGAACTATAATGAGCGAGCTAAAGAATCAATTATGGATATGAAAGCAAAATTAAAGGAGCAGTCACAAAATATTGCAGCCCTAAAGACAGATCGTAGTGCCGTGCTCCAAGAAAAGATCAATGATACAATTAGCAGACAAGATGATATGCTTAGTCACGTTAAAGAGCAGGAAGCCAGTTTAAATGAGGTGCGTAAACAAAATCTTGAGCAATTAGAGAGTTCGAAGGAACGTGTTGCTGCCATGGTTGAACAAATGAAAGATAGGATGGCAGATGTTCGAGACAAGATGCAGGATGCAAAGGAAAAAGCCCGCGATGCACGCGAACGTGCCAAAGACATGCAGCAGGCGCTTAAAGATCGGATGAATAAGTAATGGTGACATATGCCGTGTAGCGATAGTTCGTCAGGACTTAATATAAGGCTTGATGCCAATGAATGCTTAGATAGCTTTAAATTTGCTAAGATCACGTGTTCAAGTGAGATTGGCGGCGGGACAGGTTTGTCGGCGTATTGTCATGGTAAAAGTCTTGAAGACATTCTTGAGTTAGACTTTTATATGTTGCGCACTGTGCTTAATCTAAATGCTGATGAAGAAGCTGCGTTTATCATGTATTTAGAATTAGATGCCTTAAAAGCAGGGATTGCACAATATTTAGGGATTGATCATCCATCGATCGACGCAGAACGTTGCCAGATATCATCGATAGAACACAATGGCGATTATATTGAAATTGCCCAAGTGATTTTACCACCCAAAGAACTACCTAAAATCCTACCCTGTAGCTTAAAAGATCGAGAATAGTTTTAAGTTTTTTCTTTACCCTTGGCGATGAGGACTTTACCGGTGCGAACCATTTCAACGGTGTGTTTCTTCATGATTGCTTCGAATTCATCTAACTCGGCTGTGGTGCCAGTTTGTTCGACCACATAAAACCCTTCCGATGTGTCGTCAACCTTAATGCGGAATTTACGGGCATATTTACTAATAAAGGTTATCACACTTGGTGTGGCTTTTACTTTAAGCAAAGCCAATTCTTTCTCGATCGAATGTGTCGCATCATGTTCACCGCAATGGATAACATCAATCAATTTGCTCACGTTCTTGATGATTTGATCTAAAGTTTCTAAGTCACCTTTAGCAGTGATCGTCATACGTGAGAATTTTGGATTGATGGTCGGAGAAACAACCAAGGAGTCAATATTATAACCACGACGGGCAAAGACCAGAGCAATGCGCACAAGGACGCCGGGTTTGTTAGCCACCAGAACGCTGATTGTATGTGTAGGTATTTTAGCTGTTGTCATATTGTGCCTTTAGGTAGAACCACTTGGTTTTTCCATTTTTTCTGTTGGTTTTTCAACGATCATATGATGCGCTGATTTACCAGCAGGGATCATGGGGAACACATTATCTTCTTTAATAACTTCTGCATGGATGACGCAAGGGCCGGGGTAATTCATGGCTTCACGCATCACCGCGGAACAATTTTCCACTTTATCAATATGAAAACCTTTGATGCCGTAAGCTTCTGCTAATTTAATGAAATCAGGATTGCCTTCTAAGTCCACACCAGAGAGGCGGTTATCGAAGAACAATTCTTGCCATTGGCGCACCATGCCTAAATATTTATTATCCACGATCAGAACCTTGACGGGTAATTTGTGGATGAACATGGTTGATAATTCTGATAAGGTCATTTGGAAACCACCGTCGCCGACAATCGCCACAACCAAGGCTTTGGGATCAGCGAATTGAGCGCCTAACGCAGCAGGGAAGCCATAACCCATGGTCCCAGCACCGCCGGACGATAACCAGTAATTACCTTTGTCAGACAAATAGAATTGAGCCGCCCACATTTGATGTTGACCCACGTCAGTTGTAACAATCGCGCGGCCTTTGCTTTCTTTATAGCAGCTATCAATGACTTGTTGCGCGGTTAAACCTTTATTGGTTGCATATTTCAAAGGAAACTGCTTCTTATAATAATCTAATTCTTTGAGCCAATCCGCTGTATCAAGGGGTTCAACCAATTTGACTAATTCCTCAACGACTTCTTTGGCATTACCAACAACCCAAGCATCTGGTTTAACGATCTTGTTGATTTCAGCAAAATCAATGTCGATGTGAAGCTTTTTAGCGTTCACACAAAATTCATTGTTGTTACCATTGATGCGGTCATCCCAACGAGAACCGATGGATAAAATTAAATCACAATTAACCAAGGCTTTATTAGCATAGGCGGTTCCGTGCATACCAAGCATCCCTAAAGAGAGAGGATCGGTTTCAGGAAATTCGCCTTTGCCAAGCAAGGTATTGGTAACAGGGGCCCGTAATTTTTGAGCGAGTTTATGGATCGCATCACCAGCTTTAGCGAGCACAGCGCCGTGACCAATGAGCAATAAAGGCTTCTTAGAACCTTTAAACATTTTGGCCATTTTAACAATATCTGCTTTATTAGCTTTTGCAGGAGCTTTAAATCCTGGGATATCTGTTGGTGGATTTAAGGTATCGCCGGTAAACGCTGCCGAGGTGATATCTTTAGGCAAATCAATGAGCACAGGGCCTGGTCGACCAGTTTGACAAATTTCCCAAGCTTCTTTGATGACGCGAGGGATGTCATTGGTATTTTTAACCAAATAGCTATGTTTAACGACGGGCATGGTGATACCCACAATGTCAGATTCTTGGAAAGCATCTTTGCCAAGCATGGCGGTGATCGTTTGACCTGTTAAGACGATCATGGGCACGGAATCCATCATCGCAGTCATGATACCTGTGACTGTATTGGTAGCACCAGGACCAGAGGTCACCAGCACCACACCAGGTTTGCCGGTCACGCGGGCATAACCGTCAGCAATATGCGTTGCACCTTGTTCATGGCGGGTTAAAATCAATTTGATTTTGGAACCGACCAAGGCATCAAAGATGGGGATCGCAGCGCCGCCGGAGAGGCCCCAAATATATTCCACGCCAAAGTTTTCAAGGCACTTCACTAAGGCTTGAGCGCCGTTTAATGGTTGTTTCGTTTTCATATAAAATCCTCTTAAATTTTTGGCAATAAAGCCCGTATATTACCATAAACAGGGCATCAATGCCAAGGATTTAAATGCGACACATCAATGTGGTTTTATTGCTTTAGCAGGGTCGCTAATTCGCCATTTTCGTGCATTTCAGTGATGATATCACAGCCACCGATGAATTCACCATTGACGAAGATTTGAGGGATGGTTGGCCAATTGGTAAATTCCTTGATCCCTTGACGCAAACTTTCATCAGCCAAGATATTAAAATCCTTAATCGGTTGGCCATAAGATTGAAGGATTTGGATGGCACGACCAGAGAAGCCACACATGGGTTGTTGTTGTGTGCCTTTCATATAAATAACGACTTTTGTTGATTTAATGTCGTTTTCGATTTGGGAGCGTAATTGATCAGTTAACATACGTTGCTTTAACCTCCTGCCATTTTGCTGGCGTGAATGTTTTAAGCCCGAGGGCGTGGACGATTTGAAAAATATCTTTGATCCCCGTCATGACCATCTGCTGTTGCTTGAAAACAGGCATACCTTCAAATGCAGGTGAAATCACGAGGGCCTGTAAATGTTGGCCATCTTGCATGGGGTCAAGCACATAAACGGTGGCGTTAGGCACTGTTTGTTCAATGCGTTGTTGGATTTCAGCTAATGTCATTTTGCGTAATTCTTTCTTAACCATTCAATGATATCAAGAGATTCATATAAGGCTTTGCCATCGATCACAAGGCAAGGCACTTGAGTCTTGCCGCCAATTTTTAAAAGTTCATCCTTGGCTGTAGGATCCTTGTGTGTATCTTTCATGGGCACATTTAATCCTTGTGCAGCAATGAAGTCACGTACACGTCGACAATAAGGGCAAGATTCAAAATGATATAACGTGATTTTCATGAAGGACTATTTTACCAATTTTTCTACAAAAGCAATGACTTTTTGTTCTAACTGTTGGTTATAAAGATTGTTCATTTCTTGTAAACAGGTGGGGGAGGTTACATTGACTTCAATCAAGTAGTCACCCAAAATATCAATGCCGACAAAATACAAGCCTAATGCTTTTAAATGTGGTTTTAACTCAGCCACAATTTTTTTATCTCTGGCGGTTATCGTTGTTGCTTTGGCTTTTCCGCCAGCATAAAAATTATTGCGGTGTTCGCCTTGCCCATGGACACGCAAAACAGCACCAAGGATTTCACCGTTTAATAAAAGGATACGTTTATCACCATTTTTAGATTCAGGGATATATTTCTGTAAGATGATGGCTTGGTCATAAGATTTGCTCAATGTCTCTAAGATAACATTGGTGTTGGTATGCCCATATTCAATGTGAAACACCGACTGACCACCAAAGGCATTGGTTGGTTTGGCGATGATATTCTTATGCTTTTTAATAAAAGCTAATAAATCTGATTTCGTTGATGAAATGATGGTTGGTGGCACAAGGGATGTGAATTGTGATGACCAAATCTTTTCATTAACGGTGCGGATGCCATTTGGATGATTGATCACAGCAACACGTTTTGGCAAATGGTCGAGCAACCACGTGTTGAGCACATATTTATCATCAAATGGTGGGTCAGGACGAACGAAAACAGCATCGATCTCTTCTTGGCTTAATAGAAAAGATTGGCCTTCAATAAAGGGCTCATGGGCAATGCGCTGAGGCGTTACTTTGATCACATTGAAGAATAGTTTTCCCTCAATCAAGCTAATGCCGTCCTTAGGCAGAAAATAGACGTCATGTTTTTTTTCATGGGCACCTAACATGAGCATGAAGGTGGTGTCTTTTTCAAAGATGACAGTTTCTAGCGGATCCATTAAGAATAAGAATTTCATTTGAGTTTTCCTTCCAATTCTAAGATCTCACGACCAGCAGCGATGCCAGCAATGCGTCCTAAGATGCGGTAAATGTCAAAGATATTTAAATTGTGTTCAATGCCGCAATCTTGACCGTATTTTGTCAGATGGGGGCACATTTTTTGAAAGGCCATGCCGCCTGGGGAATTCAAACTTTCACGAGAATTTTTGTTGTTGTGGGTGCGATAAAACCCACCGATAAAATCGTTGTCAATGTGGTAAAGACAAGCTTCGGTTGGGACACCTTCAATCTTTTGGATCGTTGGAACACCTTCTTGGAGTAGAAAACGGTCGACCACATCACCGCCTTTACCGCGGGCCAAGTCTTTGCGTTTACGGCTATTGAGTTCCAAAATTTGCTTAGGGTCCTCGATGGGGATAACGCCTAAGCCGTACGTTCCTGAATCAGATTTAATGAAGATAAACGGTTTATCAGGAATGCCGTGTTCTTTATATTTCTTTTCGATATCCGAAAATAATTTAACACCCGCTTCATACAGTCGCTTTAAATCAGCTTCATTTGAAGTGTTCACATTTTCAACCAATTCATAAAGGCATAAGAATTGCCAAGGATCAATGCCAACAATCTTGGCGAATTCTTCAATCAATGCATTGGTGTGTTTGAAATGTTGTGATTTATGACGGGCATGCCAGCCAGCATGGATCGAGGGGAACGTTGGGATACCAGCATCTCGCAGGGCATCGGGAATGCCGCCGGTTAAATCATTATTCATGACGATTAAGTCAACTTTAAGATTCTTGGTATTTAGCTTATTGATAATATTATTGAAGCAATGTAATTTGACGGTCTTACCCGTTGCTGTTTCAAATTCCATGGCATGTGCTGCTTGATCACAAAATTTTGGTTGCTCAGTAAAGAAGGTAGCGATAGTCGCTGTGAACCCTGCATTGGTGATGATTTCTTGCAGGATGCGGATATTTTCTAAATACCATGTATTGCGCGTATGTTCTTCAGCCACGATCAAGATATGCTTCGCATCTGGCACGCGTTTCTTGATGGCTATTTTCATGAGATTAATGGCGTCTTCAAGGCCATGTTCGCAGAGATTATTGAAGCCTGCGGGAAATAAATTGGTGTCGACAACTGCAATCTTAAAGCCAGCATCCCGCACATCCACAGACGTGTATAAGGGGGTGGCGAGGTGTTCGTAGTTAAGCAACCATTGATTAACTTGGTCTAGCTTGGACTGGATGCAGGCAACGCACATATTGCCGGAAAAATTATTGATGGTCAGTGTCTTATTCATATGGCATATGGTACAATATTTTTCACATATGAGCAAAGCAAACATTGAATCCCTCTTAAAATCAGCTTTCAACCCAACCTACCTCAATGTCATTGATGACAGCGCCAAACATGCAGGTCATGCAGGTGCTAAACAGGGTGGGCATTTTAACGTTGAGATCGCAAGCGCTGCTTTTGATGGTAAAAAACCCATCGAAGCGCATCGCATGGTTTATGCCGCCGTTGCTCCCATCAAGGATTCGATTCATGCACTAGCCATAAAGGTTATAAAAAATGCGTAAGTGTTTCCTATTTTTATTTTTCTTATTTCAATTTTCTAATATCTGTAATGCCGATTTACGTAACGGCCTTGTTGGATGGTGGAAGTTTGATGAGACTAGCGGCAGTGCCATTGATTCGAGTAATCAGAGAATTACAGGTACACCTTCGGGTACGACGATTGTGACAAATTGTAAAAGAAAAGGATGTCGCAGATTTAATGGTAGTAGCGACTACGTAAGTATACCTTATACAAATTTAAATTTTGAACGCACCGATGCGTTTAGCATATCAGCGTGGATAAACATGAATGCAGTAAGTCCTAGTGGAGGATCTTCATCGATTATTGGAAGATCTTCAGGTGGAAGTAAAGGTACATTTTTCATTTGGTGCAATACTGGATCGGTCATTTGCAATTCAAATAGTGTTGGATTTGGTCTCTGGGGCACTACGACAGTTATGCATGTTTATACTGCAACAAATAGTGTTATGTCAAAAGAATGGGTACATGTCTTGGTTACCTATAGTGGTAGTTCAACGGCTGCAGGTACAAAAATTTATAAGAATGGAACAAGTTTGGCATTGTCTACGTATCTTAATACGTTGTCAACAACGATAAAACCAAATGTAGATTGGCGGATTGGTGATGATTATACGGATGATTGGGCAAGTGGCATGATTGATGATGTTCGGATTTATAATCGGGTGTTAACGGCGCAAGAAGCTGCGGATTTGTATAAGAGTGGGACGGTGATTAAGAATGCGGTGATTCGTAATGCGAGGATTAATCAGTGAGATTGAGTGCAGTATAAATTTTGTTTGACGTCATTGGAAAAAATATTAATATAAAGCTTGTTCAAAAAAGTTATTACCCGATTTCCCCCAATCGGTAGTTGTTGTTTTGATGTTCAAATCCCCCGAAATGGTTCCCAATTCTTTAAGATGCCAATTTGGCTTCTTAATAATCATTTCTTCTGGAGGAAAAATGAAAAGATGTTTTGGTTTTATTGATGAAACGGGGGTACTTTCTCATGATTTAGATCAGCGTTTCTTTGGTATAGGTTTATTAAAATGTGAAGATACGACAGCCCTTTATGAAAGAATGCACATATTAAAAACCAAAGTTGAAGCTATGTTAGACATAGAAAGCAAGCAAAAAGGTATTGGTAATAAGGCTAAGAGTTTTGAATTCAAATTTGCTAATATAACTAAAGGAACAGGTAATTCGTATTTGGAATTGATTGATACATTTCTTAAATTTCAAGAGATGAAGCTTTCTTGTTTTGTTATCGATAAGGATAATGTGCCAGTAGATATATTTCAGAATTCATGGGAAGCATATATTGAATACTCTAAACGATTGATTGCTCTCAATGTTGTAGGAGGAGAAAAAATTTGTATTATTGCAGATTATATGGGGAGACCTAAATTAAGTGAGAAATTTTATGAGCCCGAAATGAGGATGTTGCCTCAAGTATATAATGCTACAGTGTTAGAATCACATGCGTCATTATATATTCAATTGGTAGATGTTTTGCTTGGATGTGTTGTGTTTGATTTTAAACGACAAAGACAACCTGAAAGAAGGTTTGATGCTGTTAAATCAAGTGTTTGTAACCATTTAATGAAGAAGATTGGGATGGAGGATTTGGCCAGAGATTTTGAAAGTAATATGTTGAATGTATTTGAGTTGAAGACATAAAAATGCGAGCTATCGACACAGTCAACGCCCGCATTTGAAGTAATATAAATATAACATAATTTTAGATTATGTCAATTAACTGCGAAGTTTATAGCCCACTTTGAACAAATACACCGTCGTTAAAAAGAATGTACCCGCCATGAGAAATGCGATACCTGCGCAGATCCAGATGGAGACGTCGCTCACACCTGTCATGCTAAATCTGATGCCGTTGATTAAATAGGTTAGAGGGTTGAAGTGGCTTAAGATGAGGATGGGTTTGGGGAGCATGGTTAGGGGATGAAAGACGCCGCCAAGTAGTGCGAGGGGCACAATCACATAAATGTTCCACATGGACAGCATTCCGAAATCTTCCGCCCACAAGGCACCCATCATGCCGGCACATGAGAAGATGATGGCAATCATGAGCATAAAATAGATTAAGGCAAAGGGATGTAAGATCATGCTAGGCGCAAAGAATTGGCTGATCGTCCACACACCGTAACAAACAACTAAGCCACGCGCAACACCACCGGCGAGTAATCCCAAAACCATTTCAATATACGATAGCGGTGAGAGTAAAACTTCTTGGATATGATTATGCCAGCGTCCAATAAATAGCGACGATGAAGTGTTTTCATAGGAGCTTGATATCAAGTGCATGGCCATAAGCCCAGGGACGATAAAGTTTAAATAGCTTAAACCTGTTGCGGCTACAAAATCAATGCGACCGCCTAAAGCAATCCCAAAAATATACATAAAAAGCGCAGAAGACACCAGCGGTGGAAAGATGGTTTGATTGGCAACTGAAAAGAAACGATGGATTTCACGTTTGGATAAAGCGAGTACGCCAATGGGGTTTGAAATTAAATGTAGCATTATTCCGATCCTGTTAATTCTAGGAAAACATCTTCCAATGATTTATCTTGAAGTATTTCTTTTTTCTCGCCAATGCGCACCATGCGCCCATGATTAATAATGCCAATGGTCTTACACAGTTTTTCTGCTTCCTGCATGTAATGGGTGGTTAAGAATATGGTTTTACCTTCTTTATTTAACTGCGTCAAATAATCCCATATTAAGAATTTTAATTCCAAGTCACAGCCGGCTGTAGGCTCATCGAGGATTAAGATTTCAGGGTCATGAATTAAGGCGCGGCATAAGAGTAATCTTTTTTTCATACCACCAGACAAGGCGCGGTGCTTTTGATTGCGTTTATCCGAAAGGCCAAAGCGGTCTAATAGTTGTTGTGCGCGCGTCTTGGCTTGCCACGGGGGAATTCCAAAATATTGGGCTTGATAGACGAGCAATTGGTAAATGGTTAAAAAGGGATCGAAGTTAAATTCTTGGGCGCAGAGGCCAATGAGTCGACGAGAATTGAGGTAGTCGCTGGTCACATCATGACCAAAAACCTGCACGTCGCCATTTTGATAATTGGATAAACCTGTTAAGACATTGATGGTGGTTGTTTTGCCAGCGCCATTGGGGCCCAAGAAAGCAAAGAAGTCGCCGCGTTTAACTTCAAAGGATACGTTATCCAGCGCTTGTAGTTTTCCGTAGAATTTGTTTAAGGATTTGATTGAAATGGCAACGTCAGATTTACGCATAAGCGATAATTTAAGCTCGAATTAAATTATTGTCAAACGCAGTCTTAGCCTTACGCGCGGCATTACGCACAATTTCTGGTAATGCAGGGTGAATATAAATCATTTTAAGTAAATCATCCAAAGTCCCTTGCTTGTACATCATGGCAATGAGCATATGGATCATGTCGGACGCTTCCTCGCCAATGATATGCGCACCTAAAATTCGTCGTGTTTTTTTACAGAATAAAATCTTACAAAATCCTGATTCAGACAAAAGGGCCATACCCATGGCGGAGCTTTTGTAAGGGTTAAGCCCAATGATGTAAGGTGTCCCATCTTGAATTAACTGTTCCTCAGTTTTACCAACGCCGGCTACTTGTGGGTTGGTAAAAACCGCGTGTGGTACAGGGGGATACACAATGGGTGCGCGAGGCGCATTGTTAAAGACTTGATCAAAAAGATATTCGCCTTCAAAGTTTACGCTATGACGGAAGAAATATTTGCCAATGCAATCGCCTAAGGCATAAATGCCTTTGACGTTGGTTTCTAAATGATCATTGGTCTTGATAAAATTGCCTGACATTAATTCAATATCGGTATTGATGATGTCCAAGGTGTCGACGTTGGAGGTGATACCGGTTGCAACGAGCAAGCTCTCAGCACTTAAAGTATGTTGCACACCTTTTTGTTCATAAGTAACGGTGAAGGTGTGATTCTTGAATTCAACTTTAGTTGGGGTGCTGCCAAAATGAACATCATGGTGTCGTGCGAATGATTTATTAAACTCCGCCGCTATTTCACCATCTTCGTTACGCAACATGGTTGAACGTACCAAAAAATGTGTTTTAGTGCCAAGGGCACCATAGGCATAACCAATTTCACAAGCAATGTAACCGCCGCCAATGACGATCATCGAGCTTGGCAACTTGGTGTTGCGCAAGGCTTCGGTTGATGTCATGTACGGTGTACCTGCAAGGCCTTCAATATTGGGAATGCTTGGGCGCGTTCCAACGGCGATAAAGATTTTGTCTGCCGTGATTTCTTCGCCATTGATTTCAACCGTGTAATTATCGATGAATCGGGCAGTGCCATGATGGTAAGCAATGTTGGGGTGCTTTGTGTAGCTATTTTCAATTTTAGCGGAATCACCGTCAACGGTAGCTGAAATGCGATTGACTAGTTTGGCAAAATCGACAGAAAATTGTGGGTTATGAATGATATCAAAACGATGAGCATCTTTAATCGTATGAGCCACATCTGCTGGATGGATGAGCATTTTTGAGGGAATGCAACCACGATTCAAACAGGTGCCGCCGAGTTTGTCTTTTTCAATGACAGCAACTTTAAGGCCTTGGCTTGCGGCGGGCGAAGTGATCTTAGCGCCACCGCCGGAACCAATCACAATGATATCAAACTTTTTCATGGGCTTTATGCAAATATTGGGTTAAACATTCAATGACTTGGGACATTTCTGTAAAACTCATCAATTGTGTTCTAATGGGCGTGATGTTAGGCAAACCTTTTAAATAACCGACATAATGTTTGCGAAAAGTTTGAACGCCATAATGTTCACCTTTATATTGCACATTTAATTTTAAATGTTCAATACACATTTTTATTTTTTCTTCGATCGTGGGTTCTGCAAGCAAGCTTCCCGTCTTAAGGTAATGTTTGGCTTGGGCAAAAATCCAAGGATTTGCAATGGCCCCGCGTCCAATCATCACCCCATCACAGCCAGTTTCAAACATGGCCTTCACATCTTCGGGGGTCGTAACATCGCCATTTCCTATCAAAGGGATTTGAATGACTTTCTTAATTTTTTCTAGCCAATTCCAATCTGCAAAACCACTATGGGCTTGTGAACGGGTGCGGCAATGCAAGGTTAAAGCTTTCGCCCCAGCCGCTTCAACCATCCGTGCGACGTCCGTGATTACAATGCTATTTTCATCCCAACCAAGGCGGGTTTTAACCGTGACAGGTAATTTCGTGCCTTTGACTGTTGCTTTGACGATCGATTCAAATAAGGGGAGATCGCGTAATAAACCAGCACCTTCATTGCGAGCCACATGATTCTTAACCCAGCAACCACAATTAATATCAATAAAATCAGGATTTAATTTTTCAATAACTTGGGCAGCGCCACCCATGGCATCGGGGCGACCGCCAAAAATTTGAATGGAAACAGGGCGTTCCTCGTCGCAAATGGCTACTTTTTCCATGATGCGAGGGATCTCGCGGATAAGGCCTTCAGATGAGGTGAATTCGGTATAAACAATGTCGGCGCCAAGCCTTTTACAGATGATGCGAAAGGGAAGTTCGGTGACATCTTCCATGGGTGCTAGGCAGAGCGGTTTATCAATATTGACGGATCCAATTTGCATAAGGCGGTTATTATATCTGAATTTACTTTTTATGCAAATTTAGTATAATAAACGCCTTATGCCGATCATTTTTAAACCAAACGACTCTGCCATTGTCCGTGGGATTAAGACCGTGGGTGTGGGTAAAAAAGGTAGTCGCTCATTAAGCCCACAACTGACTGCGGAAATAAAAGCAGACTTAGATGCAGGTAAGGTGAGTGATGCTGCCAAGGGTGCTTTTTTCGCAGGCTTACTCGCTAAAGGCCCAGATCCTGTTGAGTCTGTTTTGGTGCCAGATCCTGCTTTAATGGTTGATGCCATCACGGCAGATGCACCTGTTTTTGTGCAATGGGTTTGTCGGCAATTGGTTCTAGGCAAAACCTTAGATAAAGCAACGGCCTATGATTTAGGAAAATTTTTATTCTCGCCCCATACAGGTGATGGCGCGCGGGGTTTGATTGCATCATATTTACGTGTCCGATATGAGACTGACGATGAATATGAAGGCATATGGCAAGCCATGCAGGAAACCATTGAACCTGCATTTTGTGACGCAACACCCAAAGGTGAACCCATTGTCCAAATCGCAGAACCCTTCGATGGCAATGATCATTCCTATTTAGTAACACCGCTTGTCGGTGACTATGTACAATCTTTAGGGTATCGTGTCATCCATATGGTTGGTCGCAATAGCGGCCCAAAATTGGTATTTAATTTGTTTGATGTCGTCAATGATTTGGGTGTGACATACGCCACATGCAATCAAGATTTAGCTAAGCATAAGCCATCATTTGGTTGGTTTTATGAACAGGCAGCTGTTTCTAAAGCGCTGGATCGATGGGTCAATGTGCGTCGACAAACCATCAAGCGTCCATTTTTGTCAACGTTAGAGAAATTTATAAAGCCTGCGCAAGCGGATATCATTGTGACATCAGCATTTCATCCACCGTATGGTGAGAAGATGTTAACGATTTCAGAACGCGCAGGATTTAAAGGAGCCATGGTTATTCGCAATGGCATCGAAGGAAGTTGTGGCATGCCATTAAAACGTCCTGCTAAAATCTTATTAAGCGTTAAACAGCGCGATGGCAGTTATCAGCGTCATGAAATCAATTTTGATGTTGAAGATTTCTTGAAAATAACACCTGCGACAGAAGAGCAACGGGAGCATTTAACAGCAAATGATAATGCGCAATTAATTAGAAACTATGTTAAACATGGTAAAACCGGCGACAAATGGTTTGATGCGCGGGTCAAGGCAACACAACATGCCTTTAAATTGGGGCTTGATTATCTAAAAGGACAAATACATGATTTGGGCTAAGGTGGGTGCAGGGTTGATGTTTTTAGCTGTGATGTTAGGGGCTTTTGGGGCACATGCATTACGTGCAAAGTTGAGTGATCATTACATGGAAGTTTACAAAACAGCTGTGTTGTATCATATGATTCACGCGCTGGGTTTATTTGTTATTGCGTGGTTATCGACGACAACAGCAGATAGTAAGGTAAATTTAGCAGGCTATTTTTTATTAGCGGGCATTGTGCTATTTTCCGGCAGTCTTTATTTGTTAAGTGTCACGGCGATCAAATGGTTGGGTGCAATCACCCCATTGGGCGGTGTATCTTTTTTAATTGGATGGGCACTGTTATTAAGTCTTAAGCATTAAGAAAGGAGATGTTGTCATGGTTCCGCTTCAAATTAAGATGTACTTATTAATTGCTGCTTTATTCTCCATCATTTATATGACCATCGTGCTTATTAGCACGTCTATGGGAGTTTATAATTTTGGATTTTATTTATTGATCTCTGTTGGGTTAATGGTGGTGCAATATATGATTGGTCCCAAGATCATTGAGTGGACCATGCAATTACGTTATATCAAACGAGAAGATTTGCCAAAAATTTGGGATATGGTTGAGTCTCAAGCGCGCAAAGCCAATATTCCCATGCCACGTGTTTGTGTGTCTGCATCAGATGTCCCTAATGCTTTTGCTTTTGGACGAGGGATCAATGATGGCCGTGTCTGTGTTTCAGCGGGCATCATGCGCTTACTTTCAGATGATGAATTAAAAGCGGTTATTGGGCATGAATTATCGCATATAAAAAATCGTGATGTTTTAACCATCACCTTGCTGTCTGTCGTGCCCATGATCATGTACCGCATTGCATGGCATTTTATGTTTTATGGTGGTAGGCGAGATAATCGCAGCGGGGGGAATACTATTTTCATTGGACTTGCAGCGTTCTTGTTTTATTTCATCACCAACTTGCTAGTTTTATATGGTTCACGCATTCGTGAATATTATGCTGATAAAGGATCTGTTGAGCTTGGTAATAAACCAGAACATTTGGCCACGGCTTTGTTTAAATTGGTTTACGGTACGGCGAAGTTTAGTGATTCTAGAGATATGAAAGAAGTTGAAGGCATGAAGGCTTTCTTTATTAATGATCCTTCTCGAGCTTTAAATGAGATTCGTGATCTAAAGCAATTGGATCGAGATAATAGTGGGACGATCGACGGTGCAGAATTATTATTGATTCGAAATAAATATGTCACATTGTCAGGAACAGAAAAGATGATGGAATTCTTAAGCACGCATCCTAATATGTTAAAACGCATCAAACATTTATCCGATCTTAAGGCGGCATGAGCACACGCGTATCTTTTTATACCTTTGGCTGTCGTCTAAACCAATCAGAGACAGCGTCACTTGGAAACACCTTTACCCATCAAGGTTATGAGGTCGTCGACATAAAAGCGCCTAGTGATATTGTTGTCATTAACACCTGTACGGTAACACAAGGTGGTGATGCTGATACACGACGCATGGTGCATAAGGTGAATCGCATGCACCCCAAAGCCCGCATTGCTTTGGTTGGTTGCCAAGCACAAGTGCAAAAAGAGCAGTTAGCGGTTTTGCCGAATGTGTCATGGGTGGTTGGTAATGAACGCAAGATGGACTTGGTTAATGTGTTTAACGAACATCCAAACCCATCGACCACGGCTGTCATCACACCGACGATCAACAGAACTCCATTTACATTATCTGTTCCAGCAATCGATCGCCAACATAAACGTGCAAGTTTAAAAATCCAAGATGGTTGCGACTTCTTTTGTTCATTTTGTGAGATTCCATATGCCCGTGGTCGTGCGCGTAGTCGCATTTTTGAAGATATTATGAAAGAAGCCAATGCCTTGGTTGATGCGGGACATCAAGAGTTAATTTTAACAGGCATCAATGTGGGCACATATGCTTATGATAACAAGACCATCCATGATGTTGTATTATCGCTTGAGAAGATTAAACGTTTGGTTCGAATTCGCATTTCTTCCATTGAACCAACAACTATCCCTGAAACATTTTTTGAACGCATGAACGAAGGCAAGCTTTGTCGCTATTTGCATATCCCATTACAAAGCGGGCATAATGATATTTTAAAAGACATGGCGCGTAAATACACCTTAGAAGAATTTTCAACTTTTATTAATGATGCACATAAAACTGTGGATGATATATGCATTGGTACAGATGTTATTGTGGGATTTCCAGGGGAGACGTCTGATCATTTTGATCATACCGTTGATTTTTTAAGGGAATCGCCCATTGATTATTTCCACGTCTTTAGTTATTCGCCGCGACAAATGGCTAAGAGCCGTTTGATTAAAACCATGCCGCAATCCATTGTTACCAAACGCAGTCAAATATTGCGCGAGTTATCTGAACGCAAGCGCCGCATATTCCATGAATTATTGCTTGGAAAGACAATGCCTGTATTATTTGAAGGTTATGCGAATGGGTATTGGGATGGGGTGACGGATAACTATGCTAGGGTTAAAGTAAAAGTGGATGGTGATTTCATGAATCAAATGCATAACGTTCGTTTGCAATCTGTCGATGGTCAAGCCATTGTAGGAGCATTGATTTGAAAAAGTTTATTACGCCACTCATTTTAGTCTTACTAGCAACGATTGGTGTCTTTTGGTGGGTGCAATTTGCCTTGCCGCGCTATCAATACATTGACCTATCTATCAAGCAAGATAAAGCCATATCGATCGCAAAAGATTTTCTTTCAAATCAAAAAATAAATTACCAAGATTATAAAATTGCGGCAATTTTTGATGCTGATGATGCCACGGACCGTTATTTACAGAAGACCATTGGGATACATCAAAGTCAGCAATTGGTTAAGAAGCTTAATTATGATCTCTTTGGTTGGGCTGTTAGATTTTTTAAAGAAAAACAAAAAGAAGAATTCATTGTCTTTGTAAGTTCAAAAACCGGCGAAGTTGTTGGTTTTAACCATGCCATTGAAGATACGGCGCCACGGCCACTATTAGACAAAGAGACTTCTAAGGTTCTGGCGATAAGTTTTCTAAAGAATAAGTTTGGCTTTAATATTGATGATTACATACTTGCGAGTGATAACTCACAGAAACAGCCTAATCGCATTGACTATAAGTTTACTTGGGAATCTAAATATGTGGACATTCCATGGAATAAAGATCTTGGCGGCGGCAGTGCAAAACTAATCACCATGATCACAGTTTCTGGAAAAGACATCTTATCGTTTTCAAAAGCTAATTTTGATATACCCGATGGTTTTCATCGATATGTGGATAATTTAAAGCAGACTGGGACAAACCTAACGTTGGTATTTCGCATTTTTTATTTATGTTTGTTAACGTTTGCCATCATGCTTGTCGTTAATCGCAAGAATCATTTTATCCCACGCATTGTTAAATCTTTTTATGTGAAAGTTGGCATCTTTATCTATTTCTTGTTGTTCTTAGAAGTGTTGAACTCCTACCAGTATTTTCTTTATGAATATTCTACAACACAAGCTTTTGGTGAATATGTTATGCGTCGCATCATTGAGAATTTAGTTAATCCATTGTTTATTGTGTTGGCATTCATTTTACCAGGCTTAGCAGGAGAGTCTTTGCGTTTTGAAGTGGATCAAAATACAAAGGCACAAGGATTCTTAAGCCCAATCCTGTCATCTTTTTTTACGTCAATAACAGCACAATCCATTGTAATTGGGTATGCGATTTGTGCGTTTGTTTTAGGGGCTCAAGCTTTTATTTATGATTTGGGTTATCATTATTGTGGGGTATGGGAAGAATTATCGTGGTTAACAAAAGCATCTTCGTCGACATTTCCTGCTATCACCGCGATGCTCATTGGAGTGCAAGCATCATTTTCAGAAGAAACCATGTTTCGTTTATTTGGGATTAATTTCTTTAAGCGCTATGGTTTGGGTGTTGTGGCAGTATTCTTGTCTGCCATTATGTGGGGGGTTGGTCATACGGCTTATCCGATCTATCCCATGTGGTTTAGAGGTTTGGAGGTTGCGTGCCTTGGTATTATCTTAGGTTTTGCATATTTGCGTTTTGGTTTGGTTGCAGTCATAACAGCACACTATTTGATGGATGCATTTTTATCATCCATGCCATATTTATTGATACCAAAATTTGGCGTAGATTTCTTTTCATCATTGTTTATTTTATTGCTACCATTATTGGTTGCTGCCATCGCTTTAGTGTTAAATCATTCAACACAAGAGCGGCAGTGGGAACATCGTTTTAATGATCAACAGCACTTTAATTACCAGTTATTGTTAGAGCTGGTGAAATTAAAAAAAGATGAAGAGTTGTCACAGCTTAAAGCCAATTTGCTCAAACATGGCTGGGATCCAATCGTTATTGATAAAGTATTTTTAAAGAAAGACACATCATGCTAAAGCAATATGCACTTCAGTCAGGAAAGCTCGTCGAAACTCAAGATGCGAATCCACAGTTATTAGTTTATACCAATTTAGACGAGAAAGAGAAACAGTATTTAATTCACGATTTGCATATTGATGAACACACCTTGAACTCTTCCTTTGACCCTGATGAATTGGGGCGTTTAGAAGCGGAGAGTGATCATTTAGCGCTCATTGTCAAAAGACCTAAGAAATACTGCGCCAATGATAATTTTGTTTTTAAGGTTTCTTCGACGGGTTTATTCTTATTTCAAGATAAGTTAGTGGTGATTTTACCGGATGATGAGATTCAATGGGAGTCTAAGGTTTTTTCGAAAATCGGTTCTACGCGTGAGATCTTATTGCGCATTGTTTATCATTACATTGTTCATTTCGAAGATCACTTAAAAGTTATTCGCAAGATTTCAGAAGAGTTGGAAGCTGAAATCAATCAAGCGGTGACAAATAAAGATCTTTTGCATATGTTTAAATTAAGCAAAGGCTTAGTTTATTATCTCGATGCCATCAATTCCAACGCTAAGGTGATTGAACGTTTAAAAATTCACGCAGCAAAATATGCCATCACGGAAGAAATGGTTGAATTCTTAGATGATTTGATCATTGAATGCAGTCAGTGTTTAAAACAAGCAGAGTCATATACAGCGGTTTTGTCAGACATGACCGATGCGTTAGCATCCATCATTAATAATAATTTAAACATCCGTTTAAAACGGTTGACGGTCGTTTCAATTTGTATCATGACGCCTACATTTGTTGTTAGTTTATTCTCAATGAATGTAACCTTGCCTTTGCCGCACGACGGTACATTGTTGCCATTTTGGACCGTGTTAAGCTTATCAGCCATATCTGTGGCTATCTTGTTGGTGATTGGCTTCTTTAAGAAACTGTGAGGTTGTGCATGTATGAATCAATCAATGTGTTGGGTGGTAAATTAAACCCTTGTTGTAAATTTCCGATGACAGGTTTTTATCGCGATGGGTCTTGTAATACCGGGCCTGATGATGCGGGGATGCATACTGTTTGCATTCGCGTTACGGACGCATTTCTAGCATTTTCAAAAAGAGCGGGCAATGATTTATCCACACCGATGCCAGAGTATGATTTTCCTGGGTTAATTGCGGGCGATCAATGGTGTTTATGTGCGTTGCGTTGGCAAGAAGCTTTTGAGCATGATGCTGCGCCCAATGTTGTTCTTTCATCGACACATATTGCAACCTTAGAAGTTGTTAAGATAGCAGATTTAAAGAAACATGCCGTTGTAGAATCAGAGGAGGGGATGCACTTTGACGAAATCTAGACTTGAAGCATTTAGCGATGGCGTGATCGCGATCATCATCACCATTATGGTTTTAGAGATGAAGGTTCCCCATGGGGCTGATTTTCATGCCCTGCGGCGAATGTTGCCTGTTTTCTTTTGCTATATATTGAGTTTTATTTATTTAGGAATTTATTGGAATAATCATCATCATTTGTTTCATGCGGTGCGTCATATCAATGGTGCTGTGTTGTGGGCAAACTTGCATTTATTGTTTTGGTTGTCATTGATTCCGTTTACCACGGGCTGGATGGGAGAGAACAACTTTGCGCCACTGCCTGTCGCTGTTTATGGACTAGTGTTATTTTTTGCTGCATGTGCGTATTTTATTCTGACTAAGGTTTTAATTCATGCGGATGGCAAAGATTCATTGCTTGCGAAAGCTTTGGGGAAAGACTTCAAAGGAAAGTTATCTATTGTGTTTTATGTGTTGGGCATATTAGCAACATTCATAAATACATTATTTTCAAGCATGTTCTATGTGCTTGTGGCATTGATATGGTTGGTTCCAGATAAACGTATTGAGAAAAATCTTCAATGAAGAAACAATCTTTTATCAAAGCATATGGTTTTTCATTCCTGTTGATCTTAGCCATTCTCATTGGTTCTTTGCTTGGGCTAGCAGCCAAAGAAAATGCGGTGGTATTAAAACCTTTCGGTGATATTTTCCTTAATTTACTTTTTACGGTTGTGGTGCCTTTGGTATTCTTTTCGATATCATCGACGGTTGCTAATGTTAAAGATGTGCGACGTTTGGGCAAGATATCTGGGGTTATGTTGATTGTTTTTGTTGTGACGGGCATCATAGCATCGATTGTCATGCTCATTGGCGTTGTACTTTATCCGCCTGCATTAGGTGTTCAAATCAATATGGCTCAACCTGTAAAACCTGAGCACATTGATTTGGGTCAGCAGTTGGTTCGCACCTTGACTGTTCCTGATTTTAAAGAATTATTTTCTAAAAATAACATGTTAGCGTTGATTCTTTTCTCATTTATGGTGGGTTTGGCGACGAGTGCCGCCGGCGTACGGGGAAAAATGGTTGCGCGTTTTTTATCAGCCGGTAATGAAGTGATGACAAAGGTTATTGGTTATGTGATGTTATATGCGCCCATTGGACTAGGTGCATATTTTGCCTATTTGGTTGGAACATTTGGAACGCAATTGTTTGGAACGTATTTAAGAGCTGTATCATTGTATTATCCCTTAGCGTTTGTTTATTGTGCAGTTATGTTTACACTTTATACCTGGCTTTCAGGTGGATTTAAAGGCATAAAAGTCTTTTGGAGTAATATTTTACCACCAGCATTAACAGCGTGGGGAACAGGGAGTGGTTTGGCCACATTACCACTTAATTTGCAAGCGGCTAAGCGCATTGGTATGCCAGAAGATGTGCGTGAAATGGTTGTTAACATTGGCGCCTCTGTTCATAGCGATGGTTCGTGTTTGGCAGCTGTTATTAAAATCGCACTCTTGTTTGGTATTTTTAATATGCCTTTTGAAGGCATAGGCACATTTGCGGCGGTTATAGGAGTTGCGTTATTATGCGGAACAGTTATCAGTGGGATCCCGTCGGGAGGCATGCTTGGAGAAATATTGATCATCACTATCTTTGGATTTCCGATGGAAGCTATGCCCATCATCACCATGTTGGGAACTTTGGTTGATCCACCAGCAACCATGGTGAATGTCATTGGTGATAATGTTTGTGGGATGCTGGTTTCGCGTGTGGTTAATGGGCGTCATTGGATGAAGCCTGTATCGGAGAAAATTTGAAAGTCGTCGTTTTTGCATTACTAGCCACACTTGCCATTCAAGTGGGTTATTTTCTTTGGAAGATTGCTGCAGATGAATTGCCCATCATCGGAAAAGCTAAGCCATTGGTTGTGATCATAGGATTTTTGACATCAGTAAAATGGATGTCGGGATTCATCTTAACCGTTGTTGGTTGGGTTCTGTTTATTAAAGCTGCAGATATAGGCGATATAAGCATCGTTCAACCGTTAATGTCGATTGGCGATTTATTCTTGGTTTTATTAGCCTTGGTTTTTTTAAAAGAACGCCTAAGGTTGATGGAGGGATTTGGTTTAGGTATTACAGTTATTGGTGCCATGATGTTATCCGTTGAAGCCAAAGTTGTTTTGCCGATCGGGCTTGATTGGCCTAGGCTTTTTGTTTTCTTAACGTTTGCTGTATTGGCTTGGTTTGTTTTTAAATTGTTAGCGAGCCGAACTCAGCGTCAAGAAGTGCCGTTGGCAATCATCGTCGGGATTGGTTTTGGTGTAGGGGCAGTGTTAACCAAAGCGATGACCAGCTACATTTATATGCAAGGTCAACACTTAGCGTCATCGGCCATGATCATAAACCCAATTTTGCCTTTTATGATCGCAGCCAATGCCGCAGGTATTGTGATTTTACAGGTTGCATTTCAACGCGGCAGAGCATCTGTAATTATCCCTGTACAATTAGCTGTCGTCAATGGGATGACGGTTGTCGCAGGGGCATTTATCTTTGCAGAGCAAATTTCAATCTGGAGACTTTGCAGTATAGGTCTTATTATTTTTGGTGCATCAATGTTACATATTCATGATAAATCAGGAGTGAAGGCAACATGAGTACGATCAATCCTTATATTACTGTGCGTAATTCAGCGATTCATGGGCGTGGTGTTTTTGCAAAGAAAGATATTCCTAAAGGCACACGTATCATTGAATATGTTGGCGAACGCATCACAAAAGCAGAAGCTGAGATTCGCGGTGAAAAACGTGTTAGTTTGCATAAGGAGAATACAACGCTAGGTGCTGTCTATATTTTTGAGTTAAATAAACGCCATGATATCGACGGCAATGTGCCCTATAATAAAGCCCGATATATCAATCATTCCTGTGATCCAAATGCCATGCCTGAAATCATTCGTGGAAAAATCTGGATCATTGCGGTCAAAGACATACGCAAGGGCGAAGAGATTTTCTATAATTATGGATATGGCATTGATAGCTATGAAGATCATAAATGCCATTGTAATACACATCGATGTGTTGGGTATATCTTAGGGGAAGAACATTGGCCCAAATTAAGAAAGAAGAATAAGCGATGAAAATCTTAAAGAACGTTTTATTAGGAATTGTAGCCTTAATCGTTGTATTGATTGTGGCCGTCTTCATTTTTATTAGCACATTTGATTTGAATAAATATTTAGGGCCAATTACCACTCAAGCGTCAAACGCCTTAGGTCGTCAAGTTTTGATAGAAAAAGCAAAGTTAAGTTTAAGTCTTTCGAAAGGTGTTGATTTAAACATTATTAATGTCCTTGTTGCTGAAGATGCGCGTTTTGGTCCAGAAGCATTTTTGAAGATAGGACAAATTGATGCAACCTTAGATCTTAATGAGCTTATCTTTAAACATGGTATTGTTATTACATCCATGCAATTGTCTAATCTTCATGTGAATATTATTCGTGATGAAAAAGGAATGATCAATGCCGCAGCCATTGGACCTAAGTCAACAGAATCATCATCAACATCGACGACAAATGTTGCAACATCTTCGAGTCCAACAATCCCAGATTTTATTGTTCGCCGTATTTCGATCATTAACGGCGTTGTCGATTACACGGATAAAGCGCCAGATATGCCGATGCGTATCATTGTTGATAAGGTCAATGTTAATATCGACGATTTCTCATTAACACAAGATTTTCCTATTGCACTGCAAGCTGCTGTTTTATCACAAACTGTTAATTTTTTTGTTAAAGCCAAAGTGTCTATTGATGCTCTTAAACAGTCAGCTCAAGTTAAAGATTTGAGCGTTAACAGCGATTTGGCCTTGCTTAATATGCAACACGTTAAAGTGGCGTTGCCATCGCTCGCTCAAATGCCATGGCCTTCAAACGTTGCAGGGGCCTTGAGTGCAACGCTAGAACCGATCAATGTGTCTGCAAAAGGTTTAAGTGGTGTGAATGCTAAGGTAAGATTACAGCAGTTAAGTTTTAAAGAAGCTGATATTACGATTGGTCTTAATTCCATTTATAGTGAAATTGAGATGGATTTATCCAAACCCGATTTATCAGGAAGGGTTGATGCCCTTGTTTTAGAAGGAGAGATTAAAGATTTTAATGTAACCAAAGCTCTTTTAAATCAATTAAGTGCTGTCCCTGTTGTTGGGCCCGTCTTGCTTGAAGCGACCAAAGGTAATTTGCCTGATCTGCAAATGTCCAATAAAACAATCATCAATGGGTCTGAATTAAAGAGCACCATTGCAAAAGGAAATTATAAGATTCAAAAATTTACTCTTAGTATGGATCAAGTTTCTCTTGAGGCGCAAGGTGCGGTTGCTTTGGCTAATATGCAAGTGGATATCCCTGTTAAAGCCATGATTGAAAAAGAGCTCTCATCTAAATTAATTAAATCTGTAAAGCAAATAGAAGGCTTGTTGAATGATAATGGATCGATACAAATTTCAGGGCGCATTTCAGGCATCGTCCCTAAAGTTGGCTTTAGTGCGGATGTAAATGACATTGCTAAGAAAGTAGCGACCAGCGAAGCAACCAATGCCTTGGGTGAACAGCTGGATAAGGTTATTGAAAAGAATCCAGAACTCGGCAATATCTTAGGGGATTCTTCAAAAGAAACCATCAAAGGTCTTTTAAATAGCATCCTTAAATGAAGCAATCTTCTGCCAAGTATGTGGTCTATATAGTGCAATGTCGATTAGGCACGTATTATACGGGCTACACTGTCGACATCAAAAAAAGATTAGAAGAGCATAATAGTGGCAAAGGTGCAAAATATTTAAGAGGTAAGGGCCCAGTTACGCTGGTGTATTTAAAAAGATTACGATCTTTAAGTGCAGCACTTAAGGCAGAAATAAAAATTAAACAATTAACGCGCCAAAAAAAAGAAGAGTTAATCAACGCTTATGAAAGCTAGTTATCATGTGATGGTATCAGCAGGTTTGGCAGCGGGATTTCAAACTGTAACGCATTCATGGACAGGTGCCGCATGTTGTTTTTTTAGTGGCGTCTTAATAGACATTGATCATTATCTTGAATACTACATCATTGAGAAAAAATTTCCTTTTCGATATCGCGATTTATTAGATTTCTGTGAATTTAGTAAAGCGAAGAAATTGTATTTGTATTTTCACGCCTATGAGTATTTAGTTATCTTGTGGTTAGCAATCTGGTATTTTCAGTTAGGTCCGATTGCATTGGGCTTCGCCGTTGGTTTGTCCGTACATTTACTGTGTGATCAATTTACTAATCCGATCAAACCATTGTTTTACTTCATCACATTTCGCATCATTAACCGTTTTGAAAAAGCCAAGTTTCTATCGGATGCCTATTATCAAAGACAGAAACAATGAAATTAATTATCTTTTTGATATTAATTTTTAATGCCACCCATTTATACGCACAAGAATCCTCGTTACACGCAAAGTTAATCGTCGCGCATCAATCTAAAAATTTGATCGAAGAGCGTCGCATTCTGGAACAGATCTTAAGCAATCCATCAGAGGTGGCTGAATTTGAGACATTTGTTAAAGAGTGGGAGCATGTGATGTTTGAAATTATCCATTCAAACATCAATACGCCTGAGGCTCAATTATATGTTGTCAAAACTGGCGATACATTAGGTAAGATTGCAAAAGAATTTAGTACAACGGTTGAGCTTATTCAAAAAAGAAATAAGTTAAAAGGTGATACCATCATAGTTGGTCAGAAGCTTTCATTGTGGACAGCGCCATTTAGGGTAGAAGTCGATAAGACAACAAATCGTTTGAAACTATTCTTAAACAATAAGACGCTTAAAACATATGCTGTCTCGACAGGTAAGTCTGAAACCACAACGCCTATAGGTGAATTTGTGATTAAGGACCGTTATCCTAATCCCATTTGGTTTCATCGAGGGGTTATTGTTCCGGCAGGAAGTCCTGAGAATTTCTTAGGAACACGATGGCTTGGTTTCAATAAAGAGAAATATGGCATTCATGGCACCATTTACCCAGAACTTATAGGTCAAAGCGTATCAGGTGGCTGTGTGCGGATGAAAAATCGTGATGTTGAAGAGTTGTACGATATAATACCTATAGGGACAAAAGTTGTTATTCGATAGAAAAGTAGGAATAATTTTAAATATATGCATTCAAAAACACAAATAGGTCATGTTCACTTAAAAGTTTCTGACTTAGAAAGAGCGATAACTTTCTATAAAGATGTTATTGGTTTTGATGTTGTGACGCGTTTAGGCAAGCAGGCTGCATTTTTATCAGCAGGTGGGTATCATCACCATATTGGTTTAAACACATGGGAGAGCAAGGATGGCAGTGCACCTGCGCCAAACACCACCGGCTTATATCATTTTGCAATCCTCGTCCCAGATCGCATAGAATTAGCCCGTTCATTCAAACGTTTAATAGATCATCAATGGCCAATCGAGGGTGCTGCGGATCATGGTGTGAGCGAAGCGATTTATTTAAATGACCCAGATCAGAACGGCATAGAAATATACCGAGATCGCCCTCAATCAGAATGGCCGCGTGATGATAAAGGAAATGTATACATGTATACTAAGTCGCTTGATCTTAATGCCTTGCTTGCAGAAATAAAATAAGCAGGGCGAAGAATATAGAAAGGGTACATATGAACGTTGCTGTCATTGGTGCGTCTGATAAGCCGGATCGATATTCATATCAAGCTGTAAAGCTATTACAAGAGAAGGGGCATCATGTCTTCCCAGTCCATCAACGTATTAAGACGATTGAAGGCACCCATGTTTTTGCAAATATTGCAGACATTCCAGAACGCATTGACACTATAACCATGTACGTGTCAGCCGACATTTCTGACGGACTAATAAAAGACATCTTAAAGTGCAACCCCAGAAGAATCATCTTCAACCCAGGCGCCGAAAACCCACATCTAGCCCAACAAGCTAAAGATAAAGACATCATTGTGCTAGAAGCGTGTACGTTGGTGTTGCTACGGACAGCTCAGTTTTAAGTTTTAACGTCTAGCTTTTACTCATTATTTGACAAAATTTATTTCAGCTATTAATATCTAAATACTGCTGGTTCCCCCAATCAGCACGCATTTAATAATTCCCCCAAATCATTATCAGAAATTAACTCCTTGCAAATTGGTAACATAAATGGTACCTTATGATTAGAATTGATGAGTACATTACAGAGGATGGAAAGAGTCCTTTTGCAGACTGGTTTAACAGTTTAGACGTGCAAGCGGCTAATAAAGTACATACGAGTTTAAATCGTATTGCATCAGGAAACATTTCAAGTCTAAAACCCATAAAGGGTGCATTTCAAGAGATACGCATTGATTGGGGTCCAGGGTACAGGGTTTATGTAGGAAAAGACGGGAATACGTTAATCATCCTGTTAGGTGGCGGAACAAAACAAAGACAACATAAAGACATTGATCGAGCAATTGAGTATTGGGAAGAATATAAACAAAGGAAGAAGGATCTAAACGATGGCCATAACCCGAGATTTTAAAGAGACGATACAAGCAAGAGCATTAAGAGATCCTAAATTTCGTGAAGGTATGCTCCGTGAAAGCATTGAAAGCATGCTCGCAGGTGACCTTCAAACAGGTAAAGCACTCTTAAGAGATTATATTAATGCCATCGTTGGGTTTAATAAGCTAGCAAAACTAACAAAGAAAGATGCTAAAAGTTTAATGCGCATGCTGAGCCCAAACGGCAACCCAACAGCGTCAAACTTATTTGATGTGATTTGTGCATTAGAGAAAAAAGAAAATATACACTACCGTTTACAGCCAACTCATTAATAGTGTATCGCCCTAATTAATTTTGCTTTTCCCCGTCAAAGATTGTATAATCTCCCGTTAATCCATATTGATGCCGTACATATTTTAAAGGAATAATATGAAGAAAAAATCGTCCAAAAATGTCGATTCTACAGAAGTCCTGATCCAGATTCAAGAACAATTAGCTGTGCTTAACAATAAATTTGATGATTTTATCAATAAATCATTAACCGATTTAGCGCAGACCTTAGCCATGCAAAAAGCTGCCGCCGCGCCACGTCCAGTACCGACAGCGTCTCCAGCACCCATACGACCACCACAACATCAGAATACGAGACCAAAGTTTGCAATTGTATGTTTCCAATGTGGAAAAGATAGCGAACTTCCCTTTAAACCAACAGCAGGTCGACCTGTATACTGTCCAGAATGCTTCGCTGCACGCAAGTCAGGCAATGCACCTAAAATAAATAATGAGGTTAAACTTCCTGAAGCAGTTCAACCGCCAGTTGAAGTTAATGTTGTTAAACCAACTGTTAAGGGTAAGAAGAAAGCACCAGTCGCTAAAAAGACAGTCGTCAAGAAAGCTGTGGTTAAGAAAGCAAAGAAAAAGAGTGCTAAGAAATAATGAATCATTCATTATGATAAAAATAGTAGTCTTCCTAATAATTTTTTGCTTCATGAATGGTTTAAGTTTTGCCGACAATAAGTCTGCGATACCTTATCCTCATCATTCATGCGTTGAAAACTGTCAAGAAGTTAAGTTTCAAGGAGTTGTTTTAGAGAGACTTCCTTCAGCTGGTATTTGGTGTGGCAGTTTTGCTACATATCAAGGGGTTCGGTTTAAAATTACAAAAATCCTGGAAGGACCTATTACAGAAAATGAAATTATAGTTTTTTACCCATTAGTCTCGAGCTCTCTATTATTCGAAGATACACCAGTGCTATCCACATTCATATTCAGAGTCGGAAGAAAATTAATGATTAAAGCGGGTAAAACATCTGCTGGAGAATATGTTGCTACAGAAAATGCAAGCAACGTTACTAAATTATAAAATTAAAAAATAGTACCAGGCACTAATAATTAAAGCGTTATACGTCCTGTTGGCGTTGGGGAATACCGTTTAACAAACAAGTTGCCAGCACAGTTAAAAGGGGTTATTCCTAGCGAACAGGAGATTAAGAAGGTTTGGGAGTTTAATTAGTATGTTTTATGCTGAAACTAATTGAACTGTTGCAAGATTTGCAACTGTTGCAGAGAAGTAGGCTCAAAAAAAGTGTTATTGTGGCTTTGGTGGTAAATTTGATTAATAAATTGAATTAGAAAAAGCTGCAGCTTATTAACTGGAAAAAGAAAAGTTTTTTATGAATTTTAATAGACCATTACTTTTTTTATATTATTTATTCTTAATCTTTGCAACATTCAATATTTCTTTGGCTAAAGAATATATTTCTGAAGTGTGTCTTTCTGGTGTTAAGGTTTTACATTTAGAGAGAAACCAAAGTCCATTTTCAATTGATTTGCCTGAAGGGTGGATAACAGATGTTAATGGTGTGAATGGTGTTACTGATTTTTTAAAAAATGCCAAACTTGGTGCCAACATCTCGATTAATGCTTATAAAAGAGAAGAAGGACAAGGCTTTATTATAGATGGAGTAGTCTATAAAAGTGACGAAAAAGAAGATGTCTTGCTTGAAAAATCATATCAAAGGGACATGGCATATTATCAAAATCTCGTCAGGGGTGGTCAAGTTAAATTAATTACTCAGACAAAATTTATTTTAGATGGACTTCCTGCTTATAGAATTCAAGTTTATCACGACCTTAAATCAAATGGTGGGGGATTTATTGACTTTATTTCTTGTTACACTAAGAAATATCTTTACGATATAAAGATTTATACTCTAGATGGTAATACCGAATTAGAAGACAAGATTATAAAAACAATTAAGTTGATGCGTTAAGAAATCGTTGGATATATTAGAAATATGAAAAAAATATTTTTAGAAACCTACGGCTGGCCATTGGCCACGGTATAGACGCATGATGGAAGAGGTTGTTGGGGCGGTCGCTGGAGCTTAAGCATCAAAATAAGTATATTTATAATACCCTATAGGGTGTAATTGAGGTTTTCCTACCAAATAAATCTGCAAAATATTGTAAATTATCTTGATTTTATACCCTTTAGGGTGTATATTTGAAGCATGAATATGATTGGCAAACAAATACAGGAGCTTCGTAAAAAAGCAGGGATCGATCAGATCGAATTTGCCAAGCGTGCTGGCGTTGGTCTTCGTTTTGTCAGAGAGCTGGAGCAGGGCAAAACTACCGTGCGCTTAGATAAACTTAATCAGGTCCTTGAATTTTTAGGTCATCATCTTGAGGTGGTACGTAATGGCAGATCATAAACGCAAAGCAGATGTTTTCTATCATGAGCGTTTGGCTGGTGTTCTGGAAGAAATGGATGCGGGTTTTAAATTTACTTATGATCCTGATTTCTTAAAGACGGGCAAATCTATATCACTTTCCTTGCCATTACAATCAGAGCCTTTTGAATCAGCGGTACTTTTTCCATTCTTTGCGGGCCTAAATTCTGAAGGCTGGTATCGGGATATTGTTTGTGCAACAAGAAAGATTGACAGTAGGGATGATTTTGGAATTTTGCTCGTGACCGGTGAAAACACCATTGGTGCGGTTACGGTGAGGGAAAGTGGTGCAACATGAAAAACCAACAAGCGTCATGGCGTAAAGTTTTTGGCATTGATAAAGAGCCTTTTATTGATCTGACCTTGGCTGGCGTTTCTCTTAAAGCACAAGAGATGGTTGGTAAAATGTCTATTTCAGGCGTTCAGCCAAAACTTTCTGTGCGACTTGCTGATAAAGATAATGAGCCTCGTTTAGAAGTCACCGGTGAAGGTGGACAATATATTTTAAAACCACAGGTGCAGGCATTTGCGAACTTGCCTGAAAATGAAGATCTTTGCATGACGTTTGCCCAAGATTTAGGTATCGATGTTCCACCGCATTGTCTGGTGCATTTGAAAGATAAAAGTTTAGCTTATGTGGTCAAGCGTTTTGACCGCGAGGGGCGTCGCAAGATTCATCAAGAAGACTTTGCCCAAATCCTTGAGAAAAAAGATAAATATAACGGCTCTGTCGAGGAGATTGGCCGAAAGTTAAAGGAAGCATCCGAGGTTCCCGGGCTTGACGTCCAGCTTTTCTTTGAACGCGTTATTTTTAATTTCTTGATTGGTAATGGTGATGCGCATATGAAGAATTATTCAGTTATTTATAATGAAGAAGGATTGGTACGCCTTGCGCCTGCTTACGATTTGGTTTGCTCAAGGATTGTGATTCCAGAAGAGGCAGACGAATCCGCATTGACTATTAAGGGGAAAAAGAGTCGGCTCAAAAGGAAGGACATGGACCTTCTCGCTGAGTATTTAGGCATTCCAGAAAAGATTCGATTCGCGAAGTTCATTGGGCAGAAAGAAATGCTTCGTTCAAAACTTGCGGAGTCTTTGCTTCCTAAAGGTCTTGCTCAAGATTTTGATAAACTTTTAATCGAACGGTTCCAGCGACTTGAATTGGCTTGATGTATAAAAAGACGTCGTAGGTTATTTGGTGAGTAACCTAGTTGCCATTAAAAGACATAATTATGGAGTGATGGGAACTAAGCGCTGTCACAAAAACTATGTATTTTTTGTGACAAGAATGATTATATGATTTTAATGTAACTATATGGCAATTTAGCAGTTAAGGTTTTTATTTTATATGAGGTGCCTCGTAAGTAATTTGCCAACAGTGTGTTGGCCAGATCATTGGGACACAGATGAGAATAGTTGCCTTTGCCGACACACATACACAGCATCACAATGTAAAGCTTCCGGAAGGTGATGTGCTTATTTTCGCGGGTGACGGCGAGTTTCGTCATGTGATGGATGTTATTCATTTTAACGATTGGTTATTGGGTCTTAAATTTGAGCATATTATTGCGATAGCAGGTAACCATGATTTTTATTGTGAGCAGTTTCCAAAACAGGTTAAGAATTATTTAACGAAAGCGGTGTACTTAAAGGACGAGCCATATGTTTTACCCAATGGCATGACCATCTGGGGTTCACCCATGACGCCGATATTCTTGAATTGGGCATTCATGGAATCAGAGGAGAACCTTGATCGGTACCATTGGAGCAAGATTCAAAAGAAAACAGACATTCTTTTGACCCACGGCCCGGCCTTTGGCCATCAGGACACAGCCCGTCCAGGCGGGGATCATTTAGGCAGTAAGACGTTGCTCAAGAAAATTGATAGTTTAAAGATTCCTTATGTCATTTGTGGTCATATCCATGGCGGGTATGGTGTTGAGAAAACCAAGGATACGACGTATATCAACTGTTCAGTTTTGAATGAGGATTATAAGCTGGTGAATAAACCAGTAGTTCTTGACGTATAAGAATTGGCCAAATATTGATTATCATATCGCTCACATGAGCGAAATGGTCAAAGGATTAAGATGGCAGATGAAGCATTAAAACTATGGCAGACTGTTCCTTTGGACATCCGGCGTATGCTTTTGAGTAACGTTTGGTGCGGGGAGTGCCGAAAGTCGGTGACCATTGTTGATTATCACGCGGAACTGAACGGGGTCGTGGTTCTTCAAGGGTTCTGCGGTACCTGCGGTCACAAGGTGGCCCGGGTTATCGATGATCTGGCTCCGGCTCCAAAGAAGAAAGCTAAGGCGACCGAGTCCGGTCTTTATATTTTCAATGTCTGGCTTTACGGCGATGAACATTGCACGAAGGAGAAAAGGATTATTCGCAAGATCCAGATCGTCCCAACCAAAACACTTTATAATTTTGCCAAGGTCATAACGCAGGCATTTGATTTTGAGTTTGATCATTGCTTTGGGTTCTATGACCAATTAAAGGATCATCGAAATTGCCGAAAGGCCTTTGAGCTTTTTGTTGATATCGGTGAAGAGGGCAGGCCAGGCGCCAAGGGTGTAAAAAAGACCAAGATTTCACAGGCCTTTGATACCGTAGGTGAGAAGTTGATCATGCTTTTTGATTACGGCGATGGCTGGCAGTTTAATGTGGAGCTTTTAGAGATTTGCAACAACACCAAAGGGGATTTAAAGCCGAAAGTATTGGAGAGCATTGGGGAAGCGCCGATGCAGTATCCGCCTTGTGAAGATTAAAAGAATGGGAGTGATAAGTGGCTAATAATTTTAAAGACCGTGCAAATTTTATATGGGGCATCGCGGATTTGCTTCGTGGAGACTATAAACAATCTGAATATGGGAAGGTAATTTTACCACTCACGGTGTTGCGCCGTTTGGATTGCGTATTAGAGCCAACAAAATTAACTGTCTTGGAATATTTACCGCAGACCAAAGGGTTATCGCCTGAAGCAATTGAAACAGTTCTAAAAAAGAAGGCAAAACTAACATTTTACAACAAAAGCAAGTTTGACTTCCAGAAGCTTGTTGCTGACCCAAGCGATATTGCCGCTAATCTCCGCAATTACATTGCTGGTTTTTCTAAAAATGCCAGGGATATTCTTGATCATTTCAATTTTGAAGATCATATTGAACGGCTTGATAAATCCGACCTCCTTTTCTTAATCATAAAACGGTTTGCTGAAGTTGATCTCCATCCTGAAGTCGTCCCCAATATTGAAATGGGTTACATTTTCGAGGAGTTGATCCGTAAGTTTGCTGACCTTTCCAATGAAACGGCAGGGGAGCATTTTACCCCGCGTGAAGTTATTCGTCTGATGGTTAATATTCTTTTCTTAAATGACAAGGAAGTATTAACCAAAAAGGGAATTGTGAAGACGCTTTATGATCCGGCTTGCGGAACGGGTGGGATGTTGTCCATTGCAGAGGAATATTTGCGTGAATTAAATCCTGATGCAAGCCTTCGTGTTTTTGGACAAGAGCTTAACCCAGAGTCATATGCGATATGCAATTCCGACATGCTTATTAAGGGACAGAATCCAGATCAAATTAAGTTTGGTAATTCCTTTACTCAAGACGGGCTCAAGGACGAGAAGTTTGATTACATGCTTTCCAACCCTCCCTTTGGTGTTGAGTGGAAGAAGATAGAGGGTGAAATTCTGAAGGAGCATGAAACGTTAGGAAACGCCGGGCGTTTTGGTGCTGGATTGCCACGCATAAGCGATGGATCATTCTTGTTTCTTCAACACATGATTTCCAAAATGCGTCCGGAAAATGGTGGTGCTCGTTTAGGGATTGTTTTTAATGGTTCGCCTTTGTTTTCTGGTGGAGCTGGTAGCGGAGAGAGTGAGATACGTAGGTGGATTATTGAGAATGATATGTTAGAGGCAATTGTTGCTTTGCCGGATCAGCTTTTTTATAACACAGGCATTTCAACTTATATTTGGATTGTTACTAATCGTAAAGCTAAAGATCGAAAAGGAAAGATTCAGCTTATCAATGGGGTTGGTTTCTTTAAGAAGATGGCCAGAAGCCTCGGTAATAAACGTAATGAAATAGCCGAGGATCATATCGGGACAATCACAAAGATATATGGACAATTTAAAGCTGGAGAGCATTGCAAGATATTCCCCAATGAATATTTTGGTTATACCCGTGTGACAGTCGAGCGGCCGCTTCGATTGAGTTTTCAGGTATCCCCAGAAAGAATAGCCTTATTGGATCAGCAGTCAGGATTTGTTAATCTTGCCAAATCCAAGAAGAAGGGCAAGGAAGGTATTAAGGAAATTGAGGAGGGCGAAGCTTTACAGAAGGCGATTAAAGCAATGCTCAATGGATTGGATAGCGCCAAGACCTATAATAACCGAGAAAAATTTATAGCAATCATAGATGCGGCCATTGATAAGGCTGGATTGAAGATCAAAGCGCCTGTTATGAAATCCATCCTTGAGGTTCTTTCCCAGAGGGATGAGACAGCGGAGATTTGTCTGGATAAAGAAGGCAAGCCAGAAGCTGATGCGGAATTGCGCGACGCGGAGAATGTTCCGCTGTCCGATAATATTGACGAGTATTTTAAGCGTGAGGTCATGCCTCATGTGCCTGATGCGTGGATGGATAGGAGCAAGGACAAGATCGGGTATGAAATCAATTTCACGAAGGAATTCTATAAATATAAGCCATTACGTAGTCTTGATGAGATACGCAAAGATATTTTGGCTTTAGAAAAAGAAACTGAAGGGCTATTGGGAGAAGTTTTAGGTGAATAATGCAGCTAATTCACATTTTGGTTCGCCGAATAAAATGATTTGGGAATACTTTGGATGCTTGCGCGAAATGGTGCAAGAAGTTCAGGTCGAGCGAGACGATACAAATCTTCAACGAAAAGTATTGCCCTGCGTGTTTATGAGCGTAGCTATTGTTGAAACATTTTTTAACATGTATTTCAGGGTTTTGGCTGGAGAGGCTCACTGCTCAAGTTGTAGCGATCAAACGATTAAAGATCTTGATGAAAATATGAGTCTAGACCGCAAAATTAAAACATGGCCGAAGAGGTTTTTTGATAAGGAGATTGATCTTAGTGAGGGGGTAGGTCAGCGGTTTATGAAATTAAAGAATTTAAGGAACAAGCTTATGCATTTTAAAAGCACCCATCAGACCATTAATTTACCTGGTATTCAAATTCAAGGCATGCCAGATATTTCGGCTTATGAGAAATTAGATAAAACTGTGGCGGTTGAAACCTTGACTGTTGCAGAGGATATAATTGAAGAAATATTTCGAATGAAAGGTATGACTACCGACGAAATAAAACACGCGTTACATGCTTGGATCGGGAAGATGAATTCAGAGGTTCTAAATGGCTAAAGATCATTATGTCGCTCAAACATATTTGAGGGGATTTGGACTGACTAGCAACCCTGATTTTATTAATGTTTTTCGAAAAAGCAACTTAAGTCGACAAAATGCTATTCCAATAAAGTCAATCTGTTATGAAGTGGACTGGAGTTCAAACGAATATTTTCCAGATAATCCAAGAGCTGTTGAGGATTTTCTTAAGATCGTCGAACCTAAATGGACTGATTGTGTTAATAGCATTTCTACGAATATATATGACGCAACAACAAAGCATTTAATAGCTGGGTACCTTGCTTATCTAAGAGCCTGCACTCCAACGGCTGTGAGGTTGGGTGTTGGTGGCCTTTCGCATATTGTTCAGCATTTGTATGATAAATTGGAAGAGAAAGAATTATCAGATCCTAATTCAAAGCATCGTGAAGCAATAGAAACAATTCGTAAGCATGGAGGAACCAAGGCTCTCATCAAGCAAGCATTTCCACAGGCATTGGGGATTAATGCTTTGATTGGCGTTCAAAATCTCCTAGCTACATCGCCATGGATTGTATTTAAGAATGAAACACCTGTTCAATTTTTGACTAGCGATAATCCAGTTTGTTTGCAATATTGGAACGCTAATCAATGTGATTTGTATTGCCCCATAACTCCACGTTTAGCAATAATTATTCATCCTTTACATGACACAGAGCCGCGCCAAAGTGACAGTGTGGGAGCAATAAAACCGCAAGGCGTTGAAATGCTTAACCGATTGATGGTTCAGTCTGCTGAAGATAAGGTTATTTTTAATGAACATGCTGGGGTCGAGAATATTGTTAAGGAATATCAGGATTGGCGCGTTGAGCTAAGGAAGATTAAAATTCCATTAGAAAATGGGCATGTTTTGATTCATCAGCAAAAGCCATTTAAGAAGGATACATCTGATCTGGGACTAGCTTATGTTTAAGTATTATCCAGCATATAAAGATTCAGGGATTAAATGGATTGGGAATATTCCTGAAATTTGGAAGATAAAAAAGATTAAATATGTTTCACGCGTCAATCAACTTGCTTTGGGCGAGGAAACTGATGGAAGCTACGAGTTTAACTATATTGACATAGGAAATGTTGATCTTGAGAAGGGTTATAGCATTACGGAGAAAGTTAATTTTCTAAACGCGCCTTCTCGAGCTAGAAGAATTGTAAGAAAAGGTGATTCAATTGTTTCCACAGTCAGAACTTATTTAAAAGCCATTGCTCATTTCGAAGAGGACGTGAATGATTTTATCGTCTCAACCGGTTTTGCTGTGGTGACTCCTGGATCAAAGCTTGAACCAAAATTTATTTATTATATTTTACGTAGCGAGAAGATCATTGATCGAATATGCGCCTTATCGGTTGGTGTGAGCTATCCGGCAATTAATTCTTCAGATTTGGCAGATATAGCGATTTGGTATCCGGATGATATAAGTGAACAAAGATGTATTTCCGCATTTCTTGATCATAATACTGCACAGATTGACGACCTGATTACCAAAAAGGAGCAGATGATTAAGCTTCTTAAAGAGGAGCGTGCGGCAGTAATTAATCAAACAGTGACCAAAGGGATTGATCCCAAAGCTGAGATGAAAGATTCTGGTATTGAATGGTTAGGTAAGGTTCCGAAGCATTGGGAGATTAAGAAGTTGAAATTTAATGCACAGGTTCAGTTTAGCAATGTTAACAAGAAATCCGAAGAAGGCGAGATAGCTGTAAGACTTTGTAATTACGTTGATGTTTATTATAACGATTTAATTACGCCAGATTTAGATTTTATGGATGCTACAGCTTCAGCAGATGAAATTGTAAAGTTTCATTTAAAGGTGGGGGATGTTTTGCTAACTAAAGATTCTGAAGAATGGAGCGATATTGCTATTCCTGCGTATGTGTCCTTTGAAGAGCCAAATTTAATATGTGGCTATCATCTGGCTCAAGTGCGCCCCAAAGAACAATTGATCCAAGGAAAATATCTGTTCTGGGTCTTGTCTGCAGATTGTATTAATTATCAGTTTAGAATTGAAGCGTCTGGCGTTACAAGATATGGATTGAGCAATTATGCTTTAAGCAATTCTATATGTTTAATTCCACCCAAAAAAGAACAAGAAGCTATAGCATCTTTTTTAGATAAAAAAACTGTTCAGATCGATGCGCAGATTGTTCTAGAACAGAGGTCTATCGAGCTGTTGAACGAATACCGCACTGCGTTAATTTCAGAAGCAGTGACGGGAAAGATTGATGTTCGTTTTGAAAAGGAGATTGTTAATGGCTGATAAATATAACGGTAGTATTGATCAATTAAAGTCAATCTTTATGACTATTGAAGGATCCTGGACTCAATCAGGAGATAAGTATTCATTCCGCGCCAAAGATGGAGGGATCCTTCATTGGTGGTCATCAAACAAGACGATACAGTTTCAAGGAAATGATGATGCAAAAAAGAGGATGCATGATTTGTTTGCTGGGAATGGAACGTCACAAGGCGGCTCTTCTAAGAAACAGATTTTTATTGTGCATGGTCATGATGTTGAAGCAAGAGATCAGTTGGAACTTGCGTTGCATCGGTTAAATTTGGAACCGTTTATTTTGATGAATAGTAGTGGCGGAGGTAAAACTATTATTGAAGCTTTAGAAGGTAGAATTGGGAAGGATTATTCATCAGATTTTGGAATTGTTTTAATGACGCCTGATGACGTAGGATATGCGCTTAAGGACGGCGCTGATAAAGCTGAACCACGAACCCGACAGAATGTAATTCTTGAGACAGGAATGTTGTTGTCTTCTTTGACAAGAAATCGCATGGCAATTATAGTCAAGGGGCACTTAGAGTTGCCATCTGATTTGGAAGGCATCATTAGATATGGATATAACACTCATATTCGAGAGATAATTCCTAAGCTTTGTAAAAGATTGCAAGAAGAAGGATTTGATTTAAGTTCAAACGAAATTATGAACGCATCTCAGTGATAGGTATATATGTCATCAATAACAAATGAAAAAGCATTTGAAGAAGCAATCGAGCAAAGTCTGATCGACCGTGGTGGTTACATAAAAGGAGATTCAGCTAATTTCGATCGTCTTATGTGCATTGATAAAGAGGAGCTATTCAAATTTATTAAAACGACACAAAAAGATGCTTGGGATGCTTTGGCTGGTATTCATGGTGCGGAGGTAGAGAAGAAGTTTCTTTATCGGCTGAATCAGGAGTTGGAAACGCGCGGTATGCTGGACTGTCTTCGTTATGGAATTACTGACTACGGCAAGAAGTTCTCCCTTGCCTACTTTAAGCCTGTCAGCGGGCTTAATCCTACAACTCAGAAATTATACGACCAAAATATTCTTAATGTTACCCGTCAGGTTCACTTTTGTGAAAAAGATGAGCGTTCAGTTGATATTGTCCTTTTGGTTAATGGTCTGCCGGTGGTGACATTAGAGCTTAAGAATCAATTCACGGGGCAGAATGTGGAAAATGCCAAACGACAGTATAAATATGACCGTGATGAGAGGGATTTGTTATTCCAATTTAAAAAGCGTGCTTTGGTTCATTTTGCTGTTGATACGGATGAGGTTTATATGACTACCCGTATTCAAGGAAACCGAACGTATTATTTACCGTTTAATAAAGGGCATAACAAGGGCAAAGGAAATCCTCCGTCAAGTGGGCATAAGACAGCGTATCTTTGGGAAGAGGTTTTAATTAAAGACAGTCTGATGGATATCTTGGGTCGGTTCATGCATTTAGAAACAAAAGAAATCCGCATGGATAATCGTACTGTCCGTAAAGAGACCATGATCTTTCCTCGTTATCATCAGCTTGATGTGGTGAGGAAATTAGCTGTTGATGCCAAGGCTAATGGTGCCGGAAGAAATTATTTAATTCAACACAGCGCTGGAAGCGGCAAGAGTAATTCAATTGCATGGCTTGCTTACCGTTTGGCGGGGATCCATGATCAAGAGGATAAGCGCATATTCGATACGGTGATTGTGGTGACGGACAGGCTAGTGCTTGATCAGCAATTGCAAGAGACTATTTATCAGTTTGAGCATAGAAGCGGGGTGGTTGAAAAGATTGACCAGAATTCTGAGCAGTTGGCCAATGCGTTGACCAACGGCACAAATATTATTATCACCACATTACAGAAGTTTCCCTTTGTTATTGAGAAAGTTGGGAAGTTAGCTAAGCGTAATTATGCGGTTATTGTCGATGAAGCACATAGTTCGCAAGGGGGAGAATCTGCCGCTGATTTGAAAAGGGTTTTATTGATCAGCGATGAAGATGATATTGAAGATGGTTTGCGTGAGGTCATGCGTGCCAGAGGGCCTCAGCCGAATTTAAGCTTCTTTGCTTTTACGGCAACACCTAAGGCTAAGACACTTGAGACTTTTGGTCAAAAGGGTACGGATGGGAAGCCGGTGCCATTTCATTTGTATTCTATGCGACAAGCCATTGAAGAGGGTTTTATCTTGGACGTATTAGACAACTACACCACCTACCAGTCTTTTTACCAGTTAAACAAAAAGATCGAAGATGATCCTCAGCTAAATAAGCAGAAAGCCGCGGCCGCTATTGCTAGATTTGCAACAATGCATCCGTATGTATTAGCCCAGAAAACAGAGGTTATCATCGAGCACTTTAGGCAGGTAACCATGAAGTTGATTGGCGGTAAAGCCAAGGCCATGGTTGTCACAGCTTCCCGTGAGCACGTGGTTCGCTATAAGCAAGAGTTTGATCGTTATTTAAAAGAAAAAGGTTATCGGGATATCAAGGCTTTGGTGGCTTTCTCTGGAACTGTTTTATTGGATGGTGTACCGCCTGAATACACAGAGCCCAAGATGAATGGTTTTGGTGAGAAAGAATTGCCGGAGAAGTTTTCTTCTTCAGAGTATCAAATTCTTTTAGTAGCTGAGAAGTATCAGACAGGATATGACGAGCCGTTGTTGCATACGATGTATGTAGATAAACGTATTGATGGTGTTAAGGCTGTACAAACATTAAGCCGTTTGAATCGTACTTGTCCGGGTAAGGAAGATACCTTCGTGTTAGATTTTGTAAATAGCCGGGAGGATATTTTAGCGGCATTCCAACCATATTATGAACAAACGCAATTAACAGAGACAACAGATCCCAATAAGCTCTACGATTTAAAGACTAAGATTGATTCATTTAAAATCATTTATCCATCAGATGTGGATGCATTTTGTACCGTATTCTTTAAGAATAAAGAACAGCACAATAAACAGGAACATGCCCAGTTAAATGCGTTAATTGATGTGGCAGTGACACGTTTTGAAACAATTGATAAGGATGAACACAAAGACGATTTTATTAATACGCTTGGAGTTTTTGTCAGGCTTTATGCATTCTTAGCGCAAATTATGCCGTTTCAAGATGTTGATTTAGAAAAGTTTTATGCCTATGGCCGTTTGCTTTTAAAGAAATTACCGGGGCCAAATCGTGGGCCAAGATACAATTTGGGTGATGAGGTTGCTATTCAGTATTACCGTTTGCAGAAAGTTGCAGAGGGCAAGATTGCTTTAGAAAAGGATTCAGGAGCGGCAATCAAGCCATTGTCTGAGGCGGGCACGAAGAAGGATAAGGACGAATACGCAAAATTATCTGAAATAATTAATCTTCTTAATGATCGATTCGGAACAGATTTTACGGAAGCAGATAAGCTTTTCTTTGATCAAATTGAGGAGGAAATGGTCTTAGATGAGCGCCTTGGCATGCAAGCCCAGAGCAATTCTATTGATAATTTCAAATACGGATTTGATGATGTGTTTATGGATAAGTTAGTTGAGCGGATGGATCAGAATCAAGATATTTTCAATAAGATCACAGGTGATAAAGCCTTTAGTGCGGTTGTAAAAGATTATTTATTAAAGCGTGTTTATGGACGCCTTCAAAAGGTTGAGGATGATAAGCCGTTGTTTTTTAAGGATGTGATTCCCGATGCGACAATTGAACAGGGGTATCTTCCCGTTTATGACTTGCAGGCAGTAGCGACAGACTTTGGAGAACAGTTAACGCAAGAAATTATCGGGTGGAAGCCGATGCATGGGCGTAAGATTGGTGAGCATATGTTCATCGCGCAGGTATTTGGAAAATCAATGGAACCTACCATTAAAGACGGCAGCTGGTGCTTGTTCCGTTTTGATCGCGGAGGTTCACGTATTGGTATTTTTCTTGTGGAATCTCGATTAGTTAAAGACCCCGAAACTCAGAAGAGTTATACCATTAAACGTTATCACAGCGAGAAGGAAGATTTAGGTGATGATCAGTGGAGGCACAAGCGGATCATTCTATCGCCGGATAATAAAGATTTTAAAGATATTGTGATCGAAAACGTTTCTGGTGATGATTTTCGTGTTGTAGCTGAATTTGTGAGTATTCTATAGCTTACAATTATAGTTGTTTCATTCATTGTTGATAATGTGGGAGAAATTGTGGTGTGTTGCGAGTTGGTTTACTGACAAAGCGTGAGAAAAATTGCTTAAAGTATCGCTGGGAATTTCTCAGGCGAAATGTCCAATATATGGACGATTATATTTTTATCGTACGAAAACTCCGCATCGTTGATCTTATTAAGAATTCTCATCCTGAATCACAAAAAGACAAAGCCTTAAAGATTTTATCCAAATGGGGTTTATTAAACCCTATCCCGCCATCGATGTCATTTGAAGAGCTTATTGAGAGTGACCGAAAAACAAAAACTCTTTATATTGATGCTCTATTGGTTGAGGCGAATGCCATTGATTGCTTTGATAATCCGGATTTGCTTAATGACAGGGATGTTTTTACCAATGGCAGGTTTCTTGAGATCAGGGTCAACATGAGCTTGGCCAAGCAAAAGATTTGTGATGAGTTCAGTTTAATGGTGGATCGATGGCAGAAAAGGTTGAAGGAAATTGAAAAGACATTTCCAAAGCAAAAGGTAACGCCGAGAGTGCTTCCCCGGCAGTTTAAGCATTATTTGAATGTGTATGATCAGTACGTAGAAGGTGTGGGTTTGGATGATTTGGCAAAGAAATTTTATAAACATTATATTTCATCACATGGCATGCATTATGCGCGTAGACGTGCCAAAAGGGATTTAGAAAACAGCATTGAATTAATCGAGGGTGGCTTCAAACAAATAGCCTAGGTGGTCTATTTGTACGTGACTTCATCACCTGATGTTTTATATTGATCCTGTAACCAAAAGTTATGGGATTTTTTATTTTCAGGGGACGAAGTGATGAATACGCTCGACATTAATGAAATCAATATCCTGCCAGTTAAGCCGCAAAATGGGCTTGTTGCTTTCGCTTCTTTTGTCATCAACAATCAAATCTATATAGGCAACATCGCTGTTTATTCTTCTTTTACAACGGAGGATGGTTTCCGTTTGGTTTACCCGGACAAAGTGCTTCCTAATGGTAAAAGGATTAGCTGTGTTCATCCAATCAGCAGGGATGCGGGGGAATCTATTAAACGGGCTGTGGTTGCCAGGTATTTAGAGTTGGCGGGCAAGGTTTCGTAGGTCTTTAAAATGTGGAGAAAGGCATGTCTAGCAGGAATAAAAAACATCGTTATCCGCCCTTTGTAATGCTTGAGCGTTCCATGATGGAAAGCGAGCAATGGCAAAGGCTGTCACATGCCGAGATGCTCACCTACATTTACATTAAGAAGAATTTCAATGGTCGTAACAATGGCCAGATCTCATTGAAGTATGCCGAACTTAAAAAAATTTTTTCGCCCGCCACACTTTCAAAGTCTCTTAAAGGATTGATCAGTAAGGAATGGGTTGAAAAGACAAAGCATGGCGGGTTGTATCGGTATTACTGCCTTTATAAGTTAACGGGTAAGCATGACACCATTCGTTATGTATAGGCATGGTAGAAGCTATATAAGAGTTCAGTATTTGAAGCGTCGGTTTAAAGTTTGTCCTGTGTGGACGCTTCAAGATTTGAAGTGTCGAGGATCAAGAAAGGCGCTGGACGCTTTAGCTATTGAAGTGTGACGGTTTAAGAAATGTAGTTGAGTTGCGCTTTGTGGAGGTTTTGGGTCCTTCCGGGTGGGGTGCCGGATGCGGGTCGGGCGAGGCGCAGGTTGTCAGTGATACAGGTTCAAAAAATCGATGTCAATGTCACTCAATTTAAGTTTTGGTGGGAATTTGGCATAAGGGTTAAGAAAGGAGGTCTATCGTCGATAAATAGGAGTATTCGGGCTGTCAGTTGGGGAGGTTATAGAGGGTCAAATTGATGTTTTTAGTGACATAATTTTTAAAACTTGCTCAAAAAATGGAGGGCTATATGAAGCTTAACTTTTTAAAGGTTTTAAACAATCAAAACAACACACCGGAAGAAATCGCCGAGCAAATCGTGGGGCTGGAGCTTAAGCAAATGGAGTACGAGAAGCAATTGAATACCTTACGTCAGCAGGCAAAGGAATTGCGTCAGAAAAAGCTGTGCGGGGAGGTCGTTTCGGAAGATCAAATCAATGAGGTAGACCGCAAGCTTGAAAACGCAAGTCTTGATCTTGAGGCGGTTACCGAGAGCATTGGCAATTTAGGGGAAAAATTGCGCAAAACGTATGAAGCCATTATTGAAAATGGCAACACAGTTGCGGGGCAGAAAATGAAAGCCATAGAACCAGAGCGTGATCGGCTCATGGAAGAATTGGCTCGAGCAAAAGCAAAGGTATTAGTTATTGCTGAACAATTGTGGGGATCAGGTGTTATTAGTCGATTAAAAGATAGTAGCGTTTTCGATGATGATTCCCGAACTGATCAGATTATGAAGGAAGAAGTAGAAAAAATAAAATCATCTGTCAAAGAGCCAACGTACTATTCCAAATACCAGCAGGCTCAGAATTATTCCGGTTGGACGAATAGTTTAAAGATCGATGATGAAGTTAGTCGGCTTCTTGAAAGGCAACGTGCCAAGATGGGCGTTGTTCTTCAAGAATCGGTTTAATCAAGATATGCGGAGGAGCTTTGAGATAGTCTCCATCCTATCTTGAGGCTTTGTTATGGTAAAAGGTGCATAACAGAAGATCCCTCCTTGTGTCTTCCTCCGCACACCTTCTTATTGTTATGAATAGTGACTCAATTATAAATAATGACGCAATATCAAAACCCCGTGGCTGGGATGCTTTAGAAATAAAGCTCAAGGCTAAAGGTTTGTCTCAGGGGGAAATCGCTCAGGCGCGAAAGTCGTTTGATGATGGTATTGAAATATTAACTAGAATGTTTTTAGCCAAGAAAGCTCAAGAAGGCTTTGAATAATGCGGGAATGCAAGGTATACTCCCGCCAAATGAACATGAGAGTCGCTTTATATACCAGAGTCAGTACAGAAGACCAAGCCCGCGAAGGTTTTTCACTCGAGGTGCAACGCACGTTTTTGGTGCAATATGCCCAGAATCTTGGCTGGACAATTGTTTGCACCTTGCCGGGTAAGGATATTTACATGGATGACGGCTTTTCTGGAGGGAATATGGACAGGCCTGCTTTGCAGAGGTTGTTGTTCGATGCTCGCAATAAACAGTTTGATTTGGTGATGGTGTATAAACAAGATCGTTTAAGCCGTCGGCTCAAAGACCTTCTGGGTTTGCTTGAGGAATTGGATAATTTAGGGGTTGGTTATAAATCAGCGACTGAACCTTTTGATACAACATCCAGTGCTGGCAAGATGGCCATTCAAATGCTGGGCTCTTGCGCGGAGTTTGAACGCAATCGTTTGGTTGAGCGTGTCTTTCCCGGGATGCTGGTGGGTGTTAAGAAAGGCCATTGGCAGGGGGCGCGTTATGCACCATATGGCTATCGCTACAATAAAGACATTAAGAAGCTGGAGGTTTATGAGGAGGAAGCCAAGATTGTTAGAGAAATTTTTGAGCGTTATATCAACGGCCAAAGCACCTCGCAAATTGCCGGTCATTTTTATCGTCTAGGAACATCATCCCGTCAGGGCGGGCGATTCTACACGAAATTTATTGGCACCATTCTAAAGAGCAAGGTGTATTTAGGGATGTTGGTTTGGAACCGCCATCGTTATGATCCAAGAGCAAAAACAAAAGATGGTCAAGGTAATGGCTATAAATATATCGCCAATGATACTTCTAAAATTGTTGAAGTGCCCAATGTCCATGAGCCTATCATCAGCCAGAAACAATTCGATGAAGCCGCGGTCTTGCTTAAACGCAATCGCAAGAATGCGGTGGTGAAATTTAAGAACAATAATTACCACTTGTCCGGTGTGCTAAAATGCAAGGAGTGTGGTGGTAATTTTCGTGGCATCATGTCGATTACCAATCACCGCACCAAGGTCAAGCGCCCGTGGTATCGCTGTTCATCCAAAGGGGTTTCGTATTTAACGTGCCATAATCCAAGCGTGTCAGCGGATGTGATAAGCGTACAGGTCTGGGATATTATTGATGTGGTATGCCAAAACTTGCATGTCCTTGAAGAATTAGGCGACATGGTTAAGCTTAATGCCTCCCAGCCGGAGCAGGTGTTCTTAGATGAGCTGGAAGTATTGACAAAGGCTCTTAATAAAAACCTTGAGAAGCAAAAAGGTTTGTTTGAAGTTTTTACGCAGGACAGCATTAATCTGGAGATTTACAAAGACCGCGCCGAGCTTTTGCGTAATGAGGAGAAGAAGTTAAGGCAGGATATTAAAGGTGTTCAGCTTAGGATTTTAGACAAAAGAAACGCCATTAATTTAAACCGAGCCACCGAGGATTTTCTTTTACATTTACGAAAATTTCAGGATAATGAGCAAGCTGATTCTCCTTCGCCAAACCATGAAATAGCGGATGATGGCTTCGGAGGAACAAGTTTTTTAATTAAAACCTTTATGCGGATTGTGTTTAAGGCGGTTTACATTCAGGATCAGCGTATTGTTAATGTTGAATTAAATGAACCGTGGCAGACTAGCTACGATGAAGGGCTAAAATGGAAGAACAGCAACAAAAGACCACAAACAACGGCAACACAGTCGGAAATCCAGAACAAAAACCGCAATCTTCCTCAATTGGAAAGCGCGTGCTTTTGGAGACCTATGGATGCCAAATGAACGAGTATGATTCAGAGCTCGTACGTTCTATTTTGCGTAAAGAAAACTACGAATTCGTGTCTAAGGAACAGGATGCGGATATTGTGATGCTTAATACGTGTGCTATTCGGGAGAAGGCGCATCAGAAGGTTTATGGGCGGGTGCATAATTTACGGCATGATCGAGGGGATAAGCCGGTGCTTATTGGTATTTTGGGATGTATGGCTACTAATTTGCGGCAGGAGATTTTTGAGGATCGTAGTTTGAAGATTGATTTTATTGCGGGGCCGGATAGTTATAAGCGGTTGCCGGATTTGATTCGGGAGGCTGTGGGTGAAGGTGAGAAGCCTTATGATGTGACCTTGTCAGAATTTGAGACGTATTCGGATGTGACGCCTAGTCGTAAAGATGGGATAAATGCATGGATTGCGGTTATGCGTGGGTGTAATAATTTTTGTACGTTTTGCGTGGTGCCGTATACGCGTGGGCGAGAACGCAGTCGGTCCATCTCAAATGTCATTGAAGAAGTTGAAGGGCTCGCGGCTCAAGGGTTTAAACAAGTGACCTTGCTTGGCCAAAATGTAAATTCCTATCGTCATGAAGAAGGTGATTTTGCGGATTTGATGGATGCGGTAAGTCGTGTTAAAGGGATCGAACGCATTCGTTTTACGTCGCCACACCCTAAAGATTTTCCAGATAAATTTATTGCGCTCATGCGTGACAATCCCAAGATTTGTAAACAAATGCATATGCCATTGCAAGCAGGCAACAACCGCATATTAGATGTGATGAATCGAACATATACAAAAGAAGAATTTTTGAGTCTAGCTCAAAAAATGCGCGATCGTATCCCAGGCGTTATCTTAAGCACCGATATCATTGTTGGTTTTCCGACGGAAACTGACGATGAGTTTGAAGACACCATTAAGGTTATCAAAGAGGTGGAGTTTGATGTGGCGTTTATGTTTAAGTATTCCGAACGAAAAGGGACTATTGCTTCGAAGAAATTTCCGGATGATGTAACAGAGGCGAAGAAAACAGAACGCATCATGCGTTTAAATGAGATTCAAAAGGAAATTACTTTAAAGAAAAATAAAGCACACATTGGTGAAGTGCATACCATTTTGGTTGAAAACCCAACAAATCCTCGCAGTCTGCGTGATAAAGTTGGCCGTAATGATGGTGGAAAATTGGTCACTTTTCCTGAGGGTGATTATGAAGTCGGCTCATTTTTAAAGGTCCGTATCACAGACGCCACACCGCATGTTCTTAAAGCGGAAGTTCTTGCCACAAACTCCTAAAAGATATATATTAAGCGTTTAATTATGATTAAAACACACATCACAGCCGAAGGTTTATTTGCAAAGCTTAAGAACATTAAGCTTGGTGGGACCGTGTGCCAATATTCGCTACGCAAATGCGAAGAATTGGTGCCGCTCATTAATGAAATCAATGACCTTAAGGAAGAAAAAAACGCGGTTATCCTCGCCCATTCCTATATTACGCCTGAAATCATATATGGGGTGTCCGACTTTGTTGGCGATTCCTATAAGTTAAGTTGTGATGCCATGAACACAAAAGCATCGACGATTGTTTTTACAGCGGTGCGTTTTATGGGGGAGACGGCAAAGATTTTAAACCCAGATAAAGAAGTTTTAATCCCTGCAAAGTTAGATGGATGTACGTTAGCGGATGCCATTGACGCAAACCAAGTGCGTGCATTACGTAAACAATATCCTGATTATACATTCATTTGCTATGTTAACACGACGGCAGAAGTTAAAGCCGAGTGTGATGTTTGTGTAACATCGGCAAATGTTTATAAAATTGCGGAAGCCATCCCTAATGATAAGATCTATTTTCTCCCAGATAAATTGATGGGCGAGAATTTAAAGAACTCTCTAGCACGCAAAGGTGTTAAGAAAGACATTCAATATTTCAACGGCACCTGTTACGTGCATGAAGATTATGGGATTGAACAAATTTTAAAAGTACGTTTAGAATACCCCAACGCCAAAATCGTCAGCCATCCTGAATGTAATTCCACCATTGTGGATAATTCCGATTTTGTTGGCTCAACTGAGCAAATGCTTGGGTATATGCGACAAACAGATTCAAAAGAATTTCTGATGCTTACAGAATGTGGTTTATCGGCGCGCCTGCAATCTGAATTTTCTGATAAGAAACTCGTTGGCAGTTGCACCATGTGCCGGTACATGAAGAGCAATACACTCGAAGATATCTTACGTGTCTTAAAGAATCCGTTACCAAAAGACCGCGTGGAATTTTCAGAAGACATTCGTTTAAGGGCATTAAAATCTTTAGAAGCCATGTTTAAATACGCAAATACCTAATGGAAAAAACATACGTTCAAACACAATATTTTAAGTTTGCCGAATCTCCCAATGAATTGGTTTTAAAGAGCGGCATTAAATTTGGTCCGATCACCTTGGCTTACGAGACTTACGGTAAGTTAAACGCGGATCGCAGCAATGCCATTCTTATTTTCCATGCCCTAACAGGCGATGCCCATGCTGCCTTTTGGCGTGAAGGGGATAAGCATCCAGGCTGGTGGGATGATATGATCGGGCCCGGCAAAGCTTTTGACACGGATAAATATTTTATCATCTGTTCCAATGTCATTGGCGGTTGCAAAGGTTCAACGGGTCCGTCGTCGATCAATCCCGCTACAGGCAAGCCATATGGTTTGACCTTTCCTGTGATCACGGTTGAAGACATGGTTGTTGCCCAAAAACATTTGATCGATCATTTAGGCATTAAGAAATTATATTCGGCTTGCGGTGGCTCCATGGGTGGTTTGATGGCACTTAAGTGGTCGGTGTTGTACCCAGACACCTTAAGGTCATGCATTTTAATCGCAACTAATTACCGACATACGGCCCAGCAAATTGCTTTGCATGAAGTGGCCCGTCAAGCCATCATGTCCGATCCAAATTGGAACAAGGGTGATTATTACGATAAAACTCTGCCAGCACAAGGCATGTCGGTGTCGCGCATGATTGGGCATATCACCTACATGAGCGAAAAGTCCATGGAAGAAAAGTTTGGACGTCGTCTTAAAGATAAACAAAAACTTGGTTACGATTTTTCTCATGATTTTGAAGTCGAAAATTATTTGAAATATCGCGGCGAAAGTTTTGTCAGCCGTTTTGATGCGAATAGTTATTTGTATTTATCAAAGGCGTTAGACTATTTTGATTTATCCGAAGAAGGGGATTTACAAAAAACGTTTAAGCCGGCAAAATCAAAGTTCTTGATTGTTACCTTCACATCAGACTGGCTTTATCCGTCGTATCAAAGCAAAGAAATGGTCAAGGCTATGAAGGCCAATGATTTGGATATTTCTTTTATTGAAATAAAGACCGATTACGGTCATGATTCATTCTTAGTTGAAATCGATGGCCAATCAAAACTTGTTAGAAACTTTTTAAACAATGTCACATGAGTGCTGATATCCGTATAGACCATAAATACATCATTGAAATGATCGAACCCAACAGCAATGTCTTAGACTTAGGCTGCGGGGATGGAACGCTTTTGGATTTGTTAATCAAGCACAAGAATTGCCGTGCTACCGGTATTGAGATCGATGAAAAAGAAATCTATAAATGCGTTGAACGTGGTGTCACCGTGTCTCATGGGGACATTGATTCTGGTTTAGAAGATTATTCCGATAAGCGTTTTGACTATGTGATCCTAAATGAGTCTTTGCAAGAAATCTTAAGCCCAGAGAAGGTTATTGCCGAGGCCTTGCGTGTAGGCAAACGGGTCATTGTTGGTATCCCAAACTTCTGTAACATCACAGCACGTTTACAAATCCTGCTATTTGGTCAAGTCCCTGTGACGGTAGGTCTTCCTTATAAATGGTATAACACCCCAAATATCCGTTTCTTATCCATCAAAGACTTTCGTCATTTCTGCCGTGATCGTCACATCACGATCGAACGCGAACGCGCCCTTGGGCCGAACAGCGAAGTATTTATCAAAAGAAATCTCTTTGCGTATAGCTGTATTTTTATCATAAAGAAGTAACCGCTTTTTATTCTCGTCGAAGAAACCGATTTCCCAGTTAGCGTTTTCTCGCCTTGATTGACCCTTGCACGTGTTCCATACTCTTAGTATGAGAACGAAAACCCCATTTCTTTCGATGATAGTTGCAGTGACTTTTCTGGCCACCTCTCTTGGGATAACCCAAGTTAGGGCAAACGAGCTAGTTTTGCCTGCGCCAGGTGTCATGGTTCCTTTAAGTGATGCCCTAAAAGCCGCAAAGCTTAAAGGTATTAAGGTTCACCCTGATAATCCTTTCAAATTCGATTTTATCTTAGACCGTGGACAAGACAATAGTTCCGATGAAACATTAAAAGCCACAACCACGAATTTGATCAAATACTTTTTAGCAAGCCTGACAACCCCAGAAAAAGATTTATGGGTTAACTTGTCACCCTACGAAAAAGAACGCATCGTCCCAGAAAGCTTTGGCCAAACCACCATGGGACGCGATCTTTTAGCACAAGACTATTTGTTAAAACAAGTCACCGCGAGTTTAATTTACCCTGAAAAAGAAGTTGGTAAGAAATTTTGGGATCGTGTTTATGCTGAGGCCCAGAAGAAATTTGGAACCTCCAATATTCCTGTGAATACCTTTAATAAAGTTTGGATCGTGCCAAACAAAGCCGTGGTTTACGAAAACGCTCAAAATGGCACCGCCTATATTGTAGATGCAAGTTTAAAGGTCATGCTTGAAGAAGATTATTTAGCCTTAGATAAAAATAATACAACGTCTAAAGACAATCATTCCATTGGTTCTCAAGTTGTACGAGAGATTGTTATCCCAATGTTAACCCAAGAAGTAAATCAAGGCGCCAATTTCATCAAAATGCGCCAAGTCTATTACGCCTACATTCTTGCAGCATGGTACAAGAAAAAAATTAAAGACGGCATCTTAAGCTCCGTCTATCTAGATCAAAACAAAATAGCCGGCGTATCCATTGATAATCCCCAACAAAAACAAGAAATCTACAATCGTTATGTCGAAGCCTTCAAAAAAGGTGTTTATAACTATGTAAAAGAAGACATCGACATTAATACCAATCAAACGATACCGAGGAAATATTTTTCTGGTGGGGTTGTTCTTACAGATTCCGCAATGTCTATTGCGAATCTAGAAACAATTGTTAAAGAATATCCAACATTCTTTAGTAACACGCCAGTTGTAGCTACGGCATATTTTGTTGCAGCAGGTATACAGATTAAGGGGCTGGTAGATAAGTTGCGCGGTAAGGATGCTGTTAATGTTCAAATTAAAACATCGCAGACAATGTTTGTTCAAGACCTTGAACGATTAGAAGGCATTGGAAAAGTTTTAAAGAGAGAGTTGGAAATGATCATGAAGAAGGATCCTTTGATTAAGGTTGCAGCAACAGTTAATAGAGCTGGTGACGCGCCTTCTTTGGTCTTACAAATGTTTCGAGAAACAAATCAAGTTAAACAAGCTGTCGGGCAAGTTGAGCTGGTTGCAACTGGTTTAGGCGGCGTAAAGATTAGACGATTATATTTGAGAGACATTGATGATGTGGATGGCAAAGTTATAGTTATTAATCCAGTTATTAACGAAGACTATTATGCAGATGAAACATTGGAAGCATATGAAGAGTTGGCCAATCTTCTTCTAGAACAATCGAGCACTTTTAATGATAAGTTTTCTCGAGCATTTGAAATATCAAAGCCTAGTAAGAAAGTATTAACAACTATTTTAGGTAGTAAGAAGATGAAAGATATATTAAATCAAGCTGAAGGAAACACTAACTTTGAAGTTGCAGGAAAGAATATTGAACCATTAACGCGCGTATTCGCATGGGCTGTACGTGGATTAACACGTAAACAGATTAAAGACACTATACAAGATTGGCTGAAAGCAGGAGATCCTAACATTGATACGTTATTAATGAGTTTATTTGAGAAAGAACGCACATTATTTCCATCCCAACAATATGGATCAAATGCATTCGGTAAGCTTTTCATCAAGATGAGTAATGTTATTAAAAGCACAGCTGAGAGCGCTGGCTATTCTTACTTGGAATTAGAGGTTTCATTTCCTGATTCTTTTCAGAATTACATGTTATATCACGGCAGCAAATGGCGTTTAGCGGAAAAACCAACTGTATTATTCTTTGCCACAGCAACAGCTGCCAAATTGGCTGTGTTAACAGAGAAAAAGAATATGAAATCGTCAGAAATCCTAAAACAATTATTATGGAAAATTACAAAGGACCCTTGGTTTCAAGAAAAACACAGACTTTATAAAATGCAATTACCATTAACATCTAAAAAATCTACAGAAGCAACACAGCCTTTGACAATAGAGGTTGAAGATAAGAATGTAAGTTCTGACGCAATACAAAAATTAATTACAAGTAGGTGGAACGATTTAGAGCCTGCTGAAAAGAGTGATATCAGTGCCGAAGTGAGTAAAGTTGTTGGTCGTTCAAATGAAGCAATGAGCAGTGTGCAAGTGGATTTGGTTCAAAATAGTTTTAACAGTTTAGTCGAAGACCCAAGCACCTTTATTGAATGGCTATCAAAGACATCAAAGAAGGAAAAGAACTTAATGATTACTAATCCTCAATTAAGGGTTTCAGAGAGCATTTTCTTTCAAGAAGTAGAGGCCATTAAGAATAAAGATCATCAAATATTTATTAAAGATGTAGCGGCAAATCCATATTTTGTTCGTTTAACAGTCAATAATGGTGATTATTTAGGTGAAATTAATTTAACAACACAAGAAGCAATGCGAGTGCGACAATCTTTAGATAAAGTCAAAGCGCTGGAAGATGTTTTTGTTAAACGAAGTTTTACGGATGCAATGTCGTTTGCTAATAGTATTTATGCAAGAGTTAATTCGATGAAGGAGGCTCAGCCCAATAAAGCACAGTCAAATTTGGGCGGTATCGACTTAAAGTCGGATCGATTGAATTTGGAATTGCAGAATCAAGGGGGGGCGATTGCTTTTAAGGTTACGCCTGAAATGTTGGCGCAATTACGTGATGCAGCTGGTTTTGAGCCGGTGGTTTTGGATATGAAGCCTGTTGGTGATGTGGGTGGTTTGAAATCCTTCCTTGGTGTTGTTAATTAACGTTTATTATGTGACCCGTCGCAGAATGGTTTGTTGTTGCTGGTTTTGCAGGTGCACCACGCAACTGTCTTTTCTTCCGTAATTTCTACAAACATAGGACGCATGCCGGTTGGGCCGTGGCTGCCATCGCAGAAGGGTTGTTTGGTGGATTGGCCGCAGGTGCACCAAACGTATTTGCCGGGTTGCATTTTCATCAGAATGGGGGTTTGTTGGCTCATATTATCTCCTTATTTTTTTCTATTAACTTAAAACTTATTTTGATATATTGCAACCATGAAAAAATTTGATTTTGTAATTATTGGTTCAGGGATCATTGGTTTAACGTTGGGGTATGCGATTAAAGAACGCAAACCTAAGGCGTCGGTTTTAATCCTCGATAAAGAAGAATCTCAAGCGCAGCATGCTTCGGGGCGCAATAGCGGCGTGTTGCACGCAGGTTTTTATTATACGGCTGATAGTTTAAAGGCTAAGTTTACCGTAGATGGTAGTCGTGCGATGAAAGCCTATGTTAAATCCAAGGGCTTGGCCATTAATGAATGTGGCAAATTAGTTGTTGCGCAAAATGAGTATGAATTAGGGCAATTAGATGAATTGCTCAAACGCGGGTTACGCAATGGGTCCAATGTTTCCTTAATTACGGAAGCACAAGCAAAGGAGATTGAACCCAACGTAAAAACATTTAAGCGGGCTTTATATTCTCCGGATACAGCAAGCGTCGATCCTAAGCAAGTATGTTTATCGATTAAGAATGATCTTGAGCAACAAGGCGTTGAATTTTCGTACAATACAAAATATTTGAGCCGTCAGGGCAATGTTATTGAAACAACGCAAGGGGCATTCGAAGGTGGCGTTATTATCAATGCGGGTGGTCTGTACGCGGATAAGATCGCACAAGATTTTGGTTTTGGTCAGAAGTACACGATGATCCCATTTAAAGGATTGTATTTGAAGTACACGAAGAATAAGACGGATGTGAAAATCAATATTTATCCTGTCCCAAATTTAAAGAACCCTTTCTTAGGTGTGCATTACACAAAAACAGTGACAGGTGATATTAAAATTGGCCCAACGGCGATTCCTGCATTTTGGCGTGAGAATTATCAGGCCATGGAACGATTTGATTTAAAGGAGTTGGCGCAGGTTTTATTCTATGAATCAAAATTGTATTTGAGCAATGCGTTTAATTTTAGAAGTTTGGCGCATGAAGAGATGCAAAAATATAATCAAGATTATTTCGTGTCGCTGGCTGTGGCCATGGTTGAGTCGATTGATCCTAAAGGTTTTACCCAATGGACAGCCCCAGGCATTCGCGCACAACTTTTAGATAAAGAAAAATTATCTCTGGTTCAAGACTTTGTTGTGGAAGGTGATGGAAGAAGCGTTCATATTTTAAACGCTGTCTCGCCGGCATTTACGTGTGCATTTCCGTTTGCTCGTCATGTAGTAGAGAACTCAGGTATCAAAAATTGCCTTTAGTGCTTGACGCATAATGGTTTAGGGAAGATAATAAACCATTAAAAGATCAAGGGGGGCTTTATGCGCATCGTTAAAACAACAGCTATCAAAAAAACAACCACTCGCAGAGCTGTAAAAAAAGCAATCAAATCTCAAGATTCTGAAAATTTATTATCCTATGAAGAATTGCAAAATGAAATTCGTATGAAGGCGTATGAATTATTTTTGCAACGTGGTGGCCAATGGGGTAATCCAGAACAAGATTGGATTGAAGCTGAAAAAATTGTTTTGAAAAAAATAAGTTAATTGAGCTCACGAAAAAACATCATCGCTGCTGTCATTCTTGCTTCCCTTGGATATTTTGTCGATATCTACGATTTAATCCTCTTTAGTATCGTTCGCGTTAAAAGTCTACAAAGCATTGGCGTTTCAGAGGCGGATCTCCTATCCAACGGCGTCCTTCTACTTAACATGCAAATGATTGGCATGTTGGTTGGAGGGTTTTTGTGGGGCATTCTAGGAGATAAGCGTGGACGATTATCAGTGCTGTTGGGATCAATATTCTTATATTCAGTTGCAAACATTGCCAATGGTTTTGTGCATGACGTGAGCATGTATGCCGTGTTGCGTTTTATTGCGGGGGTGGGGTTGGCCGGTGAGCTTGGCGCGGGCATTACGCTTGTCAGTGAAACCATGTCAACAAAACATCGAGGCTATGGAACAACCATTGTCTCTGTTGTGGGGATATTGGGTGCTATCGCGGCATATTTTGTTGCAGATATCTTTGATTGGCGCGTTGCTTATTTTATTGGCGGAGGCATGGGCATCGTGCTTTTATTGTTGCGCATTCAAGCCTTTGAGTCGGGTCTATTTACAAAAGCACTCGCTGGTCGTTCACATCGAGGGGATTTAAAAATAATTTTCTGTCATTGGCAAAACTTCTTAAAATATTTACGTTGTGTTTGCATTGGTGTGCCGTTGTGGTTTGTTGTTGGCATTCTAGTAACCTTTGCGCCTGAATTTGGAAAAGCATTAGGAATGACTGACTTGCCCAATGCTGGTCGAGCCATCATGTTTACCTATATAGGATTGTCGTGCGGGGGATTGGTTAGTGGTGTGTGGTCGCAATTAATTCAAAGTAGAATCAAAGTGGTTGGTATTTTCATGTTCCTAAATGCAGTGTTTATGGGAGCATATTTAGTAAGTACACAGGCAGCCTTAAATTATTTCTATGGTTTGTGCTTCTTGCTAGGTTTTGCTAGTGGTTATTGGGCATTATTTGTGACAATCGCGGCGGAGCAATTTGGAACAAATATTCGCTCAACCGTTACAACCACTGTGCCTAACGTGGTTAGAGGTTCAGTTGTGATTTTAACCTTAAGCTTCCAGGCTTTTAAAGATATGTATGGGATTGTTCATGCAGGCATGATCGTTGCATTTTTTACAGTGATGCTGGCCTTTTGGGCATTGGCAGGATTGGCTGAAACATATCACAAAGATTTAGATTACGTGGAATAATTTAGAAGAAAATTTGACAAGCGAATAAAGCGCGTTAATATATGTACAGGTGCATTAAACAATTTTATTTAACACATATTTAAAGAAGAGGTAGTTCGTATGAAAAAATTTGTATTGGGTGTCGCGGTGGTTTTTATGGTCACGTCCTTAATTGGCTGTGGAAAGAAAAAAGAAGAAGCGACGAATATGGATGGTTTAAACGGCGTAATGAGTGAAAATGTGGTTTCTGTAATGGATTCTGCCGCATCAGGTGTTGCCGTTGTTGTTGATAACGCGCAAGCGATGACTGGTGATATGATGACCCCCATTGAAGATGCAACGACAGCGGCTTCAGTTGTCGGTAAGCCTACAGGTAAACAAATTCAGCAAGCGTTAAAAAATGCTGGGTTTTATAGTGGTAAGGTCGACGGTGATGTTGGTCCTAAAACCAAAAAAGCTATCGAAGCATTCCAAGCACAAAATGGTTTAAAGGCTGATGGTAAAGTTGGTCCAAGAACTTGGAAAGCATTGGCTTCTCATTTAAATAAAGCGCCAGAAGTTGTTAATCCAAGCGCAGAAGCACAAGCTATAGGTCAATAAGTCGAAAAAAGCATTAAAGTTCAAGGAGGACGAAGTAATGGCTAAAGGAAAGGTAAAGTGGTTTAATAATCAAAAAGGTTATGGCTTTATTACTCCCGAAAATGGTAAAGATGTGTTTGTGCATCATACCGCGATCAAGTCAGAAGGTTACAGAACTTTAGATGAAGGCCAAGATGTAGAGTTCGATATTCAACAAGGCCCTAAAGGCGAACAAGCTGTTAATGTTGTTAAAATCTAATTCTAGTAAAATTGTTAGCAAAACCCTTGGTCTGAAATAGCCCAAGGGTTTTTTTCTTATGATCGAAAATCGCGAAAAATTAATGCCGCCGGATTCTAGCAATAAGGTTCTATTGCATTCATGCTGCGCACCATGTTCGGGTGAGCTCATGGAAGCGATGGTTGCATCTAAAATTGAATTTTCTATCTTTTTTTATAATCCAAATATTCATCCAAAAAAAGAATATGAGATTAGAAAAGAAGAAAATATTCGATACGCAAAAGCCATGAATATACCGTTTATCGATGCGGATTATGACACCAGCAATTGGTTTGCGCGCGTTAAGGGTATGGAATTTGAACCTGAAAAAGGCATTCGTTGTACGGCGTGTTTTGATATGCGTTTTGAACGCAGTGCTTTATATGCATACGAGCACGGGTATAAGGTTTTTACCTCGTCGCTGGGATTGTCACGTTGGAAGGATATGAATCAGATCAATGCCAGTGGGATTAAGGCGGCAGCGAGATATGAAGGCATGACATATTGGACATACAATTGGCGAAAAAAAGGCGGGGCTGATCGGATGTATGAGATTGCTAAGCGCGAGAATTTTTATCAACAAGAATATTGTGGGTGTGTATATTCTTTGCGTGATAAAAATTTGTATCGCGTGACACATGGCATGCCGCGTGTAGAGATTGGTGAAAAATTCTATGGCAATTAAAACGCAAGTAGCAGGTGGTGTAGTTTTAAATAAGATTGGCCGTGTTTTAGTGGTTAGTCAACGCGGTGATTCCTGGTCATTGCCCAAAGGGCATGTTGATCCAGGTGAAACAACATTTCAGGCTGCTGTCCGTGAGATTAAAGAGGAAACTGGCATCTTGCGATTGAATTTTGTGCGAGAGTTGGGTGTCTATCAACGCTACAAAATTGGTCTTGGTGGCATTAAAGAAGATAAGAGTGAGCTTAAAGAAATTCATATGTTTTTGTTTAAGACGGATGAAATGAAATTAAAACCCATTGATCCTGCGCATCCTGAAGCCCGCTGGGTTCATGAAGATGACGTGGAAGGTTTATTAACACATCCTAAAGATAAATTATTCTTTCGTTCTATTAGGCATTTATTGAATTATAAATTATGCAAGAATTCCACAAAGATTTCGAATTAACACAAGGTCAGATCTGGTTGAATGCGGCCAGCGAAGGGCCGCTCCCATCGGTTGCAGCCAAGGCCTTGCTTGAGGCAATTCAGTGGAAGTTGTCTCCACATCATCTAACCATCCCAAAATTTATTGAAGTGCCAACGTTGTTAAAAACATCGATTGGTCAATTGATTCATGTCGATCCTAAAGATATTATTTTAGGTAATAGCGCAACGTATGGCATGCATTTGTTAAGTAATGGACTTTCCTTGGGTCCAGGCGATCAAGTGATTCTGATGCGTAATGATTTTCCAACAGATATTTTACCGTGGCTATATTTGAAAGACCGAGAAGTTGATGTTGTGCAGTTACCCTCCGTTGGACCAGTTCTAACACCAAAAGAAATTTTAGATGCTATAACACCTAAAACGAAAGTTATCTGTTTGCCGATGGTGCATAGTTTCTCAGGATGGGCAATAGATGTTGAAGCGATAGGAGAAATAGCACAAGAGCGTGGGATAACCTTCATTGTCAATATGTCACAGGTGTTGGGTGCGTGTCCGATCGATCTTTCTAAAATGCCCATTGATGCGATTGTCTGTGCTGGATATAAGTGGTTATTAGGGCCTTATGGAACGGGATTTTGTTGGATCAAACCAGAGCTTCGTCGACAATTAAATTATACTCAGGCGTATTGGATATCACTCATGGATGAGAAGAGTTTGCATGGTGACGGAGAACTTGCGATTGCGGCCAATGATACGGCAAGAAAATATGATGTATTTGGTACAGCTAACTTCTTTAATTTTGTCCCATGGCGGGCGTCCATTGATTATTTACAGGGTATCAATATAAATACCATACAACTTCATAATCAATCATTGGTTAAGATGATTCATCAAGGAATAGATAAAAAAGCGTATCAAATTTTAAGTCCACAAGAACCGGATGCCTTAACACCGATTGTGGTTATATCACATCACGATAAGGCGCAAAATAAAATAATTTATGATCAATTAAAAGAGCAGGGCATTCATTTGGCAATGTGGAAAAATACGTTAAGAATTTCACCACATATTTATAATACCCAAGCAGATATTGACCAATGCATCACGTTGCTCAATCAAAAAGGGGTCAGCTGATGAGTAAAAGAATATTAATTGTCGAAGATGATCAGGATATTAATGATCTTTTAGTCTTTCATTTAAAGAAGGAAGGTTATGAGGTTTCTTCTTTGTTTAAAGGGGATGAAGCGGTTGAATATGTTTTTAAAATAAAGCCAAATTTGATTATTTTGGATGTCATGTTGCCAGGTGTGGATGGTTTAGATATTTGCCGTCATTTAAAATCTGAGGCAGCGTTAAAATCAATTCCTATTCTAATGTTAACAGCCAAGTCGGAAGAATCAGATCAGGTGGTTGGTTTGCAGCTGGGGGCGGATGATTACATGGTCAAGCCGTTTAGTCCTAAGATTCTAGTCGCGCGTGTTAAAGCGCTTTTAAGGCGTGGTCAAGTGGTGCAGTCGGAAGCTGCTTTGCAAAAAAGAGATTTTAATGGTTTGGTGATTGAATTGGATAAACATAAAGTGACTTATCTTGGGGAGCCGATTGTTTTAACACAAATTGAATTTGATATCTTAGAATTTCTTTCTCGCGCGCCAGGCCGGGTTTATTCACGTGAGCAGATTTTAGATGGTGTTTGGAAAGATGGTAAGTTTATCGTAGATCGTGCTGTCGACGTGCATGTGACGGGTTTACGTAAAAAAATGGGCAAGGCCATGGATTATATAGAAACTGTCCGTGGCATTGGATATCGTTTCAAAGAATGATATACTTTCTATATGAATAAAAATGTCTATATATTTGTATTGGTCTTTTTAGTCGGTTTCTCGGGGATTGTCTTTGCAAAACAACGTACATACGATATAACCGAAGAGTATGGCCCTAAGTTAGATCGCGTTTCTTTTAAAGAACGGTATTTATTTAATAAAACGTATAATATTGATTGGTATCAATCAACGCTAGAGCAACGTAAGGAGTTTCTAGAGCAATATCATGCCGATGTGGTTGAAGATGCAAAACAAAAAGCAGAGTATCGAAAAAGAGTGGCAGCAAAATTAAAAGAAGAAGCAAAGGTTAAAAAAGAAAGATTATTAAAAGAAAAGATTCAAAAACGTGAACAAGCTATGGAAGCAAGGATTGAGAAAATTGAAGAAGCTAGAGAAGAAAATGAATCGAAAGATCGCCACAAAAGGCTCATTAAGGGCATCGAAAGTTTACACAAAACAGAGAGAAAAAATTAATTCTAAGGCAATAATTTTTGACATGGATGGTGTTATTACGGATACCATGCCATATCATTTTAGGGTTTGGAAGAAAGTATTTCTGTCTCACGGAATTAAAGTTACCAAAGAAGATATTTATTCAAGAGAAGGTCAAAAGGGCATCGAAAGTCTTAAAGAGATTTTTGCAACCTATCAAAAACCTTTCGATATTGAGTTTGCCAAGAATTTGCTTATAACCAAAGAATTGCTTTTTAAGAAAACATTTAAGCGTCGTTTCATTGCTGGTTCAAGGCCTTTATTAAAACAATTATCTGTAAATCATTTTAAGTTGGCTTTGGTTACAGGTACGTCGCGGCATGAAGCGAAGCGTTTATTACCTAAAGAATTATTTGATTTGTTTGATGTGACCGTGTGTGGTTGTGATGTTCAAAATGGTAAGCCGCATCCAGAGCCATATTTGCGAGCGCTTAAAGGATTAAATATAAAAGCAGGTGATGCGGTTGTTGTTGAGAATGCGCCATTTGGTATTCGATCAGCAAAAGCGGCGGGTTTAAGGTGTATTGCGATTGCAACCTCTTTGCCTAAGCCATATTTAAAACAAGCTGATCATATTTTCGACTCATTTAAGGATATGCACAGCAACATAGTCTTTGCCATATGACAAATCGCTTTAAAAATATTTTGCTTCTTTATAAGAATAGCACCTATGCAAGTTACTTTTTGGGTGATCGCAGGCGTTTGGCGATGTTAGAGGGGTTGTTTAATTCTTCTGAAGTTAAGCGTTTTAGAAAGACGCATGAGAATCATTTTTGGGCTTTGCGTTATGTGGAAGCTGTTTTAAATCATCGTAAAATTAAATACACAAAAATTTGTCGTGGCACCGCATTTAATTACGCCAAGTATGATTTGGTTATCACCCTTGGTGGTGATGGTACATTTCTCGAGGCTGCCCGCAATTTAGAGAAGCAGTTGATCTGGGGTGTTAATTCTGATCCTACCTGGAGTGTTGGTCGTTTTTGTAGTGGCAACCCTAAAAATTTTGAAACGATGTTGGCGCAAATCTTAGATGGTAAGGTTAAGCCAAAAAAATTTAATCGTTTAAGTGTTAGCTTTTCCGATGGCACGCAGGAAATGCATGTGTTAAATGATGTTCTAATGTGTCACCATAGCCCCGCAGCCTTAAGCCGTTATTTTATGACAATCGGTAAGGTGCGTGAGGAGCAACGATCGTCTGGGATGTGGGTGTCAACCGCGGCGGGATCGTCGGGTGGTATTCATTCTGCCGGTGGTAAGGTTTTACCGCAGTTCTCTAATTTAATGCAATATCGTCCACGCGAGTTATTTCGAGCGTGGGGATGTAGGTATCGACTGACAGGGGATGTTTTAAAAGCTAATCAAAAAGTTGAACTAACATCATTAATGCGTGAAGGTGTTGTTTTTGTTGATGGGTCTCACGTCTGTTTGCCATTTTCATTTGGGGCAACATTAAGCATTAAGCGTTCGCCACACCCATTGCAGGCCATCATCTAATGAAAGCTGTCTTACTTATCAGTCATGGTAGCCGTTCTGCAAAGACCAAGCAAGAAGTTGAAGCTTTGGTTCAAATCTTGAAATCGCGTTCAGGTGTTTCAATATTCGAATACGCGTTTCTAGAAATAGAAATGCCGGACATAGCCATGGGCCTTGAGTCATGCGTTGCTAAGGGGGCGACGGATATTATCGTTTTGCTTAACTTTTTAAATGCTGGTCGTCACGTCAATGATGATATTCCTCAGATTGTTGCAGAAGTAAAACAAAAATATCCGCATATAAAGTTTAGTATTTCTTCACCTGTCGGACAGCATCCCCAAATTGCTGATTTATTTATTGATCTGATCGCGCATGCCTAAAAACTTTTCTGCTTCGCTGCTAACATGGTACAACAAAAACCGACGTGATCTGCCTTGGCGTCATACTAAGGACCCTTACAAGATTTGGGTCTCCGAGATGATGTTGCAACAAACAACGGTAAGTACTGTCATTTCCTATTATGATCGCTGGTTCAAAACTTTTCCGACGGTAGAATCGCTAGCCAAGGCGCCCATTGAGCGCGTGCTTAAATGTTGGCAAGGTCTTGGCTATTACGCACGAGCGCGAAACTTGCATAAAGCAAGTCAAATCGTGCTTGATCAATATGATGGGCAATTGCCTAAGGATCCGGCGCTTGTAAGGGCTTTGCCTGGGTTTGGCCCATATGCAACAGGTTCTGTGTTAAGCATTGCTTTTGATCTTCCGTTACAAATCATTGATGCCAATGTCCGTCGTGTTATCATGCGCATTGTTTTATTAAATGGTTATGCAGATACAACGCAAGACAAAGCCATATCAGAATATCTGACAAAAGTTTTTCCAAAAACGCATGCGGGTGATTTTAATCAAGCATTGATGGAGTTGGGGGCATTGATCTGTAAACCCAAAGATCCTGCTTGTCTGATTTGTCCTGTTAGAAGTTTCTGTAAAGCATGCGCAGAAAATTGCCAAGAATCAATTCCTACTAAGATGGTTAAAAATATACAAAACATTCATGCGGTCATAGGAATTATAAAGAAAGATAATAAATATTTTATTCAACGACGCGCGACAAAAGGCTTGCTTCAGGGGATGTGGGAATTTCCTGGAGGAAAGATTGAAAAAGGTGAGACCAAAGAGCAGGCTTTAATTAGAGAGATAAAGGAAGAGTTGGGCGTGGCGGTCACCGCATCGAAATATTTATTTGATGTGACGCATTTTTATACGCAATACAAGGTTCGTTTATCAGTCTTCGAGTCCGAAGTTAATCCTAGTCCTAAGGTGGGAAAAGAGGCTGTGTGGGCAGGGGTAAAAGATTTCGATAAGTATCCGTTGCCTTCAGGAACAAAAAAAATAATTGACAAGTTAAAAATTTAGTATATACTCTCTATAGATTTAATGGACTAAGCAATGATATCTCAAAAAACTAAATATGGTTTAAAAGCGGTGATTTATTTGGCTAAGAAAACAGCCAATGAAAACATATTAATTACCGACATAGCAAGGGAAGAGAAAATCCCTCAAAAGTTTTTAGAAGCAATTTTACTAGAATTACGTAAAAAAGGTTTATTAAAGAGTAAGAAGGGTAAGGGTGGTGGTTACTCCCTTGGTCGATCAAGCAATGAAATCATGGTTGGTGATGTTATTAGAGTGTTAGAAGGGCCTTTAGCGCCAGTGTCGTGCGTAAGTCATACAGCATATGAACGTTGTAAAGAATGTAAATCTGAAGAGAAATGTGAAATAAAGGTGATTATGAAGGAGGTTAGGGATGCAATGTCGTTAATATTAGATAAAACAAGCTTGGCGGAACTTTTAGTAAAGTCCCAAAATGAATCAACAGTCGGAAGTTACATCATTTAAATTTTTTTAGTTACAAAGTCTATAAAAACGATAGAATAAATAGGAAGAAAGGTTGGTAATGAAAACAATATCTAAAGTAGTCACTGTGGCGGTCCTCTTAACGACCGTATTCTCACAAACAACATGGGCACAAACGACAGATTTAGAAACGCGATTAAGTCAGCTTGAACAAGAGTTGGCTATTCTTAAAAGACAAATTGAAATTAATAAAGAAGATGCAGCAAATAAGGCAAAAGAAACGCCGATTATTACCGCAAGTGCCAAAGATGGTTTTAGTTTTAAGTCACCGGATGATTCTTTTAAATTAAAGATACGTGGCTTAGTCCAAGCTGATTCACGTACATTCACTAATAATAAGAAAGATTTATCAGGTACGGGCGATAACTTCTTAATCCGTCGTGCACGTCCTATCTTTGAAGGTACGGTTGGAAAGTATTTTGATTTCTATTTAATGCCTGATTTGGCTAACAATAGCGCAAGTAATACATTATTAGTTGATGCGTATGCTGATTTTAAGTTTGATCCTAAGTTTAAGATCCGAGCAGGTAAGTTTAAATCGCCTTTTGGTTTGGAGCGTTTGCAATCTGATGCAGTTGCTAATTTTATTGAAACCGGTTTGGTTTCAAACTTAGTTCCAAATCGTGACGTAGGTTTCCAAGTTTTTGGTGACTTATATAATGAATCCTTAAGTTATGCGGTTGCTGTTTCAAACGGTGGCGCTGACTTGGCAAGTGTTGATGCGGCGGATAATAACAACGATAAAGATTTGGTTGCAAGAATCTTTGCGCATCCTTTTAAGAATACGAGTATCGAAGGTCTTAAAGGTTTAGGTTTAGGTGTGGCGGGATCTTATGGACACAAAGAAGGTAGTTCAACACCTACATATAGATCTCCAGGTCAAGCGAGTGTGTTTAGTTATGCATCTGGAGTTTCTGCAGATGGCCAACATACACGCCTAAGTCCACAAGCATATTATTACAATGGATCTTTAGGGTTGCTTGGTGAGTATGCTATTTCCAATCAGAAGTTGGTTAGAGTTTCTGGTGGTAGTACAATTCGTGATACATTTACCAATAAAGCATGGCAAATCTCAGGTAACTATGTTTTAACAGGTGAGGTTGCATCTTTTAAGGGTATAACACCAAGAAATGTGTTTGATTTAGAAAAGAAAACATGGGGCGCATTTGAAGTGGTGGGTCGTCTTGGTCAGTTAAAATTAGATAATAATATCTTCGATAGTAGTTTTGCTAATTTGAATACCGCAATTAATAAAGAAGATGCATGGGGTCTTGGTTTGAATTGGTATCCTCACAAGAACGTGCGTCTTAGCCTTGATTTTGAACAAACACGTTTTGATCGAGGGGCTGCAAATAATGAAGATCGTTTAAAAGAAAATGTTTTTTTAACACGTGTTCAATTAGCATACTAATATAATAAAATAAATTATACCGAAAGGATTAACATGAAAGTCAAAAATATATTAACGCTCTTGCTGGCTGTGGTCTTTAGCTTCGGGGTTAATGCTGGGGCGTGGGCAAAGTCTGTTACATTGCTTAATGTGTCGTATGATCCAACCCGTGAGTTATATGAAGAATATAACAAAGCTTTTAGCGATCATTGGAAAGGTTTAACAGGGGATGTTGTGAGTGTTAATCAATCTCATGGTGGCAGTGGTAAGCAAGGACGTTCTGTTATTGACGGATTAGATGCTGATGTTGTGACATTGGCTTTGTCATATGACATTGATAATATTGCAACGAAGTCTGGGTTGTTACCAACAGACTGGCAAAAGAAACTTCCGGATAATAGCACGCCTTATACTTCAACAATTGTGTTCTTAGTACGTAAGGGAAATCCAAAGAATATTAAAGATTGGGATGATTTGGTAAAACCTGGGGTTGCTGTGATTACACCAAATCCTAAAACATCTGGCGGTGCACGTTGGAATTATTTAGCTGCATGGGGTTATGCATCAAGAAAGTTTAGTGGCGATGAAGCTAAGATTAAAGAATTTATCGCGGCTTTATTTAAGAATGTACCTGTCCTTGATTCAGGTGCCCGAGGGGCAACTACCACCTTTGTGGAACGTAAGATTGGTGATGTGGCCATCTCTTGGGAGAATGAGGCTTACTTGGCGGTCAATGAATTAGGTAAAGAAGAGTTTGAAATTGTTGTGCCATCAGTAACTATCTTAGCGGAACCACCAGTGGCGGTGGTAGAGCGTAATGCCAAGCGTCATGGCAATGAGAAAGTTGCTGCGGAATATTTAAATTATTTGTACTCCGACGAAGGTCAAGACATCATAGCTAGAAATTTCTATCGGCCTAGATCTGCGACAATTTTAAAAAAGTATGTGGCGCAATTTAAGCCAGTTAATACGTTTACCATTGATCAAGAGTTTGGTGGATGGCAAAAAGCACAAGCAGTCCATTTTTCTGATAAGGGTTCCTTTGATCAGATTTACGGAAATTAATCTTTTGATATTTTACGCTTTCCTTGTAAAATGATCGGCTTATGCGGTTACTTAAAACACGTTCTATTTTACCTGGATTTAATTTAAGCTTAGGCTATACGGTATTCTATTTAAGCCTGATTGTGCTCATCCCATTGTCGTTGTTATTTTTTAAAACATCGACCATGGGATGGCATGATTTTTGGGCGGTTATATCTTCTCCAAGAACATTGGCGGCCTACCGTTTAAGTTTTGGTGCGGCTTTTGTGGCATCTTTGGTTAATGTTTTTTTTGGTTTTATCATTGCATGGGTTTTGGTGCGCTATGATTTTCCAGGCAAGAAGGTTTTTGATGCCTTGGTTGACTTGCCCTTTGCTTTGCCCACGGCTGTTGCGGGGATTACATTAACCTCATTGTATTCAACCAACGGTTGGATTGGGCAATATCTTATTAAACTAGGGATTCCTGCAACGTACAATTTTTTAGGCATCACTTTAGCTTTGATGTTTATTGGTTTGCCGTTTATCATACGCACCTTACAGCCTGTCTTAGAAGAGTTAGATGCAGAGTTAGAAGATGCAGCGGCAAGTTTGGGGGCGAGTCGAAAAGATATTTTCTTGCGCGTAATTTTCCCAGCTTTGCTACCGTCTGTGATTACAGGCTTTAGTTTGGCTTTTGCAAGAACCATTGGTGAGTATGGTTCAGTTGTTTTCATTGCGGGCAATATGCCAGGAAAAACAGAAATTGCGCCGCTTTTGATCATCACAAAGCTTGAGCAGTACGATTATGCAGGCGCAACAGCCATTGCGGTTGTGATGCTGGTGGTTTCATTTTCATTGTTAGCGTTAACAAATTATTTACAGCAAATTAGTTCAAAGCGGATTGGGATGAATTAATGTCAGTGCGAAGAACAGAAAAACCTTATATTCGTTTTATCTTGATTAGCGTGGCATTATTGTTTTTATTCTTATTTTTATTGCTCCCGCTCATTTTGATTTTTGTCAGTGGTTTTAAGAAGGGTTTTGGTGTTTACTTCCAATCATTGGCGGATCCAAATACCATTGCAGCCATCAAATTAACAATGTTGGCAGCAGCAATTGCCGTACCACTCAATGTGGTGTTTGGCGTTGCGGCTTCATGGGCGATTGCGAAGTTTGATTTTCATGGCAAAAATTTTCTATTAACGTTGATCGATTTGCCTTTATCAGTATCGCCCGTTGTTTCAGGTCTAATTTATGTATTGTTGTTCGGTTTGCAGGGTGTTTTTGGGCCTTGGTTGCAAGCCCATGACATTAAAATCATTTTCACACCCATTGCGATTATTCTAGCGACGATCTTTGTGACGTTTCCCATGGTGGCCCGTGAATTAATCCCTGTCATGAAATCTTTGGGTAATGAGGAAGAAGAGGCGGCAATAACGTTGGGAGCGAGTGGATTTAAAACATTTTTGTATGTCACATTACCAAATATCAAATGGGGTTTATTATACGGTGTGATTTTATGTAATGCCCGTGCGATGGGTGAGTTTGGGGCTGTGTCTGTTGTGTCAGGTCATATACGCGGGCTTACCAATACGTTACCTTTGCAAATTGAAATTTTGTATAATGAGTATAATTTTACAGCGGCTTTTGCGGTTGCTTCCTTGCTTGCATGTTTAGCGTTGATAACATTGATCATTAAGACAGTCTTAGAAAAGGTGCGTTTCCAATGAGCATAGAAGTAAAACATATCATTAAAAATTTTGGAGATTTTAGAGCCTTAGATAATGTTTCACTTCATGTTCAAACAGGCGAGTTAATCGCATTGCTTGGTCCATCAGGTTCAGGAAAAACAACATTGTTGCGTATTATTGCGGGATTGGAATTTGCTGACAAGGGCGACATACATTTTCATGGGCAAGATACAAAGGAAAAAACAGCCAAGGATCGTGGTGTTGGTTTTGTGTTTCAACATTATGCGTTATTTCGTCATATGACGGTTTTTGAAAATATTGCCTTTGGGTTGCGCGTCAAACCAAAAGCTCAACGTCCGTCTGAAGAAAAGATTAAGGCAAAAGTCACAGAGTTGTTGCATTTGGTTCAATTGGATTGGGTGGCAGATCGTTTCCCTTCACAATTATCCGGTGGTCAGCGTCAACGCATTGCATTAGCACGTGCTTTGGCCATTGAACCAAAAGTATTATTATTAGATGAACCCTTCGGTTCTCTCGACGCACAAGTCCGCAAAGAATTGCGCCAATGGCTACGCCGTTTTCACGATGAATTGCACATTACATCTATCTTTGTAACCCATGATCAAGAAGAGGCTCTAGAGGTTGCGGATCGTGTTGTGGTGATGAATAAGGGTAAGATAGAGCAGGTTGGTACCCCAGAAGAGGTTTATCATAAACCAGCAAGTACATTTGTTATTAACTTTTTAGGAAATGTGAATTTGTTTCATGGACGCATTGAAGATGGAAAAATGCTTTTAGGGGCAAAAGAAGAAAAAGGCAACAAGCAAGGTCAGTTGTATATACGTCCGCATCAGTTGGATGTTAGCAAAACCAAGCAAGATGATAGTGCAATAAAAGCTGTTATAAGGTATATTAATCCGGCTGGATCGATGGTAAAGATTGATTTATTATCTGATGCTGGAAAATCAATTGCTGCTGAAATGAGTCAGGAAGAATACGCAGCTTTAAAATTATTAAAAGGACAACACGTATTTGTTCGTCCTAAAAATATAACTTATTACGATTACGATATTTAATTTATGGATACACAGGCACGCGTAGAAGATTTAAGGAATAAAGCTAAAGGTAAAACACCAGAGCAGGTGTTGGCATTAGCTTTATCAGAGTTTGGCAATAAAATTTCCTTTGCAACCAGTTTAGGCGAAGAAGATCAAGTGATCACTGACATGATCGCCAAACATGCGTCGGGTATTGAGATTTTTACGCTCGATACAGGGCGATTGTTTGCACAAAGTTATGATCTGTGGGATAAGAATCAGAAAAAATACCCTCAGGTGTCATTTAAGGTTTATTTCCCTAATACAGCTGCGGTTGAAGACATGGTTAAAACAAAAGGTATTAATTTGTTTTACGATAGTGTGGAAAATCGCAAACTTTGCTGTGGGATTCGTAAGGTCGAACCATTAAAGCGTGCGCTTTCTAGCGTCGATGCGTGGATTACGGGTTTACGTAGTGCTCAGTCATTAACACGTACAGATGCTCAAGTTTTTGAATGGGATGCGGCAAATAATAAAATTAAAGTTAATCCATTGATCAATTGGTCATTGGATCAAGTGCGTGCCTATATCAAAGAAAATGGCGTAGATGTAAATCCATTGCATGCGCAAGGATTTGTCAGTATTGGTTGTGCGCCGTGTACCCGTGCGATCAAGGAAGGTGAAGACATTCGTGCTGGTCGCTGGTGGTGGGAAATGCCGGAACAAAAAGAATGTGGGTTGCACAATAATCCTAAATGGAAAGCGAATAAAAAATGAGTCAGATGCAAGATAAATTGGATGCTCTTGAATCCCAAAGCGTTTATATTTTACGTGAAGCTTACCGTGAATTTAAATCTTTGGTCATGTTGTGGTCTATCGGTAAGGACTCGACGGTATTGTTATGGTTAGCGCGTAAAGCTTTCCTTGGTCACGTGCCATTCCCATTGGTGCACATTGATACCAGTTATAAGATCCCTGCCATGATCAAGTACCGCGATGAATTGGCACTTAAATTTCATTTAAACATGGTCGTTGGTCAAAACGTGCAAGCACTAAAAGATAAACGTACATTTCCAGACGGCGCTATTGATCGCATTTCTTGCTGCAAGGCCTTAAAAAGTGAAGCATTAAAACATACATTGGCGGGAACGTGGCCTAGGAAAAGACTTAATCATAAAACAGGTCAGTACGATGTTGATGTCAATACCGAACCATATACCGGTGTTATTGTTGGGGCTCGTGCGGATGAAGAAGGTAGTCGTTCCAAAGAACGTTATTTTTCTCCACGCGATCGCAATAGTGACTGGGATGTGGGTGATCAACCACCTGAATTATGGAATCAATTTAAAACTGATTTTGCTCCGGGAACACATATTCGCATTCATCCGTTGCTTGATTGGACAGAGCTTAATATTTGGGAATACATTCAACGTGAAAATATACCGATCACCGATTTATATTTTGATCAAGGCACCGGCAAGCGCTATCGTTCCTTAGGGTGTTATCCCTGCACAACGCCTGTTGATTCAACGGCGAAGAATGTAGCGGATATAGTCAAAGAATTGCGTGAAGGTAAATTTAAAAATATAGCTGAACGTTCTGGCCGCGCCCAAGATAAGGAAGATGGCGGCGGTCTTGAAACATTACGTAAAGAGGGGTACATGTGAGAGAAGCCATGAATGTGGTCATCGTTGGACACGTGGACCACGGTAAAAGCACGTTGGTTGGACGATTGCTCGCAGATACAGGGTCATTACCCGACGGTAAATTGGAAGCTGTCAAATTACAATGCCAACGTAATGCCAAACCTTTTGAATATGCTTTTTTGCTTGATGCGCTTAAAGATGAACAATCCCAAGGCATCACGATCGATACCGCCCGCACCTTTTTTAAATCTGAAAAGCGTGACTACATCATCATTGACGCACCAGGCCATATCGAATTCTTAAAAAATATGATTTCTGGTGCTGCTCGAGCAGAAGCCGCTTTGCTAGTGATCGACGCACACGAAGGCATTAAAGAAAATTCCAAGCGTCATGGTTACATGATGCGTTTCTTAGGGATTAAGAATTTAGCGGTGTGTGTTAATAAAATGGATTTGGTCAACTATGATCAGAAGACATTTGAACAAATCAAAGCCGATTACACCAAGTTTTTAAATGAAATCGATTTGAAGCCCAATTTCTTTATCCCTGTTGCTGCGTTTCACGGTGATAACATTGCCAATAAGAGCGCAAAGATGCCGTGGTATAAAGAAGAGAATATTTTAGAAGCCTTAGATAAGTTTAAGAAGCAGCCTTCCGCTGAGCATCAAGTTTTACGTATGCCTGTTCAAGATATTTATAAGTTTACTGAAGAAGGTGATGAGCGTCGCATTGTTGTAGGGCGTATTGAGACGGGAACGGTTAAAGTTGGCGAAGATATTGTTTTTTTACCCTCAGGTAAGAAAAATCGCATCAAGTCCGTCGAATATTTTAATGGCCCTTTACGTAGTGAAGCATACGCAGGTCAGTCTGCAGGATTTACCATGGACACCGAAATTTATATTCGCCCAGGTGAAGTCATGGTTAAGGCTGCTGAAAAGCAACCTAGCGTTAGCAATAAATTCAAAGCCAACGTATTTTGGATGGGTAAACAAGCTTTGGTTCAAGGTAAGACCTATAAATTAAAAATAGCGACGCAACAAGTTCCTGTGATATTAAGTGAAATCATTCATGTGCTTAATGCCTCTGATTTAGTGTCTGTAAAAAAAGATCATGTGGCGCGTCATGAAGTGGGTGAATGTATTTTTGAAACAGCTAAACCTGTGGCGTTTGATTTAGTTGGGGATGTGGCGGCAACTGGTCGTTTTGTCATTGTTGATCAATATGAAATTGCCGGTGGGGGTATCATTTTAGCGCCGGTGTTTGATAATGAGAATGCCTTAAGCACGCACATTAAGAAACGTGAATTTTCATGGGAACGCTCACATATCACCCCAGATTTACGCGCGAAAAAATATGAACATAAAAGCGCCTTGATTTTAATTGCTGGAAAAATTGATACGGGTAAACAACGTATCGCTAAAGCTTTGGAAGAAGCTTTATTTAATTTAGGCAAGAACGTTTATTTCTTAGGCATTTCAAATCGTTTGAGCTTAGCTGCGTCAGATTCTCAAGATAAGACTTTGGGAAAATACGCAATGCTAGTACAATTGGGTGAATTAGCGCATTTGATGACGGACGCAGGGTTGATTATGATCACCAGTGTGACCGACATCGATGATCCAGAACTTAAAATGTTAAAGACGCTCAATATGCCCAATCGCACCTTTGTTGTTAATATGGGCGATGATCGTTTAGACAGTGCTAATGTTGACCTAACCCTTGAAGAAAATATGGATTCCGATAAGGCTATCAAAGAAATCGTTACTCTTTTAACCAAAGCATTAGTTTTAGACCCAGAATATATGATTTAATTATGATAAGCGAAGAACAAATCTTAAGTGCTAACATCCTCATCGTTGACGACAATGTCTTAAATGTTCAAATCCTCAAAAAAATCTTAAATGAAGCTGGTTTTCAAAATCTCACCCTAACTACGGATGCATCCAAAGCATTATCATTGTATTTAGAAACAAAACCTGATTTGGTTTTGCTTGATTATAAAATGCCAACCTTTAATGGCATTGAAGTTATGGAGCAATTTAAGTCAACGGATCCTGAAGGGTATTTGCCGGTCATTATGATCACGGCAGAGCAAGAGGAGTCTTTGCGCACACGTGCGTTTCAAGCAGGGGCTAAAGATTTCTTAAGAAAACCATATGATCGTTTGGATGTTATTTTACGCAGCCGCAATCTCATCGAGGTCCGCAAATTATACAATCAAATCCGCGGTCAAAATGTTAGCCTAGAAGAAAATGTTAAAGAACGCACTAAAGATTTATATCAAACACGCATGGATGTGGTTTGGCGTTTGGCGAAAGTTGCTGAATTTCGCGACGAGCACACCGGTGTTCATATCAATCGCATGAGCCGTTATGCCCATGTTTTATCGAAAGCTTTAGGATTAAGCCTTGGTCAATGCGAATTAATTTTAAATACGGTTGTCTTACATGATATTGGAAAAGTTGCTGTTCCTGACGCTATCTTACTTAAACCTGGTCGCCTTGATCCAGCAGAATTTGAAGTCATGAAGAAGCACACCATTTGGGGTGCGCAAATGTTACAGGGCAGCAACTCTGCGTTTTTAAAGATGGCAGAAACAATTGCTTTATCACATCACGAAAAATTTGATGGATCTGGTTATCCCAATGCTCTAAAGCAAGATGGTATTCCTTTGGTTGGTCGTATTGCGGCCGTGGCAGATGTCTTTGATGCGTTAACATCGGACCGTCCGTATAAACAACCGTGGAGCATGGAAGAAGCTTTTGCAGAAATCAAACGATTAAGCGGTACACATTTTGATCCAAGGTTAGTTGAAGCTTTTATGGATTCTAAGAAAGATATTGAGGCGATTTACACGTCATATCAATAGTACTATAATGCAAACGACAACCCTAAGGGAGGCAAAGCAACATGGCAGACAATATTTTAATAAATATTGAAGGTAAGCAGCTTGATTGTCCGGTTATCGTTGGCTCAGAAGGTGAAAAGGCTATTGATATTGCCAAATTGCGCAGTACGACGGGCTATATCACATTAGATCCAGGTTTTGGTAATACAGGTTCTTGCAAAAGTGCCATCACATATCTCGATGGTGATAAAGGTATCTTGCGTTATCGCGGTTACCCAATTGAACAACTCGCCGAGAAATCCACCTTTGTTGAAACATCGTATCTTCTGATTCATGGCAAGCTTCCTAACAAACAAGAATTAGAAGGCTTTTCCGCGGCATTTAATGAACATTCCATGATTCATGAAGACATGAAGAACTTTTTTGATGCGTTCCCGTCAAGCGCACATCCGATGGGGATTTTATCTGCCATGGTTTGTTCGATGTCCGCATATTATCCTGACATGGTGAAAGAAAATCCTACAAAAGCCGACATTGATCGCATTGCAGTTCAATTGTTATCAAAGGTGCGTACCATATGTGCGTTCTCATATAAAAAATCCATTGGCGAACCATTTGTTTATCCCCGCCATGATTTGATGTATGTGCCTAATTTTATGAACATGATGTTTTCATCGCCTACAAGTCCATATCGATTAATCCCCGAAGCTGTGGAAGCGTTGCGTGTTATTTTTATCTTGCACGCTGATCATGAACAAAATTGTTCCACCTCAACGGTACGTTTGGTGGGTAGTTCTCATGCGAATTTATACGCATCCATCTCTGCCGGTATTTGTGCCTTGTGGGGACCGCTACATGGCGGTGCAAATCAAGCCGTTATTGAAATGTTACAGGAAATTCAAGCGGATGGCGGCGATGTTCAAAAGTTTGTCGATCTTGCTAAAGATAAAACCAGCAAGTTTCGTTTAATGGGTTTTGGTCATCGTGTGTATAAGAACTTTGATCCACGCGCCAAACTCATTAAGCTAAAAGCCGATGAATTATTTGGTAAATTAGGGATCAATGACCCATTATTAGACATTGCCAAACGTTTAGAAGAGGCTGCTCTTAAAGATCAATATTTCATTGATCGCAAGTTATATCCAAACGTCGATTTTTACAGCGGTATTATTTTACGTGCCTTAGGTATTCCACTCAAAATGTTTCCTGTTATGTTTGCCATTGGTCGTATGCCAGGTTGGATTGCGCATTGGAAAGAAATGATCGAAGATCCAACGACAAAGATCGGCAGACCATTTCAAATTTACACTGGGGCAACCACACGTGATTACGTGCCCATAGATCAGCGTTAGAAAATAGAAAGAGGTTCGTTGTGATTTCATTTGCAAGCAAAGCATCATTAAAGTCAGCTGTCATTGTTTTATTATCCAAAGATCAAAAACATGCCTTGTTAAAGCGTGATTTAGATAAGGGTGAAATTTTTCCAGTGATCGACGGGAAAACCACCTATGTCTTTGTTGGTCTCGGTAAAGAAAAAGCCTTAACGTTAACAGCATTGCGCATCGAAGTGCGTAAGGCGTTGATGTCGGGAATTTTAAAGAATGTCAAAGACGTTGAATTAATTCCTCACACAAAAGATGAACGTTCCATCATTGCCATCATTGAAGGCGCCTTGATTGGGACGTATGTTTGGGATAAATATAAATCTAAACCAGAAGATGATAAGAGTATTAAGGTTAAAGACATTACCATCATTGCCGAACGCAAAGCTGCATTTGATAATGCAGTGACAATTTGCCAAGGTGTTAATTTAACCCGTGATTTGATCAATGACAATGCCGACACGGTCACGTCGGAATTCTTAGAAAAAACCGTCAAAGATTTGGTTAAGGGTAAAAAGAACATCAGTTTAGAAATCTTAAATAAAAAAGAAATGAAAGCCAAGGGCTTGAATTTGCATTTGGCCGTTAATCAAGCAAGTCCAAAAGAACCTAAGCTTATCATCGTCAAATATGCAGGTGGCAAAAGCAGCGATAAATATACCGCCATCATCGGCAAAGGCATGACCTATGACACCGGTGGTTTAAACATCAAGCCAACGGGCAGCATGGAAACGATGAAGATTGACATGTCTGGCGCTGGTGCTGTATGTGGTATTTTAAAGAACACGATCGCATTAGGGATTAAGAAGAATCTATTATTCGTTTTAGGTATTGCTGAAAATGCAATTGGTTCATTGGCCTATAAGCCAGGTGATGTGTATACAGGTTATGCTGGTAAAAGTGTTGAGATTGGAAACACTGACGCTGAAGGCCGTTTGGTCTTGGCTGATGCGTTTGCGTATGTTGTTAAAAACTATAAACCTGAAATCATGATCGACATGGCCACCTTAACCGGTGCTTGTGTTGTAGCTTTAGGTTTTGATTATTCTGGTTTGTTTTCTAATAATGATGACTTAGCCAGTGAGTTGTCCAAGTTGTCAATCGAAACCGATGATCGTGCGTGGCATTTGCCGATTTATCCTGAAATGAAAGAATATATCAAGTCGCCAATTGCTGATTTAAAAAATACCAGCAATGTGCGCGGCGGTGGGGCAAGCACAGCAGCGGAGTTCTTGCATCAATTTACCAACGGGACCACATGGGCGCATTTGGATATTGCAGGAAGTGCGTACGTGGATGGCAGTGGTCGTTTCTATTATGGCCATGGTGCAACAGGTGCAGGTGTACGTTTGCTGACGAATTATTTGTTAAAATAGGGAGTAATATATGGAATATTTGGGTATTGTCGTCATAGCAGCAATTTTTATTTTTATCTTTGGGATTCGCATTGTACGTCCAACGCATCGTGGTTTGGTTGAACGCTTTGGTAAATACAATCGTTTTGCCGTCCCAGGTTTTAACTGGGTGATTCCCTTGGTTGAAAATATGTATTTGGTTAATGTCACCGAACAAATGGTTGATGCTGAACCACAAGAAATCATCACCAATGATAATTTAAATGCCAAAGTGGATGCGCAGGTGTATTTTAAGGTTAAAACCGACGAGCAAAGCGTTAAGAATTGTCAGTATAATGTCGGCAATTACCAATGGCAAATTGTCAATTTAGCCCGCACCACGTTGCGTAATATCATCGGGACCATGACCTTAAAGTCAGCCAATAGTGAACGCGGACGCATTAATGCGGATTTATACACAATCCTCATGCGCGAGACAGCAAATTGGGGGCTAGAGATTGTTCGTACAGAGCTTAAAGAAATTGATCCACCTAAAGATGTTCAAGAAACCATGAATAAAGTTGTTAAAGCGGAAAATGAAAAAATTTCAGCCATCGATTTTGCAACCGCGACGGAAACTGTTGCTGATGGTCAAAAACGAGCAGAGATTAAAAAAGCCGAAGGCATCAAGCAGGCGCGTATTCTTGAGGCTGAAGGTGAAGCGCAAGCCATTCAACTCGTTAATGAGGCTGCAAATAAGTATTTCATCGGTAATGCTCAATTATTACGTCGTCTAGAAGCTGTTGAAAAATCATTGGCAACAAATACAAAAATTGTTGTACCCGCAGGTTCTGATTTAACCAATGTCATTGGAGATTTGGCAGGGGTTGCGCCAATTAAATAATATGGCAGATTATCGCATTGAAACAGATAGCATGGGCGAAGTTAATGTTGCATCCAATGTTTATTGGGGTGCACAGACCCAACGTTCTTTAGAAAATTTCAAAATTGGTGGCGATCGCTTTCCAAAAGAAATGATCCGCGCTTTAGGTATATTAAAAAAAGCTGCTGCTTTAGCAAATAAAGACCTTGGTATTTTGTCTCAGGAAAAGGCTGATTTAATTGTTAAGGCCGCTGATGAAGTCATCGCAGGAAAATTAGACGCACATTTTCCGTTAGTGGTTTGGCAAACAGGTTCTGGCACGCAAACCAACATGAATATTAATGAAGTTATTTCAAATCGTGCCATTGAGATATCTGGTGGTGTGATTGGTAGTAAAAAACCGGTACATCCCAATGATGATGTTAACAAAGCCCAATCATCTAATGACACTTTCCCAACTGCCATGCACATTGCCGTTGTTGAAGAAACACACCGTCGATTAATCCCCATGGTTAAGAAATTGCGCGATGCCCTGCAAGCCAAAGGGGATGAATTTAAAGATATCATTAAAATTGGTCGCACCCATTTGATGGATGCAACACCCATCACCTTAGGCCAAGAAATTTCTGGCTATGTACAACAATTAGATAATACCTTAGAGCGCATCAACGCAGCCTTACCACATGTGTATGAATTAGCACTTGGTGGCACCGCGGTTGGTACAGGCTTAAATACACATCCAGGATTTGCGGTTAAGTCTGCAGAAAAGATTTCTGAGATTACAGGTAAACCGTTTAAGACGGCCCGTAATAAATTTGAAGCGTTAGCGTCGCATGATGCCTTGGTTGAATTTAGTGGTGCTTTAAATACATTGGCTGCATCGTTAATGAAGATTGCTAACGATGTGCGTTGGTTAGCGTCGGGACCACGTGCTGGTATTGCGGAATTGCATTTACCTGAAAATGAACCGGGAAGTTCAATCATGCCTGGTAAAGTTAATCCAACCCAATGCGAAGCCATGACCATGGTGTGTGTGCAAGTGTTTGGCAATAATACCGCCGTGACTTTTGCTGGGGCGAGTGGTAATTTTGAACTCAATGTCTATAAACCGGTTATTGTGTTTAACGTGTTAAATTCCATCCGCTTGTTGTCAGATGCATGTGAAAGTTTCACAGATAATTGCGTCGTTGGCATTGAGGCACAGCGTGAAAATATTAAGAAATATTTAGAAAACTCGTTAATGCTTGTCACTGCTCTTAATCCACACATTGGTTATGACAATGCCGCGAAAGTTGCTAAGAAAGCATTTAAAGAAAACATTACTTTAAAAGAAGCAGCTGTGGCATTAAACTTATTAACAGCAGAGAAATTCGATCAGCTTGTTCAACCCAAAGAGATGATCTCACCAAAATTATGACAGCTGTAGGTAACGGACATTTATATGATGAACGCCGCGATAGCATAAGGGCTAAGCGCATCATTACCGTGCGTCATCGCCTTGTTCAACACAAAGAAAAGAAATTAGATGCCGACTCAATGTGGCAATTATCCATGACGGAGAATATGTCACTAAGTGGCGCTTTGTTTGGCAGTGCATCTGCCTACAGTGTTGGCGATATTGTGGAATTGCAAGTGGTGATGTCTGGTGTTTTAGAAATTTTCAACGGCTTTGCAAAAGTCATGCGTGTTATAAAGACCAAAGGTGGTAATTTTCAAGTTGGCGTTAAATATGTCGACTTAAAAATCAAGAAACGCGCTGCAAAATCCTTACATCGCATTAACGATTAATCAAAGGAAACTCGATGAACCCAGCATTAATTGCAATTGTGGCATTTGTGTCATTTGTTAGCTTCTTTATTTATTTAACTTTCTTGAGTGCTAAGAAAGCAAACGAGAAATTAACCGCTGATTTAAAGAGTTTAGGTTTTAATCCTTGCCTTGATAAAACCACCAAAGATCATGTCGCTAAATATTTATTAATTGCCAATACCCGTCATCAAGGCAATCGTTTGTTGATGAATTTATACCAAAAATCTACTTCACAAGATTATGATTTATTTTTTTGTGATTACCGCTTTGCAAGTGGTAGTGGCCGTGCGCGGGGTGTTGAAGCTTTATTGGTTTGTATGGTTTCTAAAAAGTTAAATGTGCCCCGCTTGACAATTGACAGTGTTCCCCAAGGCCCTGAATTTTTAACAAAACTTTTTGATACGCTATCAGCTGGTTTTGATTTTCCTGATGTTAAAAAAATAGATGCGTCAGTGCTAGGTTTAAGTGATAAGTTTCGTGTTTACGTGGATCCAGCCCAAACATCTCAGATAGCGTCGATCAAAGATGCATTTGCTTCCGTGTTTTCTTCAAAACCGGGTGTTTGCCTTGATGCTAAGGGGGGTGTGTTGATTTTCTCTGATGTCAATATTGCTGCGGATAAAGTCAGTAACAAACCTTTAGATCTTCTAAAAGTATCTCGCTTAATAAGCGCCGCCCAATCATTGCACGATCATCTTAAATAAGATCAATGACCGCTTTTGAATTCCGCAACTAACGCTTGGACGGTTTGCTTGGCATCGCCAAAAATCATCCGGCAATTGTCATAGTAGAATAATTCATTTTCAATGCCTGCAAAACCTGTGGCCATGGAGCGCTTAAGCACAAACACCGTCTTGGCTTTATCGGCGTTGATGATTGGCATCCCATAGATGGGGCTTGATTTGTCATGGCGAGAAGCAGGATTGACAACGTCGTTGGCACCAATGATGATGGCAACATCCGTGCTTTCCATGAGGGGGTTGATCGCATCCATTTCCATCAATTGATCGTAGGAAATGTTGGCTTCTGCGAGGAGAACATTCATGTGACCAGGCATACGGCCAGCAACGGGGTGAATGGCATATTTCACATCACAGCCATTTTTCTCGAGGAATTCACCAAGTTCACGCACCGCGTGTTGTGCTTGAGCAACGGCCAAACCATAACCTGGAATAACAACGACCGACTTGGCGTTTTCTAAAACTAAGAAGGCATCTTCTACGCTAATGGCTTTCGATTCTTTCTTTTCACCCGCCGCAGCTTTCTTTTCTACTTTCTTAAAAGCACCAAAGATAACATTGCCAATCGAACGGTTCATGGCTTTGCACATGATGATACTTAAAATGATACCGTTAGATCCGACTAAAGCTCCAACAACGATGAGCAGGGTATTATCAATAACAAACCCAGTTGTACATGCTACAACACCTGAATAGCTGTTTAATACCGAAATAACAACAGGCATATCTGCGCCGCCAATTGGGATAACAAGTAGAATACCAAATAATAAAGAAAGAACGATGATGCTAAGGAAAACAGGGTAATTGGTGGGATCCATAAAGAAAATAACACCTAAAACAAAGATCGCAGCAATTACAGTTAAGTTAATGAGACGCTGACCCGCAAAGAGAATAGGTTTACCTGGCATACGTTCACTTAATTTACCCCAGGCAATGATGCTTCCGGTAAAGGTTAAACCACCAATAACGATAGATAAATAAATGGCTAGTCTTTCTACCATATCGTGGGCACCATGCACATGATAGGCACCCCAATCAACAAATACAGATGCTAATGCGCCACAACCATGAAGGAGAGCAATCATTTCTGGCATTTGAGTCATGGCTGCTTTATAAGCAACTAAAGCCCCCAAAGCCCCACCTATTATCACACCGATAAGGATCCATTGGAAACTGATGATATGGCTGCCAACTAATGTAGCAATGATAGCAATCAACATCCCTAAAGCAGACATCATGTTGCCTTTGCGAGCAGTGACAGGTGAACCTAAATTTTTAATACCCATGGTAAAAAGGGCAGCGCTGACGATATAGGCTAAATTTGTGATGATTTCAAGTGTCATTAGTTTTCCTTCTTTTTAAACATTTTTAACATGCGTTCTGTAACCAAGTAACCGCCCACCACGTTAAATGTTGCCAACGCAACAGCCGCGGTTCCAAGGAAAATGGTCAAGGGAGAGGTTGCTTGAACACCAGCCGTCACCAAAGCCCCAATGATGATGATCCCACAAATCGCGTTAGCTTCGGACATCAACGGGGTGTGTAATAGCGGCGGAACTCGAGAAATCAGGGCAAAGCCTAAGAAAATTGATAAGGTTAAGATAAATAATAAATATACGAGTTCCATAAATACTCCTTATGCTTTCGTTAACATCGCATTAACAATTTTGCCACCATGGGTGACAACGCAACCTTTGATGATTTCATCTTCCATATTCAAATTAAATTTCTTGGCGTCTTTATCCCAATATTCTTCCAGTAAATTATGCAAGTTCGCCGAATACATTTGCGACGCATGCACCGCAACGCGCCCAGGCAAATTACCTAGACCTAAAATGCGCACACCATTGTCCGTCACAACTTCTTCATTAACTTTAGAACCTTCGACGTTGCCACCAGATTCCACCGCCATATCAACGACGATTGTTCCAGATTTCATTTGAGCCAACATATCTTTCCCAATAACAACCGGCGCCTTGCGGCCAAATAATTGTGCTGTGGTGATAATAACATCCGACTGCGCACAAACCTTAGCCATGCCTTGACGCTGAATGGCCAATTGTTCTGGTGTTAAAGCCTTGGCATAACCATCTTTCGTTTGCCCAGTTTCACCTAAATCAATCTCAACGAATTTAGCACCCAACGACATAACTTGTTCCTTAACAACCGCACGGGTGTCAAACGCTTCCACACGCGCACCCAAACGCTTGGCCGTTGCAATCGCCTGCAAACCAGCCACACCAGCCCCAATGATAAACACACGGGCAGGGGAAATGGTACCTGCTGGGGTCATGAGCATTGGAAATATTTTTGGCAAACGTTCTGCTGCTAATATGACAGTAACATAACCCGCCAAGTTGGCCTGCGAACTTAACGCATCCATCTTTTGAGCACGGGTCGTGCGCGGTATCATTTCAACCGAGATGGCGGTGACATCTTGCGCAGCCAAGGCATCAACTAACGATTTTTCATTAAATGGATCAAGGAAACTAATATGGATAGAACCCTTTTTCAAGAGCTTGACTTCATCAGCCGGAGGTTTACGCAAACGAAGCACAATATCACCCGCAGCAATCAATTTACTCCGATCAGACTCGACGGTAGCGCCAACCTTCTTATATTCATCATCCGTGATGCCAATGCTTAAACCAAGTCCAGCTTCAACAATGACTTGTGCACCTTTTTTAACCAAACGATCCACCGAAGAGGGGATAAAACTAACACGGCTTTCACCGGACAATGTTTCTTTAGGGATTGCAATAATCATGAACACTCCTTCAATGAAGTTAATATCTTAAAGAAGAGATTAACAAATTCACCTTGATAGTCAAGCCTGAATTCACTAAGATTAATAAATCATGCCATCAGAAATCAAGACCATTACAGCCAAAATCAGAAAATTCCGTGATGAAAGAGATTGGGCCCAATTCCACAACCACAAAGACGTAGCCCTTTCGCTAGTCCTAGAAGCCACCGAAGTCTTAGAACACTTTCAATGGAAATCTCCGAAAGAAGTTGAAGAACATGGTAAGACAGACAAAGAAGAACTGGCAGATGAATTGGCTGATGTGGCGATTTATTTGTTTGAACTGGCTGATAATTTGAAGATCGATTTATCTCAGGCGATTGATGTGAAGATGATGAAGAATGCGAAGAAGTATCCTATTGAAAAATCTATAGGTAGACATACTAAGTACAATAAACTTTAATATGAGGATAACCACATGTCCAAACTACAAGAATTAGTCGAATGGGATTATTTAGGGGCGCATTATAGTGTTTATGTGAAGCATTTTAATGATGAGGATGGGCGTCGGGGGATGACGATGATTTATGAGGATGTGACCAATGAAAAAGTTACGGAGATGACGATTCCGCCGCGCAAGTTTGCAGCGTTCTTAAAGGCAGTCAATGGTGGGTCGGAACCTTACCGTTGCCTTTTTTAAGGAAATGTTTGGCAGTTGTTTGGATTTGGGATAGAATCTACCCAATCATTTAACACGTGTAAGTTTTAGGAGGCTTTGATGTTTGCGAATAAAAGTATTTTTGAGATCATTGGTTCTGGTGGCATCACCATGTTTATTTTGATCTTTTGTTCCGTTGTGTCCATCGCTGTTATCATCGAACGCATGATCTATTATTACCGTCGTTCCCGTGTTAGCCGTTTTGATCTCATGGAACAAATCCGCAAAGAATATAATTTGAATCAAGTGCATAATGCATTGGAAGTTTGTCAAAATCTAGATACACCGACGGCAAAAGTAGCGGTGGCGGGTTTGCATTTGCATGGTCATGATGAAAAAGTGATCTCTAATGCCATGGAACGTGAAATCACGGTTGAGACAATCAAGCTTGAACGTTTTACCAGCATCGTGGCAACCATCGGTGGTACGGCAGTTTATATTGGTTTATTTGGAACCGTGCTTGGGATCATGCGCGCGTTTGGTGATATTGGTAAGGCAGGATCAGGTGGTATGGATGTGGTCACATCAGGAATTTCTGAGTCGTTGATTTGTACGGCGGCAGGCTTAATTGTCGCTATTCCTGCGGTTATTGCCTACAATTATTTCATGCGCACCATTGATAATTTTGTCGTTGATATGGAACTCATTGCCTCCGAACTCGTGGATCTGATGTGCATCAAAAGAAAATAATTTATGAAGCGTAAAGTCCGAAATACCAAACTCATCGCTGAAATCAATATCGCCCCGTTTACTGACGTTATTTTAGTGTTATTGATCATCTTCATGGTCACAACCCCATTGATTTACCGCTCGAGCATTAAAATTGCTTTACCCCAAGTTTCCTCGAACCAAACACCGATTGAAACAAAAGATATCAATGTTTCGGTTACGGCCAATGGTGATGTGCATATGGAAGGTCAACGTTATAATCTACGTTTAGACAAAGATGTTTTTGTGTTCAAGCTCCAAGAATTAGCCAAGAAATATAGTGAACCATCCATCATCATCAGCGGCGACCGTACAGTGAAGTATGATTACGTTGTGACCGTGATTGATAGTGCTTCAAAAGTAGGCATCAAACACTTAATCTTAGCGACGGAATTCAAACGGTAACGAAAGGCATTTTATGTCAAGTTTAGGCACAGCGGTTAGACCATTGCGCGTGGCCATTGTTGGGAGTGGTCCCAGCGGCTTTTATGCAGCAGCTGATTTACTTAGCCAGTCTAAAGAAGTTAAAGTCGACATGTTCGAAAAATTGCCTGTGCCGTATGGTCTATTGCGTTATGGCGTTGCGCCAGATCATCCAAAGATTAAAAATGTTGCTAAGGTTTTTGAAAAGACAGCGGCTAATCCCAAGTTTACATTTATGGGCAATGTGACAGTTGGTAAGAATATTACTGTTTTTGAATTACGTCGATTTTATGATGCGGTGATTTTTACGATTGGTGCGGAAGCAGATCGCAAGCTTGGTATTACCGGTGAAGATTTAGTGGGTAGCTATACCGCAACAGAATTTGTGGCATGGTATAACGGTCATCCTGATTTTCAAGATCATCACTTTGATTTCTCCCAAGAAGTTGCGGTCATTATAGGTCAAGGCAACGTGGCTATGGACGTGTCGCGCATTTTATGTAAAACTCCCGATGAATTAAGCAAGACAGATATTAATCAACATGCACTTGAAATTTTAGCTGAAAGCAAAATCAAAGAAGTTCATGTCTATGGTCGACGCGGCCCTGCCCAAGCATCATTTACATCGCCCGAATTAAAAGAAATGGATGAGTTAGTTGATTGTGATCCAATCATTGATCCTCAAGAATTAGAATTAAATGAAGCGAGTATCAAAGAACTTGAAGATATTAAGTTTGCTGGTCATAAAAAGAATTATGAGATTTTAAAACATATGTCAACGATTGCACCTAAAGGTCGCAAACGAAAGTTCTATATGCATTTCTTTAGAAGTCCTTTAGAAATCTTAGGCAAAGGCCATGTGCAAAAGATGAAATTTGAAGTAAACAAGTTATTTGGTGAATCCGGACAACAAAAAGTGCGCGGCACGGGTGTTATTGAAGAACGTGATTGCGGTATTGTTTTTCGCAGTGTCGGCTACCGTGGTATTCCCATCAAAGGCTTACCATTCTCTGAAGCCAGTGGTATTATCCCTAATCAAGCAGGCCGCGTCATGGATTCTGAACAAATTTATAATGGCTGGTATGTGGCCGGTTGGATCAAACGTGGTGCAACTGGTATCATTGGTACTAACAAACCATGTGCTGAAGAAACAGTGAAGTGTCTATTAGAGGATATCGACCATTTAAATCCTTGCGTAGAGCCAAGTACTGAAGCTGTTTTGAAATTTTTAAAAGATCGTGAAGTTAGGGTTGTTAATTTTGATGAATGGAAGAAAATTGATGCCGCAGAAATTGAACGCGGTGCCAAATTAGGCAAGCCACGCGAAAAATTTGCACGCGTGACAGGTATGTTGTCTGCCATCTAGTCCCTAGGCAGTTCTTCGGGAACATGTATTTCATTTTATAGTGGAGTTTGAAACTTTTTACACTGTTTTGATGTCTAAAGCAGTGTAAAAGTATTTTTGGGACGAGAAAATCTAGTAAAATTTTATTAGATTTGGCTATTTATGCCTATTTATAAATTTTATTGGCAAAATTGGTAGTTTAGGTTATACTTAGCTTAATCTTTTCCCAAGATAAAGGGCCAATAAACCCTATGGGAGCAATAAAAGGAAGGAGATTATCATGTTACTTGGACCACATAACGAACAGTCACAAGAAAAAGCTGAGCAAGAAGAAGAATCGATCTTTGCTTGGGATGAAACAAACGTTCTGATCTAACCTGTTGGGCAGACTTTGCCCGACTGTCATTATAAATTTATCAAGCCGCTACAACAAATAGCGGCTTTCTTATTTTTATATTCGGCATAGCTCCCAAATGAAAATTTTGGAGCGAAGCCGGATTATTCAATCACACAATCTGCAGATAAAGTCTTAACCATCAAATCTGTTGTCACAGGATTATCTTTAAAATGCTGCACAATGGAAGCAATGCCAACCCTACGGTTAAAATACCCTAAACTTTCACCAGTTTTCGCATTGGCTTTCCAATATTTAAGTAAAACATCAATGACTTGAGCCACGCGTTCGCGGGGGATGGATTTTAAATAAATACTTTCCCCATCATCACTTAATAAGGGAAGGCCTTGATGTTTGGCATCTTCCGTACCCAAAAGTTTCATTTGATAACGATTAAATCCTGAACCAACCAGACCAATGGTTTTGGTCGCAGGTCTAAAGCATTGGCGTTCGCAACCTGTGATGCCAATCGACTCATGCAAATCACCCCAACCCATGGCTTCTAATTCATCAATTAAGTAGGGCTCAAACTTTTCAGAATCGGTATAGGTTAAACGGCACGTATCACGGCCAACGCAAGCACCTGATAACAGGCGTAACTGAGAATAGTTTTTGCCATTGCGTTTACCATACCCAAAAGTAGCTAAATCATTTTCAAAAGCAGCCTTTTGTGCTTCTGGAATATTGCAAAACAATGCATCTTGATTTGGCGTGATCATGAATTCCAAATTGGCATATTTATTCATCACAAAATGGCACATGGCTTTTAGTTTTCCATTGGGGCTATTGTCGATTAAACGACCATTTTCGATAAAGGCACCAAAGGTCCATAAACCATTGTCTTGTGGGAACCAACCATGATGCATGTGACGGCTACCAACATCAAGATTAGCAATAGGGGCATCCAATTTATAGCCTAAAATCTTTTCAACTTCGCCGCGATACCAATCAATGCCCATTTTCTTAACAACAAATTTAATACGGGCCCAAATACGATTCTCGCGATCACCCCATGTCTGATGGACTTGAAGAACGGCATCCATGGTTTTTAATAAATTTGCTTCGCTAACATGCGTCAGTGGTTGTGCAAGGCAAGCCATCGAAGGTTTACCATTACGTTCACCTTGTCCACCACCAATATAGATTTGAAATGAAGTGACTTTATTGTCTTTAATGACGGGAACGACGCCCATGTCATCGGATAAAACTTCCGCGCAATTATCAACGCTTAATTGACCAGTTTTAGGATCTTCGATTACGCCTGCAATCCCAATTTTAAATTTACGGTTAAGTAAGTTCTTGCCGTATTTGAAAGATTCACCTGGTTTGCGGATCTTCGTTGGATCAATTTCCCAGACAGTGATAAATGGCTCAAGAGGAAGTTGAAAGTAGTCGCCAACTTTTCTCGCCCAAGCGGTTGCATTAAAATGTTTCGAGAATCGACCAAGGGGGCAAGCCATGACATTGCGGGTATTGTCACCGCAACCATTTAAAGAGTTAAAGCCTGATTCAGCCACGCGTTTGATGATTTCTTTGACTTGATGTTTGCGCACCCAGTGATACTGAATGTTTTGACGATTGGTCAAACGAATCGAGGGCATGCCATCCGGATCTTTGGTGTATTTTGTAGCAAGCTCGTCAATTATATTATATTGTTCTTTATTTAAAGGGCCGCCACCAGGAATCGAGATGCGGATTAAATAAATCCACTCTTTTTCTGGGCCGGCATCTTTGGCACGATTGAATTCTAAGTAAACTCCATGACTCTTGGCCAAGGCTTCTGATTCCCAAGGGATATCGCCACGGGTCGTGTCAGCAAAATCAGCTTTGACATTTCCATCAAAGCTTTGAGGCGCTGAGAGTTTATTAAGTTCTTCCTTGGCAAATTTGTCTGGGGAAGTGTTGAAATTGGGTGTAAATGGTTTTTTAGTCATAGCGCATATCTTATAATCTCTAGAGGGAATGTCAAATATTTTATCCGTACAAAATGAAATAATATGTAATTTTCTTGAATGAGGTTATTTCGATGGATAATATATGAACAAAGATGTTAAGCTAACAACGTTTTGACGAAAGGTAATGTGGAATGTCTAAAATAAGTAAAGTCACCCCTAAAGAAGTCGAAAGCGAATTTTTATTTAAAGAATTATTCTTTTCTAAAACAGATTTAGTTGGAAATATCCTGACGGACAATAATGTCTTCGTTCGTGTGAGTCAATATACTCAGGAAGAGTTGATCGGAAGTCCACATAATATCATTCGTCACCCAGATATGCCCAAAGTTGTTTTCAAAGTTTTGTGGGATTATATCAAGGCTGGCAATATTGTTTTAGCTTACGTTAAGAACATGACCAAGGAAGGCAAGTACTATTGGGTTTTAGCTTGCGTTTATCCTGTTGATGGTGGTTATGTCTCCATACGTCTTAAGCCCTCGAGCGATTATTTTAAGATTATCCCAGGTTTATATAAAAAAGTTTTAGAAGTTGAATCAACCAACGGGATGAATGCATCACTTGATTTATTAGTACAGACCATACAAAGTGTAGGTTTTAAAGATTATGATGCATTTATGTCCAAGGTGATCATTGAAGAGTTAACATCACGCTTGAAAATGATCCCTCAAGAAGTTAAGAAATTAGAATTTACATCACAGTCAGCTGTAAAAACGACGGACCTTGATCATAAAGAACAAGCGGTATTTATTGGTCGATTAAGTGATATCAGACAAAATTGCCAAGTCATTAGCGATATTTTTGATTTCTTATTCAAAAGTTTCGACAATCTTCTAAAAATCGAAGAGATGACAAATAAGAACACCAAAGCAGTCATTAATTTTTCAGAGTTTATTTCTATATTGTCGCTTAATGCCAGTATTGAAACACATAGCTTAGGTAGTCAAGGGTTGACGTTGGCTGTTATTTCAAAAGAAATTAAGAAATACTCTGAAGAGATTGAGATGCATGCATCAACCATTTCCAGTGATGCGAGTGATATTTCCTCGCGTACACAGCAACTTGGGTTGCTTTCTGCATCGTCGAGACTACAGGCAGACATGGTCAATTTCTTTGCGCTTGAGTTATTCGAATTGGCCAAGCAAGGCAAAGTGCAAGGTGATGATTTTCATAAAATTGGTGGGGATGTCCTGTTGTTGTTAAAATTGTTTGAAGCAACCTTTGAAAAAGTCAATGGCATATTAAATCCTTTAACTATTAAAATTAAAAGGATATTAAGCGTCATTGAGGTTATTAATAAGATGATCAGAGATCTTGATCGTAGCGATGTGCTAGGTTGTATAGAAGCCTCTAGACTTGGAGATAATGGCAATAGATTTAATATTGTGTTCAAACAAATGCGTGAATCAACAGAGAAAACGCGAGAAGGTTTAATTGGATTTGAGAAATATTTGTTGTCCGTATTAGAAACGATCAAAGAATTAAATGATGCAAATGTGGAAATTATCTTACATGTTAATTTAATTGAATCCACAGTAAATCAATTGTTAAAACAAAAGTCTGTCACAGCTGCTTAAAAAACTTGTTTTAGGAAAAATACACGTTAGAATAAAAATATGGAAATCGACGCTAAGAAATTATTGCGTGATAAGAAAGTTATTGCCGAGATCAATCGTCATAAGTGGCTTGAAAGTGAAATTGCCGGATATGACATTGGTTTCCAGGCTGCCGCTGATGATTGGCTTAAGAATCATGCAGCGGCTTGGGTTAGTTATCATCTGAAATCCAAGAAGACAAAGTCGTAATTCATGTCCCCCAGAATTGTTAAACTTATCTCAAAACTTTATATAAAGTTTCTATTCGTATTTTTCTTCATTTTCCCTGTTATTGCTTGGGCAGATGCCTTGTCACAAGGCAATGCCTATATTGTCGACCAGGCTGGGATCATCAATGCTGATAACAAGGAAACCATTATAAAATGGGCTAATGAATTAGAACAAAAAACAGGTGCCCAATTAGCTGTTTTAACTGTTAATTCCGTTGGTAATGAGACGATCGAAACCTATGCTGTAAAAGTTTTTCAACAATGGGGTGTAGGTCAAAAGAAGAAAGATAATGGCGTTTTGTTGTTAATTGCAACGCAAGACAAGCAATTGCGTATTGAAGTAGGCTATGGTTTAGAAGGTGCTATTACTGATGTGCAAAGCAGTCGTATCATTAATGAAATGATTGTCCCTGATTTTAAGGCAGGAAATTTTTCTGCTGGGGTATTAAAAGGCAGCTGGGCTATTGTCAGTTTGGTTGCAAAGGAGTATAATGTTTCTATATCGGGTGAATTGCCAATCACGGCATCAAAAACTGATGCGAATGATTGGGTATTTATTCTAATTTTTATAGGTATTTTTTTAATGATTTTTACTTTTCGCGGCGGTGCAGGACCAGGAGGATTTTACGGCGGTGGTTATAGCGGTGGTGGCGGATTTAGTGGTGGTGGTTCAGGTGGTTTTGGTGGTTTTGGAGGCGGTTCCAGTGGTGGCGGTGGTTCAAGTGGTCGATGGTAATAGACCTGAGTGCCAGTGGCACACAGTGTAATAGGCGTTTAAAAGGAGAACTATGAATAAGATTTGGATTGTGATTGGTGTTTTAGTTTTTTTAGCAGCAACGGCATTTGGATGGTATCAAGGTGGTTTTAATACCATGATAAGATTAGATCAACAAGTTCAATCCAGCTGGTCTCAAGTGGATGTTGTCTTGCAACGTCGTTTTGATTTAATACCAAACTTAGTTAATACCGTCAAAGGTTATGCAGATCATGAAAAGACGATCCTTGAAGATGTCACCCGTTTGCGTAGTCAATGGGGAGCTGCCGCATCTGTACCTGAAAAAGTTGAGGCTGCAAATCAATTAACAGGTGCTTTATCAAAATTACTGATGGTTTCTGAAAATTATCCAACGCTTAAAGCAGACGGTGGCTTTCGTGATTTACAAGCGCAATTAGAGGGCGCTGAAAATCGTATTTCTGTTGAACGCATGCGCTACAATCAAAGCGTCCAAGAATTTAATGCGTATCAACAAAGTTTATTTGGTAGATTTTTTGCAACAGCCACAGGAAAAACGCAACCCGCTGTATATTTCAAAGCAGCTGAATCAGCACAACAAGTGCCTACAGTTAAGTTTTAGAATGGAGTTATTATGAGTCATCAGTTAAACAAGTTGGCAAAATTTTCTGGTCGCAAAGGACCAGTGGTCTTGGTCATTATGGATGGCATGGGCATTGGCAAACAAGATAATAGCGACGGTGTTTTTTTAGCAAAGACGCCCGTCTTAGATGATTTGATGAAATCAAAATTATACACAACACTTAAAGCCCACGGCACAGCTGTTGGTATGCCAAGTGATGATGATATGGGTAATTCTGAAGTTGGTCACAATGCCTTGGGTGCTGGTCGTATTTTTGACCAAGGCGCTAAACTTGTTCAAAAGTCCATTGATTCAGGCGCCATTTATAAAACAGACACGTGGAAAAAGCTAGTTAATCAAGTAAAGAAAGACAACAAGGTTTTTCATTTTATCGGGTTATTATCAGACGGGAATGTACATGCGCATATTGATCAGTTGTTTGCATTGGTGCGTGAATGTGCCAAAGAAGGCGTACGACGCGTTTGTTTGCATGTTTTGTTGGATGGTCGCGATGTGTATGAAAAATCAGCGTTAACTTATATTGAAAAAACAGAGGCTGTGCTCAAAGAAATTAATGATGCTAATCGCAGCTATGATTATCGCATTGCGTCCGGCGGTGGGCGCATGGTCACAACCATGGACCGTTATAATGCGGATTGGTCAATTGTCGAGCGTGGTTGGAAGGCGCATGTATTAGGACGTGGCCGTCGCTTTGCTTCAGCCAAAGAAGCAGTAGAAACCTATTATAAAGAAGATCCAAAAATCACCGATCAATATTTAGATTCCTTTGTTATTGAAGACGATGGTTCACCGGTTGGAACCATTGAAGATGGTGATAGTGTCGTCTTTATGAATTTTAGAGGTGATCGTGCGATTGAATTGTCTTTAGCATTTGACAGCATTGATTTTGATAAATTTGATCGTGTTAGAGATCCCGAAGTAATGTTTGCGGGTATGATGCAATATGACGGTGATTTGCATATTCCAAAGAACTATTTGGTTGAGCCGCCACAGATTGATGAGCCTGTTGGTGTTTATATGTGTGCCAACAAAATACCTGCCTTTGCCGTCTCAGAAACACAAAAATATGGTCACGTGACATATTTTTGGAATGGAAATAAAAGCGGGTATTTAGATGAATCCCTTGAAACTTATATTGAAATCCCGTCAGATAAGATTCGTTTTGATCAAGCGCCACGCATGAAGGCCGATGAGATCACCGATAAAACCATTGAATTGCTTAAAAGTGGCAAATATAAATTCGGTCGCATCAATTATCCTAATGGCGACATGGTTGGTCACACAGGTGTGCCGGCAGCAATCATTACATCCGTTGAGGCTGTGGATGAAGGTTTAGGAAAGATTTTGCAAGCCATTCAACAGGTCAATGGCATAGCAGTTGTTTTAGCAGATCATGGTAATGCTGATGAAATGTTTACCGTGAAGAATGGCAAGCAACAAGTTAGCACAGCGCATTCATTGAATCCTGTGCCATTTGCGATCGTTGATCCCAATTATCAAGGTGAGTATGATATTGCTGATCTAAAAACGCGTGGGTTGGCTAATGTAGCTGCGACGTTATTAAATCTTTTAGGGTATGAAGCGCCTAAAGAATATGAACCTTCACTCATTAAATTTAAATGAGCAAATTAAACGAACGTCATAATTTTATCACTACTTTGGTTAAGGCGCCTAAGGATAAATTCAAACTGTTGTTTGATTTAGCACCTGTGCCTTTGATTGAGGGGATTTGGACGTCAACGTTTCAAGTGTTGAATGCTAATCAGGCTGCTCTTCAATTGTTTTCAAGTCAAGATAGAAAACAATTTGATAGTTGGTTTCCGTCGTTTCCGACTAAAATTAGCACAAAAATTTTATTGGAATTATTAAGTGCTCGCGTTAAAGGTGACTTTTTTGAACATGAAGTTAAGTTGCCCACCATGCGCCGTAGTCATGTCTTTGTTTTTATGCGTGTTGCTTATGTTCCAGCTCAATTTGCCGCTGGCCCACAACATGTGATTTTAGCTTTTCATGATGTGACAGAGGTTCGCCGCAAAGAGAATTTCTTAAAAAAATTATCGCAGTTAGATGGGTTAACGGGTGTTTATAATCGACGGGCAGTATTGCAACGCCTTGATGAAGAATTATCCCGTGCCAAACGTTATGATTTAAACCTAAGTTGTGTTCTGATTGATGTTGATAATTTTAAAAAAGTTAATGATCAATTTGGCCACTTGTATGGGGATAAATGTTTGCGTGGTGCAATATCTGCATTGAAAGCCACGTTGCGTAAAACAGATATTATTGGTCGACTTGGTGGTGATGAGTTTCTAATTATTTTGCCCGAGACAGATATCGCCCAGGCTAAGATTCCCATTGAACGATTTTTGAATTCACCTCAGGCCAATGATGAATTTACTCAAAAAGGTAAATCCATCAAAGTTAGTTTTAGCGTTGGTGCGAGCGCCTTTCCTGCGGCAGGATTAGATACAGGTAGAGATTTAATTAAAGCAGCTGATCAAGTGTTGTATTTATCTAAAACCAATGGCGGCAATCAATGCCAATATTTTAATAGCCAGATCCATTCTTTACCTAAATCTTGATTTCCCAAGAACGCATCCCACAGTTAGTTTACGAAATCACCTTTCAAAGCAAAGATCCTAATGATTTGGCGCTTGTGCGTACGGTCCTACTAGCATTAGGAATTTCATCAAACGATATCATTGAAGACTTAAACTTAAAGGCATCCTCGCTAAAGATTTATTTTACGTTGCGCTCAGAATTCGTGAAGGTTAAGAGCTTATTTCATAAATTAAAGTTAAAAGTTAAGGTAAGCACCAAGACCTTAAGACCTAAAGATTGGGCGTCCCGTTGGAAAACGCAGTGGAAGCCATCGCGTTTGACGAAACTATTAGATGTTGTTCCGGTGTGGTGCCAAAAGAAATATAAAAAGGTGGCGGGCAGAGATTATATCTTGATGGATACATTGTTATCTTTTGGAACAGGCTTACATGAAACAACACAAATTGTTTCACAGATGATTGAAGATCAACGTGAGTATATCAAAACATTGCTTGATATTGGTACAGGCACAGGTATTCTGGGGATGGTGGCCTTAAAGCATGGTGCGAAAAGGGTTGTTGCGCTTGATATTGGAGATTTATCGGTTGAGGCGGCCAAGAAAAATTTTAAAGTAAATCAATTAAAAGCTACTGTATTATGTGCAGACATTAATCATTTTAAACATGATAAGACTTATGATTTTGTTGCTGCTAATTTAGTGACGCAGGATTTAATCACGACACAAAAAAAGATTGCACGTTTTGTAAGCAAGGGTGGTTTCTTGGCAGTTTCTGGCATATCATTGAGCAATTGCCCTGTATTTGAAAAAGGATTTAAGCTTAACAATTTTAAGTTAATTCAAACCGTAAAGGCAAGAGAATGGGCCGGATACTTATATCAAAAGACGAAGTAATAGAATCTTTTGTACGTTCGAGCGGCCCAGGTGGGCAGAATGTCAATAAGGTTGAGTCTTGTGTCATGCTCATTCATAAGCCAACGGGTATTGTGATAAAATGCCAAGAATTTCGTGGTCAGTATCAAAACCGCATCCGTGCATGGGAATTATTGCAACAAGCATTAGAAGAGCGCGAGCTATTTCGGCAGCAACAACGCAAGTCCATGCAAGAGAAACGTCGTCGACAGAATCGCAAACGATCGTTGTCTGCGAAGGAACGCATGTTGGCTGATAAAAAGCGACAATCTGCAAAAAAGAAAAATCGTAAAGGATCCATGAGTGATGATTGATATTAGTCAAAAAAATGTTAGTGTCAGGAAAGCAGTCGCAACAGGCATGATTACATTGAAGCCTAAAGCGTTTAAAGATTTATTAGCCAAGAAATCTCCCAAAGGTGATGTGTTTGAAGCGGCCAAATTAGCTGGCATTAATGCAGCAAAATTTACGCCAGCAATCCTTGCATATTGTCATCCATTGAATTTAGAAAAAATTACAGTAAATTTTGAAGCTATAAAAAGTAAGAATACAATTAAGGTTATAGCTGAGGTGGTTTGCACGGGTAAAACTGGGGTTGAAATGGAAAGTTTGGCTGCGGTCAGTGCGGCATGCTTGACCATTTATGACATGATGAAGTGGGCGGGGCAAGATATGTGTATATCAAATATTCAATTAATTCATAAGAGCGGTGGTAAAAGCGGGGTATTTCAACGATGAAAATGCGTACTGCAGTTATAGCAAGCATAGGTTGGGTTTTGGCGGCTTTAGCATTTAATGCCGGCATCTATTATTACCAAGGGCATCAAAAAGCACTTGAGTTTTTTACGGGATATTTAATTGAATTGTCTTTAAGCGTTGATAATATTTTTGTGTTTTTAATGATTTTTAAATATTTTAAGTGCGAAAGTCATGAACAGGCAAAGATTCTAACATGGGGTGTTTGGGGCGCACAATTGATGCGTGCTATCCTAATTATCGTCGGCATTAAACTGATCATGATGTTTTCATGGCTATTATATGTTTTGGGTACATTCCTTGTACTTATGGGTATTAAAATGTTTGTTGATAAAGAAAAAGATATTCATATGGAAGAAAATAAGATTTTGCTCTTCTGTAAGAAGCATTTTCCGCGTCTCAAAGATTGGGTTGTTATCCTTATTATTGTAGAATTTACCGATTTATTATTTGCGCTCGACTCGATCCCAGCAATCTTTGCCATCACCAAGGATCCATTTATTGTTTGGACGTCAAATGTATTTGCTATCATTGGATTGCGGGCGATGTATTTTGCATTAGCAGCGGTAATGCCGATGTTTACCTATTTGCATTATGCATTAGGTTCTATTCTGGTTTTCGTGGGTTCGAGCATGCTCTTAGAACATGTGTTGCATATACCGATTGTATTGAAATTAACATTTATTGGATCATCATTACTCTTAGCAATTTTATTATCTATAAATGCTAATAAAAAAAAGTTGCGCATTTCTAGATAATTATATTGAAGGCAATGTTGTTTTATATTACTATTAAGCCATGTCAAATTCCGACCTAAAACCAATTGTTCTTCCCGATTCTTTTAATTATATCGCAGCTTTCCTATCTTTTGCTTGTATGTTGCGTTGCAGCTATTGCATCAATCACCATGGTGGTGACTTGGTCAAGAAACGCTGGATGACAGGTGAAGACTGGATACGCGGTTTAAATCGCCTTCAAACAAAAGAAGGCAATATCCCCATCACCTTGCAAGGTGGCGAGCCAACCGTTCATAAACATTTTTATGAAATTGTTAAGGGCTTAAGATCTGATCTTCCCATTGATTTATTGACCAATTTGGAAGTTGACTCAGATGTTTTTATGAGCCATATCCCCAAAGATCGTATTAAACGCGATGCACCATATGCTTCCATACGTGTTTCATATCACCGTGGTCAACAAGATCCTGATGTTTTGCTTAAACGTGTGCGCTATTTTATGGATAAAGGGTATCATGTTGGCGTCTGGGCGGTGGATCATCCTGAATATATGGAAGAAACGCGCAAAGTTCAAAAACAAGCAGAGGCCATGGGCATTGATTTTCGTTTAAAAGAATTCTTAGGACCATACAACGGGACAACCTACGGGACAATGCGCTATCCAGAAGCAGTCAATTCTCGTCAAATCCGTAATTGTGATTGTCGCACGACAGAATTCTTAATTGATCCGGCAGGATATGTGTTTCGTTGCCATTCTGATTTGTATGCCAATCGTTTTCCATTGGGGCATTTATTAGATGTTGAGCCACCTAAATTATTGGGTGAGTGGGTGCCATGTGCAGTTTATGGTAAATGTAATTCTTGTGACATTAAGGTGAAGAATAATCGGTTTCAAGAATATGGACATTCCTCAGTTGAAATACGTGCGATCAGCGAACCGTATGCGGAAAATCACGAGTATGTCGATGAAGTGGTCAATACTTACGGCAAACAAGATGCGACTGCAGGAGCCGTTCACCGTTAGTCCTCAAATGATTTTAGATCTTTCATGAAACAAAAACGAAAAGTTTTGATCATAAAAACTGGTTTTTCGGAGTTTCTTGACCGCGGCATTTCTACAACGGTCAGTCTAGGCGATGTTCTTATTTGTACCGCTCTTTTGCATATATACAAAGATGATGATGTGGCGTGGGTAACGGATTGGCAAGCCAAACAACTCTTGAAAAATAATCCCTATATTTCGCGTTTACTTATTTTTGGCTCCAAAGTTATGGAAGATTTATGCCAGGAAAAGTTTGATATTGTAATCAACTTAGAAAAAGATATTGGCATCTGCACGTTGATCAATCGCATCACGTCGAAGAAGAAGTTTGGATTTTATTTCAACGATAAGTCTCATCAAATCACGACGCGCAAACGTTCAACGCGTTATTTATTATCCGGTCAAGAAAATCAACGTGATATCCCTAAAAATGCCCTAGAGTTATTGTACGAAACTGTAGATAAGAAGTGGAACGGGCAAGGGTTGGTTTTGGGCAATGGCCGTCATGTCCGTATTAAATATGATGTAGGATTTAATCATTCTGTTGGCAGCAAATGGCCGACCAAAGCATGGCCCATGGATCATTGGAAGAAGCTTGAAATGTTGCTACAAGGCAAGTATTCTGTGAGTTGGCAACAAGGGCACAAGAATCTCGTCAAATATATTGAATGGATTAACAGTTGTCGTATCATTGTAACTTCGGATTCATTAGGGCAAGCGATTGGTCAGGCTTTAGGAAAAAAAGTTATAACCTTGTACGGGCCAACAAATTATTTGCGCATGCAGGGTATTCCCAATGTCGAAGTGGTTTCCTCGACGCTCAATTGCCCTCAAATGCCGTGTTATATGCCATATTGTACTAATAAAGATTTTTGTATGAATTATATATTGCCCGAAAATGTCTTACGTAAGTGCAAGGAGTATCTCTCATGATAAAAAATGTTTTTGTTACAGGTGGGGCAGGTTATGTGGGCGCTGTGTTAATTCCAAAATTATTAGCAGCGGGTTATAATGTTAAAGTTTTGGATTTGTTCCTATACGGTACAGATGTTTTCGACGGTGTTAAGAATAATAAGCAATTGACCTGCGTTAAAGGTGATATTCGTGATGTTGCCTTGTTAGAAAAAGAAATTCCAGGTACAGATGCCGTGATTCATTTAGCTTGCATCTCAAATGATCCAAGTTATGAATTAAATCCCAATTTAGCTAAAACCATTAATTATGATGCGTTTATTCCTTTGGTTGATATTTCCAAGAAAAATAAAGTTCAGCGTTTTATTTATGCGTCGAGTTCAAGTGTTTATGGTGTCAAGGAGACGCCAAATGTGACGGAGGATTTACCGCTTGAACCTTTGACGGATTACTCGAAATATAAAGCTTTATGTGAGGATGTCTTATTAAAAGCGCAGACCAAAGATTTTACTGTGCTCGTTTTACGCCCAGCCACAGTGTGTGGCTATTCACCACGTTTACGTTTGGATTTGACTGTTAATATTTTAACCAATCATGCGATCAATAATAATCGCATCAAAGTATTTGGTGGCGATCAAAAACGTCCTAATTTGCACATTGAAGACATGACGGATTTATATATTGAGACGCTAAAATACCCAGCAGAAAAAATTGCCGGAAAGATTTTTAATGCGGGTTATGAAAATCATTCTGTCAGTCAAATTGCGCATATGGTCAAAGATAATCTAAATCGACCATCCATAGAAATTGTTGTTGAACCAACAAACGACAATCGTTCGTATCATATTTCTTCAGAAAAGATTCAAAAAGAGTTAGGGTTTAAGCCAAAGCACACGATTGCCGATGCTGTCATCGATTTACGCAAGGCATTTGAAGCAGGTAAGGTGCCTAATTCTATGACCGATAATAAATATTACAATATCAAAACCATGCAAGCGGTTAATTTACAATGAGCATTCCTAAAAAAGAATTATTAGAAGGTATGATCAAGATTCGGCAAGCCGAAGAAAAGATCGTTGCTGTTTATGCCAAAGAACAGATGATGAAGACCCCAACACATTTGTCGATTGGGCAAGAAGCAGTGTCGGCTGGGTTATCGCTGGCATTAAGACAAGAGGATCAAGTTTTTACAGGTCACAGATGTCATGCCGCCTATTTGGCTAAAGGTGGGGACTTTAATGGATTTTTTGCAGAATTATGCGGTCGTGTCACCGGTGTTTCTCGTGGCAGGGCTGGTTCAGCGCATTTGACAGATCCGTCGGTGCATGTTTATTCATCACCAATTTTGGGTGCCATGATCCCTGTTGCTGCTGGCGCGGCATTATCTTTTAAAATGGATAAGAAAGACAATGTGGCAGTTTCTATTTTTGGAGATGCCACGATTGAAGAAGGGGTTTTTCCTGAAACATTAAATTTTGCCTTAGCTAAGAAACTCCCAGTGCTGTTTCTTTGTGAAAATAATTTGTATTCAACGCATTCGCCATTAAGTGTGCGTCAACCGTCATCGCCGATTTATCAACGTCTTGCTTCTGCAGATTTAAAAACAACCCAAATTGATGGCAATGATGTAGAAATGGTATTTCAGACACTTAGCAAAGTCATTGAAGAAATTCGCAAGACTCAGACACCGCAATTTGTTGAATGTTTAACCTATCGTTTTCGTGAGCATGTTGGGCCATTGTTTGATTATGATCGAGGCTACCGCACCAAGGACGAAGTTGAATTGTGGATGTCGCGTTGCCCAATCAAGCGATACAGTGAAAAATTAGTTAAGGAAAAAGTGTTATCCCAAGCAGATGTAGATGCACTTAATCAAAAATGGATCAAGCGATCTGATGAAGCCTATGCATTGGCTTTATCTGCACCTTGGCCAGAAACTTCAGAACTACTTAGATCGGTATATTAATCATGCGTGAAATCACATACGGACAAGCAATTAGTGAAGCGTTATGCCAAGGCATGGATAAGGATCCCAATGTTTTTATCTTTGGTCTTGGTGTCGATGATTACAAAGGCATTTTTAATACGACACGCGACGCGTTCTTAAAATTTGGTAATGCCCGTGTTTTTGATACACCAGCATCTGAAAATGCTTTAACAGGTGTTGCGATCGGTGCTGCGCTAAATAAAAAACGCCCAGTGCTTGTGCATGCACGTAATGATTTTATGTTTTTGGCTTTGGATCAGATGATCAACAATGCTGCAAAATGGAAATACACCTACGCTGGAAAATCTGTGGTGCCGATCGTCGTGCGTGGCATAATTGGTAAAGGGTGGGGGCAAGGCCCAACGCATTCTCAAAGTATTCAGTCTGTGTTAGCGCATTTTCCAGGCATGATCGTTGCCATGCCAAGCAATGCCTGTGATATCAAAGGCATCATTTTACAGTCACTAAAGTCAGATTCGCCTGTCGTTATCTTGGAACATCGTTCCTTATATGATATTAAAATGGATGTGCCGCAAGATTATTACACCGTTCCCTTTGGACAAGCACGCATTGCACGTGTTGGAAAAGATTTAACCATTGTGGCGACATCATGGATGGTGAGCCAAGCTTTGAAAGCCGCAGAACAATTAGAAAAAGTTGGGATTAGCGTCGAAGTCATTGATCCGATCACCATTAATCCTTTAGATGAGAAAACCATCATTCAATCCGTGCAAAAAACAGGCAAATTGATCGTCGCTGATACCAGCTGGTTACGCTGTAGTTTTGCGTCAGAAGTTGCCGCGGTTGTTGCAGATAAAGCGTTTGAGTATTTAAAAGCACCCGTTAAGCGCATCACATGGCCAGAATCACCGTGCCCAGTTTCAAAGCCTTTGGAAGAAGCTTTTTATCCTAACTTTGAAACCATCATAGCAACGGCATACGAGCTGTTAGAGCGTAAAGATAAATTTGATTTCAAAGAAAAAATAGTCGACACCTTTGTCGGGCCCTACTAATGCGCACTGTTTTTATTTTATCGATTAGCAGTGATATCGGCCTAGATATGGCCAAGCGTTATTTAGCAGATGGTTTTAAGGTTATTGGTACGTATCGAAGCCAAGGTAATTTAGCAGCAATTAAAAATCATAAACACTGCACCTTAATACAGTGCGATGTTTCAAAATCAAAAGATATTATTGCTTTAGGTTCTTTCTTTAAACAACGAAAATTGCGATGGGATGTTTTTATATCTTGTGTGGGTCATCCATTGCCTGTTGTTCCGTTCTTTGATGCGGATTTTGATGAATGGCAATCGTCAGTAAATACTAATTGTTTAGCTCAATTACGTGCCTTGCATGTTTTACACCCATACCGTCAAAAGAAAACTTCAGATGTGGTGCTTTTTGCTGGTGGTGGTATGAATGGAGCGGTTAAGAATTTCTCTGCCTATACCGTTTCTAAAATATTATTAGCTAAGATGTGTGAGTTCTTAGATGCAGAGAATAAGGATTTGAATATATTTATTGTTGGTCCAGGCTGGACAAAAACTAAAATACACAATACCATTCTAAATGATAAACGTACGGCTAAGCTTAAGGTTATTGAAACCAAAGATTTTTTAAAGAGCAAACAAGGTACGCCGCTAAGTGATATTTACGAAAGCATCGAATGGTTTCGTGCTCAGGGTAAGAGTGTTGTGTCTGGCAGAAATTTTTCTATCGTTTACGACCCTTGGAAAAAAGATAAACGAGCCAAGTTAGTTAATGCTTTGAAAAGAAATCAAGATATGTATAAATTGCGCAGATCTGGGAATGCATTTTTAAAATAGAAAGCAGAGGATATGGCTAAAAAAATTACTCAAGAAGAAGCATATCATTTAGGTACAGATTATCAGTTTATTGACTCAGTAGAATTAGGTCCATGGACATCATATAGCCTCTTACATGACCCAAAGCATTTGGGTTTTGTGTTGGCCCGTTATAAATTTCCTGCGAAAATGTTTGATGGTTTTGATTCAGCCATTGAAGTTGGTTGTGGGGATGCTTTTGGAACGCCCATTGTTGCTCAACATGTTAAAAATGTTTTGGCGATTGAACCAGATGCCAGGCATATCGAAAGTAATAAGAAACGTTTGGCAAAGTTAAAAAACATTGAATTTAAATGCGGCACCATACAAGATTTGAAATTACCAAAAGAGAAATTCGACGGGGCTTATTCGATTGATGTTATTGAACATTTAGATAATCATTTAAATGATCCCTTTGTTGAATCCCAAGCCAAGATTCTTAAAAAAGATGGTGTTTGTATCATTGGGACCCCAAATATCACAGCCAATGATTATGCGTCAGAACGTAGTCGCGTTCAGCACATCAATTTACATAGCCAGAAATCACTCAATGCCTTAATGAGCAAATATTTTAAACGTGTGTTTATGTTTGGCATGAATGATGAAGTCTTAACCACAGGTTTTGCACCAATGTGCCACTATATTTTTGGTATGGGTGTGGGGGTTAAATGAAATTAGCGGATTATATCGCACAATTTTTACATGGTCATGAGATCAAACATGTTTTTGTAGTCTCTGGCGGCGCCATTATTCACTCAATAGACGCTGTGGCTCGACACAAAGATATGGATTATATCTGTGTTCAGCACGAACAAGCTGGTGGTGCAGCAGCGGATGCCTATTCGCGTATTAGTGGTAAAGTTGGTACTGTCATGGTCACATCCGGCCCAGGTGCCACAAATTTAACGACCAGCATTTGCAATGCGTATTTTGATTCTATTCCCTGTTTATTTATTTGTGGTCAAGTTACAACGCCGCGGTTGCGCCCTAGTGAAAAGTTGCGTCAAAAAGGTTTTCAAGAAACTGATGTTGTTTCATTGTTCTCATCTATTACAAAGTATTCTGTTCGCGTGATGGATCCATATGACATTAAGTATGAATTACAAAAAGCGTTATATATTGCAACACATGATCGACCAGGTCCAGTTGTGATTGACATACCTGATGATTTGCAACGCATGGACATTGATGTCAGCCAATTGCGTGAATTTCCTGTGCCAGCAAAAGATCATTATCCAGAATGTAGTGAGCAAGCAACCCAATTGATTGGATGGATCAAAGATGCAAAAAGACCAGTCCTTGTTTTAGGAGCAGGCGTTCGTATTGCAGGTGCGATAGATCCTGTATTAAATTTTGCACGTAAACTAGGCATACCAATTTTATTGACATGGGGCGGCAAAGACATCATGGCTTATGATGACCCGCTAAATATGGGTGGCTTAGGTGTGGTTGGTCCACGCTCAGGAAATTTTGCAGCGCAAAATGCAGATTTAATCATTGGTGCTGGAACAAGATTATCTCAAATGATTACAGGTGGTAAGACTACGTTATTCGCACCAAAGGCAAAAAAAGTTTTAATAGATATAGACCCACACGAGTTAAGTAAGTTTACTCAAAATGATTTTCGTTTAGATTTGGGTGTTCAGTCACCATTACCATTGTTCTTTAAATTATTGATTTCTTTGTGTGACGGGAATCAAGATCGTTATGTTGCCTGGAGAAATCAAATTCAAGAATGGGCCAAGCAGTATCCAATTTGTCCACCATCAAAGTATGACAGAAAAGATTTTGTTGATGGGCATGTTTTTGTTAAGGAAATCTCTAAGGCTTCTGTTAATACAGATGTCTATGTAACCGATACAGGGGCTAATATATCTTGGACCTTGCAAGCGATTGAAATGAAGTTGGGTCAACGTATTTTTTCAGCATGGAATCATACGCCCATGGGATATGCGCTCTCAGCTAGTGTTGGTGCCATTTGTGCTGGCGCTTCGCGTGTTTTATGCTTGACGGGTGACGGTGGTTTGATGATGAACATAGAAGAATTGGCAACGATCCGTCGATACAATATGAATGTTAAAGTTTTTATTTTTAGTAATGATGGGCATGCCATTCAAAAGCAAACAATCGATACGTGGCTTAATTCTAATTATGCGGCGGTAGATCAAAAGACTGGGTTAAGCTTTCCTGACTTTGTTAAGACTGCAGAAGCATTTGGCATACCGGCCATACGCATTGCCAATCATCAGGAGTTGGTTTCTGGCATACAAAAAGTTTTAGCCATGCAAGGTCCTGTTGTTTGTGATTTGATGATTGATCCAGATCAAAAAATTGAACCTATGCTTAAATTTGGTTCTGGTTTAGAAGACTTAAATCCTAAAATCCCTACGGCTGAATTATTAGCAATCATGAAGGTGTCTGCATAATGGCTGAAATTGATCTCTTAGTAAATTATCCGAAAGCAAATCGTAAAGTTTTTGAGCGTGGTCAAGAAAAGACCGAAGAAGATCGTCGTATCGGCCGACAATTTGGAAAAGAATATTTTGATGGTGACCGAAAGTATGGTTATGGTGGGTATAGCTATAATCCAAGATTTTGGCAACCCGTTATGCCAACCTTTATCCAGCATTTTGGTTTAACCAAGGATAGTACAGTGCTTGATGTGGGTAGTGGTAAAGGTTTTATGTTATATGATTTAACCTTAGCTGTCCCTGGCATTAAAGTGCGTGGCATTGATATCTCAACGTATGCCATTGAAAATACTATTGAATCCATCAAGCCATTTGTTCAAGTAGGTGATGCCAAGAAATTGCCATTTGCTGATAAAAGTTTTGATGTGGTGATATCGATCAACACCATACATAATTTGCCACCCGAAGACTGTAAGCAATCTCTTCGTGAAATTCAACGTGTTGCTAAGAAGGGTTCTTTTGTGACGATGGATGCGTATAGAACTCCTGAAGAAAAAGAGCGTATGGATGCATGGAATTTAACGGCGCTAACTTATATGCACGTTGATGCTTGGAAAGCTTTATTTAAAGAAGTAAATTACACCGGCGATTTTTATTGGTTTATCCCATGAAAACACGCGCGGCCATCCTCTGGGAACTTCATAAGCCTCTTGTTATTGATGATGTTGAAATCCCTCGCCTTAAAAAAGGTCAAGTCTTAGTCTCCGTTTTGTATACCGGCATATGTCGTGCTCAATACAATGAGATGATAGGTTTAAAAGGACCTGATAAATTCTTGCCTCATTTACTTGGTCATGAAGCATCTGGGATTGTTGTTGATTGTGGCGCAGGGATTACAAAAGTTAAAAAGGGTGATTATGTCTGCCTTTCATGGATTAAAGGGGAAGGTTTAGATGGAATCAACAGTCAATATTTGTTGAATGGTAAGACAATTAATGCTGGAGGGGTTACTACATTTGCAGATTTAACGGTTGTTTCAGAAAATCGTGTGACCAAGATTTCAAAGTCCATTAGGCCTGATGTGGCATCGATCTTAGGTTGCGCCATCTTAACAGGATGCGGTATTATGGAAAATACCGTTAATGCTGCCAAGGGTTCATCGGTGGCTGTTTTTGGTGTTGGAGGTATTGGATTAAGTGTTGTGTTAGGGGCGAAGCGTCGGGGTGTTAAAACAATCATAGCCATTGATATTGAACAAAAGAAATTAGATTTTGCGAAGCGTTTAGGAGCGACACATTTCTTAAATGCCAAAAGTCCTGATTTATTACAGCAAATAGCCGCCATTGTTCCAGGTGGTGTTGATTATACGGTTGATGCCTCTGGTAATAAGCTCGCCATGGAAAATGCATTTAGTGCCATTAAAGAGAAGACAGGTATTTGTGTCATTGCAGGTAATTTAAGCAAAGATGAAAAAATTTCATTGCATCCTTTTGATCTAATCAAGGGCAAGCGCATTGTTGGAACATGGGGTGGTGAATCGTTGCCAGATCGAGATATCCCCAAATACACCCGTAGTTTTAAACAAGGGGTTTTACCTTTTGATAAAATGATCACACATCGTTTTAACTTAGAAGATATCAATCAAGCATTTAGCGTTCTTGCGCAAGGTGAAGCAGGGCGTATTATCCTAAAAACAAAAAATGTCCAATAAGTCCAACCATAAAAGTGTCAGCGTGATTATCCCTGCATTTAGGGAAGAGGATAATATAGAAGCCGCTATTGATAATGCGGTTGCTGCTGTATCTTCTTTGGTTCAGGATTATGAAATCATTGTTGTTGATGACGGAAGTCCGGATAAAACGGGTGATTTTGCAAGGATCAAAGCAGAGGGCAATGCTAATATTCGGGTTGCAGTCAATGCATCTAATCAAGGTTTTGGGTATTCTTTTTCCCGTGGCGTTAAAATGTCAACGAAGGACTTTGTGACAGTTTTTCCTGGTGATAATGATATGGCCGCACAATCCTTGAAGGACTTGATCCTAGCGCGCGGGCAAGCAGACATTGTTATTTCATACATGAAAAAAACCAACCGACGATCCTTGTTGCGCCGTTTCTTATCATGGATGTTTGTTGGATTGATGAATGTGATCTTTGGATTAAAGTTAAAATATTATAATGGCGCTTTTATTTGCCGCCGTGATCTCTTGCAGTCAATCCCGATTAAGTCAACAGGATTGGCCGCTTTGGCAGAATGTATCATCCGTTTGCTAAGAGCTGACCATAATTATAAAACAATTTATTTTGAACACGTAGGTCGTAAGCACGATAAGTCCAAAGCATTAAGTTTTAAAAGCATTAAAGCAGTTTTGACAACCATCATTGTATTAACTCGAGACATTTATTGGCCGTCAAAATAGGGTCATCGTGGTTTTCATTCATGCCTTTATTATCCCGCGTTAAATCTACCTTCAAGTTCGCTCTTCCAATTGCTTTATGGTGTTTTATTTATAGAGGTTTTTTGTTGGGTGATGTATTTGTCAGTGAAGATACTTTTGCTGTATACGCTGTTGTAAAATATTTTCTATCTAATTTAATGGTTGGTGTTTTTGCCCATTGGAATCCTTTTGTTCATTGGGGCATGGGGCATGTCTGTCAAGTTGGTGAATATAATCCGTTGTGGGTAATCACCTTGTTATTAAATAAGTTGGGTGTGAATTTCTATCATAGTTTTATATGGACAATTGTGTTGTATTTGATGTTTGGCGCGTTGGGTGTGTATTTTTTACTGCATCGATTAATCAAGAATTCATTCTTAGCGTATTTAGGTTTTCTGTTATTTCTTTTTTCTGGGTATTCCATGACGGTGTTTACGCAAGTCACCTTGATACTCATTGTTGTCCCATCGATTTGGTTTTATTTCCTGCTAATGGATTATATTCAAACACAAAAGACGTCTCGTCTTATGTGGATGATCTTTCTGTTTATGTTGATCATGACAACATATATACCATTTTATTTTCTAACGACGTCGCTTGTGATCTTAGCATTCCTATTAATCTTGTATCCTAAAAATCTTTATCAAACAGTTGGGCAAGTATACCGAGGGGTGATTGTAAGTCCATGGATTGCCATGCTTGGTGGTTTAGCCCTATGTGCTGCCATTGGAGTTAGTTTTGCAAATTGGATATTTTTGAGAGGTGATTTTGTTGTTTTAGCCCGTGCGACCACGGTTGATTATAATATGGTTAAAGATTCAGGGATTCCTATATCTGAAATCATGAGGGATCATTCCATATTTGCAACGTTAATATCATTGTTAAAGGCGCGGATGCTGGAATTTTCAAGGAGCATTTATACCCTTGATGCAATTGCTTTTGATAATCAACGCATATTCTATATGCCAATCCTTGCGCATGTGTTGGTCTTCTTAGGCTTCTTTGTAAAAATTAACCGTAAGATGCTGTTGTTTGCGTGTGTATGTTTTGTGTTGTTTTTAATTGCGATTGCTAGATTATCACCTGTTTATGAGTTTTTGTTTAATCATATTCATTTCTTTAAGTTATTTAGAAATATCTTTTTACTCATTCCTTTTATCATTTTGTTTTATATCTTATGGGCTTTACAAAATTTCAACTTTGTTTGGCAAAGGGTGGAAACATTCTTCGGAAAGAACATTATCTTTGTTAAGTTGGTCTTGGTGGTAATTGCATTGATTCAGCCGTTCAATGTTATGACCACGCATGCAAAAAAATTCGATCAAATGGAACCTTCCGCCATTATTAAGAATGCTGTAACTATTCCTTTAGAAAAACCAGCGTTTGCTTTTGTCAGGCCTAAGACTTCTTCAGATGTTTTAAAGCCCAATGATGTCTATCGTTTTTATAATTGGCATATCATTGCCATGAAAGATGCGGATCATTTTATTACATCGCATTATGGCTATCCAACAGTATGGTCCAATGATTTGTCGCAGGCCTATGGTCATTCTGTCGACCTAGACCAATATTTTAGACATAAGTTTGTGTTGTATGAGCCAACAATAAAAATGCAACCGTTTAGCCGTTTAGAAGATTTTCTTGAATGGTATTCGATTATGCCACAAGGCAAGCTTGTTGAAAGTCAAGATCAAGGTATTCGCGTTGATGCGTTTAATGCCAATCAATTACAATTGACGGCATCTTTGACGACAGACAAATTTTTGGTATATAACGACAGTTATCATCCAAGCTGGAAAGTTTTTGTAAATGATGTGCCTGTTCATTTAATCCGTGCAAATTATGCTTTTAAAGGTGTTGTTTTGCCTAAGGGTATGTCGCATGTGCGTTTTGAATTTGAACCTTGGGGTGGCAACTATTTATATATGGGTGTGTTTTTAATCTTTTATTGCTTCTTTATATGGTGCATTTTCTTAACCTGGGTGAAACGGGTATGATGCGTGGGTGGATCATTTTTGTCGTCATGTTTGTGGTTTTGTTCTTTGCATTTAACCGAGGACAAGTGGCAGATGATGTTTTAAATTCCTCTAGACCGAGTGCAGACTACTTGCATTTCTTCTCTTACGGAACAAAGCCTTTTGATAGAAACGAATTTAAACGTGCAAAAGCTTATTATCAAACGCTGCTCGCAGGAAAATTCTCAACGGCAGCGATGCATGCTAATTTAGGATTTTGTTATTATTATTTAAAGGACACGGCTAAAGCCATAGAACAATACAACATTGCCATTCGCATGGACCCCAAATTATACGCGTTATATTATGACTTAGCGGTGATCAAGCAGGGACAAAAGGATTATGCAGCAGCTCAAGAATTGTATAAAAAAGCGATTTATTTAATCCCAAAAACCAAATCTGATTTATTAGATGCGCTACATATAAATCCTAAATTTCGACACCATGTTATGTTTGATTACTACTTTGAGCAAAGATTACCATGGGATAAATTAATGGCGTATAATCATTTATTTGAGTGTTTGGTTCAATTAAAATCTTATGATGGTATTCTCGAATATGCCGCGAGTGCCATGAGAATTTTTCCAAAAGATCCTGAAATTTTTTATTATGCCGCATATGCATCCTATAATTTAGGATATATAAAAGAAGCGTTGGCCTTTACGTTACGTAGCATTGAGGTGGCGGCAAATTACGCTGCAGCATATGAATTAAAAGCCGCTATCATGCGGATGATAGGGGATGTGGAAAGTCAGAAACAAGACTTGCTTTCATTTAAGCATTTCCAAGAAAAAGATGGTTGGCGTCGAAATCGTGATATAGAGGATTTGCATCATTGGGATGAAAACACTGTACTCTTTCAAATCTATCGTTAGTTGTGGGCTCTTTTGTGTCGTAATATTGGCGCTCTTTGTGCGCTTTTACCATATTACAACCCAAGACTTTCTATTTTATGATGAAGGCATGTACTTAGCCTACAATCGTTCATTTCTTAATCTTGTTGAACATAACCCTCCCAAAAATATATCTGAGTTTCTAATCATCCTAAAATTAATTTTTAATACCGCTTTAACAACGCCTAAGGCTTTGTGGTTTTTTTTAGTTAATATGAGGGTTTTTATTGTGGGTGTCGATGGGTTGTATTTTTCGCGCATTTTATCAGCCATCTGTGGTTTATTGACAATAGGGCTAACGTTTTTCTTTGCACGTCGTTATTTTAAATCGACACCCATAGCAATTGTAAGCGCCGTTGTCTTAGCATTATTACCAAGCCATGTATTTTATTCCAGGCAGGGCATGCAAGAAGCATTGAGCACATTGTTATTTTTAGGGGGGATGTATTGCTTTGTCTTTAGCAAGAAAAGTTTTAATCTCATGGTTGCTGCATCAGCGCTTTGCATGTTTGCAGTTTTTTTAACCAATTACCGCATGATTGTAGCGCCTATTTTTGTAATCCTGATATGGGGATTAGATGCATATATTGAGCGAAGTAAGTTGGATTTTAAAAAGCTGTTAGGTTTTCTTGCTATGTATGCGGCAGGTTTTATCCTGCTTGGACTTTTGGAGAATGGTATCAATTTAAAAGTCAATGCGGCGTGGATGTTAAACCAGGCGGGTGAATCAGGAGTTTATAGACAATGGTATAACTTTTTATCCTTCCCATATTATCTATTCAAGTTAGAAAATGTCATATTTGGGCTTATGTTTTTTTGCAGTTTTTATCTTTGTCTCAAGCGTCAGTTCAGCGTGTTGTTGCCATTCTTGATTGTCTTATTACAAATGTTCATATTCTCATTTGCGGCAGAAAAAGGAGCAAGGTATTTATGTGTTGTTTTGCCTTTTGCTTGCATGGCAACAGCCTACGTGATTGGTGAGATATACAAAATGCATGCGAAGGTAGCCACGGGGATATTTTTAGCCATGATCATCGGCTTTATATTTACGAATAGTGCTGTGATCTTTAGTACAACGTCGTACGCCAAAGCAATTGCTGATGTAAAGACCATAGATCACAAAGCAAAAATGATCACCACGCAACCAGTGCTTGAACAGCTTTTTGTGGATGAAGTGCGTGATGTTGTGGCTTTGCCAAAATCTTTGGAAGAAACAGCTGCATATGTTAGGCAAGGGTACCGTTATTTGATCATCGATCCACAGCTGTATATCTCATGGACAACAGATGAGCGTCGTTTTAGTTTAGAAGAGTTAGCGTTTATTAAGCAGTTACGATCACAATCAACCCTGATAAAACAGATGCCACATTTAAATCGAGATTTGCTTGAGAGGTTTGTCTTGGACCATAATCAAGATTTATTTCGATCGTTACATTTCTTGTCAGCAGCGCAATCCCAAGGAGATATTTTTATTTATGATTTAGGGGTTTGAAATTAAAACCCTTTTGTTATAATAAAAACTCACATATGACATACGATCAATTCATCAGCCACATAGAGAATTTTAATCATTACTCCCAAGATATTAACAGCGAGACCTACTTTGGTTTTCCAATTAAGCCCATTTTAGAAGCAGAGGCAAGGCTTCTAAATGCAAAAGAAAACCCAATAGCATATTTCTCCATGGAATACGGCTTAGCGCCAAGTATTTACAATTCTTTAAAGCTTAACCGTTCCATGAGTCCTAAGAATCAATTTTTTAAGCATGAGGTTTTTTCGAATTATTGGTTATCGGACTATGTATTTAAAATCAACATTAATAAAATGTTGGATATTCCTATTTATAGTGGTGGGCTAGGTGTTTTAGCGGGGGATACTGTAAAAAGTATTGCAGATCTAGGTTTACCAGTTGTTGCGTTAGGTATTCTTTGGAATAAAGGGTATTTTAAACAAAACTTTTGGTATAAACACGGGCAAGTACCTGAAGAATTAAGTTGGGATCCCTTAAGTTATCCAGGACTTATTCCCCTTAAGAATCGCGTGATTATTCCGACGAAGACAGGTGATTTACACTTGCGCCTTTGGAAATATTATGTATATAGTTTTGATAAAACCAAAGTATGTCCTTTAGTTTTGCTCGATTCAAATCTTCCTGAAAATAGTGAGCATTTCAGACAACTTACCGATCAGTTATATCGCAGTGATCATGTGTCATGGAGAATTTTTCAACGTTCCATTTTAGGTATTGGTGGGATGAAAGCTTTAAAAGAGCTTAATATTGCGCCTGCGACGTATCATTTAAATGAAGGTCATGCGGCCTTTGCTTTAGTTGAAAAAGCTTTGCAATTAAATGATCCGCGTTTAATGGAACAAGAAAAAAAGAAATTTGTTTATACGTGTCATACACCTGTGGCTGCTGGCCATGATCGTTTTGGTATTAACGATTTGACTGATATCTTTACAGATGAATATACTGATGTCATGCAGCAATATGGTAAAGAAACTAAGACCTCTACAGATGTTAATTTAACGTATATATGTTTGGATAATTGTCGTCGTACAAATGCTGTAGCACAAAAGCATGGTGATATCATGCGGCTTCAGTTCCCTGATTTTGCGAATCATATTGATGCAATCACCAATGGTGTTCACTTACACACATGGTTATCTGAAAGCTTTGGCCATTTGTTTGATAAGTACAATCACGTTTTAGGTGATTGGCGCTCAAATCCTAAGAATTTAGCAGAAATCGTAAAGTTAAAAGATGATCAGAAATTTCGAGAAGATTTATTTATTGCCCATCAAGTCAATAAGCGGGCTTTGTTTGATGTGGTTAAGCCATGGAAATTAGATGAGAATGTTTTAACCGTCAGTTGGGCAAGGCGCATCACGGGCTATAAGCGTCCGTCGTTGATCTTTCATCGTATCGATGAAGTTTTGAATTTAGCTAAAACGGTAGGTCCGATTCAAATCATCTTAGCAGGCAAAGCGCATCCAAATGATAATATTGGTGCAGCCCATATTCAAGAAATCTTAAGCCATATCGATAAGCTAAATGCCAATTACGATGTGATCAAAGTCTTAATTTTAGAAAACTATGACACCTACTTTGGTAAATTGTTAAGCAACTCTGTAGACGTTTGGCTTAATAATCCATTGCCTCCATTTGAAGCTTCAGGAACCAGTGGGATGAAAGCTATATTAAATGGTGTTGTGCAATTATCAACCCTTGATGGATGGGTGGTTGAAGCAGAGCATGATAATATTGGCTGGATTTTTGGTTATGAGCATCATGGTAAAGAAATTGGTTCAGAAAGTGATTTGCGTTTAGATGAAGATTCCGCAGCATTGTGTCAGGCTTTAAAGAAAGTCATGACGCTATATTATCAAACCAATAAGAATGGGACCATAGATCTTAAAAGTGAGTGGATTGATAAAATGATCAATTGTATTTATCGAGGAGCTTTCTTTAACACCCAACGCATGGTGGAAGAATACCGTGATAAAATGTGGCGCACATGAAGCAATATTTAGAACTCGTAAAATATATTTTAGATAACGGTGAACGCAAAGAAGACCGTACAGGGACGGGTACTATCTCCGTGTTTGGTTACCAATCCAAATACGATCTACGCGATGGTTTTCCTTTGTTAACCACAAAAAAAGTTTTGTTTGATGCTGTTGTTTATGAGCTCATTTGGTTTCTAAAAGGATCTACAAATATTAACGATGATTTAACCCAACACACACCCATTTGGAATGCATGGGCAAAGCCTGATGGAGAATTAGGCCCTATTTATGGGTATCAATGGCGTCGTTGGCCAAAAATCGTTTTTGATGAGAATACAAAGTCCTATAAACAAACCTATGTTGATCAAATTGTTCAAGCCCTGCATCTAATTAAGACTAATCCTACTTCACGAAGAATCATTGTGAGCGCGTGGAATGTGGGGGATATCGATAAGATGGCCTTGCCGCCATGTCATGCGTTTTTTCAATTCTATGTAGCCAATGGCCGTCTTGATTGTCAATTGTATCAGCGTTCAGCAGATGTGGCTTTAGGCGTGCCGTTTAATATTGCAAGCTACGCATTATTGATGACCATGGTTGCTCAAGAATGCAATTTAGTCCCAGGTATTTTTACCCATACATTGGGTGATGCGCATATTTATCTGAATCATGTCGATGGCATTAAAACGCAACTAGAAAGAACGCCAACAGAGCTTCCAAAATTAGAATTACCAAAGAAAAATGTTTTGGATTATAAATTCGAAGATTTTAAATTAACAGGATATAAACCTGCTGCTTTTATTAAATTTCCAATTGCTGTATGAAAAAAATTCAAATCATTGTAGCGATGGATGAAAAGCAAGGTATTGGTAAGTCTGGAACCTTAGCATGGCATATCCCATCTGATTTAAAACGATTTAAAGAAATCACAACTTCCGTTAGTCATCCAACAAAGAAGAATGCCGTGATCATGGGTCGAAAGACATGGGATTCTTTGCCTGAAAATCGGCGTCCATTGCCAGGTAGAATCAATGTTGTTTTAACCAAAAAACAACAACAAGATTCATTTCCAAAAGATGTTTGGGTGCATGGCAAACTAGAGGATGCTATAGATAGATTAGAGAAAGATGCATCCATTGAGAATATTTTTGTCATTGGTGGTAGTAGTATTTTTGAAACGATCTTAAATGATCCAAGAAAGCGTTATTCTGCCATTTATGTAACCAAGGTAGAAGGTGATTTCGGCTGCGATGTTCATTTCCCAACAATCCCGCCATCTTTAAAAGAGCCTGTTATTTCTGATTATATTTCAGAAAACGGTATCTCATTTCAGTTTATCAACTATTTATATTAAAAAAACGTTTTCCCGTCGATGTTTGATGGTTTTTGCTTGCATTGTCGTATATACTATAAATAGTTAAATACGAAATGGGGGCAAATAGCATGGCTATACAAAAGCAATCCATCTTAATTATTAGCCATTCAACAGAAATATCACAATACGTTGCCACTATTTTAACCAATCAAGGATATAACGTTGTTTCTGCCGAAACAGGAAAAGATGGCTTATCAAAGGCAGGTGCTTCTATTGATTTGGTTATTGTAGATACATCTTTGCCGGATGGTAATGGACTTAAGTTGTGTCATGATTTGAAAATGGATGCAGTGACAAAACATATTCCTATTATTGTGATTGGTGGTCATGGGCGTGCATCAGAGAAGATTGAATCCTTTCACATGGGGGCCGATGATTTTATCCAAAAACCAGTTGATTGGGATGATTTGGTGATCCGTGTAGAAACATCAATTTTGCGCAATCAAGTAGCTAGTAAAATTCATGAGGATGCCAATTGTGAAATGTTAGAGAAGTTGCATGCTATCGTTGATCAAAAAAATGTTATCCCATTCTTCCAACCAATTTACCAATTAAGTCCGTTACGTCTCTATGGCTTAGAAGTTTTATCTAGGCCACAAACAACAGGGATCCTTTCAAATCCTGAAGCCTTGTTTAAAGTGGCCATGCGATTTGGTTGTTATTTTGAACTTGAAATGATTGTCTGGAAAAAAGCTTTAGAAGTAGCTCAAAAAACTTTTGGAGCAGAACATTTATTCTTAAACTGTAGCCCGCATTTGATTGAGAATAATAATCCATTTATCATTAAAGATGTGTTTGAAGGTTTTGATATGATTAATCGCCACGTTTTCTTAGAAGTTACAGAACGTTCTGCGATATCAGTTTACGATACATTCTTAAGACAAGTAGCACATTTTAAACATCAGGGGTTTAAGATTGCAGTCGATGATGTAGGTGCAGGGTACTCAAGCCTTGATGTGATCATGCAGACAAAACCAGAAGTGGTTAAAATAGATCGTCATATCGTGACAGGTTTAAGTACAGATCATTTTAAGAGAAGTTTGGTGAGATTAATTGTTGAGTTTTGTGTAGAAAGCGGGATAATCTGTATAGCCGAAGGGATTGAAACGAAAGAAGATCTGGATATGGTTATGGAACTTGGTGTTAGCTTAGGACAGGGGTATTATTTTAGAAAACCGTCATCGGTTGTAGACATGCAAGCCCTTCGTTCGATTGTTTTAAAATAATTTTATGACAACCATTATTTTTTCAGCATTAATTCTAATTTGTGTTTCATTTATTTGTTCCATGGTAGAAGCTGCAATTTTAAGCCTTCCTATGTTGCGGGCCCGCATGTTGGTTGAAGAAAAACGCCTAAATTCTAAAGATTTGCTTTATGTAAAAGAGAATATAGCAGCAGCTGTCGCCACTATTGTTATTATTAACAATACTATAAACATTGCAGGCTCTATGTACATAGGCCATGAGATCACTGAGGTCTTAGGGGACGTATATTTAGGGATAGCTACAGGTATTTTAACGTTTTGTATTATTGTTTTTGGAGAAGTCATTCCGAAGGGCATTGGAGAACGATTTAAGATTCCGATCGCTTTGTTGTTTGCTAAGCCAGTTCGTATTTTATTGTGGGGATTTAAACCCATTATGTTATTTGCTAGGCTTGTCACATGGCCATTTATACATGGTGAGAAGACGCGGGTAAGCGAAGAAGAGATTAAGATGATGCTAAAGATTGGTCGAGACTCAGGGACTGTCGAGTTAGATGAAGAAATCTTAATCAATCGTGTCTTTAAACTCAACGATCTGCGTGCTGGTCAAATCATGAAGCCGATCAAAGATGTTTACATGCTTGAACAGAATAAAACATTAAAAGAAGCTAAAGATGAAATCTTAGCAGCGCCGTATAATCGCTTGGTTGTTTGTGCCGCAGAGCGCAATAATATTGTGGGCATTGTTCAACATCGCATTTTACTACGTGAATTAGCTAAAGATAATGATGGCGCTAGGGTCAGTGAATGGATGCTAAAGCCCATCTATGTCAATCATATGATGAAGGCAGATGCGCTCATGGAAAAGTTTCAATCTTTTCATCAGCATTTATTTATTGTTCAAGATAATTATGGGCACAACGTCGGTTTGGTGACCATGGAAGATGTGTTAGAGGAGTTGTTTGGCGAGATTTATGACGAAAAAGACGTTCGTTTCAAAATGATTTCCCGCTCGAAAACTACTTGAGCCTCTATTTTACCTATGTTAAGATTGACCCATGAAAAATATTCTATTTTGTTCCTTAATGTTATTAGTTTTATGTGGTTGTGCCGCGCATGGTCCCCGCAAAGTTGTTGAGCCTAAAGCATCTCCGGTGCTAAACCAACGCATTGATATCACCGGCAATATTGTACTCCAAGATAAGTTAAATAAGGGTGGTCGCATTGCCTTTACGGATTTGAAGGCTGGCCCCTTGGCCATTGCTGATGAACAAACTGATCGTGTCGCGCTAAAAATAATTCAAGGTGTGACCGATGTCATCGTAAATAGCAATGTGGGTATCACCATCACCAATGATCCTCATGAAGCTAATTTGGTTTTCGAAGGATATATCGAGGAGTTTTCTGTCCCGTCGAAGTTTTCTAAGATGTTTTTATTAAAGCAGCGATCTCGTGTAAGTATTAGTGGTGAAGTTTATGACCGCAGCACGGGCATGCGTGTTTTAAGTTTCGCTTCTTCAAAAACATTTAATAATTCTAAAGAAAATCCGATGCAGGCAGGTTTAAGCATAGGTAATGCCATTGGTCAGTTTATTTGCTCGCATGTCACCAAGGAGCAACCGTGATTGTAGTTACAGGAGCAGCAGGTTTTATTGGTAGCTGCTTGGTTGCCAAATTAAATGAGTTGGGTCGCAATGACCTCATTGTCGTTGATCACTATGAATCTGACGATGATCTATCAAAAAGAAATTTAGCTAATAAAAAGTATGTGCGGTATTTTGATAAGGCAGAGTATTTAAAGCTGCTTAAGCGTGATCAATTTGACTACGATGTTGAATGCATCTTTCATATGGGTGCTTGTAGTTCAACAACTGTTTCTGACGCAGAGTATTTTCAAAAAAATAATTATGAATATTCAATAACTGTCGCGCAATGGGCGTTAAAGTACAATGCGCGTTTGATTTATGCCTCTTCAGCGGCGACCTATGGTGCTGGTGAAGCGGGGTATAGTGACGATGAAGGTAAAATCTCGAGCCTTAAACCACTCAATTTGTATGGTGATTCCAAGCAGCGTTTTGATCAATGGGTTTTAGATAATGGTCTGCAACATAAAGTGGTTGGTTTAAAGTTCTTTAATGTGTTTGGACCTAATGAATATCATAAAGGTGATATGAAAAGTGTAATCGCAAAGTCATATGACCGTGTTGTTGCTGAAGGTAAAATGGTTTTATTTAAGTCGTATCATCCGGATTACAAGGATGGTGAGCAAAAAAGAGATTTTGTGTATGTTAAAGATGTCGTTGATGTCATGATGTTCTTTATGAAACATCCCGCGATTAATGGGATATTCAATGTAGCGACAGGACAAGCGCGCACATGGAATGATTTGGCCAAAGCTTTATTTAAGAATGCGGGAAAGCCTTTCAATGTGGAATATATCGAAATGCCTGTGATATTGAGGGATAAATATCAGTATTTTACTCAAGGTGATATGACAAAGTTGCGACGTGCGGGTTACGATAAGCCATTTATGTCATTAGAAGCGGCAGTTGCTGATTACAGCCAATATTTAAAAGACAAGAGCATCTGGTAAGGAGGCTTGGATGATTGCAGTTTATGTTTTAATTGGGATTGTTGTGGCTGCAGCCTGCGTTGTTGGCTTCTTATTTTATTTATTTAACAAAGAAACAAAAAAACCTGCCGAACAAAAAGTCGAGCCAATCACCGTGGTTCAAGACAAAGTTGAACAGGCTGGTCCATCCCAAGCTGAGATAGAATATAAAATGCGCGTCGAGGCATTGGAATACGAGTTAAAGGAAATTTCTGACAGAGGCACTTCGCAAGCTAGTGAAGCCATGGCTTTGATAGATAAATTAACCCAAGAGAATCAAGATTTGAAAATGGCATCTGTTCAATCTTCAGATAAAAATGAAGACTTGATTGAAGCTCAAAAACAGACAGATCAATTGCGCCAAGATAATTTTATGCTAACGAGCCAATTAAGCCAAGCGCAAGCAAAATTAGGTGAGTTAGAGCAAGAGGCTATGGCTATTCGCCAACGCATGGAAGAAGATCTAAAGCATGCAGGGGAAACCATTGAAACATTAAAAGCTGAAAAAGAAGCGATTATTAATAACCGTGAGTCCTCAACACAATCTGTTCAATCATTAACCAGAGAGCTTGAAGAAACGCGAGCACAGGCATTGACCTTACAGTCAGAAGTGGCAACGTTAAAAGAGACCAATGATACGTTACGTGTTTCAAATGAGAATATGTTTAATCAAACTCAAATGTTTCAACAAGAATTATTGCGTCAACGGGCTCAAATTGCTGGTTTAGAACGCATTTGTGAAAATTACCGCATTCAGGTAGAAGAAAAGGTTTAAATCATGAAAAAATATTTCTTATTAATGGCTCTGGTGATTCTTGGTGGTTGTGCCAGCGTAGATTCTCCCTCTGAGGTTTTAAAAAAGATATGGGGATCATCGACAAAGTCCCTTGAAGAGGGGCGTGCAACGGCCATCATTAAAACATATTATTATCCTTATTGGGAGGTGGTTAAAAGTTCCAAAGAAGTTTTTGTTAAGAAGTCTTATGTGATATTTAAAGAAGATTCTGTAAAAGGCTATTATGTTTTGATGGGCATTAAGGGAAGCGTTAACACCACTGAAGTTGGCGTTTTCTTTGTTGAAGAAAATGACCATCAAACGCGTGTTGAGATCACTTCATTAAGTACAAATGCAAAGCGTCTTGTAGCTAAAGGCCTATTTCATGGTTTAGATGTTATTTTTGGTTTAGCGCCTCCAGATCCTGAGCCTGAAGTTGTTGTAGATGACGAGGAACAAAAGAAATAGGGTTTTATGATTGAAAATGAATTCTTGTTTTTAGGATTGCTTGCCGACCGTCCCAAACACGGTTATGAGATCAAACGTCAAATCATAGAAGAAATAGAGCCTGAAATCGGACTTAAAATCAAATCGATTTATTATCCTTTGATGAAAATGGAGAAGGAAGGTTTGGTTAAAAAAGAGACAGGCCGTCAGGGGAAGTTTCCTGAGAAATACGTCTATGAAATTACACCCAAGGGTAAGAAGAAGTTTGATGATTTGATGCATGAGAGTTTCTCTTCCATTGAGCGCCCATTTTTTCAAATTGATTTATCTTTATATTTCATCCACTTGGCTGATAAAAATGTTGCCAAAAGACGTTTAAAGGCAAGGATTACATTTTTAAAGAAAATAGCCAAAGAGGTGTCACTTCTAAAAGAAAAGTCAAAATCGGGTGTAAGTGCCGCCTATTTGATCCACCAGCACAACCTCGATCTTATCGATGCTGAAATTCTCTCCACAGGTAAGTTGATTGACCAGCTCTAGCGCTTTAAGTCATTATTATTTCTTGACTTAACAACGATATCTAATAAAATCTAAGTATTAAAATTTTACTATAAGCTGCTTTCTCTATGAATATATATAATCAACTAAACAACAGTGCACAGCAGTTTGGTGACAAAAAAGCCATTATTTTTAAAGAACAAGCTGTTTCTTTTGTGGATTTAAGACAAAATGTCTTAAGTCTTGCGCATGGTTTACGTTCTTTGGAAGTCAAAAAATCTACCCGCGTGGCCATATACTTGCCTAATTGCCTTGAATATGTTTATGGGTATTTAGCCTCTTTTTGTTTGGGTGCAACCGTAATCCCGCTTGATTTTATGCTCAAGAATGACGAGCTCATTTCATGCTTAAGCCATGGTGAAGCCGAAGTTTTGATCATGGTGTATAAGCCAGATATTGATATTGTGGCGATCAAAAAGGCTGCTGGCCATTTACGCAAAGTTATTTTTATAGGCGAGTCAAAAGGGCAGTCATGGGAAGTTCCTTTTGAAAGTTTAATGGGGCATGATAGTTTTGCTCCTGTTGATATTGTAGCCAATGATCCTGCATTATTGATGTACACGTCGGGAACAACGGGCGCACCCAAAGGAATTTTGCTCAATTATCGCCATCTAAATGGATCGCCGGAAGCGATGAAATATTTTGTCGATTTAACCGATCGTGATGTGAAATTGTGTGCCATTCCCTTAAGTCACATTGGTGGATTTATCTATATCCAAAATTGCATCATCTTTGGGATCACCTTGGTGCTCATGGATCGTTTTCACCCGTTAGAATTCCTTAAGAATGTGGTGACCTATCATGTCACCTGTTTTCACATTGTGCCGCCCATGTATACGGCGCTATTAACATTAAAAAATTTAGATCAATTTGATTTATCGAGCCTGCGCTGGGTGGTGGTTTTTGGTGCACCTTCGTCTCCAGATATTTTAGAACGTTTTCACAAATATTGCCCTAATGCCAAATTATTAAATGGTTGGGGGATGACAGAAACATGCCCACCAAATACAGTAACGCCGCTCGATAGCAATCGCATTGAAAGCGTGGGAAAACCCGCACCAAATTGTGAGATTGAGATTGTCAACGATGAGGATCAGCCGTTGGCGATTGGCGAGATTGGCGAGATTGTTATCAAGGGCTGGGTTGTGATGCAAGAATATTACAAAGACCCAGAAAGCACAGCCATTGCCAAACGTAACGGTCATTTTCATACAGGTGATTTAGGTCGTTTTGATGAGGATGGATTTTTATATATTGTTGGCCGCAAAAAAGAAATGATCAAGGTTGCTGGCCAAATTGTCTATGCTCCTGAGGTTGAAGTGGCGTTATGTAAACATGAGGCTGTGCTTGAAGCGGCGGTCATTGGTATTCCAGATCCCATGCGCGGGGAGGCTGTGAAAGCTTATGTGGTTTTAAAAGACAATGCAGGCATTGATGGATTACAGTTGAAATATTTTGCCCGTGAACATTTGGCTAATTTTAAAGTGCCGCAAACCATTGAAGTCCGAGGAAATTTACCGAAGAATAGGACCGGTAAAATTGATAAAGAAATATTAAAGCAAGAAGCGCTTACTTAAATTAGGAGGATTGTGTATGTCAACAACAACCGCAGAACGTATGACCAGAGATGTTCATTTAACAGGGAAAGATTTGATGAACATGGTTCAATTGCGTCCTAAAGATATTGGTAAATATGCCATCGTCCCAGGCCCTAAAGAACGTTTAGATAGCTTGATGAAGAAAATTGAAAATCCCGTTAAAAATTTTGCTTTCATGGAATACACCATGTATACAGGTACATATCAAGGGATTAGTTTGACCGCCATCAATGGCGGCCGTTTTGCGGCAGACACAGCCATCACGACGGAGATTTTATGTAACGCTGAAGTGAAATGTTTAATCCGCATTGGTTCTTGTGGGTCGTTATCAAAAAATATTAATATTGGCGATTTGGTCATTGCCACAGGTGCAATCCGTGGCGACGGTGTTAGCCCATATTACGTGGATAAAAATTTCGAAACCAAGCCAGATGAAGCATTAAATAAAGAGCTTATTGCCGCAGCAAAGAATTCAGGCTTAAATGTGCACACAGGCAAAGTGTGGAGCACCGATGCAATTTTGAAAGAAACCAAGGAAGTTGTTAATGGCGTGGTTGATCAAGGCGCTGTTGCGGTCGACATGGTCAGTTCCGTATTCCTGACCTTAGCGCAAGTTTATAAAATCCCTGCTGTCTCCATCTTGGCGGTATCGGATAATTTAATGACAGGTCAAATGGGCTTTCTTAATCCGGATTACTATATGGCTGAAGGATCGTTGATTAACATCGCCTTAAATGTTGTAAAGGCCAGAGAAGGTAAATAATGTACGAATCCCCATTGTTTTGGCCCGCGCACATGAAGGGCAATACATTATTTGTCCTTGATGAAACGCTTGTGCCGTCCAAAATGAAATATATACCTGTTAAAAATGTTAAGGACAGCGTCGCTGTTATCCGTGACATGAAAACAAGGGCTTTTGGGCAATTCTTAGTTGTATTAAATACGTTCCTATTAGAATTAAATCCAAAGGATGATCTGTTAACGCATTTAAAAACAGTGGCCAATCAATTAAATAATTCTAGACCTACATTTCCATTTGCTGAAGTCACATCCATCATTGTTGGCGCAGCAGCGAAAGCGCAGGATCATGGTGGCGATGTAAAAACCACGGTTATTAAAACGGTAAATGGATTCTTAGCTGGAATACGTGGTCGACGTTTAGAGCGTGTGGCTAACTTAGCGGCGAGTTTACATCATGGCGATATTATTTTAACCCATTGCAATGTGAGCGGTGAACTTGCCATGGCAGCTGCTATAGCAGCCCAAGAAGGTAAGTCATTAAAGTTTTTTGCGACGGAAACACGTCCTTATATGCAGGGTGCTAAGTTAACTGTTTGGGAATTGCAACAAGCAAAAGCCAAGGTGACTCTAATTGCAGACAGTGCCGTTGGTTCCTTAATGGCAGAGGCGCGTGTTAATAAAGTGGTGATTGGTTCAGATCGCAGTGCAGCTAATGGCGATGTGGCTAATAAGATTGGCAGTTATCAAATTGCCGTTTTAGCGAAAGAATTTGGTATTCCTTTAATTGTTCTAACCCAACCTTCCAAGGGTGTTAAAACAGGCAAAGACATGCCGATCGAATTGCGCGATGCGAAGGAGATTTTAAATTTCAATGGTAAGGCTGTCTTTGGAAAACAAGTTCAAGGCTTTTACCCAGGTTTTGATGTTGTTCCAGTCCGACTTATAACGAAAGCGATCCCAATCCATGCAGGCTTATAAGAAATCATCGATCATATTGTTTTGTGGGGTCATTGACGGCGACGCTGCTAAGAAATTAAAAATTACCAAAGGTAAGAACGTTTTCTTAACAGAAGGACGTCCGACGCTTGAAGCAGGCAAAGTTAATGCTAAGATTTTTTTAAGCAAGAAAATAACACCAACGATCATCTCTGATAACATGGCTGGTTTTTTATTTGCTAATGACTTTGTGCATGAAGTTGTGCTCGCGTGTCAGTATGCTGATCAGGGTGGGGCATTATGCGACACCGGAGCTCTAATTTATGCTGTTTTAGCCAAGCGTCATAAGGTGCCTGTTAAATTGATACAAAGTAAACTGCGTACAAGATTTTTAGGTGATCCAAAAAGCGTTTTGTCTTTCGAAAATGTTCAAATTGCACCCAAGGGCACATCGGGATATGTGCCGTTGGTTGAATGGGTCCCAGGGAAATATTTAAAATGAAGACAAAAATTATAGAGATTGGTAAGTTGCTTTGGGATAAAGGCCTTGTCACGGGATTTAATGGCAATATCAGTGCACGCATTGATCAAGACACCTTGTTGATTACCGCGACGGGAACTTGTTTGGGTTATCTAAAAGATGGGGACATTATCACCATTAAGACCAATGGTGATGTGGTGGGTGTTGGTAAAGCGTCGACCGAGAAATTAATGCATACGGAAATTTATAAGAATTTTCCAGATATTAATTTTGTCGTCCACACGCATCCAACCTATACCAATGGATTTTTCCTAAGCAATGACACGTTTACACCAAAAACATTTGAAGCGAAGTTTTACCTAGGTGAAGTCAAATCGATAGTGCAAACAACACCGTCCGTTACAGATGTAGCGCCAGTGCTTAAAGAACTTAAGAGTAATAATATTGTGATTTTAAAGAACCATGGTGTTGTGTCGGTTGGCAAAGATTTATTTGAAGCGTTTGTGTTGATTCAAGAGTTAGAAGAGCAAGTGAAGATGGATTTAGTAGATATTCATTATCGTTCGAATGCCTCAACGGCAAGTGTTTCAAAATTAACAACAAACACGTCTAAGAAATACAAGTTGTTCTCTAAAGAGCAGATTGATGAGATTGTAAAGATTGTCAATCAAGATGCCCAAATGAAAGAGTTGGGCAATAAAACATCCATGAATCTGGATTTAGCGGTTTGCTTACAAGAGACAGGCGATGTTTATAGCTTTAGTTTTAAGAATGGTCAAATCACAGCAACCGGCAAAGATGCTAACGCTGAATTTTTAATCACGGCCAATGAAGAAATTTGGCGCGCGGTTTTTAATCGTCAGATTGATCCCTTTGTTGCGACTACACAAAAAAAGATGAGCTTACGCGGTGATTTTGCGCGTATCTCCAAATGGTATGCGCCATGCAGCAGAATTTTTCAATTATGGGCAGAAGTGCCGGTGGAATAGATGAATAATTCAACACAAATACAGCATTTTGATTTGATGATTGAAGGCAAATGTACTTCATGTTTCTCGTCTAAATATTTTGATGTTATGAATCCATCAAATGGTTTAGTTTATGCACGTTTGGCTGAAGCTGATGATTTAGATGTAGAGGTTGCCGTCAATGCAGCCCGCTTAGCTTTTGACCATGGTGGTTGGCCAAGAATGTCAATTGCCGAACGTGGCGAATATCTGCTTAAGATTGCTACTTTGATTCGTCAAAATGCAAAAGAGTTGGCTGATTTGGAATGTGCTGCAGGTAAAACGATTAAACATGCAACTTTTATTGATGTCCCCACATGTGCCGAGGCTTTTGAATATTATGGAAATTTGCCAGGCCATATCATGGGTGAAGTTGTAAAAACAACATCACCGATACTAAGTCAAATTGAACGTGAGCCCATAGGTGTTGTTGCTGCCATTATTCCATGGAATTATCCGTTGATTATGACGGCTTGGAAGTTAGCGCCGGCATTGCTTGCAGGAAATGCCGTCGTATTAAAGACTTCCCCATGGGGCAGTGCTTCCATTATGGCATTAGCTAAATTGATTGCTACAATTGATTTGCCAAAAGGTGTTATTAATATCATTAGTTCATCAACGTCTGGTGTTGGAAAATCATTAGTTTCTAATCCAGGGGTGGATATGGTTTCTTTTACAGGAAGCACTCAAACAGGCGAAAAGGTCATGGCTGAGGCTTCCAAAGGAGTAAAGAAAATAACGTTAGAATTAGGTGGGAAGTCGCCCAATATTGTTTTTGCTGATTGTGATATGGATGCGGCCATTGGTGGAAGTTTATCCGCGATATTCCTCAATCAAGGACAAATGTGCACGGCAGGATCACGCTTATTAGTTGAAGAAAGTATATATAAAGATTTTACCGCTAAATTAATTGAACGGGCAAAGTCATTAAAGATTGGTCCAGCAGATAGTTTTGAAACAGAATTTGGTCCTTTGGTAAGTGTGGAACATCGAGATGAGGTTTTGAAGTTTATAAATCGCGGCATTGCTGAAGGTGCAAAACTTGCATGCGGAGGGAAAGTTCCAACAGGTTTGAATGAAAAAGGCGCTTATATTGAACCAACCATTTTTATTGATGTGCGAAATCATATGTACATCGCCCAAGAAGAAGTGTTTGGGCCCGTATTGTGTGTCATTCCTTTTTCATCGGTTGAACAAGCTGTAGCAATTGCTAATGACAGTAAATATGGTTTAGCAGCCATGATTTGGACTAAGGATATGGCTAAAGCTAATGCAGTCGCTAAGCGATTACGTTGTGGTACAGTTTGGATTAATACCTATGGTGTTTTCTTAAACGAAGCGCCATTTGGTGGGTATAAGCAAAGTGGTTTTGGTCGGGAATTAGGTAAAGATGGTTTATATGAATATACACAAATTAAACATATTGCCATTGATCAAACACCAGGGGGCAAGTCGCTTGTAACGTCGTGGTTCTGACTAAGCAAGGGGCATCAGGCAGGCATATTTTTGATAACACATTTAGTAAAATTGATTAAGAAAATCACAAGGAGATAATATGAAAGTACTCTTTTTAACACCGCCACTAAAAGCATGGGATTCTCATGGTAATCACAAGGCTGCGAATCAAATGCATGCTCAATTAGCTGCCTATGTGCGTGAACGAGGTTTAGGTACAGTAGATGCGTTGGATTCCCGCGCTATGGAAATGGATTGGGATGCGATGTTAGCCTACGTTAAGAAGAGCAATCCTGACATCGTCTTTGTCGGCGAGCTTTTGCATTCAACCTGTGGTGCGGCAGTTATCTGGTACTTTAATGAAGGTTTGCGCATTATCAAAGAAGCGATGCCACATGTAAAGACTGTTGCTGGTGGTTTGTGGTATTCCGGTGACTATGATCGTCAAATGCGTTTAAATCCAACCATTGATTATATCATGATTGGTGAAGCTGAATTAACGCTCGAAGATTTGATCTTAAATATCAAGGCGGGTAATCCTAAAGCAGAGCGTGACATCCCAGGCTTAGTTTCTCGTCAGAAAGATGGCACGATTGTGGTTGGTCCTCACCGTGATTTGATCCCAGACTTAAATGTTTTACCTATGCCAGCCTATGATCTATTTCCAATGGAAAAATATGTTGGCCATACGTATTGGAAGCCTTTTGCGGAATTGATGACATCTCGTGGTTGCCCAGGCAAATGCCATTTCTGTTATGAATGGGCTTTGTATGATAGTCGCACAGCGACGAAGGATTTTACAACATGGCGCGGTTTAAAGGGTAAGCGCATTGTTGATGAATTAGATATTTTAGAGAAGCAATATGGTATTACGACAGTAGTTTTTCAAGATGATGCTTTTAACACCGACACCGAAGCTATGATTGAATTTTGTGAAGAAAAATTAAAACGCGGTAATAAGATCGAATGGGTTTGTTTAGGGCGTGCAGATCAATGGATTTCACAACATGCCATTTTGCCCTTGATGAAAAAAGCAGGGTTGTTTCTCGCCTTAACCGGTGTTGAAGTTGAAGATGATATGTCGCTTAATAAGACGGGTAAAGGTGTGACCATTGCACAAATAAAGAAGACAGTTGATATTTTACGTGAAAATGACATTGGTAGCGTCGGTACTGTGTTGATTGGTTTAAAAGATGATACTGAAGCGAAGATCAAAGAACGTTTGCGCGTTGCTGATGAAATTGATGCAGATATTTTCGCCCTTGATTATTTAACACCAGTACCCAATTCACCCGATTGGCGCTATGGCATCAAACAAGGTTGGTTTGATCCTGAAAAAATTGATTTACGTGTTTGGGATTTCCAACATCCAGTTATCCCAACGGATCATTTAAGTGTGGAAGAAGTTGGTCGTTTGGGTGCATGGTGCATGCGTGAATATTATTCCAAACCAGAACGCATTCACCGCATTATGGAAAGCAACTACAATATTAAGGTTAAATTGTGTGTTAAAGACTTTATGAACAACATTGCTAAGTGGGAAGCTAATTCCCGCGTGGAATCGTCGAGGTAAATATGGTTACAGTTGTTACCACCATGAAGTGGGAGCCACAAGCCTTGGCTAAGTATAATAAAATGTTAAATCTAATTCCCATTTTTCACCGAGGGATAGCTAAAGAAGTGGTTAATAAAAAATCTGAACAAAATGCCATTGCCAGAGGGTCAGCACAGGTAGAAGAAGCAGACATTGTTAGTGCTTTCTTGTCTGAAGGTCCCAAGGCTTTTTATTCATTGATGGTGCGCATCATGGATGAAGTTGGTTTTGATCATAAGGGTGGGAATAAAATCAAATGACAATCGCGGTTATTGGAGCAGGGGCTATAGGGGCTGTTGTTGCGGCTTATTTAAAAAAAGCAGGCGAAGATGTTGTGCTCATTGCCCGTCCAGCTCAAGCTAAAATCATCAATGAAAAAGGTTTAACCATTAACGGTGTTCGCGGACAAGAACATATGATGTTAAATGTCCTTGATAAAATGGATAAGCCCTATGACTTGGTTATTTTTGCAACCAAAAGCCAAGATTTGGAAGAAGCTTATCAGCATAACAATGAATTTTTAGAAACCGGTATTGTGTTAACAACGCAAAATGGTGTTCAAGCAGATAATATTTTAAGCTGCCACTATGATAAAACACGACAATTGTCCTCGATTGTCATGTTTGGTGCGACGTATGTAAATCCGGCTGAGATCACATTTAACTTTGATGGTGATTGGATTCTAGGTAGACCATTTACGCCAGCAGATCCAACAACCCATGACATTGCTAAAATCTTAGGCAAAGCCTTTAAGGTCACAGTCTCGACGAATATCATGGGGGCAAAATATTTGAAATTGTTTGTTAATTTTAATAATTGCATTCCAGCAGTTCTTGGAAAATCCATGCAAGAAACATTTGCCGATATGGACATGTGCCGTTTGAGTGTGATGCTCTTAAAAGAAGGTTTGCAAATCATTCAAGCGGCTAATATCGACTTGCATGATATGCCAAACTTTCCAAAAGAGCGCATCATTGGTTTAGCCAATATGCCCCTCGAACAAGCTGCAGGCATCGTGCATAAAACATTGACGGGCTTAAGTAAAGAGCCGTTATATGGTTCCATTTTACAAAGCGTCATGCGTGGCAAGATCAGTGAGATTGATTTTATCAATGGTGAGGTTGTTCAAGTTGGCAGTCACATTAAGTTGCCTGCACCATTAAATACAAAAATCACGGCCATGGTGCATGAGGTTGAAAATACTCATAAATATTTTACATTAGCTCAAGTTAAAGAAGCCTTTAATCTTAAGGAGATACCCGTATGAGTTCAAAATTAGCGTCTTGGACACCAGATTATTGGGGGCAGGCAGAAAAAGATGTTTGGCATTGCCTAGAAACACATTGGGATCATTTAATTTCAAAACGCGTCGATGATTTTATTGAATACATTCACCCTGATATGGTTGGCTACGGCCATGAAAGCCCAATCCCAGTTGATCGGCCATGGTTACACAAATGGGTAGGTTTCTGGACCAAGACAACCAATATCGCTATTTGCGAATTACGCCCCATTCAAATTAAGGTTCATGGTGATATTGCGATCGTTCAATATTTAATTTTCACCGTAGAAGTAAATACCGAAGGCGGCAAACGCGTGATCCGTCGCTACACCATGACATGGAAAAAGTCTGGCGATAAATGGTTGGTTATTGCAAGTCACAATAATTTGATGGACGAGACGATACGTCATTGACGTATCGTCGAAGCCCGGCGAAGCTTCCAAATGAAAATTTTGAAGCGTAGCTGGGCGAAAGGGAACTATATATGAACAAGAAACGTAGAGTAGTCATTACAGGTGTTGGTATCATTTCGCCCAATGGGATTGGCAATGATGCCTGTTTTTCGGCGATGATCAAAGGTGTCAGTGCGATTAAACGTGTTACGGAATTTGATGTATCGATTTTTAATACAAAGATTGCCGCACAAGTGTCAGATTTTGATCCCATTGCCTTGGGGTTAACATTTGAAGAAGCCATACGCATGGACCGTTATGTGCAATTTGCACTCGTTGCTGCGCGCATGGCTTTAGAAGATTCGCATCTAAATTTACGCAATGTGGATTTAGAACGCATGGGCGTCTCGCTGGCAAATGCCATTTGTGGGACGAAATACATGGAAGAAGAATTTGCCTTAGTAACCAATAGCGGCAAAGATCCCATTAATCCTGCCATTGTCCGTCCTGATTTATATGATGCGGCCATGTTTAATACACCGTCGAGCGAAATTTCAGCCAAGTATGGATTAAAGGGTGTCTGCAATACCATATCAACGGGTTGTACCGCAGGGACAGATTCTGTTGGTTTTGCTTTTGAAAGCATTGCGGATGGTGATGCGGATATCATGGTCTGTGGTGCATCGGAAGCGCCGATCACACCAATCACATTTGGTGCTTTTGATACGGTCAATGTTTTATCCGTTCATAATGATGAACCATCAAAAGCTAGTCGACCATTTGATAATCGTCGCAATGGTTTCGTTATTTCAGAAGGCGCTGGTGTTCTCATCTGTGAAGAATTAAATCATGCATTAAAGCGCAATGCTCGCATTTATGGTGAGGTTGTTGGTTTTGGTACAACGTGCAATGCGTATCACATGACGGATTTACCGCCCGAAGGCGATGCCATGGCAGATAGCATCACTTTGGCGATGCAGGATGCAGGTGTAAAACCAGAGGACATTGATTATATCAGTGCCCATGGTTCTTCAACGCGTCAGAATGATGTCTTTGAAACCAGTGCTTACAAAATGGCCTTAGGTAAACAAGCGTATAATATTCCTATATCGTCGGTAAAATCCATGATTGGACATCCACTCGCTGGAGCCAATGGCATTGAGTTGGCATTAAGTTCATTGATGTTCGAACGCAATATCTTGCCGCCGACAATTAATCAAGAAGAAAAAGATCCACAATGTGATTTGAATTATATTCCCAATGAAGCCTTAGCTAAAAAAGTTGATTGTATCTTAAAAACATCTAGCGGTTTTTCAGGGATTCATTCCGCCATGGTTTTAAAACGTTATAAAGGATAGGCTATGTGCCCATTTTTAACAGGATCATTTGCGGCAAAAGCCACCATCATATTTAAAAGCTTAGAGTGGTTCTTTTGGGGGTGGGTGATTTGGGGTATTGTGCATGTGGTCAATACACGTGGTTGCTATAATGCCGCGATCAAATTTTGTAATTGGTTGATTAAATTGCATGACTTTGATGGTCAACTGATTTCAACCGAAAAAGCATTTCAAAGATTTCGTCGAGAAACATTTATATTATTGATTTTAAACATTTGTGTCGTTATTTTAATTCGATTGTTATAGCAAAGGTTATATATGCAAAAGATTGCCATCACAGGTCTAGGTGTTATTTCCCCAAGCGGCATTGATAAACGCGTGTTCTGGGCGAACATTAAGGCAGGGCGAAGCGCTGTTGAGAAGATCGAACGATTCGATGCGTCACTGTATGCTTCACGCATTGCAGGTCAAGTCAAAGAACTTGAAGCGTATAGCAATGTCTCCTCAAGACTTTTAAAGAAAATCGATTTGTTTTCACATATGGCCTTGGTTGCTTCCCAAATGTGCTTAGAAGATGCAAATATTAATTTATCGCAAGAAGATTTAAAGCGCGTCGGTATTTTTATGGGAAATGCCTTAGGCGGTTGGTTATATGCTGAAACAGAATTGCGTGACATGTACTTAGAAGGTCGCGAAGGTGTTAGCCCTTTCATGGCATCTGCATGGTTCCCCGCTGCACCACAAGGTCAAATTTCTATTCATTATGGTATCAAGGGTTTTAGTAAGACAGTGGTGTCCGATAGAGCAAGTTCATTGATGGCTATTGGCTATGCTGCTCAAACCATTAATCGCGGCAAATGTGATTTTATCTTAGCCGGTGGCATGGAAGCGCCCGTCACGCCGTATGCATTATTATGCTCTAATACGTCAGGTGTTTTGAGTCATCATAATGATGAACCACATAAAGCTTATCGCCCATTCGATCGCAACCGTGATGGTTTAGCCATCGCTGAAGGCGCAGGTGTTCTTACCTTAGAACCTCAAGCACGCGTTGCAAAGCGCAATGCTAAGGTTTATGCCAATATCATTGGATACGCATCTACAACCGATGCTGTTGATCGCATCAATCCTGCTAATGACGGCGAACAATTAGCCAGAGCGATTGGCTTGGCTTTAAAAGATGCTGGGTTAAACCCTAAGGATATTGATTATATTTGCGCTGATGGTGCCGGTACCGTCGATGGTGACATCAGTGAAGTTAAAGCTATTAAGAAAGCTTTTGGTGAACATGCCAAAACGATCCCAGTTTCAGCACCAAAATCGATCTATGGCAACATGCTTGGCGCTTGTGGTGTTTTGGATGTGATCACAACCGTCCTTGCCATGGAACACAATGTTGTGCCACCAACGATTAATTTAGACAATCCTGATCCTGCTTGTGACTTAAATATTATTGCCAATAAACCCATCGAAAAAAATATTAAAAATGCCCTGATCATCAACCGTGGTCGCGGCGGTATTAATTGTGTCTTAGTCTTACAGAAAGGAAATTAATCATGCAGACCCAAACAGATTTAGAAAACAAGATAAAAAATATCTTAAAGAAAGTCTTAGATGTAAAAGACAGCGAAATCATCCCAGGTGCCAAATTAGACGAATCATTGGGTATCGATTCAACCGAAATGGTTGAAATATCCGTATCGATCAAAAAAGAATTAGGCGTTGCATTAAAAGACAATGAACTCAAAAAAACCCATTCCTTAAATGAAATTGTAGCCATTCTTAAATCTAAAACCGAAGATGGTGGCTGTGGCGGCGGACATTCATGTGGGTGTAAGCATTAATATGAAGAGTTGGCTTGTTTTGCTGATAGTTGTTGTTCTTGGCGCGTTTATCTTTAAGTTTATGTTAGGAGTATCTTTTCAATTATTGTGGAATTCAACTAAGAATAAAAAATATGATGAAGTTTATGATGGAGTAGAAGCACAGAAGAAATTTAATAATATCTTAGGTTTTGCAGTTCATGATATGCCAAGCTGCAAGATTGATCATATTCAAAAATATATTGATGCTAAGAATTTATTGCTTTCTATTTCCTGGTATAAATTTGAAGTTAGTGAATCTTGTTTTCAAGAAATGACAAATTATCTTAATGACAAAAAATCTCAAAGAGGTAGAGAGATTATTCAAAAAACTTCAAGTGGTGCACCATTATGGTGGAATGTTCAGTATGTATCAGATTTGTTGTTTTTTGAACATGTTTTTATGAATGAGTGGATCATGGATCCTAAAACACTTACCGTTTATGCGCATAATGTAAATAATTAATCTTGGAAAGATTTATGAAAATCATCGATTTAAGTTTGCCTATAGACGACAGTTTAGTTGAAACACATGCTGCTACAATTGAACGCATCACCCACAAAGCTGGTGTTGAGCATTTTAATTGGGTGGTGATGTCGAAGCAGCCAGGTGGGCAAGAACGTTTTGACAAGGGCGAGCGTGTTGCGACTGCCGATGAAATTCCAGATGGTGAAATGCTCTCGCTTGAAATTGTTAATTCTTCCGTCCATATGGGTTCACATGTGGATGCGCCATATCATTATGGCAGCATGTGTGAAGGAAAACCTGCCAAACAAATCATGGATGTGCCGCTCGAATGGTGCTATGGTCCAGGTGTTGTGCTAGATTTTACCCATTTAAAATTTCCAGATGCGATCAACAAAGATCATGTGATTGCCGCCCTCAAGAAAATTAATTACACGCTAAAGCCGATGGATATTGTCCTGATTTATACCGGCGGCGATAAAATGTTAGGCACCGACGATTACGTTAACAAGTATGTTGGCATGCAACCCGATGCGATAGAATATTTGCTTGATCAAGGCATTAAAATGATGGGCATCGACACGATTGGTTTAGATCGTCCTTGTTTTCTAATGTTCAAAGAATTCTTAAGCACCAAAGACAAAAGTAAAATCTGGCCAGGCCATTTCTTAGGCCGCCGCCGCGAATATTGTCACATGGAACGCCTAGGAAACTTAGGCGCTATACCAAAACCTTTTGGCTTTACGATCTCGTGTTTGCCTGTAAAAGTTAGAAATGCTGGGGCCGGTTGGAGTAGGGTTGTAGCAATCTTGGAATAAAGGTAATGAATAGAAAACCAAACAGCATATTTAAAGTAATCGCGATAATATTTGTTGTTATAGTTTTAATCCTTGTAATAGGTTCATTGTTAATGAAAATGGCGTTTGGTTGGAAGCCATTCTTTCTATTGAAAGATTGTCGAAAAGGGCATTTAATTTCTGTTGATTATTGTTCAGGTAAATCATCTGAAGGGTGGCAAAATTCTCAACAGTATTATTCATTAGCTAAAGGTCAGCCTAAAAAAGAATTTTGTTCTTCCTTTATTAATGAAACTCAGAATTTAGAATCAGGAGTTGCTAAACGTTGCCAGAATTGGAAAGAAGTGAGTTGCGATATATATTCCAATGAGAAAGTAGCTACGTGTTATGTGTGTGATTATCAAGCTTCTAATGGAAACACACATTATTATTTATTAGCAATGCATAATAATGACTGTACTAAGGGAATATTTTTTCAAAGCTCAGATTTACATGGTCAAAAGATTACGCCAGAGAAATTTAAACAGAAACTGTTCTTTAATAAATAAAAAGACCGCGATATTCTCGCGGCCTAGTGAAACTAGATAAAGCTTTCCCTTAACGTAATATAAGTATACTAGAAGAGCTGGGTTTTTTAAAGGAGGATTTATGGGACACACGGTGAATTCAATCGTTATCAACGCACCATATGAATTAGTTTTTGAGATTTCTAATAAAATTGAACGTTGGACGGAGTTGTTTGGGAAGGAATATGCTAGTGCGGATGTTTTGGAGCGTAAGGGGAATGAGATTACGTTTCGTTTGACGGATGAACATGGGAAGTCTTGGGTGTCTAAGCGTTGGTTGTTTAAGGATTTGAAGTTTGCTTATGCTCAACGTTGGGAGCCATTATTTCCGTTTAAGTATATGAAAATTGTTTGGTATTACTATGAACAACCTGAAGGCATTAAAATGACATGGATTCAAGATTTTGAAATGGATCCAACGTTTACGAAGTTTACGGCTGAGCAAATCGAAGGGTTTGTTAACGAGCATTCGCAGCATAATATGAAGATCTTTAAGCAGGTCATTGAAGCAGAAGTCCCGATTACTTCTAAGAAGCAATAATGAAATCGGGATCAAAAAATAGTTATCGTCGGCATATCCTTTTGTTGTTTTGTCTTTCTGGAATCCTTGTCGCGTTTAATATATCAGCTTTAATTGCCACCATTCCGTCCATTGCACGTTCTTTAAATCAACCTGCAGGTGATGTGGCGGGTATTGTGGCGTATTACATGATTCCTTATGGTTTGTGCGCGCTCATTTATGCGCATTTGGCAACGAAGTATTCCGTGCGTTGGATCATGATTTTATCAAGCGTCCTGTTTGCAGTAGGTAGCGGGATTTGCTTATTGTCGGATAATATGACAATTATTCTGACTGGGCGCGTGATTGCAGGGATTGCCGCGGCATCGGTCACGCCCATGGCGCTCATGACCTTAGGAAAAGTTTTTGATAAGAAGGTTCATGGCCGTGTCATTGGTTTATTTTTTGGAGCGTCGTTCTTTGGTTCAACATTAGGTTTAATCCTAACCGAATTTGCAACGTGGCATTGGTTATTTATTGTGCCAACTGTTTTAGGTGTTTTTGTTGCGATCGCTTTTGCCATAGGCCCTCGTCAGGGAATGGAAGCGAATTTAGGGGTTAAGGTAAATTATTTACATGCCCTGCAGATCAAAGGATTGCGTCGTATTCTTATTTTGATATTTTTGATGAGTATGTTCTTTCACGGTGTTTGCAAGTGGTATGGTGTGTTTCTTGATCACATTTATGGTTTTAACCAACAAACCATTAGTTTTATCATTATCCTAACAGCGATCGCAGGTTCAATTGGGCAAATGTTAGGTGGGGTGATAACCGATAAGATCGGGCGCAAGAATGCCTGTTATATAGGAATAGCTATGGTGAGCGTGATGATCATGGCTTTGTATGGTCATTATAATATTGTGCTACTTGCGACAGTGTTATGTTTGATATCGATTGGTTGGACAATAGCACATAATGGGATCTCGACGATCTTAACCGATTTCTCAGCAGGGCATCGCGCTGAATTAGCAGCACTTAATTCAGCAGTACGGTTTTTTAGCGGCGGGATTGGTTTTTGGATTAGTGGTAACTTCGTTCAAAAGAATTATGGGTTAACGTTTTTGATTATTGGGTTTTTAATGAGCTTGTTAATATTGTTGGTTCCTCAAATAAGTGTGCAACGAAAGGAAATCTAAATGGCGCATGTCACAGTTGATCTAAAAGGTAAAGTGGCGATGGTTACAGGTGCAAGCCGCGGTATAGGTAAGGCTATTGCAACCCGTCTAGCAGAACATGGGGCAAAATTAATTTTAGCTGCCCGCAAACAAGGTCCCTTGGATGAAACCGTTAATGAATTAAAAGCAAAATACGGCATTGAAGCCATTGGTGTTTCATGCGACGTTGCTAAATTAGATCAATTACAAAATTTAGTCGAGCAAGGCAAGAAAAAGTTTGGTCAAATCGATATTTTGGTCAATGTTGCTGGTGTTTCAAGCCAATTCCCATTTCATGAACAACCCATTGAAGATTTCGAAATGCTCGCGCATATCAATTATTTAGGTTATGTGCGTCTGATCCGTTTAATTATCCCAGACATGGTGACCCGCAAAGACGGTCATTTGATCAATGTGGTTTCAGGTTCGACGCTGGTTGATCCAATCCCGCGCGGATTTTTAACCTACAGTTCTCTAAAGATGGGCTTACGTGCTTTCCTTAAAGGGTTGTTCTGGGAAATGCGCGAATATAATATTAAGGTAACATCCTTATTACCAGGCGTTGTAAATTCTGATTTAACCGATCATTTAAAAGATGTCGCGGCAACACAACGGGATCGCTTGATGAATCCTGCTGACGTTGCAGATATGGTGTCGTTTGCTTTATCAGCGCCGGCCAATGCAAATCCATTGGAGCTTGCAGTCATCAATCAGTTAACCACATGGACCAAGCCAATCATTGATTACAAACAAACACAGGCCAAATAAACATGTTAATCGACGCACATAGTCACTATATACCTCCAACCATCGCCCAAAACACGGCATTTTTTAAGCAGTTTTGGTCTGATGCAGACGCCCAATTAAAGCTTATGGATGCACATAGGGTGGATCAAGCATTGTTACTTTACCCGACGACCGATGCGCATTTAAATATGGGTGGCTGGTCAAAAGTATCTTCTATATATAATCAAGACATTGCAAATTTGGTGAAAGCGCATCCAGACCGATTTATCGGCGCAGGGATCATTCCAGTTGATGCTCCAAATCAAATAGCGACGGAATTAGCACGAATTTCCAGTTTAGGTTTGAAAGTTATATCGCTGGCGTCAAGCTATGATGGTCGATACCTTGATGATCCGATCTTTGATCAGGTCTTTGAGTATGCCAGAAAGCACCAAATGCCTATCCATGTGCATGCCCAAATCATGCAACCCATTGGTTTTGAACGGGTTAATGACCCTTTGCTCAGTCCTGTCTTAGAATATGTCTTTGATGTGAGTATGTGCATTGGCAAGATGATGATGGGTGGTGTTTTTAGTAAATACCCAGAGGTCGATTTTATCTTTGCCCATTATGGTGGTGCATTACCGCTGGTTAAGGAACGTTTTGATTCAACCTACACCATGTTACGTAAACGTAATTTTGTAAAAGATTTAGGCAGTGTTCCATCTGAATTTTTTAAAAATTTATATGTGGATATGAGTGGGTCAAAGTCTGCGGCATCATTGTATGCTGCGCTGGAAGTAACAAACGTGGATCATATTTGTTGGGGAAGTGATTTTCCTGCGAATCAAAACTTTTCCGCATCACTAGGCGTGATCAGTTCCACAATTTTGTCGTCGGAAGATCGTCAAAAGATCACGGGCGGCAATATTTTGCGCATTATTAAAAAATAGTTAAAAAAAATACTTGACACTTAAAGGTTATCTGGTATTCTTATTGAACTTCAATTTTGATTTGCACCGCAATCAAGTTGATTCAAAAGCGTCGCGAAATAAATAAATATTTAAAAGTTGACATAAAAAATTTATCTGGTATTCTTATTGAACCTCGAATTTGGTTTTAAACAAATCGAGTTGATTCCAGAAGCGGAAAGCTTCGCGAAAAAATTTTAAAAGTTCTTTGACAATGTTGTCCAAAAAAGAAGTACAGCCAAGTTTATAAAAAGCCAAGTTATTTTTCGGAGAGTTTGATCCTGGCTCAGAGTGAACGCTGGCGGCGTGGATTAGGCATGCAAGTCGCGCGATCTCGCAAGAGATAGCGGCAAACGGGTTAGGAACACGTAAATAATCTTCCTCGTATTCAAACATAGCCTTATGAGAATAAGGGTAATATTTGATAATACCGTTGTGTGGCATCACATGACGTTTAAAGCAGGGGACCGCAAGGCCTTGCGATATGAGATGAGTTTGCGTAGCATCAGCTAGTTGGTAGGGTAATGGCCTACCAAGGCAATGACGCTTAGCTGGTCTGAGAGGACGATCAGCAACACTGGGACTGAGACACTGCCCAGACTCCTACGGGAGGCTGCAGTCGAGAATATTTAGCAATGGACGAAAGTCTGACTATGCGACGCCGCGTGAGGGATGAAGGATTTCGGTTCGTAAACCTCTTTTGGCAGGGAAGAAAATTACCAATCTAATAGATTGGGATCTGACGGTACCTGCAGAATAAGCCACGGCTAACTCCGTGCCAGCAGCCGCGGTAATACGGAGGTGGCAAGCGTTACTCGGAATTATTGGGTGTAAAGGGCAAGTAGGCGGTTTATTAAGTGGGTGGTGAAATACTCCGGCTCAATCGGAGAACAGCCTTCCAAACTGATAGGCTTGAGTGTGACAGAGGAAATTGGAATTCTCGGTGTAAGGGTGAAATCTGTAGATATCGAGAAGAACACCAGCAGCGAAGGCGAATTTCTGGGTCACTACTGACGCTAAATTGCGAAAGCTAGGGGAGCAAACAGAATTAGATACTCTGGTAGTCCTAGCCGTAAACGATGAGCACTAGGTGTTGGCCCCTTTAGGGGTCGGTGCCGCAGCTAACGCATTAAGTGCTCCACCTGGGGACTACGGTCGCAAGGCTAAAACTCAAAGGAATTGACGGGGGCCCGCACAAGCGGTGGAACATGTGGTTTAATTCGAAGCTACGCGAAAAACCTCACCAGGGCTTGACATACAGGAAGTAGTGAAATGAAAGTGGAACGACCCGTTAAGTCGGGAACCTGAACAGGTGCTGCATGGCTGTCGTCAGCTCGTGTCGTGAGATGTTGGGTTAAGTCCCGCAACGAGCGCAACCATTATCATTTGTTGCCACTTTATTTATCTTTGATAAGTAGAAGCACTCTAATGAGACTGCCCGGGATAACCGGGAGGAAGGTGGAGATGACGTCAAGTCAGTACGGCCTTTATGCCCTGGGCGACACACGTGTTACAATGGGTAGGACAAAGGGTTGCCAACCCGCGAGGGGGAGCTAATCTCAAAAACCTACCCCCAGTTCAGATTGGAGTCTGCAATTCGACTCCATGAAGCCGGAATCGCTAGTAATGGCAGATCAGCACGCTGCCGTGAATACGTTCCCGGGCCTTGTACACACCGCCCGTCAAGCGATGGGAGTTAGGAGTACCCGAAGTGCTATGTAGATAGCCCTAAGGTAAAACTAATGACTGGCGCTAAGTCGTAACAAGGTAGCCGTACGGGAACGTGCGGCTGGATCACCTCCTTTCTATTCTATTATAGGGTAGAATCCAGCAGTAAGATGTAAAGAACAAAGTCCTTCTTTGAGAGGACCAAGCAGTAAAGTTAGTTTCATCTCTCTAAGAATGACTTGGCTTTTTTTTATAAATTTAGTTTTCGGTCCCCGCTGATTAAAGGGGTACCACCGACTTTGGGCCCATAGCTCAGTTGGTTAGAGCGCGTCCCTGATAAGGACGAGGTCAGTGGTTCGATTCCCCTTGGGCCCACCATGAATTTTTCTTCAAGGGGCCGTAGCTCAGTTTGGTAGAGCGCCTGCTTTGCAAGCAGGAAGTCAAGAGTTCGATCCTCTTCGGCTCCACCAATAAAACTTTTTTGGATAACATTCGAGCATACATTTCATCTAAACACTCTTGTGTGTTTAGAGTAGCTCTTTGACAATTATGGAAATAAGGGTAATACAATTAGTCGAGTAATTTTTTCAAGTTTTTTGCTTTATGATCAAGCTACAAAGGGTTTATCATGAATGACTTGGCAGACAAAGGCGATGAAGGACGTGGAAAGCTGCGATAAGCTCCGGGAAGCCGCAATTGGCATCGATCCGGAGATCTCCGAATGAGGCAACTCCGTTAGGGTTATACCTAATGATCTCCAACTGAATACATAGGTTGGTGAAGCTAAACCGAGTGAATTGAAACATCTAAGTAACTCGAGGAAAAGAAACCGAATGGGATTCTCTAAGTAGCGGCGAGCGAACAGAGAACAGGCTAAACCAGCAAGCTTGCTTGCTGGGGTTGCGGGACCTTAACGTGGTATACAATGGGATAGCAAAACTAGTTGAAAATCTAGACCATAGAGAGTGATAGTCTCGTATGCGAAATTCCAAAGTAACCTAGAGGTATCCCAAGTACTGCCGGGCACGGGAAATCTGGCAGGAATCTGGCCCGACCATGGGCTAAGCCTAAATACTCAGTCTGACCGAAAGTGTACAAGTACCGTGAGGGAAAGTTGAAAAGAACCCCGGGAGGGGAGTGAAATAGAACCTGAAATGATAAACCTACAAGCTGTCGGAGGCCTATGCATACCTTCGGGTATGAATGGCTGACGGCGTACCTTTTGCATAATGGACCAACGAGTTATTGTGTGTTGCGAGCTTAAGTTCCATATGGAACGTAGGCGTAGGGAAACCGAGTCTTAATAGGGCGAGCATAAGTAGCACATAATAGACCCGAAACCACGTGATCTATCCATGGCCAGGTTGAAGCTTCGCGAAAGCGAAGTGGAGGACCGAACCCATTGTCGTTGAAAAGACTCGGGATGAGCTGTGGATCGGAGTGAAAGGCTAGTCAAACGTGGCAATTGCTGGTTCTCCCCGAAATAGTTCTAGGACTAGCTTCGGATAATTAACAATCAGGGGTAGAGTTACTGAATAGGCTAGGGGCCTTACCAGGCTGCCAAACCTAACCAAACTCCTAATACTGATTGTCGTACCCCGGAAGTCAGAGCTAGGGGGCTAAGCTTCTAGCTCGAGAGGGAAACAGCCCAGACCATCAACTAAGGTCCCAAATATAATCTAAGTGGTAAAGGAAGTGAGATCACACAGACAGCCAGGATGTTGGCTTAGAGGCAGCCATCATTTAAAGAGTGCGTAACAGCTCACTGGTCGAGTGATTTCGCGCCGAAAATGATCGGGGCTCAAGGTTATAACCGAAGTTATGGCTTTAGTTGTCTTCGGACAGCTAAGGGGTAGGGGAGCGTAGTGTCAAGCGTTGAAGACATACTGAAAAGAATGTTGGAGTAGACACTAGTGATACTGTTGGTATGAGTAGCGAAAACTACAGCGAGAAACTGTAGCACCGAAAATCTCAGGTTTCCTGGGGAAGGTTAATCCGCCCAGGGTTAGTCGATCCTAAGCAGAGGCCGAAAGGCGTACGCGATGGATATCAGGTTAATATTCCTGAACTGATTACAAGCGTTATCACCCTAATGTGACGCAGGAGGCTAAGCAAGCACAGTGTTGGATGTCTGTGTTTAAGGCCGTACTCATAACAGAGATGTTATGACGAGAACCGAATACGAGCTCAACGCAAGACGAGCGAAGTTGCTGATGCCAGGCTGCCAAGAAAAACCATTAGGGGAGTGTTGTGATCAATCGTACCGGAATCCAACACAGGTAGATAGCCTGAAAATGGTAAGGTGCTCGAGAGAATCCTCCTTAAGGAACTAGGCAAAATCACCCCGTAACTTCGGGAGAAGGGGTGCCCGATTTGTGTAACGCTTCGCGCGTGAAGCAATGAGGGTCACAGTAAAGAGGCTCGGGTGACTGTTTAGTAAAAACACATCACTCTGCAAAGTCGCAAGACGACGTATAGGGTGTGACACCTGCCCGGTGCTGGAAGGTTAAGGGGAGAGGTCAGCGCAAGCGAAGCTTCGAACCGAAGCCCCAGTAAACGGCGGCCGTAACTATAACGGTCCTAAGGTAGCGAAATTCCTTGTGGGGTAAGTTCCCACGCGCACGAATGGTGTAACAACTTGAGCGCTGTCTCGAGGAGGAACTCGGCGAAATTGTAGCGGCGGTGAAGATGCCGTCTACCCGCACCAAGACGAAAAGACCCCAGAACCTTTACTGCATTTTGGTATTGAATTTGAATATTGATTGTGTAGGATAGCTAGGAGCCTTTGAAGCTGCGGCGTTAGCCGCGGTGGAGGCAACGGTGAAATACTAGCCTGTTGATGTTTAGATTCTAACCTTGTCCTGTGAAACCAGGCAGGAAACAGTGCCAGATGGGCAGTTTGACTGGGGCGGTTCCCTTCTAAAGAATAACGAAGGGGTCCAAAGATTCCCTCAAGTCGGTCGGCAATCGACTGTAGAGTGTAAGCGCATATGGGAGTCTGACTGCGAGTCCGACAGGACGAGCAGGCACGAAAGTGGGGGCTAGTGATCCGGTGGTTGAATGTGGGATTGCCATCGCTCAACGAACAATAGGTACTCTGGGGATAACAGGCTGATCACGCTCGAGAGTTCATATCGACAGCGTGGATTGGCACCTCGATGTCGGCTCATCCTATCCTGGGGCTGTATAAGGTCCCAAGGGTCCGGCTGTTCGCCGGTTAAAAGGGTACGTGAGCTGGGTTTAGAACGTCGTGAGACAGTTCGGTCTCTAT
>JACCDG011003784.1_pt1 | contig 178986 bp, 153 predicted proteins | sample 7442471 | NCBI WGS metagenome assembly JACCDG01 (sample SAMN15323444, study PRJNA562643) | freshwater metagenome | isolation source: river surface water | place: USA:Blue River Watershed | collected 2017-08-17 | reverse complement strand
CCGCTGATAAACGGGATGATGAACGGATTTACTTTGCGAAAGCGCCACGAGGCGCTTTCATTTGCACTGAACGTGCCAAGGCCTTGAAGTGGCTTTAAACTCGATTTTGATTTTAAATTCGGCCAGAATCCGGAAATATCCGGCGGAAGGCCTTAATTACGATAGTTCTCGGGCTCGGATGCGCTTGAATTTAAATCCAAACAAAGTGCCTCGGTTGTGAAGCTTCTTTGATAAAACTTTCACTTATTAGTTTCATTTAGCCCTTTGCCACGCCAAAGTTTACATAATAAATATTATCGGCCCTGTATTTTCAACGCATTGCGGCTTCGTCCTAAACGAAGTCCTAAACCGGCAGAGCTCCCGCAGAATCCAAAATCACCTTGAAACACGTAAATTTCTCGGTCTCGTTCTTCGCAGAGATCTGAGTTTCAACGAGCTCGAATGAATTTTTGACATGCCGGGCCGTTGATTCACCAACCAAGATTTGGCTGGGCGCACAGGCGGCTTCAAGTCGCTGCGTAAAATTCACAGCTTCGCCCAAAACCGTATAATTAAAATGCGTTTGACTGCCCGCATTACCAACCATCATCAGACCCGTATTGACACCAATTCTCACCCTGAGTTTTGTCTGAAGGCCAAGCTCGACCGCTGAAAAGTTTTCTAAAACTTGCTGAATTTCAATCGCTGCAGTGACTGCCAAAATCGCTGCCGATTGAGTCGACGCACCAGAGTCTAGGTCATCACCAAAAAATGTAAGCATCCCGTCACCCATCTTCTTATCAATGACGCCGCTATGTTTAAAAACAATAGGATCAACGACAGAAAAAAATTTCTGAATCAGCCTGAAGACATTTTCAATCGACATGTCATGAACCATTTTTGAAAACCCGACAATATCGATCATCAACGTGGTCAATTCTCGTCGCTGGCCTTCAACGGCAAGTTTTTCACGACCGGTGAGTAGTCGATTCAATCTCTCGCCACTCACATATCCGCTAAATGCTTGTTCAATCAGTTTTCTTTCGTCAAATTCCCGCTTAATGACCAAACCGAATCCGACGAATCCAACGAGTGAAAAAGCTAAGAATCCATCGATGGGCTGCGTTCGCATATTAAAAATATAGGTCACTGAAAAATCTGCCACGACACTTAAGACAAGAATCCCAAAAAACGAAATAAAAAATGACATGGGCGAGCTGTCACGAATTCGCCAAACCAGAAACAAAAGACCAAAAAGCAATAAAGCAAATTCAATAAATGGCAATTCGGGCGGCCTTTGCGGAGTATGCCCCTGCAAAATATTACTCAATGCCGTCGCCATCAACGTTCCCCAGGTCTCGAAGGTTCCCATAGCCGTAGGCAGATAAGCGGCCGAATCATTGATTTCAACGAGCAGAATTTTGCCGGGCGTAATTTCATCAAGCGGCGTCGTTTTCGGCGGAGCAAAATAAAAAAACAGAGGCAATGGGTTTTGTAATCTCATGGATCGATCCGCACCTATTGAGCACTGTTCCAGGTCAAATTGCAGATTCTGATGAAGTTGAAAATTCTGACATCCGGAACCCAATGCGACAGCGGCCAAAAGCGGAGATGGCACCATCAATCGCGACGCTTTTTGAACTAAAGGCAGAGAATAAATGAGCTGCGAAGACAGATCACGAACGCCACCCCAGGCCAATGCTTGCTGCCATTTTTGTAAAATAATGGCGGACGATCCAAAATAGTGATCACCTCGAAAGTAATCTACATCTTGAGGTGAAATCTGAACGTCATTAGCCAAACATTTCTTTTGCGCTTCCTCAATTGGACAAAGAGCCGTGGGCGTTGTGGCCAGCGGGTCTTGCTCCACAAATTTACTAATAATTTTTTCAATCTCCATGGAGCTTTGAGCCAAATTCTGTCGTGGTTCAACATTAAAGGACTTAATCACCTTCGGGTTTTCAAGAATTGAACGAAGTTCCTCATCCTTCAATAATAAGGTCGGCTGCAAATTCAGCAGAATTGGGCCATCGTAATGGCGCAAAGAATCGGCCAGTTTCTTTTTGGTCGGCTGATCAAACCAAAAATCTACACGATTTGGATAACGCAACGAAATAAGCGAAACTCGATCATCGTGGTGATATTTCGACAGGTCCCTGCGTTGTGCTTCTTGCTTGAAAGCATACCAATGAATATCAAAGAGCTGGGAGATCAAAAACTGACGCTCAAAAAAAGTCGCGACCGGCAACGCTAACCCGACGACCGCGGCCGCCAACAGTATGAAAATATGATATCTCTGAAGACGGCTATGTTGGATCCCCACCCTAAAATTATAGGGGTTTTAAAAACTCAATGTGAAGCTCTTTATTTTTTACACCCACTCGGACTCGCCCTTTTTCGACGAGATCTCCCCTTAAAATTGCCCGTGCAATTGGAGTATCAAGCGACTTCTGCAAGAACCGTTTGATCGGTCTCGCCCCGTAAACCGGATCATACGCAATATCGGCAACAAGTTTTTTCGCTTCTGGAGTCACTTCCAAATCGATGTGTCGATCTTTCAATCGATCCTTGATTGCGACAGAGAGAAGATCGACGATTTTCTGAATTTCTGCATTCGAAAGCGGTTTAAAAAGAACGATATCATCGACGCGATTCAGAAACTCAGGGCGAAAATGAGATCTTAAATCCTTCATCACGGAATTTTTAGCAGCCTCTTTAATCTGCCCATCTGCAGAAATTCCTTCAAGCAAATGACCCGATCCAATATTCGAAGTTAAAATGAGAACCGTATTTTTAAAATCAACTGTGCGACCCTGAGAATCCGTCAATCGGCCATCATCCAAAATTTGCAGAAATAAATTAAATACATCCGGATGCGCCTTTTCAATTTCGTCAAAAAGAACCACAGAATATGGTTTCCGGCGAACAGCTTCAGTCAGCTGGCCGCCTTCATCGTATCCAACATATCCTGGAGGTGCCCCAATCAATCGAGAGACAGAATGCTTCTCCATATATTCGCTCATATCGATACGCAGCAAATTATCTTCTGTATCAAAAAGACTTTCGGCAAGAGTTCTTGCCAGCTCGGTTTTTCCTACGCCAGTTGGTCCCAGGAAAATAAATGAACCAATCGGCCTCTTTGGATCTTTTATCCCCGACCGTGCCCGCAGTATTGCATCAGCGACCGCTTGAACGGCTTCATCCTGACCGATCACTCTCTCGTGAAGGATTTGATCTAGCCTCAAAAGCTTTTCTTTCTCTCCTTCAAGAAGCCGCGCCACCGGAATTCCCGTCCACTTTGAGATGATTTCTGAAATTTCATGGTCCGTTACTTCTTCACGTAAAAGTTTAGCTCCCTTTTGAGCCTTGGATATTTTTTCCTCTTCTGTCTTCAATTGGCGCTCAAGATCTGGCAATTTTCCGTGCCTCAACTCCGCCGCCTTATTCAAATCATAGTTCCGTTCAGCGAGCTCAATCCCCTGCTTTACTTCCTCAATTTTTTCTCGAATACCGTGAAGGCCTTGAATCGATTTTTTTTCAGCATCCCACTGAGCCTTCATCGACTGAACTTTCTCTTTTATCGAGCGAATCTCTTTTCGCAGATCCTCGAGGCGCTCTTTACTCGCCACATCCTTTTCTTTACGAAGCGCCGCTTCTTCAATTTCAAGCTGCATCAAACGCCGACTCATCTCATCAATTTCGGTCGGCATCGAATCAATATCTGTTCGAATCATCGCTGCCGCTTCATCAACGAGATCTATCGCTTTATCAGGCAAAAATCTTTCGGTGATATAACGCTGAGAAAGAGTGGCCGCCGCTACCAACGCATTATCTTGAATACTCACCCCGTGATGAACTTCAAAACGCTCTTTTAATCCACGCAGAATTGAAATGGTATCCTCAACCGTAGGCTCACTGACAAGAACAGTCTGAAAGCGCCGCTCAAGAGCCGCGTCCTTTTCAATGTATTTCCGATATTCATCGAGAGTTGTGGCTCCGATACAATGCAATTCTCCTCGTGCGAGCATTGGCTTCAGCATATTGCCCGCATCCATTGCTCCATCCGCCTTACCAGCACCAACGATGGTATGAAGTTCGTCGATAAACAAAAGAATTCGGCCTTCCGCTTTTTTGATCTCTTGAAGGACTGCCTTTAAACGCTCCTCGAATTCTCCGCGATATTTAGCTCCAGCAACTAGAGCTCCCATATCAAGCGCAAAAACAGTTTTATCTTTCAAACCATCGGGCACATCTCCACGCACGATACGCTGTGCGAGCCCTTCAACAATAGCCGTTTTCCCAACTCCAGGCTCCCCTATCAAAACAGGATTATTTTTTGTTTTGCGAGAAAGAATTCTAATCACTCGTCTAATTTCACTATCTCGACCGATCACTGGGTCCAATTTATTTTTTCGCGCGTCCTTCACTAAGTCTCTGCCGTATCTTTCAAGCGCTTCGTAGGTGGCTTCTGGATTCGCACTTTGAACTCGCTGGTTGCCACGAATCTCGGTCAAAGTTTTCAGAAATTTGTCTCGCGTCAGTCCAAAAGTTTTAAAAGATTTTGCAAGGCTACTCGATCCCGCTTGCTCGAGGATTCCCAAAAACAGATGTTCCACCGAAACATAATCATCTTTCAAACGTTTTGCTTCGTCTTCTGCTTGAACCAAAACCCTCTGAAGTCTCTGCGTCAGAAATATTTTTCCAGATTCTGCCGCGCCGCCACTGACGCGAGGTCTTTTATCGAGCTCAGTCTCAATGACACCCAAAATAGCGGGGGCAGCTATCTCCAATTTTTGCAAGAGTCTCACAATGAGCCCATCGTCTTGAGAAACGAGAGCATGTAAAAGATGGTCAACATCCACCTCAGGATGCCCATACTTCAGCGACAGGCTCTGAGCCACTTGCAAGGCCTCTTGAGACTTTTCCGTTAACTTATTTAAATCCATAAAGAATCCCCTGAAAATCTAACTGATACACTATACTAACGAAGACAAAGTGGTGCCGAAAACTCAAATGTCAAAAATTTCCTTAGAACCTTTGATAAGAGCCCTTACAAACGGCCCAATACGCGAGACTAGTTGATAAAATCGCAAAAATAGCGACTGTCACAAATGAAAGAAGCACTGAAATATCCGCCACTCCGAGAATGCTAAATCGAAATCCATTGATGATATAGAAAAGCGGATTCACCGAAACAAAGGCCTTCAAAATCGGATGCAAATGCTCTGTCGAAAAAAAAACACCCCCAAGATAGAGCAGAGGCAAAATGATGAAGGTTGTAAAATTATTGATATACTCAAAACTCTTCGCGGAAAAACCAATGAAGGTTCCAAGATTTCCAAAAATGAGACAGCCAAAAATGAGAAAGTAAATCAACGCTCCCGCGTTTTGAATGGGAATCATATGACCCAGCGAAATCATCGCAAAAATCTGGCCAACCGCAAAAACAGCTGCGCCTGTAATGAAACCACGAACGACGCTCGCTCCCGCGTAAGCGATCGTGATGGCAAGCGAGTTCAGCGGAATAAGCCGCAGGTCTTGCAGATCCCCGTGAAATTTACTCACCATTACCGAACTTGAAGAGTTTTGCAGCGCATTATTCAAAGACGCCAGCGCTACAAGACCCGGAATGAGAAACTCAAGATATGAAAACTGCTGTCCAATCACCAAAGCCTTGAGGCCAAGACCAAAGACAATCATATACAATATGGCATTGACGATGGGACTCCACAAAGTCTGACTGATCACTTTGATGAACCTCAGAACTTCTTTTTTGAAAAGCTCGAAAAATCCGATCCAATTCGCACTATGACCCATAAGCTATGGCACCACACATATGAATCTCTTCGCAAGGCAGATATTCAAGCGATATTCGCAAACCTAAGTTCTGGCGATCAACCGTTTGAATGCACCCTCGAGAGTGCCCTCTTCCATTGAGATATCGAGGACATCGTCCATTTTTAGCTTATAAATTTCGAGCAGATCTCTAAATGAAAGTCCCGCGCGAACTGAAAACTCAAGCGTAGAATTCTTCGCTCTAATTTCAAAGACCCCCTTATCAATCATTGCGATGAGATTGGCCCAATCAGACGAGGATTCTCTAAAAATTAAGCGAATCTTTTTCAAGGCCATTTTTTTTACGAGCTCTTCTGTGGCATCAAACGCAATCAACTGCCCACGATCAATCACGGCAGTCATATCCGAGAGTTGTTCGGCTTCTTCAATATAGTGCGTGGTCAACAGAACAGAGGTGCCCGACGCATGAAGCTCACGAACAAAACTCCAAAGTGTCTCGCGAAGCTCAACATCGACACCTGCAGATGGTTCATCCAAAAGCAACAGCTTTGGCCGATGGAGCAGAGCCTTCGCAATCAAAAATCGTCGCTTCATACCACCACTCAGTCGAGACACTAACTTATCACGATGCGCCTGAAGATGGAGTCGGTCCAACAATTCGTTAATGTGACCCCGGTTATCGCGAATTCCGAAGTATCCCGATATAAATTGAAGAATCTCAACTACTGTGAAAAAACCATAACTCACAAGCTCTTGGGGCACATATCCCAGAGCTCGCTTCGCCTCGATAGATCCAGCCCGCTGTCCAAAAACAGAAATCGATCCTGATCGAATATCGGTCAACCCAACAATCGAAGTGATTAACGATGTTTTTCCCGCGCCGTTTGGCCCCAGAAGCGCTAAGAACTGGCCGGGCCTTATTTGCAAGCTTAAAGATTTTACTGCTTCAAGACTACCCTTCGGCTGAGGATACGAGATTGAAACGTCATCAATGTTCAAAGCCAACTCTGGCATGAAAATCATTTACTCCTTCATCATTTCTTCAACACAGCGAGCTGACAGTGATTGTTGTCTTAATTTATAGAACATTCGAAAACCAGTGGGCGATGTCACATTCACTTCGCTGATTTTTCCACCAATAAGATCGGCTCCCGCAAGAAAGAAGTCTTTTTTCTTCAGCCAACCACCGAGTCGAGAAAGTAATTCAATTTCAGATGGCTTCAAATCACGAAGCACCGCCGAACCGCCCTGCGCAAGATTCGAGACAATACTTCCCTCCGCCGGCCTTCTCAAAAAACCTCCCATGAGTTCACCCCGGATGAAAAAACAACGATAATCTCCATCTGTTCGAATCGACGGATCCAACGGTTGCAAAATCCACGGTTCATTCTGCAAAATAGCGTCCAGCGAAGCAAGACGCTCACGATGAATGAGATGCACTGAATCTCCACCATGACCCAAAAATGGCTTTAAAATCCATTCTTCGGAATCTGAAGCAGATATAATTGATTTTACTTCGTGCTCCTGACGAACCAGCGTCATTGGCTGAATTTCCTCTAATCCGATTGCTCCATCACGGGCACACTCCAGAGGAATCATTTTTTCGTGATATCTCAAAAGCAAAGTGGGCTTATTTAAAAACTGAATCTGATTTTCATAGGGAGCTAACAACCAACACAATTCTAAATAATCTCTGTTGAATGGTGGATCCTTGCGAATCAAAATCCATTTGAATTCAACCAAATCATGCTCTGACTCGCCGGCCGCGACGATCGCGTCCTTTGTAAGTTGCAATGTTTTTGCTTCTGCAAAGATCCGATTCTGCCGAAATTTTAACTGAAATGGTTCACTCCAGAAAACTGAATGCCCTCTTTCAATGCAGTGGCGAGCCAAATCAAGCGATGTGTCTGATTCCACATGCAATCCGCTTAAAGAGTCTCCAACAATTAAAACTTTCATCGAAATCCCTGCCTCAACGATCGCTCTGCCGGAGTCTCACAACGTCGCAGCAGGTCTTCAACCGGCGCCAAATATGATTCTTCGCCAAATCCTCTTCTGATCAATCCGTTTTCTGCCATTTTCAAAAATTGAATCGCAGTTTTATAAATTCCGTCGGCCTTGAAACCGAAACATGAGCCTTCATGCATCAATTTTTCCAGCTGAGGCACAGTGATATTTCTCATGATCTCCGCGATTTCGGCTCGGTTTCCATCGTCATAGATGAGTCCAACCACCATCGCGGTCACTCCAAACCTTAGATCCTCTTCTTGTTGATCTAAGAATCTCATTTCAACACAACATGGTTTAAAACGAACGTGAGTAAAAATTTGTCGCGAACACGATGAAATATTTTTCTGAAGCTGGGTGACGGGAAGATCCGCCAAGGATTTACCCTGAGGATCAAACACATGGTCCGCCTCATCAAACGCATACATGAGAGGAAGTTTCGCTAGAACATCGATATAGTACTCAAACGAAAACTCGGGATGAAGAATGTCTTTCAAAAAGCCGGAACGCCGCGGATCCGTCTTTTCCCAAATCAATTGACGTTCCCCAAGATATTCACCCGCGCGTGAATTGGCAAAAAGCGTTGCCAAAAATGGGGCAATTCGAAATCCCGTCTGCAACATCGAAAGCCCTTCGACTTCAGACGAAAAATCCATATTCACCTGAATCCCACAAGTCTTTCGCATCATCTCTTGTCCGCGGCTTTTAATCTGCGAAAAATATTGGTCCATCAGTCGATATCGCGGGCTTGGAAGCAACTGAATCTGCGAAACTTCTTCCCATCGATTGAATCCCTCCCCTATAAATCTCCAATCACTGGATCCAAAGCTCGCGATCACTTCGCGATCGATTTCGCGCTCAATTTTTTGAACATCTTGAATCGTCCTCTGAGGCGCCGCACTCACCTCAAATTGTCCGCCCGGCTCCAAAGAAATCGCGTGAAAACCCCGTTTTACCCCCAAAATAGCCCCATCGACCTGATAGTCGATTTTCCAGGGCCCCCTCTCGACGAGTTTACATAATACTTGATGCATTTCAGGTTCGTAGTGAAGAATGGCACCAGATCCATTCCTGACAAAACGTTCTGACTCGATCCCAATCCAACGGTTTTCCGAACGGGGATGATCTAAAAGCAATTTGCGCAAGGCTGCTTTTGCTGATTCTTCACCCACCATCATAATCAAAGTTTCTACTTGAGCGCTCGATTTGGAAATCTAATTTTGTTAGTTCTATGAGGACCATGTTTGATCCATTTGAAATTGAAAGACGTATTCAAACTGCTATTCCAAATTCAAAAATTGATGTTCTCGATCTGACCGGTGGTGGAGATCATTTTAAGGTAAAGGTGATCTCTGCTCTATTCGAAGGCAAATCACGCATCGAACAACACCGAATGATTTATAGCGCGCTTGGCGATGCGATGGATAGCGCTATTCACGCGCTTCAGATTGAAACCGCCACGAAATAATCTCGTGGTATTGATATTTATATAAGGAGATTTTATGGAAAACAATCAAGCTGAGCTCAACAAACGAATCCAAAAGCAAATCGATGAAAATCCAGTCATTCTCTACATGAAAGGCGATCGAACATTTCCTCAGTGCGGTTTTTCGGCACGAGTTGTAGATGTTTTGGAAAAGCTCAAAATCAATTATGCCACTCATGATATCCTGTCCGACCCAGAGCTTCGCTTTGGAATGAAAGTATTTTCGAAGTGGCCGACCTTTCCTCAACTGTTCGTCAAAGGCGAGCTCGTAGGAGGTTCAGACATTGTCTATCAAATGTATGAAAGCGGCGAGCTTCAAAAACTACTTAAAGATAAGCAGATTCTTTCATGAACCAGGTCAAGGTATATACAAAGAGCTATTGCCCCTATTGCGTCAAAGCAAAAAAGCTCTTGGACCACAAAAAAGTTCCCTACTCAGAGATCGATATCGAAAACGATCCAGAATTTGCCGAAAACCTGTTTAAGCAGACGGGTTTTCGAACTGTACCCCAGATTTTTATTGGCGAAAAATGCATTGGGGGCTGCGATAACTTGTATGATCTTGAAAAGAATGGAGAGCTTGATTCCTTGCTTGGAATAAAATGATTAGACTAGTGATATGACTTCAGATCGTCTTTCATTTCTTAATCAGGTTTCACCAGACTATATCGAAAATCTTGAGGAGCAATATTTGGCAGATCCGAGATCTGTCCCTCCAGATTGGGCCTTTTTCTTTGATGTTCTCCAGCTTGGAAATGCTCAGCCGCAAACAGGGGCCGTAGGCACCCCGGCTGGTGGCGCAAAAACGAGCGCCAATTCCGAAGTCAGTGACGAACTCAAAGTCATGAACTTGATCAGCGCCTATCGTGCGAGGGGTCATTTAGTGGCAAAGGTTGATCCACTTGAACTCAGAGAACCTCCGATCGCTCCTTATCTCGATCTCTCTTATTTCAAATTGGATAATATAGACCCGCAAAGAAAGTTCGAAGCCGCCAAAGATTTAGATCTACCACCCTCAACTCTTCCCCAAATTGTGGCACACCTCAAAGAGACCTACTGTCGCTATATTGGAGTTGAGTTCCAATATATTCGCGACGAGAGAATCTACAATTGGATCAAAAAGAGAATCGATAGCCAGCAAAATCGCACATATTTTAGCCAAGAAGAAAAAATTCGAATTCTGCGCCATATCTATAGGGCAACACTTTTTGAGAATTTTCTTCAGAAGAACTATATGGGGCAAAAAAGATTCTCATTGGAAGGCGCAGAGAGCCTCATCCCCGCTCTGAAGAATGCAATTCACGTCTGCGCTGATCACGGCGCAGAAGATATCGTCATTGGAATGGCTCACCGCGGACGTCTGAACGTTCTAGCGAATATCATGAAGAAGCCCTATCAAGATATTTTCAAAGAATTTGAAGGTGCCGAATTACCAAAACTCGATGAAGTGACTGGCGATGTAAAATATCACCAAGGCTTCTCGGCAGATCTCGAAACTTCCAGCGGCCATAAAGTTCACCTGTCGCTCGCACCGAATCCCAGCCATTTGGAATTTGTGGATCCCGTGGTTGAGGGCATCGTTCGCGCAAAACAAGACAAAAAGCACCAAGGCAACCTGTTGAAAGTTGTTCCGATTTTGATTCACGGAGATTCAGCCGTCATCGGGCAAGGCGTTGTCGCAGAGACCCTCAATCTTTCACAACTGAATGGATATAAAACAGGTGGCACGATTCATATCGTGATCAATAATCAAATTGGGTTTACGACACTTCCTGAAGATGCTCGATCTTCCATGTACTGCACAGATTTGGGTAAAGGCTTTCAGTGCCCCGTATTCCATGTGAACGGAGAGCATGTCGAGGATGTTGTGCATGCTGTCAAATTGGCCTCTGAATTTCGAATGACATTTCAGAAAGATGTTTTCGTCGATATTTATTGCTACCGAAAATATGGCCACAATGAAGGAGATGAACCGCGCTTTACGCAACCCGTGATGTACAACAAAATCGCTCAACGAAAAACCGTTCTTGAAATCTATCAAGACCAATTGTTTGCCGACCATACGGTGGATAACGCTCTCGTTGAACCCTTTGTGAATCAGTTTGAAAAGGAACTGGCCGATAAACGAGCGCAAGTACAAAAAGGATCTCGAGTCATTGAAGCAGATATGTTCCGCGGACTTTGGGAAGGTCTTGAACGTCCAGCTGAAAAACAACTTTTTGACCCGGCCAATACAGCTATCAGCGCTGAAACCCTAGAGACGATCGTTAAAACAATTCACGAGATTCCCTCGCATATTCATCCACTCCCGAAGTTTGTCAAAATGATCGAAAGTCGGCTCCAGAAAATCAAGAATGAAGATGAAATTGACTGGGCAGTAGCTGAACAATTGGCCTTTGGCTCTCTGTTGCTCGAGAGCTACGACGTGCGCTTAAGTGGACAAGATGCCATTCGTGGAACATTTAGCCATCGCCACTCTGCACTGACCGATAATACAACGAGCGAACGTTATTACCCGCTCAAGAATCTTCCGAATGCGAAGGGACAATTCACCGTTTTTGACAGCCCCCTCTCTGAGACCGGCGTCTTGGGTTTTGAATATGGATATGCGATGGCCAATCCGAAAGCTCTGGTTATTTGGGAGGCACAATTTGGGGATTTCGGAAATGGAGCTCAGGTCATCATTGATCAATTCATTTCAAGTGGTGAAGCAAAATGGTATCGCATGAATGGATTAGTCATGCTGCTGCCGCACGGATCCGAAGGCCAGGGGCCCGAACACTCAAGTGCTCGCCTTGAAAGGTTTCTACAACTCTGCGCACAGAACAATATTCAAGTTTGCTATCCAACCACTCCGGCCCAATTCTTTCATATGCTCAGACGTCAACTCTGCAGAAAATTCCGAAAGCCCTTGATCGTGATGACCCCGAAGAGTCTTTTACGAGCCCCAGAAATGATTTCGAAAAAATCTGATTTCTTAAATGGATCGTTTCAACAGGTGATCGTGAACACTCCGGAAAAATCTTCCTCACAGCAGATTGACCGCGTGCTTCTTTGTTCCGGAAAAGTCTACTGGGATCTTAGAAAACGCCTGAAGGAGACCAAAAAAGAAGATAGCTGCATCATTATCCGGCTCGAGCAACTCTATCCGCTCGACATGGCCGCCATCAAAGCGATTCATCAAAAATGGGGGCACTTGCCATGGACCTGGGTTCAAGAAGAAACGAAGAACATGGGTGCATGGTCATTTATTCGACTGACATTCCTCGATCACGGTATTAATCTTAACTATGTGGGTCGAAATGCGGCAGCAAGTCCTGCAACAGGATCGGCATCACGACACCTGCAAGAGCAGGAAAAATTATTGGAAGAAGCATTGGGGTCGATGAATCATGGGCGAAACAGTTAAGGTAGTTATTCCAACCATTGGCGAATCTGTGAATGAAGGCACCATCGGTCGCTGGTTTTTTAAAGAGGGCGATGTGGTCTCGAAAGATCAAACTCTTTTTGAGCTTGATAGCGATAAGGCGACCTTGGAGGTCCCCGCTTCGGCCAGCGGAAAACTTTCGATTTTAGTCGAGGCCGGAAAAACAGCCACCGTGGGCGCAACTGTCGCAATGATTGAAATCAGTGAGGGACTATCTGCTGCAAAAAATAACGGCAGCTCGTCCAAACCAAAAGTAGAAGCAAAACAGAGCACCTCGACACCGATAGCGCCAGCTGCACCACAAAAGACAGTATCCACGCCGACGACAACAGCAAGCCCTGAAGCGCTAAAAACATTGAGTCCAAGCAAACGAAAAGCTTACCGCGAAGGAACTTTTAAAATCCCCAGCGGAAATAATCCATTCGAGGATGATACAGCAACACAAGTCAATCGCGTGCCGATGACAACTATTCGTAAAAAAATTGCTGCTCGCCTCGTGGAGTCTCAGCAGACGACCGCCACACTGACGACATTCAATGAAATTGATATGACAGCGGTTAATGCTGTGCGTCAAAAATTGAAAGACTCGTTTCAGAGCAAGTACGGCGTGAAACTTGGATTTATGTCATTCTTCTCCAAGGCAGTTATTTCGGCGCTCGGCCAATACCCCGATGTCAACGGGCGCATAGAAAATGATGATATCGTCTATCCGCAGTTCATCAACCTAGGGATCGCCGTCTCGACAGAACGCGGGCTCGTGGTACCGGTGATTAAGGGAGCGCAGAGTCTTTCATATTCTGCTCTCGAACTAAAGATCGCTGATTTAGCAGAGCGAGCTCGAACACAGAAGTTACAGATTCCAGAAATGTCGGGTGGTACGTTTACAATTACAAACGGCGGCACGTTTGGCTCATTGATTTCCACACCAATTATCAACCCACCACAGAGCGGAATTCTGGGAATGCATAAAATTGAACATCGCCCCATCGCGATTGCAAAGGGCGATGGAAGTTTTGGGGTGGAGGTCAGACCCATGATGTATGTGGCCCTCAGCTATGACCATCGCCTGATCGATGGAGCGACATCCGTGGGATTTCTTGTCAAAGTAAAAGAATATTTAGAAAAAGTCACCGAGGCGGATATCTCTTAATTTATTTTTGGTTTTGCTCGAGGTTTTTCTTGAGCTGATTGTTGATTCTCGCCTAAATGGCAAGATGAAGAATCTTCGATGGTTTCTTGTTTTCTTAGTTACCGCCTCGTCAGCGCCTACAGCTTAGTGCCACAGCTACCGTGCAAGTCCGCCATTCAGAAACTGAATTTAAATGAAACACTTTTCTATTTGGGCGCCGAAATTTCTGAACCAGCACCAAATGTTTTCTATCTTTCCTGCAAATCCCATTCACGAATGTGCTATTCATTTTTGCGCCCCCAAGAATCATATGAGGGCATATTTTTTCGCGATCGCACCTTCTCTCTGGCGGAATACAAAGCCTGGTATCGCAAGAATGTCGGACGCCAAGGGAAATTTACATATACCTCTGATTGGGGTGGCTTCAACATACCAAGTCAGATTCTCGAGCCATTTGAGTCGGGGCATTTCGGAGAATTGAGCCGACTTGAACTTCTGATGTTAAGACTCAAACACTTCTTGGGGCCAAAGTTCTATCTCATTGCAACCCCTCAAGGCACCACCAGTAGCATGGAGCACGAAATCTCGCATGGTCTTTGGGCCACCAATCCAATTTATAGAAGCGAAGCAGAAAAAATTCTCGCCTCAGTAGATCTCACAGATATCTATCACAAATTGAAAAATTCAGGTGGCTACCATCCCGCGGTCTACGATGATGAAGCTGCAGCTTATCTGGCGACAGGGCTAAGAGGCCTATTTATGGACGAAGAACTCACTGCTGCCGAAAAAAAATATGCGAAGGCTCGTCAGAAAATGCGTAAGCTTCTCGATCAATTTTTAAATTGAGGCGATGTCGCGAGTACTAAAATTTGCGATCTAGAGAAAAAACTCGACCAAAGTCCATATAGTCCGAATGCCCCAGCCGAGAAATCAAATGCAATTTCTCAGATTGAATGAGCCCACGCTCATTCAGCAAACTCTCATCGTTAATGTGAATCATCAATACACGACCAAGAACCAGCTGCCCATTGCCTGGCTGGTCACCGAAACTCACGATCTGGGTCACTTCACATTCCAAATTAATCGGAGATTCCTTGACCCTCAACGCCTTCACCTTTGAACTGGGTATTGGAGTTAAGCCGACTTTTTCAAACTCACTGACTCCATACGGAAAATTTTCAGAAGTCGAATTCATTTTTTCGCACAGATCCCGAGTCACAACATTATGCACAAAACATTTCGTTTGCTGGGCATTCAAAAAAGTATCTTTGAATTTTCCATCACGATTGATAGACGCCGAAAATCCCATAATCGGCGGATTGTTTCCAAGCATGTTAAAAAAAGAAAAAGGAGCAAGATTGGAAACTCCAGAGTCTGAGATCGTCGAAATCCATCCAATTGGACGAGGGGCCACAATACTGACCAAAAGTTTATAAGCCTCAATCGCTTGCATTTTTGAAAGATCAAAGTCCGCCATCGATGCACTACGCCTTTTTTGTCCAAGATTTCCAGTAGTCGGAAAGTTCCAAGTTCTTTGCCTCACCCGAAACACGGAGCGATCTTACTGTATCAACCATCACAGCGATCTCATCTGTTCTCTTCTTTGAATTTTGATTCATCAGCGCCTTCGGATGTGGTCCATGATTTATACCTCGAGGATGAAGAGTGATGGATCCTTTTTCCATATGATCCCGACTAAAAAAATCTCCTTCATGATAGAAAATCACTTCATCATAATCGATATTCGAATGATAAAATGGAACCTTCAGAGCGCCCTCCGGCTCTTCTAAAGGCCGCGGCAAAAATGTGCACACAATAAAAGCATTCGTCACAAACGTAGCATTCACACTTGGCGGCAGATGTGCCATGGAACTCAATACCGGAGCGATCGATTTTACGGAAAGCGCATAGGGAAAAAGAGTTCCGCACCAGCCGGACAAATTCCGCAAATCGAATTCATATAGTATATCCGTCAGAACTCGATCTCGTTGCACGCGTACGATCGACTTACCGTCCGATTGACATGGCTTGAATTGTGGACAGCGCAACTGTTCTTCGTGATAAAAAGCCTGTTGGCCGAGGATTCCCGTCTCTGGCTTTTTGAATGGAGTCGATAAGCTTTCAATGCCAAGTACATAGGCTTTTGCCTTTTGAAATCGATAGGTCACTCCTTTTGGAATGACAAGATAGTCGCCAGCTTTTACATGGATCTCTCCAAACGGAGACTCACAAACAAAAGAGCCTTCATGACAGAAAAACAAATCATGAGCATCCGCATTTCGAAAATAAACGGGACTATCTCGATCAATCTTTCTTAACGAGATCTCAATATCAGAATTCCAAAAGATCGTTTTTTTTGATGTGAAAAAATCACCGGCGGACGCTGCTACTGCAAGAGGCTTAAAGCACTGTGGCTTTAGAAATAATTCAGTGGCATCCATCAACTGGGGCCATTGAAACGAAGATCTCTCGATCCCAGACCAAGACGTCGGAGGATGGCAGTGATAGAGATGAGACACATGCCCAAAAAAACCGTCTAGACCGATCTCTTCTTCATAAGTATTTGCCGGCAGATTGAGGTGAGGACGTTCGGCAACAACCCCTTCTTTTCGATAGTAATTCATAAAATCTCCGATCGAAGCCATGGCCCACCCGGCAGCCATTTCATATCCACACGATCACCCTTCTTAAGCCAACGCTTTTCACCTTTCACGAGATTATGTTCGAGAAGGCATCCGCCACCCATTGTTCCGCTTGCAATGATTTCTCCAGGAAAGATTCGGCAATTGCGAGACGCTCTCTGCAGCATTTCTTCAAATGAAAATTGAACTTTTTTCCAATTATTGTGCGTAAGCACTTCTTCATTAATGGAACATTCAAAAGAAATATCATATCCTTTTCCGCTTCGAAGCGGGGCGATCTCATCTTTTGTCACAATGAACGAACCCAGACTCGTCGCGAAATCTTTTGCTTTTGCCGGGCCCATATTTACTTTCATTTCGAAACGTTGAAGGTCTCGCGCACTCCAATCATTGAGCACGCTATAACCAAATATTGCGCGCTCTGCCTCTTCAGCTGAAGCATTGAAAAGTTCCGCCCCAACAATGCAAGCAATCTCAAGCTCACAATCGAGTTCAGCAACTCCAGACGGAAAGGGAATGCCCTCACTGCAACCCCGCATATTCAAGTGATTCGAATAGTAAAAAATGGGTGCCTCATACCATTCAGGAATCATCTCTAAACCTCTCGCCTGCCGCCCTGCCTTGACGTGATCCTCAAAACAATAGAAATCTCTGAATGAAACGGGCCGCAGAGGTAACTCAAACTTTAAACTCGGTTCATCATGAAATGGTAAATTTTCAATCTTCGATCGATAGTCTTTCAAAAAAGGAAGGATCACGGATGAGCGTTGTATCAACGACAAAAGATCATGAGTCGTGGTGACTATTTTTTCATTTCCAAAATTTTTCTGCAAATCCGACCAGAAAAACCAGCGAGTTGAATCTAAACCAAATCCGAATACAATATGACTCTGATTATCTTTAGAGACTGTGCCAAATTTCACAGAATCCCTCGACGTTTTTGATCCAACTCCATGGATTCAAAAAGTGCAGTGAAATTCCCCTCTCCGAAACCAATATTTCCCTCTCTCTGAATCAGTTCCAAAAAGAAGCCTCCAAATAAAATACCTGTAAAAATCTGAAGCAAATAGCCGCCGGCCTTATCTTGGTCGACCAGGATACGAAGTCTCTCGAGATCTTTGAAATCTTCCTTGATCTTGTACCGCGAAGAGACAAGCTCGTAGTAGGTATCTGGGATATCTAAAAATTGAATTTTTGCAGCGAAATTTTTTCGGACCGCATCCATTGTGCCAATCAAGTTTGGCGTCAGTAGTGCAATATGCTGCACTCCTGGTCCGCGATGAATATCAATATATTCCTGAATCTGAGATTTTGGATCTGCAGCTTCGTTAAACGGAATCTGCACATTCTTGTCGGGACTTCGCGTCACCCACGAATAGAGCCCCGTCTCTTTGCCTTTGATGTCGAAGTACTGACCTTTCTCAAGCCCAAACGTGTCTTGATAATATCCGACAGCATTGTCCAGCTGGCCCCGCTCCACATTCAGCGTATTATGATCAAATTTTAAAATGCCGCAGGGACTTGGCGCCGTTGCGAAAGATCTCTTATGCACCAGAGTATGCTTCATTCCCCCAAGTCCCTCAATCAACATGGGATGGGGTCGCAAGGAATCAACATGAAAGCTTAAATCAAAAACGGTGTCTCCATGAAGCTTGCAATGCGGCTGAGCTTCAGGATGTTCAGAAGAATATACGGCGAATACAGCATCTCCACTCGCCCATACAGAATCGGGATTGTTCAGATCTGCTGGTCCACGCTGCGACTGTAAGGATAATTTGCTAAATCCAAAGACGATTAGTTTTTTTTCGAAAGCGTCGACATCTGTCACGCCCACTTTCACATGATCATAACCTAAGAGGCGAAACGAACTCCCCATGCCGCATAGACTATGTGGCATGGGGATTGTCGGTCAAATCAAAAGAGGCGCTGTCGCCAAAGAATAACCTCAAAACTAAACAAGCTCAGCCACTCGCGTTGCATCTGGCGTATTAAACGCTGCGCTGGCCTGCTGCGGATCCGCCTGAGTGCTGGAGGCAACCTTATCCGCCAACTTCAAAACATCGCCATCTGATAAACGCGGCTGTTTACCTTGCACATCAATGGACTTTAAAAATCCAGTGATTCGAGCCTCGTCTGCTTTCGAATGAACATCGCCAGCAGAGACACCCGATTTTCCAATATCCTCAACGGTACTCTCGAGCGCCTTCGCTATTTCTTCCTCATTCCGAGGACGAGCCTTTTCAGACTGTGCAGCATCAGCAGCCTTTGGTGCCGCATCTGCCAATTTTGTTTTTTTGTCCGCCTGAAGACGTTTTGTATCTAGCGGTATTACGCCACGACCATCGATTTTCATATTAGAGGTTCTCCAATAGTTTAGTTACATTTGACAGCGATAAGTTTGCTTGACTCAGCGCCGCCGTTCCAGAATTTTGCAAAAGTTGTGCCACCACAAGATTTACAGTCTCGAGAGCTAGGTCGACATCTTCAATGGCACTCTTAGCGTCTGCTGTGGCATTTTGTTGATCCAATAAAAATGACGCGGTGACGTCAAGACGATCATGGATAGCGCCAATTTCCGAACGCAGTGTCGAAATTTGCGCGATTGTTGCATCCAATACCTTGAGAGCCTGGTCACTATTATCTTCGGAAGAAAGACTTAAGCTTTCGAGTTCAGTACCCGAGACAAGATTCTTTGTTCCAGAAGCGATACCAAGCGCCGCGGAGGGGGCCGTTCCCGCAATGGTAATGGCAGATGAACTCCAAATTCGAACAGCCCCGATATGAACTTTGTCAGCTCCTTGCGATAATGTTGCATAGTTTGTGATGACCGCTGTGTTTGCTGAGAGATTGAAAACATCATAAACATTGTGAGTGAGCCCAGCTGCTGAAAAATAAACTTCGATATTTCTTCCATCAGATGCCGTGAGAGTCACATCACTACCACTGAGTGTCGCCGTCACTCCGGTCGAATCCGATGCCGCATTGATATAACTGACAAGGCTGCTTGCACTTGAAATTGCACCCGTGATGGAAACATTATTGATTTTGAAATTTCCAGTGCCGAAAGTCCCCGAATAAACACTTGCTCCAGCGAAATCTGTAGTGATCGTTCTCGTCGTCGATACAGCCTCAGCATAAACACCCGTATCTGGAGTTGAGGCACTTAAGGCATTCGCAATCGCAAGGGCCGAATAAGCACCACCAGAAGTGCTCACTCCATCATCGACAGAACTTTCTACAGTGACGCCATTAAAAGTGACTTGGCCTACAATGGGCGCAGAGATACTGCCCTGCGCGCCAGAATAAATGGCAAGCTTGCCGAGAGTCGAAGATCTCGCATCTCCTATCGTATAAAAAAATCCGTTGTCGGCATTTGGTCCGGTCTGTGCCCATGTTGTGCCAAAGGTATTATCGAGCAAATTGGTGTCGTTATAGCTCGTGTTATTCACAATCGTTGAATAATCGGCGAGCAGTCCATCGGCCTCATCGATCAAGGTCTGCCTTTCAGCGTCGGTCAACGAACTGCTCTGCGCTTGTTGTGCTAAATCGCGCAGATTATAGGTCAGCGTAAGTAGCGAATCGAGAGAACTGCTCGCTGTTGTAGCTAAAGCTTGCGTATCATTCACATTGCGAATCGCTTGAGTAATTCCACGATATTGGCCATCGAGTCTTGTGATCTGAGCCAGATCCGCTACACCATCCTCGGCAGAATTGATTCTCTTGCCCGAACTCAGTCGAAGAATACTTTTCGACATTGTGGCTGTCGAACGATTCAAGTTCTGAACTATCCGAAGTGCAAATGAAGAGTTAAGCGTTGAATACATAATTTATGCATTCACTATCGGCACCGCGTCAAAAGTCTTCGTGGATTTTTTTTTAAAACTTCTATTTGTTAATTGTATCAACAGCTTAAGCGATTGACGCGGCGCCCCATTTTGCACAGACGATGGGCGCAGCGCCAAGTTTCTGACGCACCTCATCATGAATGTATTTTCGACCTAAAATAGAACCATGAAGATGGAAACCATTGAAGATATCATCGAGCAGGCCAAATTGAATGAACCCTGTCCGTGCAAAAGTGGCAAAGCATTTGGGGCTTGCTGCGGATCACTTGAAATATGCGATTGCAAAAGCGGCTTCATTGCATCCGATTGTTGTTATTCAAACGATCGAATTGCCCCAATGGCAAACCACAAGAAACGCGCCTAGCTACTTTCTAGTTAAAGATTGCCCGCTCTTGGTTGTAAGCTTCTTGGGTCTTTTTCAGCCACAAGTCCAGCTTCGCCTTGTCAGCGTTTAAAATGGAAGCACTAGCGAGCTTCAGCGGATCCAGAGATGTATTTTTATCTCGATAACCAATTCCTAGAATTTCGCAAAGTTTGGTCGCCATTTCTATACAAGCCAAACCGAGCTTCGTTGTAGAATTCGCCATCAATTCGCTTTTCTGATCTGCGGTCAGACGATCCAAATGATGGTAACGAATAAGAATCGATAAGTCTGTTGGCAATCCCCACTTCTCGGAAATCATGAATCCAACTTCGGGATGCCCATACCCAAAAACCTCAGATTCAGCATCTAACGAATCAAGCCCATCATTATAAACACGCTTCATCACTTCCAAAAAACTTTTTGGCGATTCATTATTCATCACCGTTTTTCCTACATTATGAAGCAAACCACCAACAAAAACATTCTCGCCTACAGCCGCCGGCATTCCTTCAGAAATAATTTTTGAGGCAATAGCCGCTCCGATACTGTGGTCCCACATCAGCTGCTCTGTAATCCCGAATCGCTTATGCAACGATTTGCTGGACGATGCGACAACCATTGATCGCAAGCTACGAAATCCCAGAATCACAATGGCCTGCTGAATGGATTTTACTTCACGTCGCAATCCATAAAACGCTGAATTTGAAATCTTCAGAATTCTCGCCGTAATATTTGGATCTTTTTCTAGGACCTCTGAAAGCTGTGTAGCAGTCGTAGATTCATTGGCAACAAGGTCAATCACCTTACGAGCCACCTGAGGCATCATATTCAAGTCAGCTGCTTTCTTGATGAGTTCTTCTAAACTGAGAGGTTTCTCGTCGACCGCTACTGGATTTTCTTGTGCCATCCTCAAAAAATATCACTGCGGCCAAGAAAATTCACTATGAAAGTGTCGTAGACGCGCTGGTTCTTTCACAATCTTTACGCCTTGAATTTTTAGACGCTGCGCGAAAACGAAATCAATGACTTCGAAAACGTAGTCCATATGACTTTGCGTATAGACGCGACGCGGAATAGCAAGGCGAACAAGCTCAACGCCATGCGGGCTCTCAGATCCGTCTCTGCGGCGTCCAAACATCACCGTGCCAATTTCGCAAGAACGTATTCCACCCTCGAGGTACAATGCCAAGGCGAGTGCTTGCCCAGGATAATCGCGCCAGCTTAAGTGTGAACAAAATCGTTTAGCATCCAAATAAATGGCATGGCCACCTGCGGGACGCAGATAAGGAATATTATTTTCATCCAGCTTTCTTCCAATATATCTCGTCACTGCTAATCGATATTGTAGATAATCCTCATCCAAGACCTCCTTCAATCCCTGAGCCATCGCCGCAAGATCACGCCCAGCCAATCCACCATAGGTCGGAAATCCTTCGGTCAAAATCAAGAGAGCTGTGAGGTCCCCAATGAGTTCTGAATCATTCGTCGCCAAGAGCCCGCCGATATTCACGAGGGCATCTTTTTTCGCCGAAAAAGTACAACCATCCGCCATTCTAAAAATTTTCTGTGCGATTTCACGACACGACTCATGGGGCCTTTCGTATTCACGAATAAACGCAATATTTTCAGCAAAGCGACAAGCGTCTAGATAAAAAGGAATGCCGTACGCCTTATAGAGCGAAGAGACTTGTTCAATATTCTCAAAACTGACCGGCTGCCCACCACACGAATTATTCGTGATCGTCAAAAAACCGGCCGGGATTTGTTTGCGTGGCGTTGTCTTCAAAAATGCTTCAAGTTTTGCAATATTCATATTGCCCTTGAATTTGAAATCCGAGTCTGCATTAAAAAATTCTTCGCAAGGAAAATCCAAACCCTCGAATCCTTGAGATTCCAAATTTGCACGAGTCGTGTCGAAATGGCTATTATTCGGAATGATGCCAGGAGCATCTCCCTTATATCGCGATGCCAAAACCTGAAATAAAATCCTCTCGGCTGCACGCCCCTGATGCGTGGGAATCATATGCCTGTAGCCGGTCAAATTTCTCACTTCGGCCTCGAGCATCTCAAAACTTTCGCTGCCCGCATACGCCTCATCACCCTTTTGAATCTCTGCCCATTGAGCAGCGCTCATGGCGGATGTTCCAGAGTCTGTCAGCAAATCAATGAGCACATCTCGGCTATGCAAATTGAAGAGATTGAAATGGGCCTGCTTGAGCGCTTCAAATCTCTGCAGACGTGTCAAACGCCTGAGAGGTTCTGTCACCTTGATTTTGAACGGCTCGAAAATGGTCTTCGGCTTGAATTCCATAAAATTTAACGTCCCAAACGACGAAGCTCTTCTTCCAAAAACTTGCGATAAAGCACATCCCAATCGCGCGATCCTTCAAGAGGGGCATTGCCCATCGACTGAATTTTTTTTCGGACTTTTTCGACGGCCTGGTCTTCTTGACCGAAATATTGCAAAAAAACTTTCTTCACAAATTTTGGGCCATCATCTTCATCCGGAAAATCTAGTAAATCGTCGTCATAAAGACGATCTGCTACCAAATGAGCGATATGGTAGATCTTGTCTTCCGAGAAACGGGAGTCGCCTCCACCTGAGAGAATAAAATTTTTCTGCTCTGCCAGTTGTTTTCGAATTCTTAGGAGCGCCTTCGCCCGATCGTTTAAAGAGAATTCAGCCTCCCGCTCTTTCAACAGACGATCTGCCTCGGCATCGATCTGACGCTCTTCGTCAAAGTGATGAGACAGCTCAGATTCAATGGTATCGACAATCTTTTTTCTGTCCGCTTTTAGACTAATCGTCTTGTCCTGAAAAATGAGATTACTTAAATGGCTGGATAATCGCTTGATTTCATCTGGTTTTAGTCTCACGGCTTAGTCTATTCACGAGAAACAACTATAAACAATGCAAAATTTGACAGATCACTTCAGTGTTCTTAGGTTGTTATCTAAATCATGGCTTCAAAACGAGATTATTACGAGATTTTGGGAATTACAGATAAAAACGCCGATGAAGGCGCCATAAAAAAGGCGTTCCGAAGCATTGCCTTTAATAACCATCCCGATCGAAATCCATCGCCCGAAGCCGCCGAGATCTTTCGTGAGGCTCAAGAGGCCTATGAAGTTCTTTCTGATCCCCAAAAGAGAAGCATTTATGATCGATTCGGTCATGACGGGCTTTCTGGGCGCTCTTCCGGTTTTGGTGGCGGCGATCCAGGGGATGTTTTTGCTGGCTTTCAAAGTATTTTTGACGATTTTTTTGGTGGATCTGGCCAAAGGCAAAGAGAGCGAGGCAGAGGATCTGATCTTCTTTATCGCCTTGAAATTGATTTTCGCGACGCCGTATTGGGATGCAAAAAAGTGATCAATATCCCTCGACATGGAGCTTGTGAATCTTGCGATGGGCATGGATACGAAAAGGGAACAAAACCCGAAACTTGTGGCATGTGCCGCGGCCGCGGGAAGGTCACTCAAAATCAGGGTTTTTTCGTTCTTTCGCAGACTTGTCCGCAGTGCCGAGGACAAGGGTCTATCATTCGCAACCCTTGCAAAACTTGTCGAGGTCAGGGCGTTAAACGAGAAGATCACAAGTTAGAAGTGATTGTACCGGCGGGTGTCGATACCGGAGTTCGCTTGCGCTTAAGCCAGGAAGGCGAGCTCGAGATGGGCGCCTCAGTCCGAGGAGATCTCTACGTTGAGATTACTGTGAGACGAGATGAGCAATTCGAACGAGACGGCGCTGATCTTTATACGCGGGTCACAGTTCCATTTACGACTGTTGTTTTAGGGGGAGAGATCACGGTGCCTTTAATTGAGGGCTCAAAGGTCGTTTCCATTCCTGGAAAAACGCAAACGCCGCATACGATCACTCTGAAGAACGAAGGGGTGAAGGATCTTCGTCGCAATCATCGCGGAAATCTGCACGTTGAAATCCAAGTTGAAACTCCTCAAGCCATTTCTTCCCGCGCAAAAGAATTACTTGAAGAGTTGCGATCTGAACTTGGAGACCCAGCTAAAGAATCCGTAAAGGAACCAAAAAAGAAAAAGAAGAAAAGCTTCTTTTCAATTTAGGCACTGACACTCAAGGCACTAGCGCTCAAAACCCTATCTTCAGAATCAAAAGCCCAGCGCTAATCGTAAGCCAATAACTGTCTGACTCTGCAGGTGGGCATAACGAGATGCTTCTCGCGATGAAAGATAGGCATCCAGTTCAAAGATCTTCAGGTCAATTCCGACCCCAGTCGAAAAATATCCTTGGCCCAAACCCGCTCGCAGCGCCAAAAAATTCCAGATCACTGATTCAGCTCCGATATGCAACATATTGAGCAGCTCTTGCGCTTCAGTCAGATTTCTAAAATCAATGGCCACTGTATTTCTAAAAATTCCAAAATCAGGCTGAATCGACATACCAGCTGATACACTTTGCGGAATATTCATTGGCTGAACGTGATCTGTAAGAAATCGAGTATCTCCAATGTCCTGATAGGTCACCCCCACTTGTGGATGAATGGCTTCAACAAATGGCAAATCGTAACGAAGTCCCAAATCAACGCCGATTCCGAAGGCCTTGTTATCCGTAAAATTTTCACCAATGATGGCCTCTTTGATCCCGGTATCATTGCCATTCGCATCGGGATTTTTTCCGACAAGAATATCTCGCAGTGTCTGCTCAGAATCGTTCATCACTGAGAATTTATAAAGCGGCTTCAGAGTCAAACCAACATGCAATCGGTCGTCTAGAAAATCATAACTTCCAGCAAGAATCAGACCCGTTGTACCCGCTGAATTTCCTAAATTCACCACTTGATTGGATGTCGCACCGCCCGCTCTTAACTTCGCGTCGACTAAGAAATCCATCAAAATACCGGCATGAAAGTGAGGTCTCGTATAGGAAGGATAGAAATTCACTCTGGTCATCAACGCTGTTGTTGAAACATCCGTCAAAAATGTCTGAAGCGCCGTCTTCTTTTGATTATTTGTTGTGGCAGCATCAATCGCATCTTTGTAATCGATAGCACTTTGAACGGCATCCATCTCAAACGGCGCCTCAAAGAGCAACGGCATGATACTCCAATAGGATGACTTAATGTCTGACAGCGCGGCGGGATTCAACATGGCCGAATCTTTGTCACCACCAGCAGAAAGTCCGGCCCCTCCCATCGATTGCATTCTGGGTCGTGGATTCACAGAGACGGGATCCGCGTAAGAATATCGCACCGTCACTAAACTCAAAACACATATAACTGAAAGCGTGATTTTTTTCATAAAATTAAAGTCCATTCTGCGCGACGAGGTAAGTACAGAGGTCTGTTTTTTCTTGATCTGTCGGCGTTGGGGTTTGAGGAACTTGATCCTCAAAATTGGTCACAAGCTTCACAATTGAATTTCCATCAGTGAGGCCAGAATCATTGAAGCTGGTTTCTGAGCCACTCAGATCGGTATTCAAAGTTGAAATTTGAGTAATATTTTCATTCACGGACGCCAGGCACGCCGCCAGATCGTAGGTTGCAACTGTGGATGTTGAGATCCCGCCAGCGACAAGAGCTGTTCGTGCAGCCTTAAAAAGTCTCACGAGGCCCAAGAGAAAATGAATATCGGCCTTCTTGGCTGTCGATGCTCCAGTGAAGGCAGCATCCGAAGTGATCAGCGTTGAAAGAGTTGACTCGGCATTTTCTAAAAGTGTCTGCGCATTCGTATCCAGAGTCACTGCCGCTTTAATAATGGAAATCGTATCGTCACTTTCTCTATAGATGAGATTCGACGTAATTTTAATGCTATCAAAACCGGCCAAGGTCATTTTTGCACCCGCATAGAGGCGTATAGCTTCAAGCTTGATATCGGCATCTCCCGATGTCGTATAACCACTCACTAGGTTAAGCGCAGCAGTCGCATTGGCCGCCCCACCTTTACCTAAAAGATATGCCGCCTCTTCTAGATCAGCTTTATCGCCCGCGCATCCGACAAAAACGACTGGCAGCGCTAATGCCAAAACAAATTTCAAACTAAAAATTTTCATAAAATCTCCCCGTGATCAGATTATTGTCGATGCTCACCACAACTGTGTCTAGTTTTTTTGAGTGAAGTCGATACAATGATGTTGAGCATCACGAAAATGAATGATTGGAAACGTCTTCAAATTTCTCTCTATAAAGATCTGCAGCGTGAAGCTGCGCAAAGAGTCACAAAAAAAACTTCATCTCTTGCTCGTTATGAAAAAGAATTTTTAGACGATCAGAAAAAGCTCACTCCCAATGAATTGAAGAATCTGATCAAAACGATCAACACGGCGGATCATCTTTTTATCGGCGATTATCACACACTGCGGCAAAGTCAGAGATTTCTGCTGAGACTTCTGCGAGACCGTCGACTGAAAAAACCAAAGTATTTGGCCCTAGAAGTTTTGCGAAAAAACAGTTTGCATTTGCTTGAGGCTTGGCAAAAAAATAAATCTCCAAAAAATGAGGTCGCGCTCAGAAAATCACTGCAACTCGAAACTTACTGGGGTAGCCACTGGGAAGCCTATCGCGAACTCTTTCTGCTCTGCGAATCTTTTTCAATCTCACTAGTGCCATTATTCGATCCTCAAACAAATATACGAGGTCGAGATAAAGCAGCTGCCGCAAGTATCTCGAAGCTATCGTTCAGAACCTGGACTTTCATAGGAGAATACCATTGCGCCCGCCAGCATCTGCCCCTGGAACTTTTGAAAGCCGCACCCGAAAAAAAAGTCGTCGTTTTACAACAAAATGACGATCGAGCGACTTTGAAACTCCTCAAAGAAACTACTGAAAAATCTGCCCTGATTTTGAAGGCTCCGCAGTGGATTCCGAGTGGATATTCCGATTCAAAACCAATTGATCTGTTCTGCATCCTTCATACCCCGCTTTGGATCAAGTACCAAAGCGTCTTGGAACATACGTTTGCAGCTGAAGATCGAGAGGCCGGCGAGATTCAAGACGCCTCTGACCAAATTCAGTGGAGCCTCAAGACACTTGTAAAATTTTTGGAAGATCCGCGCTATCCTTCGCATATCAAGAGAGGTCAGCTCCATCACATTCATGTTTACAAATCTGATGATCCTCACTTCTATCGATCAATCGTTCGACTTCCAAAAAACGAACAACAAGCGATTTCCCAGCAGCTCAAAACGAGTGGCCTTGCCGTTTCCATGACCACTCGTGAAATTTTTCTATCCGAGGTGACTATTAACTCTTGTTCTCAAGCCGCCGGCCTCTATCTGTATCAAGCGTGGTCCACAAATCGATTCAACACAAAACAAATCTATCCGCTCGTTCTTTTGGAAACGCTTTCATTCTTTTTATCCAAGCTCCTCAACCACAGTCGCCGTGCCACGTCGCGAAACGAAATACCTTCTTCACTTTTTAAATTTTATCTTCAACCCCCTCCATCAGCGAAACTCAAAAGAATTTTGGGCCGCCAAAAAATGCAAGCCGCACAATATCTTGGACGATCATTGGCCGACGCACTTTTCGAAGGATTTCTTGCCGGAGAGTTTTCGCGCTCTCGGTTGATTAGAATATTAAAAGCGCCGATTCGAGATGAAGAGACGGCTTATTTGTATCTGACGGAAATATACTCGCTCGGAAAGGCCTTCAGCAAACGCGGCGTCAAAGCCTGGTAGGCGAACTTTTCATCGAACAGCGCCAACGGTAATTTGAGTTTCTATTTTCTTTCCCGACCGTTCATAAGTCACCGCAATATTCTTTTCGATATCAGAACCACTCGGCTCAATCCAATCTGCTATCGTGTGAAGTGCTGTGCCATTCCATTCGATGAGCGCATCACCGACCCTGAGTCCAGCTCGATAGGCCGGACTGCCAACCTCCACCTGACGAACCACCAACCCTCCAGCGTCACGAGGCCTTAACTGAAATCCCAAAAAGGGATACTCCACGGCACCCTTCGATAGAATCGCCGTCACCGTCGACTCAATTTGTGACGCTGAAATCGCCATTCCCCAAAGATACCCGCGATCGCCCGAATTGATTCCAATCACCTTGAATGCATCATCAATCAAAACTCCCCCGCGAAAGACTTCACTTGGAACAGGAGAAAAGAGAATCAAATCTGCATCGATTCCTGTTCTCATTTGTGCCAATTGAGGCTGCACTTTGATGTTCTGAATATCGACCTGCCCGGGATAGCTGGCAGAGAGCAGATAGACATTTTCGGCGATACGAGGTCGATCATCACGACTGGCCCAACGATTTCGAATCTGAAGTTTCCCCTCCAGCGGAACCTGAAGAACAATTAAATCCAAGGCTCTGGAGAAGCCCTTAATCTCTGCCTTTTTCCAACCTGACGGCCCATTCGTACATTCAATATCTCGAACATTTGTAAGGGCAGACAAACTTGAAATTAACAATCCAGATTCTCGCCACATAAACGCAGCGGAACGAATTTGAGAAATTTCAAAATCCTCCACACTGCTCAAGCCGCGAACATGAAATATATCAACAAATCTCTCCATCTTCTGACCAAGACTTTCTTGAATCTGATCCTGCCCGCCAATATCCTGCGCTCGACAAGTCCAAAGCCAAGGTCTGAAGTCTTGTAGGCGCCTGGTTGTTTCCTCCTGATTGAGCAATACCGATCGACGCTCGGATTCTGGAATCCGTTCACACGACTGAAGAATAGAGGACAACCCCAGAACAACGACAACAAAAAAGGAATTTGAAAAGAACCGCATCAAAACCACACAAGGAGCGTGCCTAAAAGAGAAAATCCATGATTTGCCTCAAATTTGCCACTATGAGTATCTCCGAAATAGGCCATGCCAAAATAACGGACCACAGCACCCGTCGAAAAATACCGATTGATGCCAATGTCTAAGCCCAAAGTCACTTCTGACTTTGCACCGTAGGCCAAACCCTGATTTGGAGAATTTACCACGACGGGACCAATTGCTGCTTCAACAAAAGGACGAGCTATGTCTGCCGAAAAAAAATGTTTGATCCCCGCTAAAACAGAATAGGTATCGGCTTGTGTGCCACCATAGTGAAATCGAATTTCATAAGGATCAATTCGATAATAACCTTCGGCTGCAATACCTGGATCGTAATTTGACGAATGAGAAAAGGGCAAATCCATCCCCACGTTTCCACCGACCGCGAGGGCAAAAACATTGCGCAGAGGAATCCAAGCCGCGAGAACAAAAAGCAAAAAACTGAATAGATAGAATCTCACTGCTTTCATTTAAGCGCCTCTAACTGATTTTGGACTTTCAATTTCTCGTCTTTCAATACGGCCAGAATATGCTGCAAAATCTGGCCAACGGGCACTTCCACTTTTTCATTCACCCCACGTCGTTTCCATTCAACAATTTCACGCTGCAAACCGCGGTCACCAATAACAACTTGAAAAGGAATGCCAATCAAATCCATATCCTTAAGCTTTACTCCTGGAGAAACTGGTCGATCGTCCCAAATCGCATCAATCCCTAGATCTCTCAGTTTCATATAGAGCTCATGCGATTCTTGAACTTGTCGTCCTTCTCCCAAGGTGACGATCCCCACCGAATAAGGCGCCATGGCTAACGGCCAGATAATTCCATCCTTATCGTGATTTTGCTCAATACACGCTGCGATAGTTCGCCCGACGCCAATGCCATAGCAACCCATCTCCATCAGCTCATTTTTGCCAGATTCTAAAGTCACCTCAAGCTTCATTGCTTTAGAGTATTTTGTTCCCAAATAAAAAACATGTCCCACTTCAATGCCCCTCAAAATCTGAAGCGGTTTTCCGCAGACACTGCAGGCTTCGTCGTTCGTAATCTTTCGAATAGTGCCACGAATATCGACTCGGGCATCACGACTCAAAACAATATCCTTCAAATGACGCCCCTCAATATTTGCCCCACAGACATACGGAACGTCCATCGAAATAGCCGTATCCGCCACAACTAAGGCGTCTCGTGGAAAATCGACAGGCCCCAAACTTCCCTTGGGAAGCTTCCATTGTCTCAGCTCGTCATCGGTAGCCAATCTGATTCCCTGAAGTCCCTTCTTCGGACCTACCAGGTTTTGCAATTTCAATTCATGAAGCTCATGATCCCCTCGAATCAAAACCACAATACAGGTTCCTGATGAATCAGTCGCAATCATCGTTTTCAGAAGATCTTTCGCAGCTACCTTCAGAGAAGTCGCCAACTGCTCAATCGTCTTGATGCCTGGAGTTTCAATCACGGATTGCGTAGAAACGTCTGCTGGCGAGACGGGCAATGCCACAATTCCTTCTGCTTTCTCTTGATTTGCGCCGTAGTCACACGCGCTGCAAGAGACGATTTCATCCTCACCGGAGTCAGCCAAAACTGTGAACTCCTCTGACCGATTTCCGCCTATGGCACCCGTATCCGCAACAACAGGTTTAAACTTCAAACCCGATCGCGTAAAAATTCGGCGATAGGTTCGTCTCATTACCTCATAGCTTTTCATGGCAGAGGCTTCATCCAAATCAAAGGAGTACGCATCCTTCATGATGAATTCGCGACTCCTCATGACTCCAAAGCGAGGTCGGATTTCATCTCGAAACTTTGTTTGAATTTGATACAAATTCAAAGGTAACTGGCGATAGCTGCGCACGTCACGACGGACGAGATCTGTGATCACTTCCTCGGACGTCGGCTGAAGACAATAGTCATTTTCGTGACGATCTTTGAAGCGCCCCAGCTCCTTACCATACACACCCCATCGTCCCGTTTCTTCCCACAGCTCCTTCGGCTGAACAAATGGCAGAAGAACTTCCTGAGCTCCAGCGATATCCATTTCATCACGAATAATATTTTCGAGCTTCAAGAGCACACGCCATCCAAGAGGAAGATAGCTATAGATTCCCCCAGCCAAACGTCTGATGAAGCCCGCACGAATCATGAGTTGATGGCTGACGATTTCAGCCTCTTGGGGCGCCTGTCTGAGAGTCGGAATATGTGCTGTGCTCCAACGCATAACTTATCGCGGAGAACTTGAAACCTGCGAAAGAAGTCCCCTCACCAAAGGAGCTTCTTGGGAACTACCAAATTTCTCTAAATATTTTTCGTAGGCCTTACGCGCCTCTTCAGGTTTAGCAGTCGCTCGAAAAATTCTTGCCTTACCCAGCAGGCCCATCCCTATGAAAAAGTCGTCCTTTGAATCTGCGAGCTTCGAATAGACCGACAAAGCCTTTTCATGATTTCCGCTATTCTCATAGGCCTGCGCCAAAGGAAGCCGGCCCAAGTCTCTCTCTGCACCGGGCAAAGATTCTGAAAAACGCTCAAACAATTGAGCGGCCTCGGTCCACTTCTTGTCATGTCCCGCTAACTGTCCTCGAAGGCCATCAGCGAGTCCATTCGCCCTCGAGCGGGGATATTCTTTTTCCAGCTTTTCCAGCTCGGCCAAAAGATCCGCCTTCGCCTTTTCAGCATCAGTGAGCTTATCACGAGCTTCGCTCGCGAGAGTCCATGTCTCAAAATGAGCTTTTGCGAGACCATAACGATACTGTGCCTTCGCTTCAGTTTTATCAGCGACTTGAATCCAAAAGAGAATGCCGACAATCATCACGAAAAGCGCAACACTACCGCCAACAATCCAAGTGGAACTCGACCGCAACCAACCGAAAAGAGACCGAGAGGCCTGCCAAATTTGATCCGGAGTTCTAAGTTCTTTTTTTGTAATCTTGATCACGTTCAGAACTATAGCTGGCTTGATTTAAACGAGGCAACCGTCGATTTAATCTTTTAACCTATTGTCCGCTATTCAAAACTTCCGTCTGTCAGAACGGTGAATACGAAAACTTCAGGTCATCCTTCGAAGGAAACTCATCATAAAGGATTGTAAATGGCGGCCTCATTGAAAAGGATTGCAATGCCATGATGGAGGTCGATTTTGGACGATGCCTCAGGATATCCTCCTGCAGCTCAAGTCGATTTCTAAACCGACGATAGGCGCACAAGCGTTCTTCAGGCTTTTGAAATGCAATATCAGCAGCTCGAAAAACCACCTGAATGGGGCGTCCATTCATATCCAATACGGGCCCATTGTCTTCTGCTAAACCCAAAACTCTTCCCTCACAGGCAGCCACCAGTCGTTTATCCGTGAGAATCTCTGGATCATTCAATGCCAAGACACAGAGTTTAGCCATTTTCCGATAGATAGAACCGTTCGGCTTCTGTTTAAAAACCTTTGCCAACTGATCCATAGATTCCAGAACCTCAGCAAAAGAGCTTCGGTAGTGTTTAAAAAAATGAAAGATATTCGAAAGGGCATAAGGCTCAGCATTATCTAAATCTTCCTTCAAGGGCTCAAGCCTGCTCGATGCAGACGGATTGAGAGCAGTCAGCAAGCGCTCTTGGCTCAACTTTACAATATTTTCAAGGCTCTCCCGGCTCTGCAACGAGCCGCTTCGTAATCGCTTTTCAAGATCCATCGTCACCAACTGATAGATTCTGTCAGAAATAAATTGGTCTTTTTCCTGTAAATTCATGGCTCGATAGATTTCTTGCAATTTATCGCTATAGATCTTCTTGCGCTCTGTTTTGACTACCCCGCCCTCTTCCTTTTCGTTTTCATCATTTTTGCTTTCGTCCGTTTCAGAATCTGGATTTTTCACAATGACTTTTACTTTCTCCATGATACTGACCAAGGCTTCAAAACGTTCTCGGGTATCACGGCAAAGAGCGATCTGATCACGTTTCGAACCCATTGAGTCAAACCACTCCGAATGATTCCCCCACTCCGTTTCAAGACTGCGCAGATAATCCAATATTCGAGCACTAACGAGTTCCGCACTCACTCCGTTTACTCCCTTTTGCGACCAACTATTCAATGCCCCTTGGGGGTCCGTGATCAGTCTCAATTCACGCTCAAGGGCTAAACGCGCGCGGGCTGCAGTCAAGATCGCTTCGAGGCGAGTCTCTACTGAAGAAATCATCAAATTCGAAACCGCATCTTTCGGCTGAAAAATAGACGTCTCTTTATTTAGCTCATCCAAGATCGTATAGTTGTCTTTAAATGTCTTTGCCCCGCCCGCATCAATCTTCTCTTCAATGGGCCTTGGATCTCCAATGCGCAACCAAAGATTGGCAGACGCGAAACCATCTGGAACCACTTTCTCCATCAGACTATTATGCGATAAAAGAGTGGCAACAGAATCGATGAGGGAACGAATAATATTTTTTTTATCCTCACGAGTCTGTCCAGGAAATGCGAGTTCAGTTTTTGCCTCACCAATATGCCCTGAAATAGATTCAATCATGGCATTAAATTCTCCCTCGCTCTTTCGGAATTCAGCACGTCGATCAGCTTGTTGATCTGACGAAGCCGGTGAACCGGCCTCCACTTTCAGAACAAAGTCCCGAAATATTTGAAAATCCCGCACATAAATATCGTATCCGATCCATGCTGCGGGAATCGTGGGCTCTTTTCGGTAGTCTTGAACGACTGAAATGAGATTTCTTCTGTCTTGAATATCGCAAACTGTCTGCTCGAGCGCTTCCATCGCACAACCCAAGCCTGCTTGCAATGTTGTCGACTCGTAGTCTTTGATTTTCTTATTGAACTTTAGATCGGAAAAAAATGAAAAAGCGGTTGCAATGAGTCTGCCCGAAAGGCTTAAAGCTAAATTCAAGGTGGGATCAAAGAAAGCTCCAGAGAGCGAAAGAAGATGCCCCGCCAACTGAATCGGCAGGCTCTTATGATTTTGAAAACAAAGCTGCTGATCGGCGAAATCTTTTTGAATTGATTCGAGATAAGAGCCAAGATCATTGACTGCACGGTGCAATTGATGGCGGGCTTCTTGTTTCTGTGTTCGCGACAATGTCACTTGCTCGACGAGAGCTTGCGCGTATTCACTCGAAAGACGATCCTGGAAGGCCTCAATATTTCTCTGATGGATGGCATACGAGAGCCTATTGAGATAATTATTCAGATCAGATTCTCGGTCTCCTTCAAATCCATTCTGCAAAAAATCCAGCTGTGAATTAAGATGAATGAGTGATGTAAAAATGGGATTGAGTCCACGACAGGCTTGATCATCTTTAAGACTTTCGATGATTCTCTTAAGTGCCGTCGTCTCATTCAGCGTCCTTTGAGAAAAAACCCCACGCGACGCGCAAGATGACGAAAAAGACTCAAGCAACAAAAGCCCAGGATCAAGAGGCGCATCTGCCTCTAGTTTTGTGGCCAAAATCACTGAAAGAATAAAAGCAAAGACTCCACCACGAAAGCTAGTACTCCATGACATCAATGAATTCCCTCCATCCAAATTATCCAGACTATGCAAAAGAAAAGGCAATCGTTTTCACCAATCGACGAAGGAGAACAAGTGCCGAGACCGGCTCGAGGCTCACTCTCTTTTTTTCAAATGAGCATCGAGGACTTCAACATAGTGAGCGACTTTATAATACTCAGCGATATCGACGTGGAGCGGCCATGTGGCGAGCTTTTCAGCGAGGATCTTTCTGGCTTGTTTCAAAGACTCTAACGATTCTGACTGAAGCGACGCTCGAGAGATGTGCATCTCAATGAGGATTGAATATAACTTCGCTGAAACTTGATCTACTTTCATCTGCGACACAAGACCCAGCAGATTTAACCTGCGCTTTTCATATTCAGCAATATAATGGGCATTTTTCTTGACCCCCAAAAGAGCCGCAGCGCGATCGTGAATTTCTTTGACCTGATAATATTGATGAATATTCCAGTCTCTAGTCCACGCTTCCAACTTTTGTTGCAGTTTTTTTAAAATCGATTCCAAGCCATCTATGCCTTGCCGGTCGAGAAATTCAGAGCTTAGATCTTTCTGAATTTTTTTCACCCATGCCCGATTCACGTCCCCTCGAAAGTCGAGGATCGTCCCTTTTCCAAAAGGGCTTTGCCCCGGTATTCGACTGCTCATGAGATTCTGGAGCTCCATATCCGCACTATAGAGTTCATCGACTGATTCAGATTCCAGTTGATGGCGACGCATATATTCCGCAACCATAGCGGTATAGAGTTCGGCCGAAAATCTTTCAGGCGGAAGTTGTCGCAACAGATCAGCTAGACCGGAGGGCGCTAGTTTATCTATGTGGACGCGAGCGAATTGCTCACTGTATTTTTGAATCGCGCGGCCATGAATGAATGCGATCTCATCATAAACCCCGTCCAATTTATTCGGAGACAGCATTCCTCCTCTTAGAAATCTAATAAAAGCCATCAATGTTTCTTCGGAAAATCTGCGCGTCTCAAAAAAAAGTCTCAGCGCCAAAAGAGTATCATGAATCGAAAAATATTGAAGATTAGGCAATGCCTCTCTCAGCACGGATGTCCGATTATACCTGGCCATCTTCTCAATTTCTTCAAGAGCCAGGTCATGAATTCGTTTTTCAAATAATGGATAAATTTCGCACAGATTATTGTATTGCGAGATATTTTCTCCAGCCGGCCACACAAGAATGGTCGATCGAAGAACGTCTCGAGCCTCTCCTATGTCGAAGATATGTCGATCAGTCGCTAGCCAGTCTTCAAAAAAGCTTCGATCTAAAAGACCGAGGACTTGGCGACCTGATGCGGTCCAAGGAAAAAATTTCATGAATGTAGACAATGATGATCGAAAGTCGGTGGTCTTTCTAAAAAAGTCATTCACCTCTTTTCTTAACGCTCTGGGCGGCTGACTGAGAGCCAATTGAGAAATCGATTGAAAAATGGCTGATTTCGAACATGCCGGGTCTTCAAAATTCGAAAGACTCTCAACTGCAGGCCTCTCAGTAAAATGGGCTTGAAACAGACTCGCGACGACGACTGAAAAATATGAATTGAATCGCTCAGACACAAACGACCTCAAGACGGGGTCCAGCGGGATTCTGTCAAGAATCTGCTCAAATTGTTTCATATTCTTCAGATAGGCGATTGAAGCTCGCTTGATCATCTCTTTTGCAGTCGCTTTTGAATTTTTCACGTCCTGATTTGCAACGATCTGCGTCAAATAAATTTCGCCTGTCAATTCAGCCTGTAAAACATTGTCAGTCTTAAATTTGCGCATAGTTGATACATCTCGAAAATCAAGCAAGCTTGTGAAGTTAAAATCGTAGGGGATAAATTTAGTATTCCCATCCAACCCATATAGCCCCACGTAATTACTGAGGTCCTCTAGACTCTCATCCATATTTTGAATAGTTCCCTGAAACATTTTTAATGTCAGAAGGTCAAGATCATGAACAACCGGGATTGGCACGGCAGATACTGAATTTATTTTTAAGATCTTCTCCAAGCCGTATCTTTCTGCCGCTTTTTTTTTGCTTTCTCGAATAATAGAATATCCACCGCCGAGCGACTTATTGGAAGTTGAGTCAATGACATCAACGATGGCGAGCTGAACCCGCAGATGATAGCGCAAAGTGAAATTTGCAAGGCGATAAGAAATATACTCTGCAAAAACGTGTTGGTTTTCTACAGTAGTCGGATCATTTGTTGTAAACTTTCTTGGGGGAACAAGATCAAAGGATCTCCAGTCACCCAAAAACACTTCGGGGGATTCTTTTTTTGGAGTCACGATATGAATATCCAGCGGTTTAAATTGATTTGCGAAACGACGACTCTTTCCTCTGATCGCCAACTGAATACCCACGCGCTCCATACCAAGATTTTCATCAACGATGGTCATCGTTCCAAAAACAGGGTCGGTCGTATCGCTGGCCATTAACTGCTGAATGGGGCCCTCTATTTGAATATGAATGGGAGCGTCAGGAAACTCAAAGAGCTTGGGTTGTCCAAAAAGCGCCCCCGAATCAAAACCGATGAAGGCACAAAAGAACAATAAGCCAGCCCATTGAATGGCAGAATGTTTAATCGCCACATGTTTAATCGCCACCTGCTTAATCCGCATACAGAGCCATATACCCCAATTACAGCACAAAGCATTCTATCTCTAAGTTCTTTTCTTTTTTTTGTTATGAGCATACATTTGTATGGTGATTGATAAAAAAACCTCATCTTTTGTGCAACTTATCGGAATGCCAGGATCCGGCGCGCACCGAATGGTTTTTGAATTTCTCACCTCCAAAGATCATGTCGCATGGATCAGGCGTGAATGGGCGCTTTACGCACCCGCCTTATGGGCGCTGGCGGGCTCAAAAGATATACGAATATTAGGAATAGAATGCACTGATCCAAAAAAATATCGAACCTTGTGGCAAACGCTTTATGAAACCGAACATGGAGAGCTCTTTAATGCCTGGGTGCTCGATGAACTACAGCTCCGTCATGCAGAAGGTCGATTTTTGCAAACTCTATTGAAATTAAAAAAAAATTTGAAAATCATTGTTATTGATGCTGTTGCAAATACTTTCTGCCAAGAGAGAATTCATTGCAGCCTTCAACATGATTCATACAAACTGCGATGGTCAAAAGGGTATTCACACCGAGAAATATTTTATGAATTTCCATTTAAAGAAGATTTATGTTTGCGATAAGTCGCCAAGAATTTTTGGCATCTCCATCAAGTATGCGATTTCACGAATTTTGGATTTACGATCTTAAAAATTTTCATGATTTTTGGATAAAAAAGCTTAAATCAAATCCCGCTTTCAAAATAGGCCACCACCCATGGGAGCTCTTAAAAATCGCCTACTCTATTCATCTTTTTTCACCACTTGAAACTCTGAAACCCCTGGCTTTCGATTTTTTCAACTCGAGCCAAATTGAAAAATCTCATCAGCCAAGTGCACACGATATAGAGAATACTTTTTTTTTCTTTGAAAATCTTGGATTCAAAAAAATATTTCAATTGGAGCGATTCGACCGCGCCTCCATTCAAAAAAGATTTGGAAAAGCTTGGGGACAACTATGGGAAGGACTTTTTCAACACTCAACAGCTCATTGGATTTGGGAACCCTATCAAAGACCCCATCCACTCATCTGGCTTTTTGAATTCGAAGATCTATGCAATCATCACGATCATTTGAAAGCCCATATTCAAAGCGGGCTTGAAACCCTCGAGAAAAATCATCCTCACTTTACAATTCAAAGCCTTGAACTTGAGTTCATACTTTCTCAACCCACAGAAACCGCTTACAAAATTCAAATTGAATTTTCATATTGGCCACGACTCGGGCATGAAAAAGATTGGATCTTAAAATTATTATCTGAAAAATTGAGTCATCTACAGTTTCCATTTCCTGTCTGGAAATTAAAACTCACTCTTCAGGCTTCACCTCACAAACAGAATCGTCAACTCACCCTTTTTCACAATTCAAAGGAAATCGCTACGCACAAAAATTGGAACCCTCTGGCCTTAAAACTTAAAGATCAAGGATTCAATATTTTTGAGCCGGCACCTAGGCCCTCCCATCTTCCAGAAGAATCTTGGGCTCCAGAATTTCCTAGAGCAAAAAAACATACAGAATCATTTCACGACTACCATCGCCCTATTTTTCAATATCCCCCTCAGCAAATTTCAAAGCCTGAAGGACGAATGATCTTAAGCGAGAGGATTGAGTGGTTTGATAAAAACGGAAAACGACACAAAAGGGATTATTTTTTTTCTCGGTTCCCGAGAGTTTGGAAATGGGTCTTCAAAAATGAGTGCCACCAATGGTTTGAACAAGGAATCGTGGAATGAAAGAATTCGCCGAATTATCCGCCAAAAGCTGTTTTAGTTTTTTGAAAGGAGCCTCCCATCCAGAAGAAATGGTGGATCAGGCTCACCGACTAAAATATAAAGCCCTCGCAATGACTGATGACCACGGGTTTTATGGGATGGTCAAGGGATTCAAACGAGCGGAGGAACTCAAATTCCATTTTATTGTAGGAACAGAACTAAAATTAAATTCAGGATCCATCATCCTTTTGGCGAAAAATCTAAATGGCTACAAACAAATTTGCCGCCTATTGTCGAATGGATTTAGCGAAGGAGAAAAAACACCTCGCTTCAAAGCCCAAGATATTTTAGAGATTACAGACAAAAATACTTTTCTGCTACTACCCCCTCGAAACTTTATTTCACAAGAAGATCTGACTCAGCTCCTAACAACGTTCTCACCGATTCAACTGATTACAAAAAAATTTCATGCTGAATCCGACAGAGCACTTCGACGATGGTTAAAAGAAATTCCTCCGTCAATAAAGACGGCTTGGACTTGGGATCCTCTTTATCACGACCATACTCGACATGAACTCTCAGAAATTATCCGATCTATTCGATTGAATACCCCACTTTCAAAATGCCTCCCCAATCCAAATGGGGAGGCCCACCTCAAACACGCAGAGTATGCCGAACAGCTCGGCGCAACAAACGCAGCCCTCCGAGAGACTCTTCACATAGCAGAGGCCTGCACTTTTTCGCCTCGTGAGATTAAATATTTTTATCCACAAGAATGGCTCCCTGAAGGAAAAAGCTCGTCTCAATTTTTGGAACAACTTTGCCGAGATGGATTAAAGAAAAGATATCCGCAAGGAGCTCCTTCTCAAGTGCATAGCCAACTCCAACATGAACTCAACTTGATTCACAAATTACGCTTTGAAGATTATTTTTTAACTGTTTGGGAAATAGTTGCCTATGCTCGATCTCAGAAAATATTATGCCAAGGCAGAGGCTCTGCGGCTAATTCCATTGTCTGCTATCTACTCGAGATCACTTCTATAGATCCTGTTCAGATGAATCTTCTTTTCGAACGCTTCATATCTGAAGAACGCAACGAAGCTCCAGATATTGACATCGACTTTGAGCACGAAAGACGCGAAGAAGTGATCCAGTATATTTATCAGAAATATGGAAGACATCGCGCAGGAATGGTGGCGACACTGATCACCTATCGCACCAAATCTGCACTCCGTGATATTCAAAAATCTTTAGAAATTTCTTCTCGCTCCACTGCAGAGCAGATCCATCGATGTCAACGCCTAGTAGATTTACTCAAAGGATTTCCGAGGCATCTCGGCCAACATACTGGAGGCATGATTCTGACGCATGATCGTCTTGACGAAATAAGCCCCATTCAACTCGCCAGCATGCCTGGCCGAAGCGTTGTGCAGTGGGACAAATACGATATCGAAACGCTGGGACTACTTAAAATTGATTTTTTGAGTCTAGGAATGCTGACTTGCATTCGAAAAAGTTTCGAAATTATCCAACAAACTTATCAGCGCCATCTCGAATTGCATACCATCCCCTCAGATGACCCTCAAACCTACGGCATGATTCAAAGGTCCGAAACAGTGGGCGTATTTCAAATAGAATCGCGGGCTCAAATGGCGATGCTCCCTCGACTCAAACCTCGAAATTTTTATGATCTTGTTATTGAAGTTGGAATCGTCAGACCTGGGCCGATTCAGGGCGGCATGGTTCACCCCTATTTAAGAAGACGAATGGGAATTGAAAAAGTGACATATGCACATCCTCAATTAAAACCCATTCTAGAAAAAACTCTGGGCGTCCCGATCTTTCAAGAACAAGTCATGAAAATGGCTATTGAAGTAGGCGGTTATAGCGGGGGAGAAGCTGATGCTTTAAGAAGATCTATGGGGACTTGGAAAAAATCTGGGAGCCTCGAGGAACATTCAAAAAAACTTTGCAAAAGATTGATGCAAAATGGAGTTTCTCAAGAATTTGCTGAACGAGTTTGCCAACAAATTTTAGGTTTTGGAGAATACGGCTTTCCAGAATCACATGCAGCGAGCTTTGCGCTACTGACATATGCGTCAGCTTATATCAAAGCTCACTATCCCGAGGTTTTTTTGTGCGCGCTACTTAATTCAATGCCTATGGGATTTTATCCCTTTCATGCACTCACACTAAGTTTTCAACGAGATGGGGTTATTATTCTTCCTGTCTGTGTGAACCATTCACAATGGGACCACCACTTGCAATGGCAAGAAGATCATCAAAAGTGGGCCCTCCGTCTAGGTTTTAGATGCGTTCGAGGGCTTCATAAAGCTCACGCAATCCAATTTATAGCTCAACGCCAAAAAGGAGTGATGGATCTCTTTATTTTCAACACCATCGAAAGATCGGCCATCGCCATGACGAATTCTATAGAAGAGAAACGCAGCGCCTACTGGCAGAGCCTGATGAGATCAAAAGACTCTCTTTCACTCGGAAATGAGAACATCATTTCTCTTCCAAAACTCGATCCATTTGAAAATATGCTATTAGATTTCAAATTTACTGAAACAACTCTCGAAACTCATCCGGTGATTCTCGCAAAAAAATATCGATGGCCCTTCGCCCATCCTCGAGATCGTCTGGTTCTTGCCGAAAACTTGAAGAATCTTCCAAATGGCCAATGGATTCATGTCTTTGGAATGGTTCAGATCATCCAAAGACCTCCCACCGCGAATGGAATGTGTTTTATTACCTTAGAAGATGAGACAGGTTTTTTAAATTTAGTTTTAAAGCCGCCCATATACCAAAAATTTAAATCCACTATTCATGGAGAGTGGATCCTCTTGGCTTCTGGACGCATTCAGAATCAATCAGGCTCTCTATCCATCTTGGTATCAACGATAGAAAAAACAGAACAAAAAACGGCCAGAGTTCTCACTCATGAGAAGCCCTGGCCAATCACCAAAAATTTAAAATTTAATTCATCCCTCTCAAGGAACGGGAGAAGCTGAAGGCAGCGAGCCATTATAGACCTGAAGCTCACATCTCGTAATTGCCGCAATCGAGTGATCGGCAGAACCAGGATTTCCCTCAACAGTCAAAACCGCACGCTTTCCATAGGTGAGATTTACAAGGCTGTCCAACGCTGCGCCAGTTGCATAATTCTCACAGGCAGACGTCTTTGTATCGCTCACACTGAGTCGAACATAATCTACAGTTGTTGATCCAGGGCGCTGCCCCTTCACAAGAACATATGACCCATCACGCGACACTGAAAAAATACTCGCGATTCTAAATGCCACCACTGGGGGCGGCGTCGACTGCGCAACCACTGATACGATTTGCAAAGAAAAAACAAACAGTGCAACCAAGACATGTTTCATCTCACGACCTCCTACTCTATTTATGAATCGTCCAAAGACTCTTCGCTATTATCAACCGAGATAGACACCCCAGCAATACCTCGAAAAAAAGTCAGAGTTTTGTAATTGAGATAATGAAGCTCTGCATTTTTTTCAGAGCCTTCGAATTTCAAGAAAAGTACTCGGTCAGATATCTAAGTCACCAGAAGACTTTGATATCTCTCAGGAGTCCCAATATCAGTCCAAGATCTGAGGTCATTCACATCGGCGCCCAATTTTTTTCCCGATCCCAATAACGGAATCCAATATTGCCTCACGATACATCCTTTATCTGGCAATAGATCGCGATGAACTGCATTCATCCATTGTATTCCTGAAAAACATCCGTAATCCTCAGATTCACCGGCGGTCCACAAGTTTCCAATCTGACGGATTACTCCGCGAGAATATCCTATTTTTGTCTGCTCGCTGGACTCCGGGGCAAGCCACCAAACTGCATCACAATCACTTCGCGATTGAGCTCTCTCGACAAAAGATTTTATATTGCCATCAAAAAGGCAATCTCCATTCATCATCAAAAACTCAGGCGACTGAATCAAGGAAAACGCCTTCTTCACACCCCCGCCCGTGCCTAGCAAATCATCTTCACTTGATACACAAATATCGAACGGAAACCGAGCGCGAGCGGCTCTGGCATAATCTATGATCTGGTCTTTAAGATACCAGGCATTCAAAACCACGCGCTTAGGTTGAAGCACAACGAGTCGCTCAAGAATATGTTCCAGAATGGGGCGCCCAGAAATCGGCAGCAATGGCTTAGGGGTTGTCAGCGTGAGCGGTCTCAGTCGCTCACCCTTTCCTGCTGCCAAGATGAACACCGATTCAACGGGATTCATGAGAAAGCAACCCTTCAAGAAGCGATAAGATACGCAATTCATGATTCTGCCTCAATGTCTTAAAAACTCGCAGCAGACTGGGCTTAACAAAAGGAATATGGGTATCGCGGCCCTTGACCATTTGGATATAATAAAATCTTCCGATTGCCTTTAGATTTCGCTGAAGACTTGTATAGGCAAACAGTTGCCGATCAAGAGGTCGACCAGACACTTTCTCGAAATACGCCAACAAATGGTTTTCCTCGTCGTCGGTGAGGGCCACATATGAATCTCTCAGTAATGAGGCTAAATCGTAAACGGGCGGTCCCCATAGCGCGTCCTGAAAATCAATCACACCTATTAATGATTCCCGCTCCAGAACCATCAAATTCTTTGAATGGAAATCTCGATGCACCAAACAATACGAAGATTCAGCCATCACATCGACAATTCTATCCAAAAATAGCCGAAGCTCTTGCAGCGCCCCTTCCGAAAATTGTTTTTCTCTCTTTAACAATGCATATTCAACGAAATGCTCGGTTTCCCATTTGAGCAAGTCGCGAGTAAAACTCTGATCTTTATTCAAATCAGAAATTTTTTGAATTTTGACGAGTTGATCTATCGCTTTTTCATACCAACTCATCGCTGGTTCCTGTTGGCGTTTTTGGAAGAGAAGAAAATCCCCCAAATCTTCTAACACCATATAATCAGACGACGGTGATACATAAAAGATTTCTGGAACTCTCACGCCACTTTCGAAAAATTTTCGTCCAACACTTAAGAAAGGTAACTCTTTTGGCTTTGCAGATGAACCTGTCGCTTCTTCAGATTTGAAAGCCTCCGGCGCATTCATCACCATCAAAATGGCAGTGGACATTCCCCGAGCACCGCGCATATCGATACGCCCGTAGTATCGATTGCTGGCATCACCTGGAAGCCAATTGCAAGCCAGAGGCTCACCCCATTTTTTGAGCGCCTGTGTTGACCTCAGGTCCGTGAGAATATTTTTCCAAAGATCATCGCGCGAAGCTGATGCCGATAACATTGTCATAGCGGAATATTACCATGCTTTTTCGGGGGATTTCTATCGCGCTTATTTTCTAAAATACGAAATGCGTTTTCCAAGCGCGAACGAGCCTCTTCATGAAAGATAACTTCGTCGATAAATCCACAACTCGCGGCCTGATAGGGATTGGCAAATCGCTCTCGGTACTCCGCAGAAAGCGCCTGAGAACTCTTGGGATCTTTCTTAATCTCTTCTCTATAAAGAATTGCGACAGCTCCATCTGAGCCCATCACAGCAAGCTCGCTGCCAGGAAATGCAAAATTTGCATCGCCCCTTAAGTGCTTTGAACTCATCACGTCATAGGCCCCACCATAGGCTTTTCGAACAATCAGAGTCACTTTTGGCACAGTTGCCTCTGCAAAAGCATAAAGCAATTTCGCACCGTGACGAATAATGCCCGCATATTCCTGCTCAGTGCCCGGCAAAAATCCAGGCACATCAACTAGGGTCAAGATCGGAATATTAAAGCAATCACAAAATCTCACAAATCTCGCCGCCTTCACTGAGGCATTGATATCCAGACATCCTGCAAGTTGCAGTGGTTGATTAGCAACTATCCCCACTGATGCTCCATTGATCCGACCGAATCCAACAATCATGTTCTTTGCATAGTCTGGATGAACCTCAAAAAAACTCTCGTCATCGATCAAACCATCGATCACCTGGTGCATATCGTAAGGCTTCTGAGCTGCCTCCGGAATAAGCGCACTCGTTAGTTTATGCTTTGGCGCACGTTTTGAAATAGTTGGCGGCTTTTCTCGATTGTTACTGGGAAGATAGGAAAGCAATGAACGAATTCCTTGCAGCAGCGCAACTTCATCCGCAAAACGACGATGAGCAACACCACTCTTTGTCGAATGAGATTCCGCGCCTCCCAATTCTTCCATAGTCACATTTTCGTGAGTAACGGTTTTGATAACGTCGGGCCCCGTGATGAACATATGCGATGTTTTCTCAACCATGAAAATAAAATCCGTGATTGCCGGACTATAAACTGCCCCACCGGCACAAGGCCCGAGAATGGCTGATATTTGTGGAACAACTCCGGATGCCAGAGTATTTCTGAGAAAAATATCCGCATAGCCACCAAGACTTCTCACGCCCTCTTGAATTCGCGCCCCACCGGAGTCATTCAGGCCTATCACTGGAGCGCCTACCTTCATCGCAGAATCCATGAGCCGACAAATCTTTTGAGCAAAAGCCCAACTCAATGAGCCACCAAAAACCGTAAAATCCTGAGCAAACACAAAAACCAGACGGCCGTCGATCATGCCAGATCCTGTCACAACTCCATCACCCAAAATCTTCTTCTCTGCCATATCAAAATCAGTACAGTCGTGCGTCACGAAGGCGCCGGACTCCTGAAAGGTCCCGGGATCTAAGAGAAGATCGATCCGCTCACGCGCCAGCTTTTTCTTTGCCGAATGGTGTTTTTGAATTCTTTCTTTGCCGCCGCCCTCTCGAGCGCACTGTCGCATCTTGTGCAATCTTTGATCCGTCTCCATACTTAGAGACTAAGAGGATGAATTAGCGGAGTAAATCAGATACTTTTTTTAGAGAAGTACCCTTTGGATCGAGATTGATCACCGCTTCTAAGCCAGAAATAGCATAGGGAATCACCGCCGCGGCTTGTAATTCAAGTCTGCAAAAGGAATTAGATGCTTTACTAAGTTCTCGCGTGATCAAGTAACCCGTTTTGTCAGGAAAAACAGGATGAATATCCGCAGAAAACTCAAGAGGAGGACCACTCAAGCACTGATAAACAAAAGAAACGGCATGATCATCAACCCGCAGATACCGAAGCCCCAGAGTCGTCGAGGTGTCTGTATTTCTCCAAATTCCTTTAATAGAATCCGGAGTGAGAGAAACCGCTTGTAAAGGTTGAGAATTTAGTTTCTTCAAATCGTCCTCAATAGAAGACACGCCACCCGAACCACAGGCTGACAAGCCGACAAGACATGCAAAAAAAACAATACTGCTCACCCGACTGATTAAATTAAAAGACAATGAAAATTCCCAGATCACAGAAGGTCACTCTTACAAGAGCTTCTGTGATCTGGCAAGACCCCGGGTGAGTCGCATGAAATTCTAGACTCTGGATCTAGTACCTCGTCCAATAAATCTTTTCCGATCCTGAATTCCCAGAGGGCGGAAAGATTTATTGGACGAGGTACTAGATATTCTCCAAAAGTTTAAGCGCTAGCTTGGCATTCAAATTCGCATGTCCAAGGACTGAAATTCCGCCCTGTTGAAGAACCAAGAGCTTAGTAAATTCCGCAGTTTCTTGAGAGAAATCAGTATCCGCCACTCGAGATTTTGCATCCGAAATATTTTCAACTGTCGTTCGATTAATAGATTCTGCAAAGTCGAGACGAGATTGAAGCGCTCCAATATTTGCACGAGCTGAATTTATATATGAGAGCGCATTGTCAAAAACCTCCAACAGATTTTCGGCAGTTTCCTGAGTAGCAATCGTCAATTCAGGATTAGATGTCATCACAGTCGTATTCGCGATCGCGATGCTCACGGCATTGTCAGTACGATCGGCAGTGACCAAATCATAAACTCCATCCGCATTAATATCCGCAGCAATCGCGACATAGGGGCTATTGCCAACTGCAACAGTCGTTCGCGTTCGAAAAGTTCCATTGCCATTACCAAGCAAAATACTTGCAGTGGAGCTACCCGAATCAGCCACCATCAAATCGACATAGGTATCGCCATTTAAGTCAACTGCAGTGACATTGAAAGGAGAAGTGCCCGTCGCCACCGTCGTTCGAGTCTGAAACGTGCCATTTCCATTTCCAAGAAAAATACTGAGGTCATTATCGATATTGTCAGCAGCCAATATATCAAGATTTCCATCGCCGTTGATATCAGCCATTGAGATCTGGCGAGGGCCACCTCCAGAACTAAGCGTCGATAGACTACCAAAGGTTCCATTGCCATTTCCTAAGACAGTATGAATAAATCCGCCAGCTGATGTGGACGACGACACGATGTCCAAAATATTGTCATTGTTGATGTCCACTACCTCAACATCGTTGTGAGTATTTGTAACGAAGTTAAGCGTTGTAGAGGCCTGAAATGTTCCGTTGCCATTTCCAACATAGAGGCTGACCGTTCGTGCCACATAGTCAGCAGTTATTAAATCTAGTTTACCATCCCGGTTATAATCCGCCACAGTCACCGATGCTGGGAAAGTTCCTCCCGCAATAGTCCGTCTCGCCTGAAATGTTCCGTTGCCATTTCCTAATGCAATATTGATAAGGTCGCCGCTGTAGTCATTCGATATAAGATCTAGCTCCCCATCGTCATCCAGATCCGCGGCTGTCACCATGAGGTAAGCGCCACTTCCACCAACGGCTGTTGTTCGTGTCAAGAAAGTACCGTCACCCTGCCCAATCAGAATACTTAATGTACCGCCAGCATCGGAGGTCACCAGATCTGCATAGCCATCTCCGTTGAAGTCCTCACTAAAGACAGACTGCGGATTGGTCCCCGTGCCAACTACTTTTCTGGACATGAATGTTCCTGTACCTACCGTCGAACGAAGAGTGAATACTGCTGTGGCCTGCATCGACGATACCGAGAAACTGATTGCCGAACCTTTAGCCGATCCAACCTGTAACTGACGAGTAGAGAAAGATCCATCCAATAAATTGACACCATTGAATTCTGTCTGTGCAGCAATTCGTTTGAACTCTGAAACAAGTTGCTGCAATTCCGTATCGAGATATGATCGTTCATCTGAGCCAATTGTTCCATTGGAAGCCTGGAGCGCCAGCTCTCTCATTCGCTGAACAATCTCAGCCTGAACCTGCATAGCCCCTTCCGCTGTTCCTAAAAATCCTTTTGCATCATTGAGATTTCGGGTCGCCTGCAATAATCCTCTTCGCTGCGATTCCAAACCAACAGCAATCGAAAGACCCGCTGGATCATCACGACCTCCTGATATCCGGCTACCCGAGGCCAGGCGAGACATCGCACGCTGCAAAGCGCGGGTCGTCGCACTCAGATATCTCTGAGCCGAAAGCGCGAGAATATTACTGTGAATCCGAATTCCCAATTTATATTCCTTCGACCCTCATTTTGTTAAAAGTCCACATTCAGTGATTGATTCGGATTTGTAGCGATTGTTCAGCGCGTCAAAGCGAAATGCGCCGCATCATGACACCTAAAAGTCATGACTTAGCGGATATCGTAAAACAGCGTCTGCGCGAGACAGCATTCCTATTTCATTGAACTCGTTGAGGCGGCCGTAGTTATAATTCTTGAAAGATCAGAGCGACAGCTCGTCTCAAACGGAAATGGAACTCTCTGCCAATTTGGATTGATTCTCCTCATGGCCTCACCTCCGATTTCGTAAAATCGAAACATTCGTGGATCCTCTCGATCAATACGACGGCCTTCTGTATCGAATCCTGTATATTGATAAGCCTCTCTGATTGAAATTCTTTCGGCCCTTGCGACTCTGATGCTCTCGAGAATTATTCCGAGAGCAAAAGCCAGCTTGTTGCTTTCGAGAGCCCAAGCCATTTCAGAATCTGGATCATAATGGCGAGAAATGGGAGCAGACCCGGTCATATCCTTACTCCATCTTTGATGAAATTTAAAAGTTCGACCTAGAAAGACAACGTGCTTCTCTTCACCAGGCCAAATCATCCCCATAAAATCGTCCACACGAAGCACTTGTTCGGGGTTTATATGACGACCCAATTGATCGATCGCCTTTTTCTTCTGCTTCTTTGGATCCTGTTCAGTTGGTAAGATCTTCAAGTCCTCATAAGATAAAATATCGTATACAACCTCAAAAAGATTTGCGGTTTTGCCATCCTTCCCTGACGGAATTAAGACTTTGCGGAGAGCCTCTTCATTTCTAAGTTGACTTCCTCCACTATCCAACGACAACAAAACATCCTCCGTTTGGCTCAGAACCGCCACGAATTCGCGAAGACCATCAGTCAATCGATAATAGTGCCCGTCGACATGGATGAGATCCGGATCCTGCAATTGCTCCGGTGTGGGTTCGAAATTGAGCATCCAGTAGGCAGAGGTCCAATCCCAATCCAACAGAATATGAATGGTCTCTGGACCGATATCGGGTTTCTCCAAAATGACGGGTGAACGGTTATCGTCATTCACAACCCGAATAAATGAATCAACCGAAGCTCTCACATGCCGAACAGTCTCCCTCACCTGGGTCGAAGCAGCCATCAGCAGGTCATGCGGCACCAATCGCGTTTCAGTTTGTGCTCTCAATCGATTTCTCTGATCGAGAGATGCGAGAGGAGAACGAACATGCAGAAGTTCTAGTTTAAAGGACGGAAAATCCCGTCTCACCGTACGAATCAGGTTCTGTGCACTTGGCAAATGACGAAGCGATGTTACATAAACGCAGGGAATATTTTGTTTCATCGCCCACACAAGAGTCATGTCAGAAATATAGATCGAAAGAAGGTGAAAATCCGACGGGCTCTTCGTCCCATCAGGAACACTCGATCTATACTTCGCCATCAAAGCCTTCTTTGCATCATCTGGATCAATGATGAGAAATTTATTTGTATTCAAACGTCCTAGCGTCTTAAAATGATTCAGAACAGTCGTCTTTCCAGAGGCCATTGCCCCAGCGGTTAACACAAGCCACGGCTGTTCAGCAGCTTCCCCTCGTCCTTCAAAGCTTTTCAAAATCGCATCCGCATCTGCAAGTTCTCCCGGCGTCAGTGCTTTGAGATATTCCCAATCGAGGATCGGATTCCGCCTGAGCTCCGCGATGAAGTCGGCATTCAGGCCCGCTAGCCCAGCGCCGAAACACTGAAAACTGAAATGAACGATGAAAGTAAAATAAACGAGATGACGAAAAAGACCCCGCCGCATTCAAACTAGCTACACCAAAAATTTGAGATCGAATATTATAAACAGCTATTCAAAGAAAATATTTAGCCTTGCCCACGAGATAGACACTCAAAGGACTTAAACCCGGCTTTCCATCAGGAATCGGCAGATTCATCGATCTAAAGTGCTGGTCCCACAAGCGTCGCGCTCTCGAACCAGATCGACCAAAATTCATAGGTATGGGAGGAATCAAGAACTCGCCAGTATCTATATCCCTAAAAAATTTTAAAAGCTTTGAGCAATAATAGCCATCGCTCTCCCAGTCGTAAGCTCGGTCATACTTTGCACCTAGGCCACCATACACCAACCCCTCCAAGCCCCTCTGAGCGGCTAGCCTCCATTCTGGCCGCCATTGACCCGCCCAGATTTGCCGAATTGCAGGAAGCGATTGAACCATAAATTCATCGAGAGAAATCCTTCGTACGCCCGTAAGAAAAGAAGAGTCTATGATATAGGGCTTACCCTGGGCATCGATTTCAATAACTCCCATATGGGACATTCGATATTCTGAAGAAAACTGCTGCTGTGTCACTTCGACGATTGCATCAGCTGAGCCGTCTTTTGCATAATCAAAAAAAATGAGATCTCCCGACTTAAGAGGGATAGTCCAAGCATTTATTTGCCCAACAAATACAATAAATAGAAACCCAACAATATTTCTCAGACTCAGAAACATTCATTCGGCAGAATGCTTAAATGCCTCATCGCAAGTCAACTGAAACCCACGCAAGTAAAGTCTATTTTTGGAGCTGGTATGAAGCTTCATAGATCATTAAGCTGAGATCATGACTCGATTTCCATTTTCGTCAGAACTAAAATTACCTTTATTCGAAACATCTGTTGAAGACTTAAACAGCGCCGTGGACCGAATTATTGAAAAAAGCAAATCGAGAATGGATGCGATCGGCCGACTAAAACCTTCTGAACTTACTTTCGAAAACTCAGCACTCGCACTCGACGACCTTCAATGCGAAGAAGGCGCCGTCATGAGCCGAATTCACTTATTGCACAATGTTTCTCCGGACGAAGAAATTCGAAATGCCGCAGAAGCCGCAGAAATAAAGTATCAAGAGTGGGCGGTTGAAAAAGCTTACCATCAGGGGGCCTACAAAAGCCTCTCCGCACTGAAAGAAAAAAATATTCCTCTTGATGCATCCTCACAAAAATTGCTTGATGAAATTATTTCAGATTACAAAAGGCTTGGCCTTCATCTTCCTGAATCCACACAACAGCAACTCAAGCAGCTTCAAAAAACACTGGCACAAATCGAAACAGAATTTTCATCAAGTATAAATGCATTCCACGATGAAATCTGGGTTGATCCATCCGAGCTCTCTGGCGTCGATAAAAGTTTTATTTCGCAGCTTCAAAAAAATGAGAGTGGAAAAGTTCGAATTTCGCTTCAATATCCCGAATATCTGCCTGTCATGGAATTTTGCAGCAATGAAGAAATACGAAAAACCTTGCTCTTAAAAAAGTATCAAACTGCCGCTGCTGAAAATACGCCTCGATTACAAAAAATGGTTGAGCTGAGAGCTCAGATTTCAACTCTTCTTGGATATTCCTCCTGGAATGCATTTGTTCTTGAGGATCGCATGGCGAAAACGCCTCAGCGTGTATTCCAATTTCTTGAGGATTTCGAGAAACGACTTCGTCCGAAAGCGAACAGGGAACTTGAAACGTTGGCGCAACTTAAAAGAAGAGTCACAAACGATTCGAGTGCCACACTCCAAACCTGGGACTACAATTTTTTTGCGACCCTCGCTAAAAATGAAGGTTTTCAAATTGACTACCAATCACTGCGTGAATTTTTCCCCCTTCCCTCGGTTTTGAATGGGCTCTTCAAATTTAGTGAAAAACTTTTCTCCATCTGTATTGAAGAAAAACCGAAAGGCACTTTCTTTAAATGGCACGAAGATGTTCGCCTTTATATCGTCAAAGATAAAATCGAGAATCGAGAGCTAGGCGCTTTCTATTTAGATCTATTTCCGCGCAAAGGAAAATATGGCCACGCGGCGGCATTTTCCTTAATTGATGGAAAGCTGCTTCCCTCTGGAATCTATCAACGCCCCGTCTCCGCAATGGTTTGTAATTTTCCTCGTGAAGGAAAACAGTTCCTATCACACAACGACGTCGAAACGCTCTTTCATGAATTTGGCCATATCTTGCACGGTCTTCTGACTTGGTCGCGTTTCAGCCATTTCTCAGGAACCTCGGTGGCATGGGATTTTGTTGAAGCCCCGTCTCAGATTTTAGAAAACTGGGCTTGGGAATTTGATGTTCTGAAGCAAATTGCAAAACCAAATTCTAAGGGAGAGGAACTTTCGAAAGATTTAGTTCGTCGAATGAACGAAGCGCACAAACTGAGCCATGGGCTTTTTTATCTGCGACAAGTTTCATTTTCAAAAGCAGATCTTACGATTCATAGCGATGCTATTCCCTCCAACGTCAATGAAACGATCAATAGAATTCTTTCGGAGACCTTCATGCCAGTGCCTGAAAATACTCACTTTGGTGCAGGGTTCGGACACTTAGTGGGCTATGCGTCTGGTTACTATGGGTATGCCTGGGCCGACGTCATGGCTGCCGATATGTTTTCACTTTTCAAAGCATCAGATCTTTTTGATTCAGAGTTAGGGCTTAGGCTTCGAAAAGAGATTTATGAAGCTGGTAGTGAACGGGATGAAAATATCTCTCTCGAAAAATTTCTTGGCCGACCACTCAGTTCGAATGCATTTTTTGAGCATCTAGGAATTCAATAATGGCGCCAAAAATTGAAAAACTTCTCGTTGCAAATCGTGGCGAAATCGCGATTCGAATTCTCAGAACGGCTGCAGAGCGAAATATCCAGACCGTCGCTGTTTATTCCGAAGCAGATGAACAGGCGCTTCATCGCAAGTCAGCCCAAGAGAGCGTCTGCATAGGACCGGGACCGAGTCGAGAATCTTACCTAAAAATTGATGCTATTATTAAAGCCGCTAAAGAGGCTGGAGCCAATGCCATTCATCCGGGCTACGGCTTTCTGAGTGAAAACGCAGAATTCGCAACAGCTGTCGAAAAGGCGGGCTTAATTTTTGTAGGCCCGTCGGCCGATATCATTCGATCGATGGGCGACAAAGTGGAAGCTCGCCAACTCGCAGACAAGGCAGGAGTCCCGACTGTTCCAGGAACTGGTGCAATTACGACCGTGGACGAAGGTATTAAGACGGTCAGCGAGCTGTCAAAAAAACGAAAGGACTTCAAGTATCCCCTGCTCGTCAAGGCTGCCGGAGGTGGTGGTGGCAAAGGAATGCGGGTCGTCAGAAAGCCTGAAGATTTACGTGAAAATCTGGAACGAGCACAATCTGAGGCTCTCAAAGCATTTTCAAATTCCACTGTATTCGTAGAACGTTTTCTTGAGCGCCCTCGCCATATTGAAGTGCAAATCGTTGGAGATGGAGCCCACTCGATTCATCTCTTTGAGAGGGAATGCTCCTTACAGCGACGGCATCAGAAAGTGATTGAGGAAGCCTTAAGCCCAAGTCTTACGGACTCATTGCAACAAGACATTCGAAAGGCGGCAGTAAGAATTGGAGAGAGCGTCAAATATCGGAGCGTTGGTACCGTCGAGTTCATAGTATCGGAAGATGACGAGTTTTATTTTCTTGAAATGAATACGCGCATTCAGGTGGAGCATCCTGTGACTGAGTGGATTACCGGCCTCGACATTGTGCGGATGCAGTTTGATATCGCTGAAGGAAATGGTTTGCAAACTGACTGGAGCAATTTACAACCTCGCGGTCACTCCATTGAAGCGCGCCTCTATGCTGAAGACTGTGAAAATGGTTTTCTGCCACAGCCCGGCCACCTTCATTATCTCAAATTTCCTTATTGGACTGGAGTTCGAGTTGACTCTTCGGCCGAGAGCCCTTGCCAGATTTCTTCCTTGTACGATCCAATGATCGCAAAAATTTCGGCCTGGGGTCCAACCCGAGATGAATGTCGAAAAAGACTATCTTTGTTTTTGAAAAACTCACGAGTGGAAGGACTCATCAGCAATCGAATTTTTCTTATTGATTGTCTCGAATCAGATTTTTTCAAGAAAGGTCGTTATCATACCCAGATACTCGACAATTCCTCTTGGAGATCGGCAACGAAACCAACAGCGCGAACTGTTGCGGCGCTCTGCCTCAAAGATCATCTAGAACGCGGATTACAATTTCAAAACACTCAACTTTCTGAATGGCAGGAAAACTATGCGTTGGCATCTACAATGGAATTCCGATAGTCCCCCCTTAGTCGTCGAACTCTTAAGAAAAGAAGGGTCTCAATTCACTTTTTCGGTTGATGGAGAAGAACTATCCATTGAGTTAAAGTCTGTCTTTCCATACTCGATTGAAACAGACGATTCTTGCATTACTCTGGAAGCTTGGAATTCATCACGTTGGCGAGGCGCCGGTGGCAAAACATCTTTCGATATTCAGCCGCTGACACACGCACTCAATTCAGCAAATCACAAACCCGAGATCAGATCTCAAATGCCCGGACGAATTCTCAAGGTATTTGTAAAAGCAGGAGACCAACTCAACCCTGGCAGCCCGGTGATGATCATTGAGGCGATGAAAATGGAGAATGAAGTTCGAGCTTTTGCGTCGTCAATTGTAAAGGCCGTTCATGTCAGCGAGGGCCAGAGCATTGAATCAAATACTCTGCTCATTGATTTCGAAAATCTCTAAAGCCCAAGTCAAACAGTCGCTGATGGAACCTCTGCCGCGGGAGCAACCAACGCCGCAGCTGCAATTTCCGATTCGGATGAGGCCGCAGGCGTAGGATTTTCAACAGGCTGAGCAATCTCTGCCGGCGTCAGCGATTTTAATGTCGCATCCATCTCTGAGAGCGATTCTGCAGTAAAGCCATCATCTCGGTTTAGGGACTCAAGAAAATTTTCAAATCCTTCTTCTTTGCCGCGATTCAAAATTTCCATTTCAGATAACGGCGGCAAGTCCTGCAAACTATTAATCTGGAACCATTCCAAGAACTTCGGCGCGGTGCCATAGACTACAGGATGTCCCGGCAGATCACTGCGACCAATCATTTCGATCAACTCTCTCTCGAGCAAAGTCTTCAGAATGCTCGTGCAATCGACCCCACGAATTTTTTCAATTTCTGGTCTGGTAATCGGCTGTTTATAGGAAATAATCGACAATACCTCGAGCGTAGCTTGCGTGAGACGAGGTGGCTTCTTTTCATAAAATTTAGCCATCACATCCTTTAGCTCCGTCTTCGTTCTAAACTGATAGCCGCCCGCCACTTGAACCAGAGAGAAACCTCGATCTTCTTTTTCACAGTCCTCACGAATCAAATTCAACAGATCGTCCAGCTCATTCTCCGTCAATCCTAACACTTCCAACATTGTCTTCTTCGAAACGGAATTTGCCGAAGCAAAAATAAGCCCTTCAACTAATCCTCGATTAGATATCATGATACACGCTCCTCAGCTGCAATCGTCGTCACGGGCTCCGAGATATTATCTCCACCCTCTTCTTTAAACTCATTATCAAACTCCGAAACCAAGACCTGGGTATCCGCATTTCCTCGCCATCTCAGATAGAGCCTTGCCCCTTCCCCTTGTCCCTGAAATAGAGAAATCTGTTTCAGGCGAACCAGTTCAAGTACCGACAAGAAGCTTGCAATGACAAACAATTTGGATGCTGTCGCCTTCAGGAGATCCTCGAAACTCACTTCTCGCTCACGTTCAATTTGTTCAACAACTTCTCTCATTCGATCCGATACTGAATACTGTTCTGTAGACACTTCCATCGGCGTAATTGCACGCAAATCTTTTAAAGCACTTTGAAAGCCCTTCACCAATTGAAAGAGCGTTCCTCGGCCTTCGCTTTCAGCACCTTCGAAGGCCTCACGAATACCTTTCGTAAAAACATCTCGCCCGAGCAGCGGACGATCTTTCAGCAGCTCTGCGGCTACTTTGATCTTTTGGTACTCTTGAAGATAGCGGACGAGATCCTCGCGAGGATCTTTTTCTTCCACTTCTGCCTCAGTTGGATCCTGTGGCAGAAGGAGCTTTGATTTAATCTGAGCAAGAGTGGCTCCCACGACAAGAAATTCTCCCGCCTCATCCACATCAATTTCTAAAGCCTTTTCCATATAGTCAAGATAGTGGGCTAATAGGATTGAAATATCCAAATCGAGCAAGTTTAAGTCTTGCTCGTCTATGACCTGAAGCAACAAGTCGTAAGGACCAGCCCACGCCGGCAACACAACTTGAAATTTCTCTTTTGTAGAAAAGCCTTCGTGAGGCGCGCGAACTAGCTCCATATACTGCAGTCTATATCAAACTCGCTTCGCTCGAGGATGAAATTTTTCATAATCATCTCTTAATTTAGCCGAACTCACGCGGGTATAGACCTGTGTTGTTGCAATATCAACATGGCCCAAAAGTTCTTGGATGCTTCGAAGGTCAGCCCCTCTTTCAAGCATATGGGACGCAAAAGAATGTCGCAAAATATGAGGATGCAAATGCTTCTTGAATTTCAGTCTCTCCGCGTATGTCTTCAATATCTTCCAGAAACCCTGCCGCGTAAGCCTCAAGCCTCGTTGATTTGTAAACACGAAGTCATGATAAGTCCCCTTCATGAGCAAAGGACGAACCCCATCAACATAGGCTTTCAACGCCTTCTGAGCAAACTTACCCATGGGCACCCAACGTTCCTTGCCACGCTTTCCCTTGATCACAAGAGATCCATCTTCCCACTGAATAGCCATGAGCTGCAGATCAAGCAATTCCGTCACCCGTAGGCCACACGAGTACATCAGTTCGAACATCGCCAAGTCTCGAGCGCCCAGCGAAGATTCTGGATCCGGAGCCTTTAAGAGAGAGGACACCTCTTCTTCCGTGAAAATCTCCGGCAACTCACCTTCAATTCGAGGTGATTTCATATGGACCAATGGCGACGAGTTTACATAATGCGTGGCCTGCAAAAATTTAAAGAAGGCTCTTAATGTCGAAATTTTACGCTGAATACTTCGCAGAGAAACTTTCTCGGCCGACAAGAAATCAACGAACGACAGAATTTTTTCCTCATTGACCTCGGCCAGCTTCAAAATACGTTTCCCGTCCGGATCCAAATAATGAAAAAACTGTTTTAGATCTAATTGGTAACTTGAAATTGTATTAGCTGATGAAGCTCTGTGAACCTGTAGATACTGAATGAACTCTTCCAGCAATGATTGCGAGTCGACCTTGGAGCTCATGTCAGAATCTTTCAAAATCTGATTAGCTCGCTAAACCTTTTTCAGCCAAAGCTGCTTTTCGGCTCAGCCGGATACGCCCTTGCCTATCGATTTCAAGAACCTTCACAAGAACCTTCTCGCCTTCCTTAAGAACATCCTCAACTCTGCTCACTCTCTCATCTTTCAATTCTGAGATATGGCAAAGTCCGTCAGTTCCAGGCGCAATGTTTACAAAGGCTCCGAAGTCCATCAATTTTCTAACCGTACCTTCATAAATTCGACCAACTTCAACCTCACCAGTTAAAGCCTCAATCAATTCAATGGCCTTATTCGTCATATCAGGATCGGTCGAGAAAATATTAACCACACCATCATCGTTAATATCAATTTTCACACCCGTTGCTTCAATAACACTCTTGATATTTTTTCCGCCCGGGCCAATCACGTCCTTGATCTTACTTTGACGGACTTGAATCTTCTTCATCTTTGGCGCATAGGGAGAAAGTTCTTCACGTGGCTTAGAAATCACGGCATTCATCTTATCCAAGATGAATAGACGAGCATCACGAGCCTGCTTCAGCGCTCTTTCCATCACATCCACTGAAATACCAGAAATCTTGGTGTCTAACTGAAATCCAGTAATGCCTTTTTTGGTTCCTATGACTTTAAAGTCCATATCACCCAGATGATCTTCATCCCCCAAGATATCCGTGAGAATTTCCATTCGATCATTTTCAGCAATGAGACCCATAGCAATCCCAGCAACGGGCTCTGCAAAAGGAACACCAGCGTCCATCATTGCTAGAGAACCACCGCATACCGTGGCCATGGAGCTAGAGCCATTACTTTCCAAAATATCGGATACAATTCGTATTGTGTACGGAAAGGTCGATTGCTTTGGCACCAAATTCGCCAAGCCATTTTGGGCCAAATTTCCGTGGCCAACATCTCTTCGCGACGGACCTCGCAAAGCTTTCACTTCCCCTACAGAAAACGGTGGGAAATTGTAGTGCAATATAAAATGTCGCTCTTGGGCGCCGAGCAAAGAATCGATAGTCTGAGATTCTTCAGCTGCACCCAATGTACATGTCACCAACGCTTGGGTTTCTCCACGCGTAAACAAGACGCTTCCATGACTTCGCGGAAGAACGCCTACTTCGATGGAGATCGGTCGTACAGTCGTTAAATCTCTGCCATCAATACGCTTTCGATTGTTGAGAATTTCTTTGCGCATGATTTCAGAAGCCAACTCTTCCAGTCGATTGCTGACGATTTTTGACAGAGCCGTCTCATCTAAATTCTCTTCAGTCTCAGAGAATTTTGTTATGACCTCGTCCTTCAATCTCTTTTTGAGAACATCTTTCACACCATACCGTTTTAATTTATCGGTGGTCTTCAGCGCCTCTTCTAAAGATGCTGTCGCTTTTTCGTTGATATATGCAATGACATCGGTTGGTGGAGTCACCTTAGACCACGACATCTTCGCTTTTCCCAATTTCTTGGCCATCTCCAATTGGATTTGTATCAATCCCTGCATTTCGCGATGAGCAAAGAAAATGCCTTCAATCATCGTCTTTTCATCAACCTGATGAGCTTCACCTTCCACCATGATGATCGAAGAAGCAGTTCCAGCGACAAGAATATTCATGTCTGAAATCTCTAATTCAGCAGGAGTTGGATTCACAACAAACTGCCCCTTCACTCGGCCAAGTCGCACACCCGCCACAGGCTCCTTGAAGGGAATATCCGAAATCATTAAGGCTGCGGAAGCTCCTACAAGCCCAAGTGTATCAGTATCACTCTCTTTATCAGCCGAAATAACAGTACTAATCACCTGAGTTTCATTCATAAAACCATCCGGAAAAAGTGGCCGGATGGGTCTATCGATCAATCGACTATTCAGAGTTTCTCCCTCTGAAAGACGTCCTTCACGCTTGAAGAAACCACCAGGAATTTTTCCAGCAGCGTAAGTTTTTTCTTGGAACTCAACTGTCAGAGGAAAAAAATCCTGCCCATCTCGCACATCCTTGGATGCACAAACGGTTGTCAGAACCATTGAGTCTCCTCGTCTCGCAACGACTGAACCGTTTGCCTGTTTAGCCATACGGCCAGTTTCAAGAGTAATCGTCTTACCCCCTATCTTCGCTTCAAATACCTGCATAAAACTCCTTAGCCAACGAACACTTTCAATGATATTGGCCGCTAAATTGTCTAGAGACGAGACTCAATGACTTTTGTTTATTTTCGCAAACCAAGTCTTGTAATCAAATCAGAGTATGTTTGAAAATTTTTGGTTTTCAAATACTTGAGAAGCCTTCGGCGTCGTCCCACCATTCTTAAAAGGCCTCGACGGCTTGAAAAATCTTTTTTGGCCAGCTTCAGATGATCAGTCAGCTGCTGAATCCGAGCAGACAACACAGCCACTTGCACTTCTGCCGAGCCAGTATCCTTGTCGTGAACCTTATAGTTTGTAATGAGCTTTGCTTTCTCTTCTTTTGAAATCATATTTTTAGTTTCCTACCACTTCTCTCATTGCTTTCAGATGACTTTTTATATCCGAAACATATTTCAAAGTCGACAATTGAACTGCTTCATCGATGTGAAAGGCCCCCACCTGAGTCCTTGTCAAAGCCTCTGTAACAGCCCCACAGCCGAGTTTTTGACCCAAATCATGGACCAATGTCCGCACATACGTACCCTTAGAACACGATACGTAAAATCTAAACTGTCTCTCGCTTAACCGCTCGGTAATCTCGAAGCTCTTCACAACAGCTTTTCGAGGCTCAACAACGACGGTCTCACCGGCGCGCGCGTATTCATAAAGAGGCTTACCGGCTCTTTTAACAGCCGAGTACATGGGTGGCACTTGGAGAATCTCTCCCACAAATTCTGCGGCTAAGGACTGCACTTTTTCAATCGTCAGATCAGCATCGACAGGCTTCAACTCATGAAGAGGAACTCCAGTCATATCTTGAGTATCATATGAAAGGCCCAAATAGAGGACTCCTCGATATTCTTTGTGTCCCGCCATAATATCAGCTGAAAGTTTTGTTGCTCCGTTAAAAAGTATGGGCAAAACTCCTGTAGCGAATGGATCCAAAGTCCCACCATGCCCGATACGGCGGGCTCGAACGACTCTGCGCAGCACACGAATCACATCCATCGACGTAAGGCCCACTGGCTTATCAACAATCAAGACTCCCGACTCATCAAAAACCGATCGAGGAGCTATCTCCGGATATGAAGCTTCTGCCCTTACACTACTCATCATACAGCTACTGCTCCTTGCGCATTGTCCTGAAGACGTCGAGTGATATTCCAAACTTCTGCAACCTGAGAAAGTCGATTGTCATACGAAAACTTCAGCGAAGGAATAACCTTCATCACGAGGCGACGTTTTAAACTTTCATAGATGAAATGAGACGCTGACTTTAGGCCTTCAAGAATCTCTGCAATCTCATCAGGAGAAATTTCATCCCCCATGAACCGACATACAGAAATTTCTGCATTTCTAAAATCCGGACTAATAATAACTTCAGTGATTGTCAGCTTTTTCACCCGTGGATCTTTAACTTCTCGTCTCAAAATGGCATCGATCTCCATCTTAATGAGCCCAACCACTCTTTCTTGCCGCCGAAATTTTCTATCAGGACCGGATGTTCTCATTCTTTACCCCACAGCCTGCGCGATTTCGATATTTTCAAAGCACTCGATAATATCGCCAGCCTTCATATCTGTGAAATTTTCAAGACGGATACCGCACTCAAAGCCTTCAACGACTTCGCGGGCATCATCTTTAAATCGTCGTACTGACTGAACTTTCGTTGTGTATATAACAACGTTGTCTCGAATCAAACGAGCATGGGCATTTCTCACAATCTTACCGGATTTGACAAAAGATCCAGCAACTGGCCCCACTTTCGAGATCGTAAAAACTTCTCGAACTTCTGCGTGGCCCAATACTTGCTCTTTCACAATCGGCGCCAAGAGCCCTTGCATTGCTTTCTTCACTTCATCGATGAGCTCATAAATAATTTCATGGGTCTTGATCTGAACATTTGTTCGCTGTGCCAAGTCTTTCGCCTGGCTAGTCGGTCGAACATTGAATCCGATAACAATCGCACCACTCGCTGCAGCCAAATCAATATCACTCTCCGATATCGCGCCCACTGCCTTATAGATGATATTCACTTTCACCTTATCGTGTTTGATCTTCACCAGCGAATCATGAATGGCTTCTACAGAACCCTGAACATCGCCTTTCAGAACGATGCGCAGTTCTGAAATCTCGCCCTGTTGCATTTTCTTGAACATGTCTTCCAAGGCCATCCGATTGGATTTCTGATCCTCACGTTGTTTGGCGATCAAGTTCAGTTCCTGCGCGCGCTTGGCCAGAGCATCTTCGGCCACAGCACGAATCACATCACCAGCATTTGGAACACTATCCAATCCTAAAAACTCAACCGGCGTCGATGGACCAGCAGTTTTCACCATCGCTCCGCGCTCATTTAACATCGCGCGAACTTTTCCGGATGCAATACCGCAAACAACGAATTGCCCCACTTCCAGCGTTCCATTTTGAATAATCACTGAGGCAACGGGCCCTTTGCCCTTGTCTAGACGGCTTTCAATCACAATACCCTTTGCTAATTTCTTCGAATCAGCTTTCAGGTCGAGCACCTCAGCCTGAAGTAGAACGGCTTCAAGAAGATCCGGCAGGCCGGTTCCAGCTAAGGCGGACACTTTCACATACATCGTGTCTCCACCCCAAGCTTCAGGAACTAGATTATGACCCGAAAGTTCCTGAGTGACTCGGTCTGCGTTTGCCTCTGGCTTATCAATCTTATTCACGGCCACAATGATCGGCACTTTAGCGGCTTTCGCATGCGCCAACGCTTCCAATGTCTGGGGCTTGACGCCTTCATCAGCAGCGACCACCAAGATCACAAGATCTGTAACAGATGCGCCGCGTGCCCGCATCGACGTAAACGCCGCGTGGCCAGGAGTATCAATGAACGTGATTTTCTTTCCATTATGTTCAATCTGATACGCCCCAATGTGTTGAGTGATCCCACCGGCCTCACCAGACGCGACACGAGTCTTTCGAATAGCATCCAGCAGAGAAGTCTTTCCGTGATCGACATGCCCCATGACCGTCACGATCGGGGGTCTACCTTCAACACTTCCAGAATTTTCTGCGTCAACTCCTTCAAAAATCTGTTCAGCTGATTCAGTCACGTTCTGAACTTCGTATCCATATTCACCAGCCACAAGGGTCGCCGTATCTAAATCGAGACGCTGCTGTACCGTGACCATTTGTCCCATAGTGATCAGTTTTCGAATTAACTCGGCCGCTTTCACCCCAAGACGATCCGCCAATTCAGCCACAGAGATATCGGTATCAATCCGAATTTTTCGTTTACTCACTCCAGGCGTCGAAAGAGTCGGCGACTTTCTCTCAATTCTCACGGCATGTTTTTTAGGCTTCCTTGCAAGTGGACGAGTGATTTCCACCTCTTCCATCATTCCAAGCAAGTCTTTCTTGGTTAACTTCACCGAAGGCTCAGCAGCTTTTACTGGTGCTACTGCTTTTTTCTTAGCGGCCAACTTATCTTTAGACGCATCATCCGCCGCTGGAGCTGGCGTTTCTGCCGCTTTTGCTTTCGCCTTCTTGGCTTCCATTGAGCTCTTCAAAATTTCAGTTGGTGGACGCGAATAAACAGGCTGTTCTACAATTTTTAGACGGGGCGCTGCAGACAAATTTCTCCCGGCTGGCCGCGGAGCTGGCGCTGGAGCAACGGCAGGTGTCTGCACAATCACGGGCGGCGTAATCGGCTCACTCACAACTGGAGCAACCACTTCAGGCTCACGATCTTTTTTTGGCTCAAACACATGTTCAGGCTCTTCAAAGGTCACGGCCACTTCTGCAGCCTCATCCGCTCGTGCTGCGGCAGCATCGACAGTATCTAAATTTTCCTCAAAGATTGGCTCAACAACATCTGCTGTTACGAGCTCTTCGGGTTCTGCGACAACCACAGCTTCAACCACGGGTTCCGGAGTCGGGAGAACAGGCTCAACTGGGTTCTCAACGCGGCGGCGGCGAATAATACCACTTCCGACCACTCGCTGCTCAAGAGTGACGGTCTCACCTTGACTGCCCTCTTGTCTTTTTAAAAGTTCCACTTGAGATGGATCAACAGGATCGACTTCTGACGTTTTTTTCTCTGTCTTCTTTCCCAAATTACGCTGGGTGACAACCTTTGAGGCTTTAGGTTTCGTCTTTCGGGTCTTTGCTTCCAGAGCTGCTCCAGCTTCTATCACCGGCTTGTCTTTAAGTTTTGGGTACTTCCCAATCAACCAAGCCATCGCCTTGTCTTCAACGACCGCCATATGCGTCGAGTATTTAAACCCAACCTTCTCTAGGTCGGACATTAATACTTTTACCGCTACCCCAACAACTTTCGCTACTTCGTGAAGTCTCAAATCTTAGCTCCCTGTTTCCGCTTCCTCTTCAGGTTGTTCATCTAAAGAGTCATCTAAAATACTCTGTTCCAAAGATTTCAAATTTCCTAATTTCTCTTCGGCCGACATCTTGGCCCGCTTCTCTACCCACGACTTCGCAGTGGAGAGGATGAGCTCCGATTCATCTTCTGTAAGCGCCAGCTTGCTTGCGAGATCATCTTTACTGCACGTCAGCAACTGATCAATCGTTTCGATATTTGACAGCTTCAAATGACGAATCAACTTCAAACCAATGCCCGGTACTTTTACCAACTCAAGCTGCTGGTTACCCAGTGTATCAATGAACTCCATCGACATCACATCATGTCGGAAATGATTTTTCAGAGTTGAGAGAGTCTTCGCTCGTTCTTCGGTATAGAGCAAAACAATGTTTCGGATATTACGAATTTGATCGAACGAAAATCCTTGGATTGACGACAACTTTTCATCATCCGCATCAAGCAATGATTGAGCTACCTCATAACCAAGGCCCTTTAGAACCTCTGAATTTCCTTCACCGATGCCAGGGATGAATCGCAACGGGATCTGCCCGCCCTCAGCTCGTCTCAAAATCTCGTTCTCAGAAACAATATCTAATTTCCAACCAGTTAACCGAGAAGCCAAACGAACGTTCTGCCCCTTCTTTCCAATCGCTAACGACAACTGATCATCCTTCACGATCAATTCCATCGCTTTTGTTGTTTCATTCACACGAATACGGCTCACTTCCGCTGGAGCAATCGCATTACAAACGAATCGAATCGAATCGGGATCCCAAGGCACAATATCAATTTTCTCGCCTCTCAGATTGCTCACGACACTCTGAACTCGGCTTCCCTTCATTCCAACACAAGCGCCAACAGGATCTACATCCGAGTCCTTCGATGCCACTGCAATTTTGGCACGAACACCCGGCTCACGAGCTGCCGCCTTAATGGACACGATACCTTCATAAATTTCGGGAACTTCCATTTGGAAGAGCTTCACCAAATATTCTTCATCAGAACGCGAAATAACGACTTGCGGTCCTCTCGCAATATCATGAACTTCCTTGATCACGCCCTGAATTCGGTCTCCGGCCTTATAAATTTCATTATGGATTTGCTCTCGGCGAGGAATAATCGCCTCGGTTCTACCCAAATCAACGATAATATCACCGCGCTCTACCTTACGGACAACCCCAGTGACCACTTCTCCTTTACGACCGATATATTCCTTAAAGACGATGTCCTTTTTAGCTTCACGGACCTTCTGAATAATCACCTGTTTGGCCAGCTGAGCTGCGATCCGGCCCAATTCTGCCGTATCCATCTTGAAGCCCATGGAATCACCCACTTGAACATCAGGATCTATTTTTCTGGCGTCTTCTAATGAAATTTCGATTTCATCATCGAAGACATCCTCAATGACCGTCTTAAATTCGTGAAGTTCTACCTCACCAGATTTTTCGTTGTAATGCGCTTCAATATCTCGAGCAAAACCAAAATGCTTTCTGGCGACTGTCAATAAAGCATCTTCCAGCGCTTCAACAAGAAGCTTTTTTTCAATTCCCTCGTCTTTGCCGACTTGCTCTATGACATTTTTAAGATTTTCAAACATGTCTTTCTCCGTTCACAAAATAAAAAGGGCCCATCAACGAGGACCCATCTCAAACAGGTAAACTAAGGACTTTCTAACTGCTTTTTCCTCACTAAGGCAAGTGAAAGTGGGGCTTCTTTACGCATAAAAGTGGGCTATCCAGAACATTCTGATTTTTCACACGCATTTGATATTCCTAAGGTTTTTCCAAACCCTGAATTTCATCATTCCGGCCCAGTTTCTTAAGAACATCGACTAACGCCGATTTCGCATATTCATTCTTGGGATCGATTCTGAGAAGGTGTCGAACAGCCAGCTCAGCATCCCGCCAATTTCCAAGTTCAATTTGGATCTCAATCATCGCAGCAGCGTACTCAGGAACATCCGGGTTCAAACTCATGAGCTCCTTGAGTTTCCAGATCAAATCGCCATCAGATCCCTGATCATAAAGATTTCGAATCTGCTGGAGGTTGTTCTGGATCTCATCTCGACTCACAGCTTCATCCTTTGAAATTGAACCCCTCTCTCTCAATACTGTGGGGCCTTGCGTAAAATCCGAAGGTTTTCTCTCTAAAATTTCCATCTTTTTTGAGCGATCAAGCGTGTTATCGAGACGTTCAGCTGTCCCGTTCACGCGGCCTTGCCCGACGAGATCCCCATGAATCTTTGTAAAATTGGAAGGGGTCGGAAGCGCATCCCGAGAGTGCAACGAGTCACTCATATCGCGGTCAGTCTTAAACATGACCCAGACAGAAAAAACTCCCACGATAATCAAAACAGAGCTGATTGTAAGAAAACGCAAATTCATATTGTGTACTCTCGATATCGCCTCTACCAAAAATAAATTAATCAAATAAATCAATTAGTTAGATAAAAAAAGAGGTCGCAAAAAAACGTCTACATCCATCTTCATCCCGCCCAATCCTGATACTATGCGGTCCCTCGTAGACATAAAATATATTCCTTGAGTATAATTTTGTCTGGATTGTCCCACGCCATGGGGCTATCGGAGCAGTATAAAGGTTGCGGCAGAGCGATGGAGGGTCCACGGTCGTTGCAACGAAAAACTGGAAAGGGGATCTTTTTGTTTATGAAAATTAATTCGAAAAGTTGGCTTGGAATTTTTGCAACGGCTTTTTTTGGATTTCTCGGATCAAAGGCAGCTGAAGCGGGTGTAAAGTGTTATGCGGACTATTTTGACAACCTTGGAAATAAAATCTCGTCGTCGTCGATGACCTGCCAAAGCGCGTTCATCAATTACTGCTCATGCAGCGGATCCTATATGGGAACAGGAACTGACTACGAACTCCAACTGACATGCAACTATACTGTGACCCATGAATCTGAAGAATGGTATGTGTCTTCGGCTTATCCCTTTACCAGCTGCAAAGCCTGGAAGGTTGTTACTCGCTAACTTTTTATTTTAGTCAAATCAACAGGACTCACCTCTTCGTGAGTCCTGTTTTTATTTAGAGTGACACTTTGTTAGAAAATATACGTTATCGAGCAGGCCCGATCCTCCAATTTGAAACGGGTAGCGCCGATGCTGCTTTTTACGCCCCAGACATCTTCGCGTCCGGTCCGATTAAACCAGAAATTTTTTCACTCATTTCAAAGTGCAGAACATTTAAGACACTTCGAGAGCATGCCGTTGATCGCTGGAATGAACTGGGTTTTCGGAAGAAGAGAATTTATATTCGAACGATTAGCTCCACATACAGCGAGCAATTTGGATCCATCATTATCGGACGTCACGCCTTCGTCAGAATGCTGGAAGAAATTTTTTTAGAACTCTCAAAACATGGATGCTTTATAGCCGAAAATGCATTCTTTGAAATCGTGCAAAAAGCTGTCAGCTCTCCGGCTCAAAGGCTGCAATCACTTGGAGTGATCACCTGTAATCGACCAGAGAATCTCAAAACAAATTTGGCCAGCTATATGCAGAATACAGAGACTCACGGCCGCAATATCGATTTTGTAATCTGCGATGACTCTCAAGAAAGAGAAATGCGGGAAAAAAATCAGCAAATCGCGACGGAGTATGGACGAAAGTTCAACAGAAACGTCTATTATATCGGCCTGGAGGAGAAAAAGATTTTTGCCGATCACCTCAAGTCTCGTGGACTTTCTCCACAGGCTATTGATTTCGCACTCTTTGATACCGATCAATCCCGCTATAGCTATGGGGCAAATTGTAATTCTTTTTATTTACATACTGCTGGAGAGCTTGCGTTCGTCACAGATGACGACACCATCTGCCAGGTTTTTCCATCTCTTGATTACGAAGACGGAATTGCTCTCGGCGCAACTGGAAATATTCTGCCCCATTGGTATTTTGAAAATCGAGACGAGGCTCTGAGGTCGTGTCGATCAGAAAATATTGACCTGATTGGACTTCATGAAAAACTATTAGGAAAAAGTGTCACCGAGTGTGTGGCTCAACTAAAATCTTTCAATCTTCTGAAGATTGATGGGCTCAACAATATTAATCTGAGTCAAGTTCTGAGAAATGTGGGGCGTGTGAGACTCTCTCATAACGGCTTACTCGGCGACAGCGGATCAAACTCTCCTCGATCTTATTTATTTTCGTTCGATGATCAGAGAAAGCGACTGCTCAAAAATGAAACGGCTTATCGCTCGGCGTTTAAAAGTCGAGAAACCCTCAAAGTCGCTCCCAGAACAACACTCCACCCGGCGGGCGTCTGCATGAGTACTTTCTACGCTGCCGACAATCGCGAAGCTCTTCCGCCATTTTTTCCGATTTTTCGAGATTGTGATTCACTGTTTGGCGAAATGCTTGCGACTTGCGATCGTGACAATTACTTCGCATATCTTCCTTGGGCACTTCTTCACTCTCCGCCTGAGCAGCGCGCCTATCATGGGGTTCAATCAGTTCTGATTGATGGATTCGGAACAACAGATATTATTCGAAATATTCTTGAAACATTTTCTCCCCACCCGGGAAACTCCGTCATGTCCTCAAATATAAAAAAGGCCGGACAGCATTTAATTGAATTCGGACAAATGCCTTTTAGAGACTATCGAAAGATCGTTGTCGAATCTTTATTTAGAAAACGTTGCGAAGATTTGGCCAGCTTACGCGTCGTCTACGAAATGCATTCTGACTCTCCATCGTACTGGAAAAAAGATATGGAGGCTCTTCTGAAATCGAGCGAAAAGCAGCTGACAAAAAAACTTTATTTGACAGACCCTCAGCTCGCATCAAGATTTGGACCGGAAGAATCTGAGAAATTGAACCAACAATATCTATTTCGTTTTGGCCAGCTATGCAGCGAGTGGCCCGAAATCTTCAAAGCGAGCTTGGAACTAAAATCGAACGGCACACGGCTAGGAAAAAAATTGCTTTAAAAATCATTCATTCCAAAAAAAACTAGTGAAAACGAATCGCCTGTTGATCGACATGCGCGAGACCAGTCAGATCTTTAATTGATTTGAATTTATTCGACTCCATCCAAAGAAGGAGATCCCTCGTCAAAGATTGATAAATCATGGGATCTCTAAAATTCCACACACCAAGTTGCACGGCGCTCGCCCCTGCTGCGAGAAATTCAATCACGTCGCGAGCTCGATGAATCCCTCCAACTCCAATAATAGGAATCTTTACTTTTCTAAAACACCGAAAAACACAGTTGATTGCAATAGGTCGGATGGCGGGACCTGAAAGATGTCCTGTGACAAAACGAAACCTGCGCTGATTATTCTCAATTGTCAGAGAATCAATATCGATAGCAGTTGAAGCCACCGCATTGATCATAACGATGCCGTCCGCGCCAGCACTTTCCGCCGCTATCGCACCCTCTTCAACGAACCAATAATTTGACGAGAGCTTGACCAAAAGAGGCTTTTTCCATTCGCGCCGAACCGCTCCAACAATAGCCTCAATAGATTTCGCATGAGAACCCACATCGTCACCACCCTGTGCCGTCAACGCGCTCAGATTTAGTTCCACGGCAAGTGCAGACGTCTTTGTGGCCTTTTGCGTGAGTTGCTTAAAATCTTCGGCTGTCTTTCCTTGAATACTGAGGATATATGACGATCTCTTTGTTCTTAGAAACGGATCAACTGTGGAAATAAAACTATCAATTCCAATATTTTCCATGCCTGAATCATGGACCATTCCAGCATCCGTTTGAACGAAGCTCAGTTCAGTCGCATGAGAAGAGGGAAATAAAGAAAGTGATTTCGTCACAAATGAACCTAGAAATGCATGAGCTGGATGATCAACCAGTTCAGCCCCATACGACCAAGACCCCGCGGCTGCGATGAACGGACTTTTTAGATCGAGTCTCCCAATCTTTGTGACTAGTGAGGGTTTCATGAAATTTCCTTCAAGCATACTTCGATTTGATCACCACGAAAAAATGGGCCCTCGACGCAGCTGACTCCGTGGCGGACCGAGCCCGATTCAGAGATCAGACAAACTCTACAACTGCCGCAGACTCCAAAACCACAGGCCATCGGTCGATCAAGAAAATAGTATGATTTGTCCCCGGGTAAAATCTGAGAAATCTCGCGGGTCATTGCAGAAGACACAGAAACAATAAAAAGATCAAAATTTCTCAATTCATCGAATTGGTTTCGCAATATATCGCAAACCGTTCCTTTGACTCCAATTGATCCATCTTGAGACACATATCGAGGCGCATATGGCCCCTGCCGAATGGCTTCCAGATCAGATCTCAATCCATAAAACAAAATGGGATCTACGATGGCTCTTTTTTTCATCAGGGTCAGCATCGGAAGGACGGTCGCGTAGCCAATTCCGTCGGCCACGACGACGATTTTTTTTCCAAACGATAGCTCATGATCGATTCCACGTCCGAGTGGGCCCAATATCCCAAGTCTCGAGCCCAAAATCTGACTTGCAAGCATTTGCGTGAATCGATCAACGACTCGAAATAAAAATCGAAGAGCTCCATCTTTTTCGTCTACGATCGGAAAGGGCTTCGGCAGCAATGGATCGACCAAATCCAAGGCAGATAACATACAAAACTGCCCAGGACTAAAAGCTTCCAATGAAATCTCTGGTCTGAGCCACATCGACCATTGATTTTGAGCCACCGGCTTTAGCTCCATCAAACGGGCAACTTTGTGTTCAATTGCACTAGAATTTTTAATTCTAGAAAAAAAAGTTTCATCTAGCATCGGCGCGCATCTCCCCGTCAATCCATCAGATCTAAAGTCATCACAATAGCAGATTCACCGTTAGAGTAATAATGCGGGCGGACAAACAACTGACGAAAACCTCGTTTCTCGTACAGCTGTTTCGCACTCTCATTTGTCGGCCTCACCTCAAGAAAAAAAGAATGAACGCCACGATTTTTTCCAAAATCGAGCACCGCATCAAGAAGCTTGCGTCCCCATCCCTGTTTCTGGAAGCGATCGCTCACCGCCAGATTCAAGATATGCCCTTCCGTAAAAATAATCTGAAAAATTGAATACGCGCATATTTCAGAATTTCGAAAAAGACCGAAAGCATAGGTCATGGGAGCACTCAGACTCTGCTGAATCAAGTCGAACGACCAGGGATCTTCATAGACAGCTTTCTCAATCGCAAAAACCGCGTCGATATCTGCGCTGTTCAACGGACGGATATTAAACTCAGTTTTGGAACTGTCAGGGGACTCATTCACAGTCTAAGAATGCCGTGGATTCAAACAAATTCAAGGAATTTCAGAGACTTGTAGAGGAAAGTTTATACATTGCACCATTGTATGCGAGTCCCTTACACTAAAGAGGTGACGGAGCATGGGGATCATACCACAATCAAATTCCTCCGCCTGGACCAACAACGCAGTCCAAAGAAACAAGCTGTACTCCTTGTAATGACCGGTCCGACAACCGGACAAACCGTATATCTTGAATCACGCCCGCTTTGGAGACTCGGACGAGCACTTGATGCAGACCTTCCGTTTCAAGACGAAAGTGTGAGCCGCCAGCATTGTCAAATTTCACTCGGCGACGGGAAATGGATGATTCAAGACATGAACTCAGCAAATGGAACATGGGTAAATGGCGATCGCATCGACAAAACAGAACTACGAGCAAACGATAAAATTCAGATTGGATCTTCGATCATCGTTAAATTTGTACTGCAAGACGAAATCGAAGCCTCTTTTCAAAAGGAGCTGTATGAGTCGGCCACTCGCGATGCACTGACAGGCCTGCACTCCAAGCGATTTTTTATCGAGCAACTCAATGTTGAGTTTAATTATCACCGCCGAGTCGGTCGACCTCTGACGGTTACTCTGTTGGATGTCGATCACTTCAAAAAAATCAACGACACTCACGGCCATGCCGCAGGAGATATGGTTCTTAAGCAACTCGGTGGATTGTTTCTGAATATCCTCCGAAAAGGTGATATTTGTGGCAGATACGGAGGAGAGGAAATCGCCTTTTGTTTGAGAGATACACCCCTCGTCGGCGGCAAACATTTTTCAGAAAGACTGCGCCGACTCATTGAAACCCATTCATTTGTTTTTGATGAAAAGAAGATTCCGGTGACAGCCTCTGCTGGCGTAGCCACGTTCACTTCTCAAAACTTGAAATCTGCCGACGACCTGATCAAAGAGGCCGATCGATTTCTTTATAAGGCAAAAAACAACGGCAGAAATCGAGTGGAATGTTTGATTCAAGATTGAAGTCGCCAACGCGTCTCAGTTTCGCTATCAAAATCGGATGGCATTTCCAAATAAAGAAGACCTTCCGATTTCTGCAGATCCTATAGAATTCGAAATTGATCAGGCCAGAATCGATTTGTTTCAAAAATCATTTAGAAATACAAAGTCTCAGAGTCTTCCGCCAACTTGGGGCGCTGTTGGCTTGCAGGGAATATTTGCATTACTGAATCGTTTCGAAGTTGATTGGAAGAAATTGCTCCATGCCACTCAAAAATTTGAATACGGAGAAAAACCAAGCATTCCATTTCCCGCGAGATCCGAGACTAAACTGGTCGATGTGAAATATAGAGCCCAGATTTACTGGCTATCGTTTGAAGGAACCATCTCAGATCAACGATCCAGCTCCATTCTCGTCAAAACAAAAACTCTCATTTTAGTAAGGGAATGATCATGTCGACGGAAAAAATTTTTGATTTCGAAGCCATCACCGCTGATCAAATTCGTGACTACTGCGAAGCGTCCGGCGACTGGAACAAAATTCATTGGGATCAGCAATTTGCCGTTGAAGCCGGCTTACCGGGCATCATCGCTCACGGAATGCTGACCATGGGGCTCGTCGGACGTGCCCTTGAAGCCTGGGGTTATCCCTATGAATCGATTGGGCATATGGAAGCCAAATTCAAAGAAAAGGTAGCAGTTGGCGAGACTCTTCAAGCAAGGCTAATGCCGTCCAATACGCCAAAAACGCTTGAAGTTCATATAGTTAAGCCGGGCGAAGTCCAGGTACTCCAAGCGTCGATAAATCTCAAGTAGTGGCATGGGACTTGCAATCTAATTAGGGAATGAGAGGCATTTTTGCCATTTTTGGAATCGCTACCCTAAGGGTGACAACACTCTCCGCATTATGGGTGACAACGCTCTCAGCAGAGTCGGCCATTCACTGCATCAAACCGACTGACTTGGGAGTTTTCGAGCAGTGCGAGAGAGTTCATATTTTAGAAACTTTTAAAAATACCGGCTCTGATTCAGCGAAGGTCCGGATTTACTCGACATTAAAACAATCGGTGAAGATGGTTCCAAGCCAAGAGATCTTTGAGATAAATCCGAGCAACGACAACGCGGTCAAGTCAAGTGATTCGGTATTGGTTGGCGTGGGAACCCACTACCAAATTTGCCGAGTCCAAACTCAAAGGCCTCTCTTGTTCAATTGCGGAAGTTCATTGCAGTTTGAGGATGGTCAAATCAGCTGGATGAAATTGATCCCAAAAGATTTGGCAACTCGACTATCCAGAAAATTCTGACAATCATTTTTGAGATCGGCACTAGTCAAAAAGATAACCAGTGACATTCACTCCTTCTCGACGTGGATCCAATGTCTTTGAAATTTGAAGGCCAGGATGATCCGCCAGGTCGAGGACGACAGGGGATTCCCCCTCTTGAGAGACTCTCAACTTCACGACCGGCATTCCGGGCTTTTTGCCACTGGGACGATAGACAATGGCCTGTCTCCCGTCATTGAGAAGGCAAAGACTCCCAAGTGGAATCACACCGAGCGAGCGCACAAAAACAAAATAGAGCAATGGATCAAGGTCAGCCTTATTTGCGATTGAGATTTTGCTGACCAGAAGTTTTACAGCTTCCGATAAAGTATAAGCATCGCGAAATGGTCTTTGACTTGTTAAAGCCACGTACTGAGAGCAGATTTTTAAAACTCGGGTTTCAACACTTAAAGAAACAGACTGCTCTGTTTTGCCACGAGCATATTCAAAAATAGCAAGCAAGCGTTCCAACGCCGGCCGAGTCACAGATTGTCCCCTCAACAACTTGTAAACTCCGAGGGCCTGAGCATCCATGACTCTTCTGTACTCGGACGGAGAAAGCTTCTCATTTTTCATGATGATTGCACTTTCTTTGCCCAGCAAACCAACATTGTACATGAGTCCGACCAACCCCATACTCACCTGCTCACTAAAAGAAAAATACATCTCTCGTGCGAGAACAATCGACAGCAGGCTCGTTGCAATCGCCTGAGAGGCTACCGCAAAAACGCCATTCTGGTCTGCTCGATCATCACGAATAAGGCTGAGCGAAACCAAATGATGCGGGGCCACCTGAGCGATCTCAACAAGCGCTGTCATTGAACTTCTCAGTTTCTCTTGAGGAATGAGCATATTGTTGGACATGCCCCTAAAAAAATCTTCTACATTCCTTTTGAACACAAAATAAATTTCTAGCGCATGGTCAGACTGGGAAAGCGAATTTGATTTTTGAACTTTAAAGTCAGTTGTCTCAGGAGTAAAAAAACCCAAATTGATCTCGGCATATTTTTTATCGAATGAATTCGGCTCCCGATTTTGCCGAGCATGCGCCGATAAATCAGCAAATAGTTGCAATATAGCCTCGGGTTTAACTTGCGGCTCAAATCTCACGCTTCGAATCAATGATTTGCTCAGAATCCGAACAACGTCATTGATCGCTTCGACGATCGAAAAGTGATTCTGCACTCTTCTGCCTTCAATCCAAATGCCCTGCTGAGTGGCGACGAGTTCAATTCCATTTACCTTGTATTCAGACTTTAAAGAACTCAATGAGCGGAGGAACGATTCCGTAGGCCGCTTCAATGCCGAATTGGTTGGGCTATGAATCGCCAGCGTTCGAAAGAGTGTCGCACACGCGAGAACGAAGTCACGAGCGACCGTTTCTGGAGATCCTTCTTTCTTATCAATATGCGCGTTCATTCAGATGATTCCTCATTTGACGGCAACCGATCGCGAATCCCAAAGAGAACGTCATTGATCTCAGATGACAGAGTGCCAGGATCCACCTTTGAAATGACTTCTTCCATAATTAACGGATTGATCTGAAACAGTGCACTTATCATCGCCAATCGTTTCTCAATCTCTTGCCTTCGATTCAAAAGAGTCTGTCCTGATTTATTCCAAAAGCCGACAAGATATGCCACTCCCTGACGGCCAGTCAGGCGAGCGAATACCGAGATCATGATTTCTTTTTCTTTGGGAGAAGCTTGTTCAAATGAATTGCCAGATAACACTCGCTGGATCAGATCCAATGCCGGGCGATTTCTCGCCAGTGCGAGTAGCTCATAGCCCTGCATCCGATCAAACTCGCTCGAACTTGAGACCATACCCAAGAGAATTTTTGTCGTTTCAGGACTAGAAATAGTGCAGATGCGTTTCAACCCTTGAAATCTAAGATCTCGAGGCACCAATGTGGCATACATTTCATGGTAACGAGTCAAGTGAGGCGTTCTTGCCTCTGCAAGAATAGCAAGCAACTCCTCCCAGCATCGACTGTGTGGATCTTGTTTCATTGTTTCGGAAACCCAAGATATTGAAGCAACAAAATTCTTTGCGATGAATTCACTTAGTTGATCTTTTAGCCAAGGATGTCGAGCAAGCAGTAAGATACTCAAACGAACAGCAAATGAAGAGCCTTTCGACAAAATTCGAAGAATGATTTCACGCTCAGCTTCTAAATTGAGCGCCGTACTAAATGAAACAAGATGATCGGGATGAAAAAAAGTATCTACTACCTTTTGAAATTCTCCCGTCTGATCATATTTCAGTTGTTGAAGCTCAGCTACACGATCTATGACAGCTTCCACCAAATCATAAAATTTAAGTTCAAATGCAAACAAGGTAGATCGGCATACCATATCCCGCCCCATTTGCCGCTGTTCATGGCCCTCACCTGCATCCAGAAAGTGAAAGCCCATACCCAATAAACGCTCTAAACTCTTTTTTTCATCCTCCGCTTTGCTAAAAAGGTGGTGAGAAGATTTTAAGACTGCAGAAACTTCGTCATCACTTTTTGTGAACAAGGCAGGATTGATACGAAACTCTTCTAAAACCTTCAAATCATCTGGTCGAAGTCGTCGTGCGGAATTCAAATTTGATTTTTCAACTTTTGACTTTATACGCTTCGCAAAATCTTCAAACTTGTCTCGAATCTCAGGATGATCTTCAATGGCTTCTTCCCAAACAGAAGGCATTTGTACATTTACAGATTCAAGATTGAGTTCTTTAAAGGCAGAATAGAAATCAAGGTCATTGTCATTCAGAGATTTCTCACTCGCCGCCATGAATTTAGAAAATGATCTCAATTCATCGGCACTCAAAGTTTTTGTGAATGTCAGAACTCGCACGCGAAAATGCGAAAGAATCGCAGAGAGTGCGGCTGACTTGTCTTCTTGCCGATAGATTGAAACTTTTTTGACTCGAAAATCGAGTGGAAGTACGTCAATATCAATTTCATCTGCTGTTCCAATTGCTTTCCGAAACGACTCAACAGCTCTTTCAATCTCAGAAACGGGATCAGAGACCTGATTCGACAGCTGCTCTTTAAAGGAACAAACTGATCTTTCCAAGAGCGAACAGAATACGTTCAGCTCAGTCGCTGCATCCATGGTTGAGACCCCTCATTATCTTATAGTGTAATGGAAAACTCTTGGCTGCCCCAGACCTCCCCAGTAAGTTAGATCTAGAATGGAATGGATTCTTGGAATTTTTCAGGTTGGATTTGTGGCAATGGTGCTCAGCATCATGGCCCTGTTATTGATCGCGTTTGCCCTCAGTTGGTCGAGAGCTCAGGCTGAGGCCCCTGAAGCCACCTTTTCGCAGGTTCTCACCTATGCCGGAATCGAATGGGGAGCCTGGATCTCATTGATGGGAGCCCATTTGAAGCCTATCGCATCATTTTACGAGGCTCCGCCCCTGAGCGACTCCAAAGGGCATCCCCGCCAAATCCCGATCATCTTCATACCCTCACTACATTCCAGTCCCCGGATTTTTGGCATGCTTATTTGGAGACTGCGAAAAAATTTCTGCACGAGTCTATGGCCATTTGCGTGGAAGCCCTTCATCCGAGACGAGCTTTTTCTCAAGAAATTTCTGCTCCAGCATATTCAAGATGTCATCGCACATACGAAATCACGCAAAATAAATATCGTTAGTTTTGGGACCAGTCGCCCCGTCATTTCCAAATTGCTTGAGGAACCTCTACTCAGGGATATTCAATTCAAGTGGATCGCCATCTCTGCCCCTGCGCATTGCTCCCCGACTCTTCGATTTATTTCTTCAGACAGAATTAAAAATACTTTCAGTGAGTTGCCGCCTTCTTCTCGAGAGCCGGACCTTCTCATTCGGGGATCTCATGACTTTTTCTGTTATCCTGAATCGGTCTGGGGAATGGGAGCATCAATCGTGATTGAACCCATGGGGCATTACTCGACGTTGCTTCATTCCAAAACGACGCAAACAATTCTAGAATTCTTTGAGATGAAATATGACTCTGCACTTCGTCACGGGTAAAGGCGGGTCTGGCAAGACTCGAGTCTCGATTCTGCTACACAGATTGTTGAAAAGTTCTGTCGTCTCTGAATCGTCTGGAACGGGGCTCCTTCAAGAAGCGAAAGCCATGGGCCAATTCCCCGTTCAACTTCATCCATTTAAAAAGGAAATTTTATTCCAAAAATTTTTAGAGGAATCGATTAAAATTTCAATTGTCAGAAAACTAATCGCAACGACATCAACGGCCCAAACTCTTCTTCATCTTGCTCCTAATCTTTATGAACTACTTCTCTTGAGAGAATGGATTCGGCTTGCCGAATCGCAAGATCTCATCGTCGACGCTCCTTCCTCTGGAAATTTTTTATCTCTCATCGACTGCCCGAAAACCGCGATTCGCGTATTCGATGGGGGCTCAATGCGAGCAATCGCAGACGAAGTTGAAGCATTTTTTCAAACACGGCAAACCGTTGTTCATATTGTAACCCTGCCAGAAAATTCATCTCTGCAAGAAATGCGGCATATCGAAAATGAAATTCAGTCTAAATATCCAATATTCCGTATCAAAAGAATCCTCAATAGACTACACACCCCAACAGCTCCCATCCCTGAATTAAGCGACCGACTACAACGCTTACAATTGAATCGACCGATTCGTGAACGGGAAAGAACGAAACTCGATCACTTCGAGCATCAAATTCTTGAAGGAGCAGTATCTCTGTGAAAACGATCTTTGTCTGGGGAGCTGGTGGCGTCGGGAAAAGTCATACGTCGATTCGAATCGCCTGTCGCGAAACAGGAAATCGAACACTGATGACCATGGATCCAAGCCGAAGGCTTTTCCATCTTCTTGGCGCAGATATTTCTCTGTCTGATCAGATGATCGCACTTGGTCAATGTCAGTTCAGGCTCAAAGCTACCGACTTTGATCAATTATTTGAGCAACTCCACTCGAAAATTCGCACGAGCGACAAAGTTCGGCATATCTACCATCAGATGACATCGGGGCTCCAAGACTTTCGAAATTATCTCGATCTTATTCAACTCGGCGATGAACTAGAAGAATCTGATGATGATGTCCTTTTGATTGATACCCCGCCTTTTCAAGAAGCGATCGGTTTTTACAAATCGATGTTTCATTTGCATCGATTCTTTGATCAATCAATGGTTCAATGGGCTCTTCGTTCGTCGGAATCGGCCATTTTGCACTCTGCATTTAAGAAGGTCTTCGAATGGTTGCGCCTTTTTTCAGGGAAACTCGCAGCTCAAAGCCTCTATGATTTTATTGAATGGCTTTCTCAACATACCGATAGATTCAGACGGTCGGCGATTGCGCTCGAGCAAATCATGAAATCACCCGATACCCAGCATATCTTCGTCGTGACGCCAGAAACGCCAACAGCGTTGATTGATCAATTCTCAGAATATTTTCCGAAAAATCAACGTGTCAGAATCGTGATGAACCGAAGTCTGTCGATGGATTCTCTTCCTGATATTGAGCATCCCTTCATATCGGAATTAAAAGGATTGAAAGCAAAAGAAATCCATCTCAAGGAATATATTGATAAAATATTCAAAAAATATGACTACGAGGCCATCCCACTTTTGTTTTTAGGCGAAGACACCCCGGCAGAAATTATTAAATTTGTCACCGCGTAATAAAAGACCAAGGCAAGACATGACTTAAAGTTTTTGGAGTATAGATCGTTTTTTCGATGAGGCTCTGAAATCTTGGAACCTGTTTTCTCCAATTATCGCCATCATTGTGTGTTGCCAGAAGAAATTCAGAAGCATCAACATCCCCAACACTCAACACTGACTGCAATATCGCTGTGTCCCAACCCTCGTGATTGATCTGAAGGCGCTGCAGTCCTTCGAGCTCCGTCATAATCAAACGAAAGCGACGCTCCAGTTCTTCGACCCGAACATGCGCACAGGCTTCAAACGGTGTTGTCGGTTTTGGTATGAATGGATTGAGACTCACCGTCAGAGTGCCAATATGGCCCAATGACTTTGATTTGGCTAAAAACTCTCGATGCACCCTCTTAATCAAATCCGCTAATTGCAGAATATCTTCAGTTTGTTCTGTGGGAAGACCGATAATAAAATAAAATTTTAAATTCTTCACGCCCGCATCCAAAGCGGTTGTCACAACGTGGCTCAATGTATCCAATTGCGTTCGTTTATGAATGACCTCTTGCAATCGTTGACTTCCGGTTTCTAACGCCAGCGTCAAAGTTTTCTGCTTGCTGTGCACAAGCAATTCGATCAGCTTTGGCCCCACAGCCTCGACCCGAAGCGATGATAAGCTGACTTCTCCACCTCTTGAAACGATATAGTCCGCAAAATCTAAGAGTTCGGGATGATCAGAGAGCGCTGCACCAAGAAGCCCTACTCGACCCACTCGCTCAATTCCTTCATCAAAAGCTGATTTCAAAAAACTCAATCGGCGAAAACGAGTGCTCGTTTCCGTATATGAGACTGAACAGAATCGACACTTCTGAGGGCATCCACGAGATACCTCCACCAAAAAGACATCCGAAAATTCTGTAAAATTGGAGACGATCTCAGTTTTTGTTAAAAAGGAATTAATAAACTTAAGACCACGTCGTTTGATAGGCTGTTCTGGAAAATATCCTTGGAGCGCGGGCACAAAAATTCCAGAGACCTCTGCCAAAAGATATTCAAGTATTTTTTTCTTATCGTGTCGCAGAAATGGCGTCGCACGCATCGTCGTCGCTAGATCTGCAACCACCTCTTCACCGTCGCCAAAAACAAAACAATCTACAAAAGGAGCCACAGGGCATGGATTCATTGAAATAGCTGCCCCACCCATAATCACCAGTGGATGATGGTCATGCCTGTCAGAGGACTTTAGAGGCAAACCAATTTGACTCAGAATTCTCAAAAAATGGATATAGTCATTTTCAAAACTCACAGTGAACGCAATCACATCAAATTCAGTTAACTCGCGACCACTTTCAAAACTACGCGGGGTTTCACCATTTTCAGAAAGAAAGGCGCGCTCACAGACCACTTCGTCGATATCATTCCAGAGACTATAGACTGCGTGAAGACCTAGATTACTCATGCCCACATAGTAGGTATTGGGATAGACAAGGCATATTTTCAGTCGCCCCCTCCACTGTTTCTTCACTGCACCATCTTCACGGATACTAAAAGACGACCCTCTATTGCGCATCGTTTCCGCGGTCGACTTCAAGTTTTTACGCATTGCCAGGCTATTACCAGCATTTTCGACTCAGAACCAGTTCTGCCTAAACATAATTTTTGACTCAAAAAGAAGGTCTCAGTTAGGCTCGAACGATGAAAAATTCTCTTTTGATTACAGTAGTTAGCATTGGCTTATTAACCCTCGGCGGCTGCGGGCTGAAGTATATTGCACATAATGACGATATTCAGCGCTATGTCGGCTCCAATATTGAAGAAGTGATTTCGGTTTGGGGAGCTCCCGAAGCCACGGTAAAACTTCCGACCGGAAAAACGGCCTATACGTTTACGACGGAAAAAACATCCATGGAGAGAACTGGTTCCGTTGAATCAGGGGACCGTTGGTCAAATAAAGACAGTTCAGTCGATGTTTATAGCAACGTTAAGAAAGTATGCAAAATTTCCGTGGTCGCAGATCCTAAAGGAAAAATCGCGAGTCTAAGTTCAAAAGGTGATTGCGACGGTCGCTGGACTAAGTAATCGGATTGATAAAAAATCTTAGAAAAAATATTAGAAGAAGGGACGAATTTGAAGATCGACCCTTCTTCCAATTTGAATCTTTAAGTATCTAACTGCCTTCTCAAAAATGTCGGGACTTCCAAAGCATCCTCTTCAAAGAGTGGCATGCCCCGACGACCGCGATTCGCCTGCCCCAGAGCGGGAGGAGTTTCTTGGGCCACCGCCAAATTCAATGGTTGCATGACGTTTCCTCTCAAATGGGCTTGTGGCTCAATTACTTCGGCCGGCTTTTGATCGATATCCGTCTTGTTCGCAAATTTGTTAAAACCAGTCGCAATAACGGTGACTCGAATCTTATCTTGTAAGCTGTCATCAATCACACTTCCAAAGATAATATTTGCATCCTCGTGAGCGGCTTCTTGAACCAAAGTCGCCGCTGCGTTGACCTCATACAATGTCATAGACGATGTGCCAGTGATATTAATCAGAATCCCTGTCGCTCCTTCGATTGAAACATCCTCGAGAAGCGGAGAAGAAATCGCCTGCTGCGCGGCCATTATTGCTCGATTGTCTCCACGCGCTTCACCGGTGCCCATCAACGCCATACCCATTTCGCCCATGACGGTTCGCACATCTGCGAAATCGACATTCACCATTCCGTGAATATTAATCAAATCGCTGATCCCCTTCACCGCTGACAGCAATACCTCATCTACTTTTCGAAAGCCGTCAAGCAAGGTGAGTTGCTCGCTTGCCAGAGTGAGCAATCGCTGATTTGGAATCGTGATCAAGGTATCGACATTCTCCTTCATCTGCGCCAGACCCTCTTCAGCCTGTCGTCGACGTCTTTTTCCTTCAAACAAAAAAGGCTTTGTGACAACTCCAACCGTCAAGATTCCCATGCTTTTTGCAATCTGAGCGATTACCGGTCCTGCACCAGTTCCTGTTCCACCTCCAAGACCACAGGTGATGAAAACCATATCACTACCCTCAAGAACCTCTGAGATTTCTTGAGCATCGGTCATTGCAGCTTCTCGTGCCACCTCGGGATTTGCTCCAGCACCCAATCCCTTAGTGAGGCCAGCTCCCAACTGAATCTTGTGCTGAGCCTTTGTGACTTTAAGCGCCTGTGCGTCTGTATTCGCCGTAATAAACTCAACGCCAGTCAGTCCTTCACGAATCATCGTGTTGACGGCATTGCCTCCGCCACCTCCGACGCCGATAACTTTAATCTTTGCTCCGAGATTTTCGGTATCTACCGATTCAACTTTCTTAGACATTTTCCCCTCCTTAGTTCCGTCTTAAAAGAAATCCTTAAACCACCGGCTCAATCTTTTTTGAACACGACTAATTCCACGCTGTTCAAATAAGCCGGAATAAAATTTCAACTCATCACTCATTTCACATCCCAAAATTGCAAGACCCACGATTGTCGAACATTGTGGTGTTGAAACCATATCGCTTAAACCACCAAGCCCTTCAGGCCGTCCAATTCGCACAGGCAATCTGAAAATTTTCTCGGCAGACTGCAGCAAGCCCTTCAATGTAGAGGCTCCACCGGTGATCACCACGCCGGACGGAAGAGACTCATCGACGCCATGCGCTGCTAATTCGTTCTTCACCAATGTAAAAATCTCATCTAATCGCGGTTGAAGAATTGTGGACAGCATTCGCCGGTGAATTCTTCTCGGCTCAAGATCAGCCAGCCCGGCAATCTCAATTTCTTCTTCATAAAATTCAGAAACGACAGCCCCGTAATTATGTTTCAAGCGTTGTGCTTCTGTCAGATTCGTCTTGAGTCCTACCGCCAGATCATTCGTCAAATGCATTCCACCAATCGGCAGAGATCTCAACCAACGAAAGGCTCCGTCGTGATAGACACAGAGGTCTGTTGACGTTGCTCCAATATCCACAACACAAACTCCCGCATCTCGTTCGGCCTGAGCCAAAACCGCGCGTGCACTTGCCAGCGGATTTGAAACGAATTGTGTCAATTTGAGATCAACCTTCTGCAAACAACGTCGCAAGTTCTCGAGAGGCGTAACGGCGCCTGAAATGATTTGCAATCTGACTTCAAGCCGCTTGCCATACATCCCAAATGGATCGTGAATTCCCTCTTGGCCGTCGATGATGAATTCTTCTGGCACAACTTGGATGATCTCGCGATCAAGCGGCATATTTACAGCTGACGCCGCCTCGATCACTTTTTGGATATCCGTGGCATCAACATCTTTGCCTCTGATTGGCACCATCCCATTTGAACCTACTGCTTGAACATGACTGCCGGTCACCCCTGCGATTACAAAATCGATTTCTCGCCCCGCCAAAGACTTCGCTTCGTCGACAGCTTCTTGCAAGGCCATAACCGTTGAATCAATATTAACGATCATTCCCTTTCGAATACCGTGAGACTCTCGCTGACCGAATCCAACAGCTTCTAAACCACTGGGATTGATTTCACAGATCAAAACTGCAATTTTACTTGTTCCAAAGTCGATTGCTGCGACTGTCGGATATTCTTTTGCCATTCCTAGCGTTCCTTTCTGCGACTTACGATCCAACGTCCATCAAACTGTCCCAAAATCTGCGCACTCGCGACTCCCTTCAGTCTCAAATCCGAAAGCACATACTGCAGCGATTCTAATCGTTGTTCAGAAATGATTCCGTCTTCAGTGCGCAGCGGGAGAACGACCTCAAATTCCTCTCCCAAATTTTGGCCCATGATATCAGTTTTGTTTTGAGAAAATATTTTCATCTGAACGAGGGAACCTTCACTCCAGGAGTCATCTTTGAATTCAAGCGATTCAATATGGACATGAAATCGTCGTTCCACAGAATCCATCAATCGAGTCAACGCCTGAAAATCCAAACGCTGATCAGTCAATCGACGATTCAATTCTTCGATGGTTTGGCCCCGATCAAACTTCTTCTCTTTTCCAAAAACGAGCGGCAAGTTAATCCAGGCTCCGGGGATTTCACGACTTATAGAAATCACGGATGCCTTCGCATCAACGAGAAACCAAGATCTCATACCTCGCACCAAATATCTGGGGCGTTTCGCAGTAATGTGGATAGACAAGCGATCCGGAAACGATCGCTGAACAGCCACTTTGTCCACCCACCCATTTTTTTCCACAAGTTCTTTCACTTCTGCCAATTCGACGCTCCAAAATGACCGCCCCTTATAGGAATCGAGCTCCTGTTTAAGTGATGCGGTGAGTTGGGGCAGCAATTCGTCTTGATCCTCGGACGCCACTTCCAACTCTATATTTTTCAGCCGAATCCCTCCCCACTTATTGACGCGCTGCGATATTGCTTCAACAGATAAAGACAGTCGCTGTTCTATCTTAGGCAAAATAAGTCGGACTGAAAAGAAAAAGATGATGCTCAGCGCTGTCACAGCAAGCGAAACAAAGAGAAATCTCCACCCGCGCCACTCTTCCTTATTTTTTTTATCTGAATACCGTTTATCTAGGTATTTCTTCTCGTTGTATCTCTTTTCATCTCTCTTTTTATTGAGCCTCAGATTCTTTAATTCCCCCACATCTTTAAGTCTGACGGCGCTAGCGCAGCTGGTCAACGGCCGAAATCAATTTTGGAACGCTTTCCAAAAAATGCGGCAAGCCCAGATGCAATCGTCGTTAACGGCGATGCACCGAGGACGAGCAAGACGCGAGGTCGGGAAGAAGACTTTTCAAATCGAAGGATGAGTTCATCCACCGTCGGAATATGCTCATAAACAAAAGTCTCAGCTTGAAAAGTTGCCGCCAAAGACTGAGACGAAATTCCAGGAATGACTTTTTCATGTGCAGAATAAATAGGAAGCAGAAAAATATCCTTTACCCTACCCAGAAATGCTGACGAAAAATCATTAAAGAGATCTCGCGTACGAGTATAGCGATGCGGCTGAAATACAACGGAAATATCTCTTCCTGGATATTTCACCTGTAGCGCATCCAAGGTCGCCTGAATCTCCGTGGGATGGTGGCCATAGTCCTCTACCACAGCGACTGAATCATCTTCAAAGTGGACCTGTAAACGACGATCTGCGGGGACAAAAGAGGCGCAAGCATCGCGCACGATATTGAGATCCATTTTCATCGACAGGCAAACCCCGATTGCGCCAGCTGCATTTTTAACATTATGCAATCCAACCACAGGCAGAGAAAATCTGCCCAACGATCGACCATGAAACGACAACGAGAAAATGCTACCTTGAGGGCTCATTTCAATATCTGTGATCAGAAGATCTGAATCTGGATGAATTCCGTAAGTCGAAAAAGGCTTCGACAGACTGGCGGAAATATCCCGGAGGACGGGGCAGTCAAAACCAATCCAATTACGCCCAAAAAATGCCGTCCGATTCATAAAATCAAGAAAAGTGCCTTTGAGATCCTCGAAGTCGCGATAGGTATCCATATGCTCGCGATCAATATTTGTGACGACGGAATACACAGGCGAAAATTTCAAAAAACTTCTGTCACTTTCATCCGCTTCAATCACAAACGGCTCACCGGTTCCATGCAGACTAGACGCATTCCAATGTTGAAGTCGTCCACCGACAACCACCGATGGCTCCCTGGTCTTCAAAAATTGTCCGACCATTGACGTTGTTGTTGTTTTTCCGTGAGATCCAGCCACCGCGATTCCCAATTTCAATCGCATCAATTCCGCCAGCATTTCCGCACGCGGAATCACAGGAATTTTCAACTCAAGCGCGGTTTTGTACTCAATATTGTCCGGACTCACAGCTGTCGAAACAACGACACAGGTCGGTTGTTTTAAATTTTCTCGGCTGTGTCCAATGAAAATAGATGCCCCGCCCTCTCGCAGTCGGCGAGTGATGGCCGTCTCAGAAATATCGCTGCCAGAAACTGGAACGCCTGAAGCGAGAAGCACTTCAGCAATTCCGCTCATTCCAGAGCCTCCAATTCCTATAAGATGCACCAATATTTTTTGACCCCAGAACATTGCACAGTTTTAGCGGCACAAAAATATTGGATCAAGATGGATTTCAGAATTCAAAGTCCGTTCACCAGAGACTCAATTGACGAGATGAAAATAATTCTCTGCGGACTTACGAATGAAAGGATTTGCATCCTGAGAAAGGTTCTGAATTTCTTTTCTTATGTCATGAGACGTCTTCAATCTCATTAAAATCACAGCATTCGCTGCAGCAATGGCGCCCGTTTTCGTACGATCATATCGACGAAGTGCGCCTTCTAAATCTCCTGCCAAATCGAAGGCCGCGATCAGCTCTGCAAAGGGCCGAATATCATTCTCTGGAGCGATATCTAAGAGTCGGCCCACGAAGCGGTCCTTTTGAACAATATTTGCTTTTCTGACCGATATAACAGCTGCCGGCTCCCGACCAAACGCTTCAAGCATTGCCTCCCGAGCTTTCGTTCGCACGTCGATGCGATCGTTCGTCAACAGATCGGTGAGCTCACCAATTCGCGAATTGGCCAACAAAACATCCACCAGAATTCGAATTCCAAAACTGAAGTTTTTATCATTTAATTTAATAGGCAAAATGAAAAGCTGCGCATCCTCTGGAGACAAATTATTCTTGAGAAAGCCTTCAATGTCGGCCAGATCAGGAGATCCCGAAGCAGCTTCGGAAATAAGTCCAAGCACCAATGTCTTTCTCTCTCTTACTGGCTGACTTCGCAGGCCAGGAAACACCCGACCGCCGGCTAAGACTGGCTGCTCCAAGTTCATCAAAATTGAACTAAACGCCAACATGAAGACCGAACAGCGCTGAAGCAAAACCGATTTTTTAAGAGAAACCACCATTGTGGCCATAGAATGTGCAATCGCGAGGCCAAGTCTAATCAAGTTTTAGCCTGTTGATATTCCTTCACTTTTTGGGTTGAAGTGACTCAAGATATGAAAAAGATGCAGGTTAAGGCGCAAACCATTACTACTCTCGTTCTCAGACTTTGCAGCATTTTTGCAGTCCCACTCACGTGTGTTTTGCTGAGCCAACCCGCACTCGCACTTCTTCCAGAACTGCAATCAGGTGCAAGCCTAGGAAGCGGCGGGGCCTACACGAGCATCGCTGACGACGAGAGCGCGTTTTATCTAAATGCGGCAGGGACGGCGCGACGAATGAACGGTCGCCAGATATTTGTTCATAATCATTTTTTAGACGGTGCAAAAAAATGGAATCTAAAAGCAGGATTCATCGACGGAATCACCGAAGCTCCACTCACCTTTGGATTTCTTTTTTCAACACTGAATACGGCTGAAAGAAAAAAAGACGATTATATCGCGAACACCAGCTTCAACTGGGAGAATTACGCCATGATCGGACTCAGTCACCATATTCTCCGACTGCGTCAAGCACGCACAACATCCTCAAAATGGGCCTATGGCTTAGACAGCGGAGTATTAATCTTTCCACACGATATCGTCGCTATTGGGGTTCATTTCAGAAATTTTTATCGAACCTTCGAGAGCACCATCGAGCTGCCACGGGTGCTGGTAGCAGGTCTGAGTCTCAATTTACGCAAGCTTCGAATCTCGGTCGATGGTGAACGAAATTTTTCAACTCAAACTCACGAGCTAAGAGCAGGATTAGAATATAGCATCTCAAGTTTCATGATATTGCGCGGCGGTTATTTTACAGATCGAAAAAACCAGCAAAATGGCTATACAACAGGCGTTCAGATTCATTACGCGGAAAATGTCTCTGCTGATTTCGCATTTGTCGATTTTCTCCACTCCGATACGTTTACGTACACTGCAGGAATGAAATTCAATTTTTAGCCGCTTCTTGTGACATCTAGTAAATTCAGATATCTTGTCTAGTGGAGGGCTGATTGGATCCATCGGATATGATTTTGGTGAGCATGTCGTCATTGCTGATGACACTGTGTTTCGTCTCTTACTGGCTCCCGCAACTCATCATTCCAATCATCATCCGCAATTCGACGCGCTGGCGAATTCTTGATCATCCTGAACGCCGCAAGGTTCATAGCACTCCGATCCCAAGACTGGGAGGCCTCAGCATTGCTCCCGCACTATGGTTTTCTTGTGCTCTTTGTTTCGTTGTGGACCATAGCTGGCCTGAGCTTTTTAAAATTCAATCAACTCTCGCGATTTCACCACTTTTTATGGGGCTCTTTCTCGGGTCCATTGGCATGTTTATTGTCGGCGCAGTGGATGATACCGTTCGCCTTCGTGCGCGGCATAAATTTCTCGGGCAGTTTATTGTTGCTGCACTCTGTGTTTCATTTCTTCCACTGCCGGGGGAGTTTTTCGGGCTCGCAATCAACGGATGGATACTCAGAGGGGCAATGATACTCTGGCTGGCGATCATTCCGAACTCTGTCAATTTACTGGATGGCATTGACGGGCTCACCGCGACGCTCGGCCTTATTTATGCAGCAGTGATCTCGATCATGGCGATCGCAACAGGCCAGTATATCTGGCTGTTCGCGACTCTTCCGCTCAGTCTTTCGTTGCTGAGTTTTTTGAAATTTAATTGGAGCCCGGGTAAGATTTTTTTAGGAGACTCTGGAAGTTTTCTGATCGGATTCTGGATAGCCTATACGAGTATCTATTTTGGAATGACTCTCCACGGTGACAGTTTCAACTGGAATCCGTGGATCAGTCTCGGGCTCACCACCATCTGGATCATTGATACTGTCTGGGCAATCAGTCGACGTTATTTTTCAAAGGCTCCCTCTCGACGACTGCTGACTAGACGATCGAAGAAAACTTATTTTGCTCTTCTCAAAAACGCCCTGTGGAATATCGCTAATGCAGACGACAACCATATTCATCACCGTTTACTGAAAGCTGGCTTTAAGGTGCCGCAAGCTGTTTCCATTATTTCTGCGACGGCCGGGATCTTTTTTCTTTTCAGCCTGACTTTGCGATTGTTCTCGACGGAAGCGATTGGAACATTCGAAATTTATTTCTATACGCCGGTTCTCTTTCTTGGGTTTTCTGCGTCTGCGACGGTGCTTTTCAGTTCTCTCATTCAGTCGCGACAGAAAATAGAAGTGACACTCAGTCCACTCGGAAAGCACATTCCGAATGATTTAAAAATCCTCCCCTACCGTGCTGACATAGACTTAAAAAAAAGCATTTCTTCTTCTGGCTCAAAACATCCGATTGAGCACTAATAGAGTTAGTGAAGATTCTCTTCATTCATAATTCGTCCCAAACCTTTCCAAAGTTGCGAGGCGAGCTTGTCTCCATGGCCCATCAGTTGAACTTTGATATCTCGGTGGCTGTCCCCTCCGACAATCGCGAAAGCATGGAATCTTTCGTGAATAAAGGCATCAAAGTTTTCTGGATCCCCCTACAACGTACTGGCATCAATCTCTTGCGAGATCTCAAACTCCTGCGCGAGCTGGTGAATATCATCCGAAAGACAAATCCAGATATTATTTTTCTGACGACTATCAAGCCTGTGATCTATGGTTCACTTGCCGCTCGTCTTTCAGATTCATCAGCAACGGTTGTCACCCTCATGACAGGGCTTGGCTATATTTATCAGAGCCCTAAATCTATTCGAGATTTCTTTGTGCAATCCATTGCAAAAGCATTACAAAGAATGGCATTTGCGCGAAACGATTTCATCTTGTTTCAAAACACAACTGACCAACGAGAATTCATCAATAGACGACTTGGAAACAGGAAATCCAAATTCATTTTAGTAGGATCTGGAGTAGACCTCACTCACTTTCAGCCAAAATCTTCTGCGACTCCGGAAAGATTTACAGTTCTTATGGCCTCGCGGCTCTTGGTCGACAAGGGCGTCATTGAATACTTGGAGGCTTGCAAGAATTTAAAAGCGATAAATTCGAATTTTCGATTTTTGCTCGCGGGACCCTTTGACTCGAATCCTCGTGCGCTTAAATTTCAAGATATCAAGAAATATATAGATCACGAGATCGTCGAGTATCTTGGAGAACTGCGAGATATCCGAGATGGAATCAGTCAGGCCCATGTTGTTGTTTTACCTTCATACCGAGAAGGAATGCCTCGTATTTTACTCGAAGCTCTAGCCATGGATAAAGCGATCATCACGAGTGACGGGCCAGGATGCCGAGAATTTTCGAAATACGAGATTCCTTCGATTGAGATCATCGCCACGCGCAATATCGAACAGCTCCAAAATGCCATCTTAAAGATGGAGAAAAAATTAAGGGCGGGGTTGCTAAGCGATCTCTCCAGAAAAACGGCAGAGAATTTTTTTAATGCAGAAACTGTGAATAAAAATATCCTCTCCATAGTATCAGAGAGAAAACCATGCGAATTACACTAAATGGAACAATTTTTGGCGCACAGAATTCAGGTGCCAAGCAAAGATTTGTCTCTTTGTATCGAGAAATCGTTCGTCAATCTCCTGATCTCGCATACGACCTCGTGGTCGATGAGACGGGGGCCATCGCCAAATATTTCGCAGAATTCAAAAATACACGAATAATTCAAAGCCCTTTAAGTGCCGCCAAGCCCCTCCATCGATTTATTCGAGGACAATCGTTCTGGAAGAAATATCTCGATTCAGCAAGGCCTCAGATTCTCGACCATTCTCATTTGCCCATTGTCCAGAACCCCTATGGCAAGACGATTCTGACTATTCATGATATTCGCTATTTGAAGTATCCAGAGCATCACTCGCTTTTCCGTCGAATTATTGCGCCCTACATACTCAAAAAATCAGTGGGGCTCGCAGACATTATCGTGACCGTATCGGAGTCTATGAAGGAAGAGCTCAGTGACTTCATCAGCCCAGCAAAAGTCGTCGTCATCCCTAACGGGCTCGCTCAATATTCAATGCCGCAACTCCAGACCTCTCATCTCGAGAACCTGACGGCCCTGGGAGTTCACAATCCTTTTTTACTCACTGTAGGCCACTTTGAAAAACGAAAGAACTTAGTCAAACTTCTCAAGGCCTTTATCGAGATCTCTCGCGCACAACCAGATCTTCAACTGGTGATGGCAGGAAATCCCGCTGATGACCTCAGACAAATAGAAGCCTTTGTCGCCAGTCATGATATGACTAAGTCAGTCTTGATACTCAAAAATATCTCATATGAATTGATCTGCGCGCTTTATTCTCAAGCACAGCTTTTTATTTTCCCCTCAGTCTACGAAGGATTTGGCATCCCTATTCTTGAGGCTCTTCATTATAACTGTCGAATGGCGCTCAGTGATATTCCTGTTTTTCGTGAGTTGACTCGAAACAAAGGAATTTATTTTAATCCGAACAATTCTGAGAGTATTCGGCAAACCATTGAGAGAATGCTGTGGTCTGAGCCAAAATGCGATTCTGATTTCATTCAGAGCTATTCAGAAATATTGAACGCTTATAATTATGCAAATCATGCCGCGAAATATTTGAAAATAATTAGAGCCGATTCTAATCAGGCTTCTTAGGCACTTCATTTCGGTCTGAATTTTTCAAAAGAAAAATCAACAGAAAAAGAAATCCGATGATCTGGAGTCTAAATCGAAAACCACTTCCTAAATTCTGTGAAGAGACAAATGCATATGCAGAAGACCAAGTGATAATAATCAAAAAACATCCCAACAGAAGGCCTCTGCCTAATTTCCGATAATCAATATCTCTGAGAGAAACGAAGAGAAATCCCAATAAGAAAACATTCTCCAGCCCCGCCAAAACGCCGAACATATTATTCACTTCACCCAGCACAGGTCTAAAAAGCGCCGTAAACATCCCAATCGGCAAAAACAAAAAAACGTCTCCCAAACCCTGAAACTGGACAATATCTAGAGCGGAACCTCCTCGAGTATCTCCAGTTCCCCATACGCCCGCAAAGCGATTGAGTTCCGCCAGATTCTGGATGATCAGGTTGGTGATCAAACTATCAATTTTTCCAGAAAGCGCCCGAACAACAAAAAAACCAACGATGAAGACAACCGTCGTGCGAACGAGCACCGAAAATGTCGGTCGCCAACGAAGCAAAATTTCTGCCGCGATAATGGGGCAAATCAATAGCGGAGCTGCCCAAAATCGAACAAAACAACAGAGAAAAATACCGACTGCTCCAGACACGAGACCTCGCCATCGTAATTCATGATAATAAGCGACCATCCCGTAGATGAAAAAGGCGGTCCCCATAAAATAAATCGGATCCTTTCCGAGAATGGATGACCAAAACAATATCGACGGAAATAATCCCAAAAAGAGCAAAACCCTCATTCTTCGTCGCCCCACTGCCAGGCTCACTGCGAGATAGAGCATATAAACACCAATTAAACCCATCATCGAAAAAATCACTTTCATGGCATGATAGGATGAGAACAACGGCAGATTTTCGTTCATCCACTGAATGACGAAGTTAACATGCCCCGTGCCACCGGTTGTTTTGGTTCTGAATGGATCAGTACCGAGTGCGCTTCGCAAGTAGCCCCAGGAGTCTAAGCCAATATAGAAATTCTCATAGAGCAACATAAAACCCAGAGTCGTGAAACACCTTGCCGCCCAAAGAATGATCATCACCAGCTTTTCCATTTTTGAAAGTGGCCAAAAGACAAATGATACACCTAATCCAAACGCCCAAAAAAGCGCGGTGAGATAATCATCTGAAATATTTATTTTTGGAATATTGATCCCATAGATCTCAACCATCCCCAGCCACTGGTTGAAACCATAAGCACAACCAAGGGACACCAGAAGAACCCAGAAAATGATCCATACTCTCCGAGATCGGCTCATGACGGATTCCTAACTGAGCTGACGTCGATAGAAAATCATGAATAGAAAGGAAATGAAAAATCCAATAAGCGCACCAGCGATTGCTTGCTTTCTTGAGCTTGCACCTAAGGGCCTCAATGGCTTGTAAGGTGGATCAACAACAATAAACATGGGGTCCGTGCGCTTTGATTCAATCTGCGCCAGCTCATATTGCTTATTCAGGAGATCTAGCATCTGTGTCACTCTGGTAAACTCTCTCTCGGTTCGACTAATCTCAGACTGAATACTTCTCTCTGGGTGGTCGGGGCCGCGTTTTCCAGTCTTCAAGGCCATGAGTTTAAGCTCAGTTGTATCTTGCGATTTTGCGAGTTCCACCAATCTCTCTCGAATGAATAATTCAGCATTCTTCGTTTGAGTAATAATATTTTCGTTAAGAAAACTTTGCAAAGCACCCAAATATGATTTTACGCCTTCAACAGCCATCACCGGATCTGCAGCGCGAAATCGTATATTGATCAGATTAGAATCAGCCTTTACGATGATTGAATTCTGCAATTTGGCTACAAGTGCGGCCTCCCGCTCATCCGGATCCTTGGGATCTGAAGAGTCACTGATGCGAGATTCAAAATTATTAATCTGCAGGGCCTTCAGTGCAACATATCGAGTTTGAAGAATTCGAAAAAACTGCTGAATTTCGACGTTCGCATTACCAAGGCCTCCAAAAAGTTGACTTCCGGACGTCGAGCCCAGTTGGCTTAAAAAACTTTCCATAGAACTCGCGCCCCGATTCATCTTTGGCATGATGTCGGCGGTGGCTTCATAGGTTGTTCGGACATTCGCTTTGTTATAAACGAAAAACACAACCGCAAATACGAACGAAACAGACAGAACAACTTTATAAACCGCCAAAAATTCGTGCCACAACCCTTCAGGCGACAAAAGTTGAGATAATTTCAGAAGGTCCTGCTTCGTTTTCATTCCCTAAAGATAACTAAATGGCTCATCAGGGGAAAGAATAAATCTCGATCGGAGCCACTTAAAAAGATAGATTAATGAACGATGCGAATCGTGTCGCGAAAGATTATTCTCACTATTCTTCTCACGAGCCTTGTTTCTTTTGCCATTTATTATTTAAGTCACGTGAACAGCGAACTCACACTCGAAGACAAGCACACCATTGAGAGCCTTGGGCTATCGAAAGACTGCTCAACTCTCTCAGACTTCGATCAAGAAATTCACTGCATTCGTGCAGTTCAGAATTTCTACCAGAACTGGTTTCCAACGACAAAAAGCCCTCCGATTAAAACTCTTCGCGTCCCCCATGAGCCCGCGATTATTTTGGCCCAAAAGTGGGGCGCCTGCTACGACAGGGCTCGTTTAATTGAAAAGACTCTGGAATACTTCGGATTTCATACGAGACATGTCTCTGCTCACCATCTTCGAGTTCCTTTCCCCTGGGGCTATCTGTTTTCAACAAATAGCCATGCCTTTTCTGAAACCCTCACAAAAAAAGGCTGGATGAGTGTGGGGTCTCTGACAAGCTTTATCGGCATTACCAAGAATGGCGAGATACTCAATACGTTTCAACTTCGTGAGATTCTCAAAAATTCAGAAAAGCGCGCCCAACTCGAGCAACAACCTTCACACGACTATTTCAATGGCGACTTTTACTTTATCTATGGGCTCTATTCTCGCCACGGGATGTTTTTTCCACCATTTGTCCCAATTCCAGACATTGACTGGGGTCAGATCCACTACAATTTTTAAGCGTTTGGTAAATACCCATTAAAGACTGGCAAATCGCTGCAGCAGAAAATTTAGACTCAATCAGTGATCGCGCTTTGTTTCTCAGCGCAAGCGAAAGGTCTGCATCGGCCTCATATTGATCTTTGTAAATTCGACATAATTGATCACAAAGAACCGCGGCATCACCGACAGGAAACACGAGTCCATTTTCTTCGGGCTGAATCAAGGCCCTGTTCTCAACAATATCCGAAACAATACATGGAACACCAAAACTCATTGCTTCAAGAAGTGAATTTGACATCCCCTCTGATTCACTTGGAAGAACAAAGACATTTGCAGATCTATAGTACAGTTCGGGGTCACTTCTCTCGCCCAGAAATTTTATCTCCACCTGACTCGAAAATCTCTCTTGCATCTCCGTGAGCTGCAACGAAGGATTTCGCAATTGAAAAACAGGGCCTAAAAGATTCACACGGATCTTCATTTTCAGGCGATGGCTCAAGAGATCGGCCGCTATGAGTAAAGTATCCAAGCGTTTCTCTATCGACAGCCGTCCACAATAAAGAATTTCGAAAATAATATTTTCTCTGGCATTCAATTCTTGATGCGGGCTCAAAGACACCCCGTTTGGCAATACTGTGATCCGCGTCTCTGGAATTTTGAAATGATGCACTAACTCAGTTTTCATGGCTTCAGTGAGAGCAATCCAGCGGTCCACGCGCTGCAAAATACGCCTTCTCAACCAAAACGAAGACTGACGACTCATCTGCTGAATTTCTCCCCACGCTCCTCCGGAGGTCGCCTTGACGACAACAGGCTTTCTAAAGAAAAATTTAATCAGAACGGCCAGTAATGCCGCAGACGAAGCCTGATGGGCGTGTACAATATCAACCTGCTGACTGATTTTTCTGAATTTAAGAAGCCCATCTAAAATAAATAAAAAAGGATTAAACACCTTCAGAAAACGTCCAAAAATCGAAGATCCCGCCTCAAAAGTCTTCGTCGAGATGATCTCTGCATGCCACCACTCACTCGAAATTTGTTGAGTGATATGATGATCATTTCTTTGCAAAATAAAGACTTTTAATCCGGCTTTTGAGAACTCACGCGTCTGCAACAAAATCTGTCTCTGCACCCCGCCTGTATGATGCGTCACCAGGGTCGAGATCACACAAATTCCATTCACAGTCTTTTGTTCCATTATCTTTAATGTTCACAAAAGCAGATCGAGAGGGAAAGATAAAACTATGTGTGGATTTGCAGGAATTTTAGGATGGGAGACCGATGAAGCAACCTGGCAAACAACACTTCAAGAAATGTCAGCGGCGCTGCGACACCGGGGGCCTGACAGCACTGGTCATTGGATCTCTCAAAACTCTAGCATAGGAATGACCCACCAACGCCTGGCGATTGTTGACCTGTCAGCCACAGGGCATCAACCGATGATTTCTGCGAGCGGCCGGCACATCATTGCTTTCAACGGTGAAATTTATAATTTTGAGGAGCTCAAAGCGGATCTAGAACAAGGCGGACATAGATTTAGAAGTCGAAGTGATACCGAGGTTCTTTTGGAGGGAATTGAAAAATGGGGACTCAAATCTGCATTGTCACGATGCCACGGCATGTTCGCATTTTCTCTGTTTGATCGAAAGAATCAAGAACTCATCTTGGCCCGCGATCGCTTTGGCGAAAAGCCACTTTACTGGGGAATATCAGACAACAAATTTCTATTTTCGTCGGAACTACGTGCCTTAAAAAAGGTTCCAGGATTTCGTCGCGAGCTTTCCGAGACTGGACTCTCGCTCTATAAAGTTCTAGGCCATTATCCCGGAAAACACTCTGTCTACAAAAATATTTTCAAACTTGAACCCGGAACATTTCTGACAGTAGAAAAAAAGAATCTTCATACACCGATAATATCAAACTACTACGATTTATCGGCCATTATCTCTGAACGAAAACTCATAGAAATATCTCTGGAAGACGCGGCAGAAGAATATGAAAAGCGTTTGACGAAAATCATTCAACGACAGCTCGTTGCAGATGTTCCAGTTGGATGCTTTCTTTCAAGCGGAATTGATTCATCTTTGATCTCGGCACTGGCTCAAAAAACACACTCCTCGAAAATTAATACATTCTCGGCTGGTTTTGAAAACAGCGTTTTCGACGAATCCGCTCAGGCAAAACAAATTGCCGCGACACTAGGAACCGAACATCATGAACTTCGAGTCTCGAGCCAGTCGGCATTAGATTTAGTTCCTCGATTGGGGCAACTTTACGATGAACCATTCGCTGATTCATCCCAAATCCCCACTCTGCTTCTGTCGCAATTGGTAAAAAAGCACGTGACAGTCGCTCTTTCTGGCGATGCAGGTGACGAAGCCATGGCTGGCTACAATCGATATATTTTCTTGAATAAATATTGGCCACCCAATCTCGCTCTGAAAGGCGCAGGTGCTCTTTTAAAATCGAAAATTTTTCAGAAACTTTTGGCCCAGCTAGTCAATTCACGAAAATTAGAATCTCTGCAGAAATTTTCTGATGTGATATCTGCACAGTCTCTGGAAGACGCTTATCGCATTCTAACGCAGTTCGAACCCTCAAAGGCCGTGGAGTTGATTCCAGCGCCATCGTCGTTAGATCCGGTCGAAACCGCGATTTTTTGGGATCAGCGTCATTATCTTCCCAACGATATTCTCGTAAAAGTGGACAGGGCGGCGATGGCTTATAGCTTAGAAACACGGATCCCCTTCCTCGACCACTCGCTCATTGAATGGTCCTGGCAGCTACCTCTGGCCTATAAAATCGAGGGTGGAACGACGAAAATTCTCTCGCGCAGACTATTAAAAAAATATTTTCCAGAAGAAATATTCAATCAACCTAAGAAGGGATTTGCCGTTCCACTTCATCAGTGGATGCGTGGCTCGTTAGTAGATCTGATTTCTGCACATTTTCGCTCCCCATCAGAAGCTCTCATCGATCGCCGCGAGCTTCTCCAGTTATGGGAAAGCTACCGTAATGGAAATGATCGACTCAGAGATCTATTATGGGCAATATTTGTTTTTGAGCTCTGGCACAAAGAAGTTTAGGATACCATTGCAAGTATTCCAAATGAGAGGAGGGCTGTCACAGTGAATGAAAATCAATCGAATGGCGCAGGCCCTCACGAGAAATCTCTTCTAGACGCGCTTCAATATCCTCTGGATTATCAGACCATCTCACGCAAGCGTTTGGCCATCAGAAGAAGACTTCTTGAACAAAGTACCAAAAGACGGCCGATTCGAATTGCAATTCTTGGGGGAGTCACCACAAGCGAATTCAAAACATTGACGGAACTGTTTCTTCTCAAGCAAGGCTTCGAACCCGTCTTCCATGAATCCGAGTATGGACGATTCTACGAAGATGGGGCCTTGGAAAATAAATCTCTTGAGGCCTTCAAACCAGAAATCATTATTGTATTTAGTCACTGGCGAAATCTGTCTCGCCTTCCCCAGTCCTTAGAACCCGATGAAAGTGTCGCCGAACTTTTTCAACAAGAGCTGACACGCTTTCAAACGATCTGGCAAAATCTCATCACCCGGCACAATGCCGTCGTGATTCAAAATAACTTCGACTTGCCAGCCACACGCATACTGGGCAACAGAGACTCAGTAGAATCATATGGCATCAGCCATTTTTTGCTACGCCTCAATACGGCCTTTGCTGAAGAATCTCGCAAAAATTCCAAACTACTGATTAATGATATTCATTATCTGGCGATGAAGGTTGGTCTTGATCGATGGCAAGATCCATCGACTTGGTTTAGTTATAAACACGCGTTTTCTCTTGAGGGCCACACGTCCATTGCTTTTAATGTGAGCACTATTCTCCAAGGGCTTTACGGTCTCAGCAAGAAAGCCGTGATTTTAGATCTCGACAATACTCTTTGGGGAGGAATCATTGGAGATGACGGAGTTGAGAAAATTCAAATGGGTCGGGAGACAGCCGTTGCCGAAGCCTATCTTGATTTTCAACAATATCTGAAAGATCTTCACCATCGAGGAATCTTACTCTGTGTTTGTTCGAAAAATGACGAAGTGAACGCTCGTAGTGGTTTTTCACATCCAGATGCCTTTCTGAAATTAGAGAATTTTTCTGCCTTTAAGGCGAACTGGGAACCAAAATCAAAAAATATTGAAACCATCGCCACTGAACTCAATCTCGGCCGCGATAGTTTTGTTTTTGTGGACGACAATCCGGCGGAACGCCACATCGTCAGATCTCAACTGCCTGATATCGCAGTGCCAGATATTGGTGCAGATATCGTTAACTACAAGCTTCATCTCGATAGAAATGCCTATTTTGAGACAACAAGGCTCGTGGATGATGATCTCCAACGTGCAAAATTTTACGAAGAAAATAACCAGCGACTGTCCATGGCCGCAAAATTCGAGAACTATGAAGATTATTTGCTCTCGTTAGATATGACTGCAGAGATCGGTCCATTTAATTCCACTTACATGAATCGCATCACTCAACTGATTAATAAAACGAATCAGTTTAACCTCACCACCAAAAGATACTCCGATGCCGATACGGCATCAGCTGCTGCAGATCCGCACACGATTACGTTATATGGTCGACTGAAAGATAGATTTGGTGACAACGGACTAATCAGCCTTGTGATTGCAAAACAAGATTCTAAGAATCCGAAAGAAGCGAATATTGATCTTTGGCTGATGAGTTGTCGGGTTCTGAAAAGAGAAATGGAAATTGCCATGTTCGATGCACTGATTGAAGCATGCCAAGAAAGGGGAATTCAAACCCTCTATGGAATTTATTTACGAACCAAAAAAAACGATATGGTATCTCAGTTCTACTCAGGCCTTGGCTTTGAGCCAATCAATCAAAGCCACGATTCGTCGAGGTGGAAATTTGAGATTCAACGGGCGAAATGGCCTCAATGCAAAGTAATTAGGAGAACGAATGGAACAGACGCTGGAGAGAGTACAGCAAATTTTTCGTGACGTATTCGACAACCCCGAATTGAATGTCTCTAAAGAATCTCATTCAGGCACTGTAGAGAATTGGGATTCTTTGGCTCATATTACTTTGGTCTCGACGATTGAGCAGGAATTTCGAATTCATTTTGCTCTGGGCGAATTACAAGAACTAAAAAATGTTGGAGAAATGATCGATCTCATCGAGAAAAAGATTCAGAATTGAGCTCTATGAATGCTTATCTTTGGAAAGATTTACGATTGGGACTGAATGCGCATTTTAGCGCAATGATTACCGAAGAGAAGCTCAGGAACTTTTTGGATATCTCTGGCGATAACAATCCTCTGCATACAGATGAAACATTTGCAAAAAACTCTGGGTTCGACGGCCGAGTTGCCTATGGATTACTGACCGCTTCTTTTTATTCGACATTGGTCGGAGTTTATTTACCCGGCAGGTTTGCCTTGCTGCAATCAACAGATATTAAGTACCTCAGCCCAGTGTATATCGACGATCATCTTTATATTGATGGGCAGATTACTTACTTGAATGAAGCTTACCGCCAAATATGGATTGATGCTTCAATCACCAACCAGAAGCAAGTCATCGTCTCTAAAGCAAAAATAAAGGCGGGCCTGCTCCATGAATCTTAAAAAAAATATTCTAATTACTGGGGCGTCTTCTTCTATCGGACGCATGCTTATACAGCAGTTATTGGACAAAACACCACATCATATCATCGCTCATCTCAATCGCGGAACGGTCGCTGCCGACGACATAAATGCAGATAGACTCTCACCGATCTCTTGTGATTTCAGCGATCCATTGGCAGTCGATACATTCACAGCAGAGATCCACCATCGATTTGAGATCATTGATCAAATTGTCCACATTGCTGCGCCCAAGTTACGATTTAAACGATTCAGCCAAATGGCATGGGAGGATGATTTTAACCAAGAATTATCGATTCAGGTACGATCCATCGCAAAAATTATGAAAGCCACGCTTCCAAAAATGGTATCAAAGACTGATTCAGTATCTAAAATTGTCTTTGTTCTTTCTAGTGTAACGATGGGGGTTCCGCCAAAAAACACAGCGCACTATACGATGGCAAAAATGGCGCTTCTGGGACTTATGAAAAGCCTGGCCTCGGAATATGGAGACAAACGGGTTCGATTTAACGCCATTTCACCATCCATGCTCGAGACCGACTTTCTCACTGAAATACCCGCAAAGCTAAAAGAAATTTCAATCGCTGCCCATCCGCTCAAACGACTTGGACAAGTCTCTGATATTATTTCAGCGATTGAGTTCTTATTAGGCCCAGGTTCAGATTTTATCAATGGAGCCAATATTCCCCTTACCGGAGGAGAATCTTTCTAGGCCCCTATGTCACTCAGTTCATATTCTTTCATATTTTTCTTTTTATTGTTCGTCTTGGTGTTTTTGACTTGTCTCAAGATGAAGCGGGGCTCTCTGCTGTGGGTTTTGATCGCGGGCTCTCTTGTCTTTTACGGTAGCGGAAGCTGGAAATCCTTGCCTCTCTTGGCGGGGTCCGTACTGGCGAATTTTCTTTTCTCGGGACTCATAGAGAAAGTCAAAAAGACTTCGCAGAAGAAAATTATTTTTGTTGCCGCGATCACTCTAAACGGCCTACTGCTCGCTACGTTCAAGTATCTTGGATTTCTGACTGAGAACTTATTATTTTGGACGTCTCTGAAATCTCCTCAGCTTTTTTTTCCGCTCGGGATTAGTTTTTTTACTCTAACTCAAATAATGTTCTTGGTGGATCGATATCAAGGAATTGTAAAGCATCCAGCTTTTTCAGAATTCGTCTCATTTGTATCGTTCTTTCCAACGATAACTGCCGGGCCCATCTGCAGATGGAAAGATCTTGGTCTTCAAATTTCTCAGCTGCAATACCGCTTGATTGATTGGGACTTGATCGCGCGAGGAATTTTTCTCTTTGCGCTAGGTTTCGCAAAAAAAATTATTTTAGCAGATACGTTTGCCATCTGGGCTGATTTAGGGTTTCAAAACTCCGCTACCCTCTCTGGGCCTATGTCTTGGATTTCGAGTTTAGCTTATACATTTCAAATTTATTTCGACTTCAGCGGATATTCCGATATGGCTATCGGCGCGGCGCTCATCATGCAGATCTCTATTCCGGCAAATTTTAATAGCCCTTTGCGAGCTGTCAGTCTTATTGATTTCTGGAAACGTTGGCATATTTCTCTTTCCCAATTCATTACTTCCTATCTTTATACGCCAATGCTCAAAGCAGGTGGCAAGAAAATTACATTTGAAAAAGCTATGGTCACGACAGTTCTTGCAATGACCATAGCTGGCCTATGGCATGGGCCGTCTTGGAATTTTATTCTATTCGGATTTCTGCATGGAATTGTCTTGGTTGTTAACAATGTTTGGAGAAAGAAAAAATTGAGATGTCCCGATCCTGTTGGATGGATTCTGACTTTTTTGTTTGTTAACTTCGCATTCGTGATCTTCAGATCTCAAAATTTAGCAGATGCATTTTCGATGATCCGATCGATGTTTCTGGGCTCACTCCACAATTGGAATGGCGACATGATTGCGCAGGTACTGAGCACAACTGAGCAACTCATATCCGCTCTCATCATGATTGTTGGAGCAGGAATTATTCTGCGTACTAAAGACTCAAGTGATTACTGTCGAGAATTTCAACCGACAAAAAAAAATCTAGCCGTCGCCGTTGTGTTTTTTATTTTTTCTCTTCTGTTACTCAACACTGTTGTATCAAAGATTTTCATTTATGCTGACTTCTAAGAAATTTACTTTTTATTTCTTCGTCCTTTGTGCGTCCATCATAGGCATTGCTGCACTTGTGAACTATCAGATCGATTTCTATGGCCTGTTTCAGCCTTCGCCACAGCGTGATAAACAGATTTACCGAATCGAAAGAGCTGGAAAGTATCTGATGTCGATGCGCTATATTCCAGAAAACTTCGATACTGTACTTTTGGGATCGTCTTCCTCTCTTCTGCTAGATACTAAAAAATTGGATGGGCACCACATTTATAATGCATCACTCAATGGCGGCAATGTCTCAGAAATGAGAATCCTGCTAGAAAACATCGTTCGACATAAGAAGCCGAAAAATGTGATTCTCTCAATTTCGCCCTATCTCTGTTTCAGTACTGGACCAAAAACTGATTTGATGAATCCCCGTATTTTCTGGACAGCCTTCGGATCTCCTCTACTCTATTCGGAATATCTTTTTTGGCTGCGCTCAAGTTTAGGTTTATCGGCGAATGGCTTTGATTCATACGGGCGATACAATTATATGCTTGAAGCACAAAGAACTCCTATAGAGGAGCAAATCGAACAGGCCATTGAGAAAGTAAGAAAAAATGAAACTGGCCATATTTTGCCTGAAGCACTCAATGAACTTAAAGATATCGTGCAATTCCTTCGCAGAAATGGAATTTCCATTTTTGTGCTTTATATGGCACCTCCGGAGGAATATTACAAAGCGACCCAAAATGACTGGACAGATCTCAAAAAATACACGGCAGATCTCTTTCGTGAGAATGAAATCCTTCTCGATTTAACTCGCGACGAGCACTTGGATTTTCGAAAAAACTTGTCGAATTTCAAGGACAACGGGCACATCAATCAAGGAGGGCACGATATCGTCATCACTCTCCTTCATCGGGCGCTCTCTACAAAATTTTCCAGTTTGAAAGCCGAATAGATTAATTATTGAGGCAGGAATCGCTCACTTTCCGACTAGTTTACATAATATCTCGCCCCCAAACAGGTACCAGGTACTCCCGGTACCTGCGACCTACGAAACCCCGGTACCAGGGGTACCTGGTACCTACTCGATCGGCTTTTGGGCGACGACAGTGATGCCAGCTTCCTCAAGCTTCATGTCCAGAATCTTGAAACCTGCGGCTTTGGTCCATAATTGGACTTCCTCAGGAGTCTGCCGGTGCGAATTGGTCGGACGATACCAATCAAAATTGATATGATTGAGCTCATCCAATGACCAATCCGGTCGATAGTAGGCCTTCATAATATACCAATAAAAAAAGCGCTGCAGATCAATCTTTCCCGCTGGAATTTCTAAAATATCAATAGGCTTCTCAATATTCAGAGTAATATTCAAATCACCCAAAATTTTGCCCAACTGGCTCAGCGGCTCCAAAGCCTTCCAAGCTTCTTCATTCGACATCTTGCTAATTTTTTCCCGCAAGAAATCATCCACAAATTCCCTGACCGGAGCTTTTTTGCGATAGACATAAAATAAAAACAAGCCGCCAGGTTTCACATAGGGCGCCAAGGACTGAATCGCCTTTTCAGTAGAATCCGTATGATGAAGCACGCCCTCCGAAATAACATAGTCGAACAAACCGATCTCTCGCGGAAGTTCTGTCAACGAAGCCTGAATGAACTCACCGTTCATTCCCCGTTCGCGAAACCGCGCCTGTGCAACATCCACTGCTTCTGAAATATCCACGCCAACATAATCGCATTCATTGAGGACATCGCCAAAAAGCAAGAGCGCTGCATGCCCAGCCCCGCAACCAGCATCGAGTACTCGCTTTCCCTTCACGAGAGCTGGAAGCGGAACGCCATTTACTTGATAACGCTCGAGTAGCCATTTTCTCGATGCATCCTGCACCGCCGGCGATTCATAGGTATCTCTCTTCTTCCACTTAAACCCAAACGAATCCTGAGTCTGACTCTGTTCGCGTGAATAGTATTTTTTCTGCCGAGGTACGCCATTTTGCACTTCAAATTCTGAGTTTGAAGTTAAACGATTGATCATCGATTCCATTCCGCATCATAATAAATGCGAGAACCAAAATGCAATCGATCTTAAAACAAACAATATTTTGGAGCGCCGATGAAATCAGTTTTAGAATTTGAAAACAATTTTAAGAATAACGGCTTTGAATGGCACAAAGATTTCTATCCAGAAATCCATATCCAAAATTTTTGCGAAACCTTTCGGGACCTACTCGTTATGCAAGCCTACAAAATGCGGCTTATCGAAACTCGAAAACTAGATGGATCTCTCGCTGAGCAGTCTGCAAAGCTCTGTCACCTGATTGAGAGCCACCATAAACCTGCGCTTGACTCAGTTTATGGCATGCTCCGTGAAACTTCAGCAGGTCTAAACCTTCTGGCCTGTAAACCATTGATCGATCTAGGAAGCAGACTTCTCGATTGTCCGCCAAGCTTACTGAAAATTCACATGGATGGAATTCTCATCAATTTGCCCAAGAACGAAAAACGTCTCTATACCTGGCACTGCGAGTCACACTACTACCCCTTTCGTCTAAGCTTTCTGAATCTCTGGACGCCCGTACTCACGGAAAAAACCCTTGAAAACGGCGTAATGCATCTCAAACGCGGCGCTCACGTAAAACATTATGATTTTAATCAGTATGTAGGCTACTCCACTGTCGACCACAAAAAAGAATCTTTTGTCCAATATGATGTCATCGAGGATGAGCTGAAAGAATTTGAGAGCGTTGCAACAACAGTTACGCCAAATACTCTTGTCGCCTTTCATCACAATATGCCTCATCGCAGTAATATCAACCACGCGAGCTCGGCTTCATTTGCGATGGTGGTCCGCATCTACGATTATCGAAAAGATCTCACTCTTTCTGATTATACAGGAATCCGCCCATATCACGACTCGGCGTCGCAATATGGGTACCCGAACCTTCGACGATTCTAAAAAATCGTCACCAACGGCCGGCTATTTCGATGCGCTACTATTCAACAACGAAGAAACAGGGATCTGCGCTAAAGGGAAGTCGTCGCAGCCGCACATTGAGCGATCCAAGAACTTCCTGAAAAGCGATCGTCTCACCTGGAAAGCTTCTCTGCGCAAGCTCGTCAAATCCAACAACACTCCCCTTCGTCAAATGAGGCCGAATCGCCTGCAAGCATTTGAGCGTTGGTTGATAGATATCAAAATCGAAATACGCCAATGCAACAATAGTTTCTGGCTGCTCTTTTAAATATCGAGGCAGAGTTTCGCACGCATCGCCCACCACGAGTTCATATTTCTGCTTATGTGCGATCGGGCTCTCTGATTCGTGATAGCTCAAAATTCTCTCTAGATAAGCCTTGTAACCATCCGTCACGCTATAGGTTGACTTGGCCATACCTTCCGCATTGCCATCCTTTGGATCAATACCTGGAAAACCCGTGAAGGTATCGAAGCCCACAATCTTGCGATGATGATTGAAGGGCTCATAGAGTCCCCGAAAAGATTGAAACATAGCCATATTTTGTCCCCAGCGGACACCGAATTCCATCACAACACCTGGAACATCCAAAATCATCTTATAAATTTCATGCATGAAAAGCATTCTTGCCCAAGACTGTCTTCGAATAAACAGCCCCAGACTCGTCAGAATTTCTTCGTCGGGAATCGGTCCATTTTTGAAATCGTTCACAAATTTTTGCCGACGGCTAAGTTCAGCATCTGTTGATCCTGTCGCTATTCCAATTTTTTGCGGTACTGCATTTGAAATCATATCTCAATTGTCGAGAATTGATCAGGCAAGTCAATACCTACTTCAGCAGAGCCATTTTCCAACCCTCATTTGGTCGAACAAGATAAAGACCCGCCAGAGCCAATCCCAAGATCAAAGTCGTTCCTACAATGTTTTCGGTCATATGATCACCGACACTCACAGAACCTTCGGTCAAAAAAATAACAGCCATCATACTGATGGTGCAAATTCCAAGCGCCAAACTCCAACGAAGCTGAAGATTTTTTCGATAATGCCCAATGCAAATCCACATGAGCATAATTGAAAACTCCGCCGATGCGGCACCAATAACCGCCCCCTTCGCCCCATATTGTGGAATCAATATCCAGCCGACTGCGCAATTACAGGCCAACGCCAAGGCATTCACAACAAAATACCACCGCGGGCTTCGAGTCACAAAGGTGGTCACAATGGCGACCATCGAAACCATAGAAAATGCGCAAGACAGAGCTATCCACGGAATTAAATTTGACGCCTGCAGGTAGAAATCTGGATAGATCCATCCAATCACAGGACGACTCCAGAAGCATGCCAAAACAGCGACTGGAAAAAAAATAAGACTGACGAAAGAAACGATATTTTGAAGGCGCGGAAGATAGATGGATGGATCTTTCGTCGCAATCCAATCGATCACATGAGGATTATAGACCAGCGAAAACCAAGTCTTCAGAGTCAGCGCTACTGCAGCAATCGTGCTCGCTAAGGCAAACAAAGCCACCTGCTCATTGCCACTGAGCCAGCCGAGCATCAATCGATCAACAAGTGTGACGAGAGAATACAAGACAGCACCAGGAACAACGAGCAATCCATACGAGGTCATTTCCTTTCCTAGCCGCGCACTGAAAAATTTTCTCTCGTAGGGTGACATCGGATGGCGCTTCATTTCGCGAAATGAAAAATAAATGCTCACCATCTGAGCGAACGAAATCGTCATTAAAAAAATCAAAAGCCGATCATTTTGAGCGAAAAGGGAAATAATCACACTCGCGAGCCCCGGACCAAGAACACGAGAGATGAGATTTAGTCGAGAAAAGCTCAACGACTGATGACTGAATCTCAAAACAATGAGATGCCATCCCACTAGTCCCATCGGGCCAAGGCCCACTAAGAACGCCCAAGTTTCAAGTTGAGAAATGCGAGCATAGCTCTGCAACCACCCTGTCAAAAGTTCAATTGCACAAAAAAGAAACCAGACCATAACGACTGAAAAGACGGCGATATAAGTGCACGTACTCAATATTTCACGTCGACTCTGTTCATCTAAGCGCTGCGCTCGATAAAACTGAAAAGAAGTTTCCATCCCAGAATACTGAATCCACTGCAAAATACTCCACACGCCGATCAAGAGAGGATATGCGCCAAATTGATCGGGCGTCAGAAATCGAGTCAGCAAGGGCGAACTAATGATTCCAATACTCTTTCCCAGAAGATCAGAGATTGCATATACAGATAAATCTTTTCCAAATTTCATAGCGCTGCTGCCACATCATTCTTATGGCCCAGCCTATTAAAGAGCTGCAAACATCTCTCCACATAAAGCGCATTCACCTTTTCTAAAGAATGAAACTGAACCGCCCATTCACGACTTCGCCTGCCCAACTCAAGTCTTGATTCTGGATTGAGGTAAAGCCGCTCAAGTTGTTCTCTGATTTCAATCCGACTCGGCGTGGAAAGAATAGGATGCCATGGATAAATTTTCTGCATCACCGATTCATCAAGATAGCAGAAAACCGGTTTCTCACAGGCCGCACCTTCAACAACAATACTACCAAAGGCTCCACTTCCAAAATCATCCGCGACGATATCTGACGCTTGATAAAATCTAACGAGCTCAGTTCGCGTGAACCCATCAGCCCGAGGAGGAACTAGCCAGATGATATTCTTCTCAATTCCCAATTCCTTGATCAATGCCTTCAACCGCAAACGCGGGCCGATTTCTCCACGATCCACCAAAGCAAGCCCCGCAGTTTTTCGATTTGTTTTTTTAACCCAGTCTGCAAATCCCTTAACAAGCTCATCATTTCGCTTCCATTGCCCTGACACACGCAATGCCCAGCGATCATCAATCATGATTCTTGAAGGATGAAAAACAATAAAATCGAAGCCCACAAACTCTGGAACCTCTGTCTTTAAAACGCCGGAAGTGCCAGGACTAAAGATATTCGTATCTACGAGAATCGGAAAATAAGATGGAACAATCTTCTCATCCGGAATTTTTAAACGTCGAACAGCTTGAGCATAACACTCAAACGATTGGACCCAAATCTCTGTCATGCTAAAAATTCCGCGCCGATACCAAATGGCATGATAAAAACTAAAGATCTTTTGCATTAAACCATGAGGTCTAAATCTGTAAGTCCATGGAAATGGCAAAACGGTCAAATCACCGCCCGTTACAAAAAATATAGTCGGGCCATCAATAAAGGATGCTAGCCGCACCCCATGGCCACTTAACATAACCGCATCAAATTGAGAGAATTCAGAGATCAGTGCCGACCTGCCCGGCCAAATTCTCGTCTTGAAATCATAAAAATCGCCGCGGTGAATCCAATCTGGATAACCGGCCTTTAATGAACTGTCTTCGCTTTCAGGCAACTCTTGAGTATGGGTGTCGTTATCAAGAAATAAATGCGCATCGATCTGAGAGTATTGTCTCAAGGCTCTCGCCACGGCAAAAAAATTATTACAGACATTCCCGTAGAGTGCGAGTCGCATAGATGATGATTCATGCTAGACAATGGCAAACCAGCGAGCAAGCTTCCATTTTCTCGACAACTCTCAAGTATTGATGGCGATAGATGCAAATTCTCAGATATATTTTGAAATATGCACTCCGTCATTGTCGATTACGGCATGGGCAATCTTGGATCGATTGCGAATATGTTTAAAAAACTCGGATATCCGATACCCATCTCCTCCGACAGCCATTCAATCGCAGAGGCAAAAGGAATTATCATTCCTGGAGTTGGATCTTTTGACCGAGGCGTCGAAAATTTAAAGAGCCGAGGACTTTGGAATCTTCTTATTGATAGAGTGATTGAGCATAAAACTCCCGTTTTGGGAATTTGCCTCGGGGCGCAGCTTTTAATGACCGAAAGCGAAGAGGGAAACCTGCAAGGATTCGGCTGGGTGCCAGGGAAGGTTGAACGCCTTTCATTTAAAGATCTCGCGACAGTTCCGAAAATTCCACATATGGGATGGAACGAACTCAAACAATCACAGACCTCCCCGCTTTGGAATAAAATGCCTAATCCGGCGAAGTTCTATTTTGTTCATTCCTATTTCATGTCGCCAAAAAATAATGATCATATTTTGGGCACAACATACTACGGGAGCCCCTTCGCCTCGGCCATTGGGCAGTCCAATATTTATGGAGTTCAATTTCATCCAGAAAAAAGTCATCTCTTTGGCTTACGACTCCTCAAAAATTTTATGGATATCGTCTGCGAGCCTAAATCATGCTGAAGAAACGCGCCATCCCCTGCCTTTTGTTGAGCGAAGGCTCACTGGTTAAAACGACTCAATTTACCAAACCCATTTACGTCGGAGATCCAGTCAATTCAGTGAAGATTTTTAATGAAATGCAAGTAGATGAAATTGCGGTCCTCGATATTTTGGCAACACCTTCAAAAAAGTCACCGGATTTCGATCTTCTTCAAGATCTCGCGAGCGAGTGTTTTATGCCACTCGCTTACGGTGGCGGCATTAAAGATATTGAAACATGTCGCCGGCTATTTTCTATCGGCATCGAAAAAGTGATTATCAATACAGCAGCTCTATTGAATCCAGATCTGATCAATGCAGCGGTCAATGAATTTGGAAGCCAAAGCATAGTCATTGGAATCGACGTCAAAAAAGACAAAAGAATGACTCAGATTGTGGTGGGCTCAAGTGGAAAACTGACAACTGAATGGCAACCACTGCCTTGGGCCTTAGAAGTAGAAAAGCGAGGAGCTGGAGAAATCTTTCTGAACTCAGTCGACAACGACGGAATGATGAACGGATATGATTTGCCATTGATCCATCAAATTTCAACAGCGGTGAAAGTTCCGGTGATCGCTTGTGGCGGCGCTGGAACGATCAGCGATTTGGGAAATGCTTGCAAGGCGGGAGCCTCGGCGGTCGGCATGGGAAGCCTCGTCGTCTATCAAGGAAAAAATCGTTCAGTACTGATCAATTTTCCAACAATAACCGAATTGAGCAGGGAGCTCGCACTGTGAATTTGCAATTACAAAATACCTCAAGCGATTGGACGGAAGACCTCTATTCCGAAACCTCTCAGAATGTGTGGGACAATCTTCCTTGGCCCGATGTCAGCAAAAAGAAGCGCTGTTCTCGATGCCTCTATCCCGACGATATGCCAGTGATCTCTTTCGACGAAAGAGGCGTCTGCAACTACTGTCATACCCATGATGCCATGGAAAAAGAATATCCAACAGGAGCTGAAGGACAGCGACGGCTTGAGGACATGGTCAAAAAAATTCGCGAAGAAGGCCGCGGAAAGAAATATGATTGCATCATAGGCGTCAGTGGCGGATGTGACTCTTCGTATCTCATCTACAAGATGAAAGAAATGGGTCTCAGACCTTTGGCCGCTCACTTCGACAATACTTGGAATTCTTCGATTGCGACGGATAATATCAACCGCGTTTTGAAAAGTCTCGATGTCGATCTTTTTACGATCGTTGTAAACAATAAGGAATATGATGATATCTACCTGTCTTTTTTGAAATCGGGAGTCCCAGACCTGGAGGCTCCGACAGATATTGGTTTGGCCGTCACGCTCTATCGAGCCGCAGAAAAATATAATGTCGGCACAATGATTGAAGGACATGCTTTTCGGACAGAAGGAATTTCACCGCTGGGATGGTTGTATATGGATGGACAATATATCCGCTCCGTTCACGAGCAGTATGGCACTCGGCCTTCGAAAACTTATCCGCATATGCCTCTTCATCTTTTTTTGAAATGGATGCTCATCAACCGTGTCAGAAAAATCAGACCTCTTTATTGGATGGATTATCAAAAAGAAGAGGCCAAGCAGTTGCTTCACAGTAAATTTGGATGGCGATGGTACGGGGGGCATCACTTAGAAAATCGGTTCACAGCTTTTTATCATAGTTATTTCTTACCCAGACGCTGGGGTATCGATGGACGACTTTTAGGTTACGCCGCCCTCGTGCGCTCAGGTCAACTCAGCCGCGAAGAAGGACTGCAACTCATTTGTGAAAAGCCAAAATGTAGTCCAGATACCCTGGAGCTCGTCAAAAAACGCTTAGGCCTCAGCGATCAAAAGTTTGAAGACCTGATGACGATGCCCAAGCACCACTATACCGAGTTCAAAACCTACAAAAAGACTTTCGAAAGACTTCGCCCCTTCTTTTGGACCATGTATAAACTCGATATGGTTCCTAAAAGTTTTTACATGAAGTACTGTGCAAGCTGAGCCCTGCACGATGCCAAATCAGAAGTTTATTGCCTATACGCTTGATATTGACTGGGTGCACGACGCTGCAACCGAAGAGACTCTGAAATTTTTTGAGAAAAAAAATATTCCCCTGACGATTTTTGCAACACATGAGTCTCGCCTCATCAAAGGTCTGGATAAATCGCGTTATGAAATTGGGCTTCATCCAAATTTTAATCAGATCCTACGAGGGGAAGATCCCATTTCGTTTAAGAAAAATATCGATATTCTTTTGAGTCATTATCCCGAGGCTCTTGGAGCTCGAGGCCATTCTCTCGCTAGCTCAAATTATATTTCTCTCTATTTAAAATCCTTAGGCCTGAAATATCAAAGCAACCTCTATATTCACGACTGTATTAAACCCTTTGTCGATCCTGTGAGCCGCTTAGTTCAAATTCCCATTCACTGGATGGATGCAACTCAGATGAGTGAATCGCTCCATATTCCTGCTTACTTAACAAATGAAGACGCGCCCTTTGTTTCGATTGATCTTCATCCCATTCACTTTTACCTTAATACTGAGTCGGAAGAGCGCTATATGGCAGCAAAACCTTTTACTAAAGACATCGATGGGTTACGTGGCCTGCGCAACAATACAGCGAAGCCAGGAACTCGAGACATCATCGAATATTTTATCGATTATTTTGAGAAATCTGAAAGACGCCCAGTGACACTGACTGAAGCAACAAGGATATTCTGTCCGTGAGTCAATCCATCGGCAAATATGCCAACAAAAAAACAGTCATTGAGGCTTCGTATTTTTTTGAAGGAGCTGATCGAGAATTTTTTCGACGGGTATGGGCTTCGCCACTAGATACTTACAGAGAACGTATCGAAAGCCTGGGATTTCATGGCTTCGATCGAGTGTTGGATGCAGGCTGCGGCATGGGGCAATGGTCACTCTGTCTCGCAGAAAAAAATCGACACGTGACAGGAATCGACTATTCGTCTTCACGGGTCAAAGCGTGTCGCTTTATTGCTCGGGGACATGGATTAAATAATATCGACTATTCGAGAGCATCAGTTGAAAAAATGAGATTTGCGTCGAAATCCTTCGATGCCATTTTTTGCTATGGAGTGGTTTTTTTGACGGATTTCAGAAAGACCCTTCGTGAATTTTTTCGAGTTCTCAAGCCTGGAGGCAAACTCTATCTCTCGGCTAATGGCGTGGGATGGTTTGGCTTTCTCATTGCTGAAGAACATAACCGCACTCGCCACTATAATCCCCGACTCGTTGCACTTAAATCGATAGAAGAAAGCCTTCTATACTTTTCAAATCAGAAAAAAAAAGGACCTTCGCAACTCGTCATTCCGAGCTCACTCATGCGTGAAGAGCTCAAGTCGACAGGATTTACAAAAGTTAAGATTGGGGCTGATGGAAGCTTGGGCCCGCGCCGCCGCCAATCAGCCTCGTTTTACAGACAAAACTATGAGGGCATTGAATTCGTTTACGAAGCTCTTTGCCAGAAACCAAGATGAAAGTCGCTCTCTACGGCAATATCTGTAACAATATGTATGGCCTTGCCAAGGCCCTCAAGAAAAAATCAAAATTCGAAGTCTGTGTATTTATTGACGAAGGATCCCATCTTCAAATGTCGCCAGAAAGTGAAGATCCAGAACTCGCCATGGGCTATCCGAACTGGATCAAGCTGGGTGATTATACCAATGCACAAACTTTGACGATTCCATTCTTGTCACCCTTAGTGAAGGAATTCAATAAGTTCGATTTAGTCATCGTGAGTGGCGACGGACCTCTTTATGCTCAGTTTTCAAAAACTCCATTTGTTTTTTTTGTCACGGGTGGCGACCTGACTGTGACTCCGTTTCCATGGGTTTTTAGACGGTCCTATAAAACCTGTGTTCAAAAACTAGCTTCTTTCATCATTGGTTTTTGGCAGCGGCGTGCCATGTCAAAAGTTCTGAGTTTTTGGGCGCAGCCTTTTTCTCCCTATACACTCACCTTTGAACGATTAAAAATTCATTCCACGAAGCGGGTCGTCACAAAGTTTCCACTCTCGATCGATACCGACAAATTTTCGCCGTCAACACAGATTGAAAGTCCAGCTGACCCTCAATGGCTTGCCAAACGAAGTGAATTTGACTTTGTCGTTTTTCACCCCTCTCGTCTCATGATCAAAAACTCTTCCGAACTAATTGCATCAGGACAGTGGAAGCAGAATGACGAATTAATTCGAGGTTTCGCAGATTTTTGTCGGCGGCATCCTGCCGCAAAACCCCTCCTCGCCTTGATTGATCGAGATGCTTCGCCCGATCGTGAAATCGCCAAAGCTTTGATTCAAGAACTCAATATTGAAAATCATGTCTACTGGATCAAGCCGCCCCAAGCATCGGGGCTCACACGCAATGAGCTGATCTATTTCTACAAAGATTGTGACATTGTTGCTGATGATTTTGGCGCAGGATGGTTTGGCGGTGTTGTATTGGAAGGTCTTTCGCTCGAGAAGCCCACCCTTTGTTATATCGACGAGCTAGCGATGAAGCAGATGTATCCGTGGCATCCCATCATCTCGGTGAGAACAAAATCGGAAATCTCGGATAAACTCACTGACTTATACAAGAATCCAGAACTGAGGCTTAATTTGGGTCGAAAGGGTCGGCAATGGGTCTTGGACTTCCATTCACCTGATAAAATTGCCGACAGCTTTGCTGAACAAGTCCAAAATCTAGAGCCCCAGCTATTCGATTACCGAAAAAATCTTTGAGCAAAATCTGAGCCAAGAAAATGCTCTCCCTTCCACGACAGTGAATTGAGCACGAGTTCCTTTCCATCGCCGCAGATAACTCTCATCTGTCCGTTAAATGCAAAAATTTCTCCTGCCGGATAGGGCTTTTTTTCAGGTCCGTTTGAGACTACTTGAGATTTCCAAATATAAAGTCTCTCTCCACGAAAATCAGTGAAAGCTCCTGGATACGGCCTCGTCTGCGCACGAATGAAATTAAACAGAGCCCGCGCTGATTGTGTCCAGTCGATTCGACCGTCTTCAGGTGATCTTTGCGGCATGATCTCACGATCTGCATGAGCTTGTGTCTTTCTCAAAATCTTTCCACTGATCCATTGATCCAATGTCTCTTGGACAAGAGCTTTTCCTGCTGTCTCGATCTTTGCCATAAGCGTCGCGATATCATCTTCATCCGCAATTGAGATTTTTCTTTGACCCAAAATATCCCCGGAATCCACGCCGCTATCAAAAAGAAAAAATGATATGCCCGTTTCTTTCTCATCACGGATAAGCGCCCATACTAGTGGCGCGCCACCCGAATATCGAGGAAGCAAAGATGAATGCAACCCTGCGGTTGGCGCTAGCTCGAGTATCTGACGCGGAACCATATGATACCAGCCAATCACGAGAATAAAATCGGGTCGCCAGCTTCTCAAAGTTTCCACAAGTGCAGGCTCAGACATTTTTTCTTGCATCAAATAGAGCGGGATATTCTGTTTCGACGCATAGGGAGCAAGATCGACATAGTTAACATTTTTTACGCCCTCTTTTCGATACGATATCGAAAATGTTTCACGGTTCGTAATGATTCCAACGATCTCGAGTTGGTCGACTTTCTCGAGGTTTTCTAAACATGCCAGTCCAAATCGCGAAGCCCCAATAAAGACGAGCCTCATGCACTCGCACCCACTGCACGAGGAATCTCCATCGAATACCGCTGAAAACAATGATGCAAACTCAACAAAGACCAAATCAAAAGTCGCCGATTTTGACGGCCTTCAAGATGGTCGTTAATCAAAGACCGAACAGCTGCAGGATCCATCAATCCAAAAATAGGAGAATTTCCATCAAGCAAAGTTTCACGCACATATTCAATGCTCTCTCCCTTAAACCAGGAAGCATCGGGTGCCGAAAATCCCTGTTTGATTTGCTTACTAATCTTCTCTGGAACATAGGCCGAGAACGCTTTACGCAAAATAAGCTTTCCATCTCTCGTTTTCTCGTAATATCGAGAGACCTTATTCGATGGATCGTTTTCGTTAATACGAATGATCTCGCGCAATTTTCCAAGCTTCAACCGCACCGGTAACCGCATTGCGAAATCAACCAAATCATTGTCTAGAAAAGGAACTCGCGTTTCGAGCGAATGAGCCATACTCAACTTATCATCCACAACAAATAGCCCGTGCAAAAACGTCTTTGCCTCAAAATACAAAGAGTGATTTACAAAATCTTCGGGTCGAGTGAGCTCAGATGCGTGCTCCTGAAAAACCGAACGAAAGATCTCTTTCAGACAGACTTCTTTCACCGTAGAAGAAATTGGCGCAAAAACCTTCGCTAACTCGTCAGAGGTCAAGAGCCTCTGCCAAAAAGAAAAATACTTATCGATATAATGATCAAAACTTGAATTGATGACTGCTCGATAGTAGCGCCAAGGATATCCCCCAAAAAGCTCATCACCACCCGTTCCTGCAAGAACGACCTTACAAAACTTGCTCGCAAGTTGAGAGGCATAAAAATTCGGGTAGCTCTGACCCACTCGAGGCTCTTCGAGATGCCATGCCATCTCTGGCAATGCTCGGACCATGTCTCCAGCCTTCAGAACCATTTCGTAATGCTCTGTCTTAAACAAATAAGACATGTATTCAGCTTTTTCGCGTTCATCGAAGTTGAGTTCAATGCCCGAGGCGGAGTGCAAATCAAAACCAACCGTAAACGTCTTCATATACGGAACCTGTTTGGCCGCAATCGCAGTGATGAAGCCAGAATCCATCCCAGAACTTAAATAACTGCCCACTTCAACATCACTCACGAGTTGACGTTGCACGGCTTGAGTGAAGAGATGATCCAACTCCTCAAGATACTCCGCATCCGTTTTTTTTGCGGACGGCTCTTGAAATTGAAAATCCCAATATTTCTGAGGAGAGGAATCTGAAGAGGATGAGACAAGCCACGTTGAGCCAGCGGGAAGAATCTTGACTCGACTCCAGAGCGTTCGGTCCGAAAAAAAGTTTTGAAACGTCATGTATTCAATGAGAGCCGAAGTATCCAATGACTTGTCTAAACCAGGATTCTCAAAGAGCGCCTTTATTTCAGACGCAAAGACAAGAGATGATCCATTCTTCACGTAATAGAGTGGCTTAATTCCATATCGATCTCGCGCGAAAAATAATGTTTGGTCTTGCCGATCCCAAATTGCAAAAGCAAACATTCCATTGAAACGCTCAACAGCTCTTGGACCCCACTCCGCGTATGCCTTGAGAACAACTTCCGAATCTGTATTTGAATTAAATGTTCGTCCAAGAGATTCTAATTCTATCCGTAAATCTCTAAAATTATAAACCTCACCGTTGTAAGTGATCGTATAGCGACCATCTTTTGACTGCATGGGCTGGTGACCAGACGGACTGAGGTCCAGAATAGCAAGCCGTCGATGAGCGAGGCCTATCGGCCCTTGGGTAAAAAATCCTTCGCCATCAGGCCCTCGGTGGCGAATTGAATCGGCCATTTTTCTAAGAATGATCGGCGACGCCGGCCGCCCGTCTAGATTAAAGATACCCGCAATCCCACACATTAATGAGCATCCAATTTCAGCAGAGCTCCAACAACATATTCATAATCTACCGGCTCCATCTTGTTATGCAATGGAATGGCCATCGAGTAGAGCGCAGAGGCCCTTGCGCCAGGCAAATCCTGCTCACGATAACCAAATCTCTTTTGGTAATAATCCAACATATGAATCGCGTGAGTACCAGGGCGCGTTGCAATCCCTTGAGAATGTAGAATTTCCATGATTTCATTTCTGGTGCGAGGAGATTTCTCTTCGTCAATCAAGCACACATATGACTGCCATCCATGCGCATAATCTTTTGAAAACTCCGGCGTACGCAGCCATGAAATATTTTTTAAATGCTTACTGTAATAAGCAGCCCATTCACTTCTCTCGTTGATGAAACGATCCATTTTTGACAACTGCACAAGTCCGACAGCTCCCTGCAAGTCTGTCATCCGATAATTAAATCCAAGAAGAGGAAAACTCGGCAAAAGATAGGGCTTCGGACCGTGGTGACGTTCTTCTTCCGAAATACTCGCGCCATGATTACGAAGCATCGTCATCTTATCGGCGAGCTGAGAGTCATTCGTTGTCACCATTCCACCCTCACCTGTTGTCACAGATTTTCGCGGGTGAAATGAAAATGCGCCGGCCAATCCCAAAGTACCTGCCGATCTCCCCTTATAACGCGCACCAGATGCACATGCGGCATCTTCAATAATCGGAATGGATCCTGCCACATTTTTGATCGCATCCATGTCAGCACATAGACCGAATAGATGCACAACGATAATTGCCTTTGTCTTCGGCGTGATTGCTTTCTTTATGCTTTCTGGCCGAATATTAAAAGTTTGGGGATCAACATCCACCAAAACAGGAGTTGCCCCACAATAAAGAACAACATTTGCTGTTGCAACCCATGTAAAGGATGGAACGATCACTTCATCGCCAGGGCCAATGTCGAGCCCCGCCAGAATGAGGTGAAGCCCCGTCGTACACGATGTCGTGGCGAGCGCATATTCTGCCTCATGTCTTTTTCGAAACGCTTCTTCGAATGCTTTTACCTTCGGCCCCTGAGTCAACCACCCTGTCGACAGCGGCTCTTTGACCGCCATCCACTCTTCCTCACCAAGTGAAGGGAGAGAAATCGGAATCTTTCGCATCTCTTTTTTTAAAGCTTCTGCTTTCATGCCAAGCCCACAGCTTTCTTTCGAACGATCATTTCTTCCTTGTGTGAGTTTCTCCAAGCGATCAGTTCACGGATACCTTCACGCAATTCTTTCTTTGCAACAAAATTCAAATCTTTCCTGGCATTTTTTGGAGAACCCACTCGATTTTTTACAAATGTTGGGCCTGATGGCTCATACTGAATTTTCAGTTTAGAGCCAGTCAACTCCAAGATAATCTCCGTGATCTCTTTAATACTCGTCTTGATTCCAGTTCCAACATTGTAAAAACGATCTGTCACATCTGCCTTCATTCCGAGAACATTTGCTCGAGCGCAGTCTGAGACATAAACAAAATCATAGGCCTGTGTGCCATCACCATAAACAAGGGGGGGCAGACCTTGGTCGATGCGATCGAGAATTTTCATAATCACGGCCACATACGCTCCATGATAATCTTGTCTCGCACCATACACGTTCATATAGCGCATGCCGACATAGTCAAAACGCTGAGGCGTCTTCACATAGCGGTGATGTAGTGAACGGCAAATATGCTCGCCAGCAATTTTCGTTGCACCATAGAAATTCGTATTATTGTAGGGATGATCCTCTTCCATCGGCTCACTTAAAGCATCGCCATAAACAGAAGCGGACGAAGAATAAACCAGCCGTTTCACTCCGGTTTTAATAACCGCTTCAACAACATTGAAGGTTCCCTCAATATTGACTTTAAACGCTGATCGAGGAAAATCATGGCAGTGCAGCAGCCAAAGCGCCGCCAAGTGAAACACACCATCAACGCCCTTCATTGCCTCCTGGAGGAGATCAACATGCATCAACTCTCCGCCCAGTGGAAAAATTTTCACCCGAGAATCTCTGAGAGCCTCTGACAAATTCTCGCGACTTCCGCGCGAAAAATTATCGAAGACAATGACTTCTGCGATATCCTCTTTAATCAATTCATCAACGACATGAGAGCCAATGAAACCCCCACCTCCTATGACCAAAAAACGTCGTCCCTTTAAGTCCATGCCTCTAATTTAGTAGACTTACGGTCAAAAGATCCAGAGCTGAGATATTCTTCTACGACGAAATCTGCAAAACTAAACGCGCTCGTAAACCCCGGAGATACGGCATTCAGAATATGAACCGAAGACTGTCCTTCTTTCACTAAAAAATCCATTTCGAGCTGGCGCGTCTTCAAATTAAAAAGCTGCGCTCTGATTCCCACTTTCGTCGATTTGATGATATGATTCGCCTTAAGCTGCGGCACAAGTTGCTGAGCTTCTGCCACCAATTCGGATCGAAGAAGATGCCGGATCTCTTGATGGGCAAAATTTCTAAAATTTTGCTTATTTTCCAAATACTGAAGGCCAGTCAAAGTCAGAAATCGAAGCGACTCACCAAAATTCACGCCGTTAAGCCCCGAATAGTTTTCTCTGCCAAGAGCCGGCATGGCTGTTGGTCCAAGATAAATATCTCCCGCGATGGATTTCGTAAAATGGACCCCCAAAAAAGGAACTCTCAAGTCAGGCACCGGATAAATCAATCGGTTGATCGAAAAAGGTAAATCGGGAACTAATTTTTTGTAAACGCCCTTAAATGGCATGAGCGTAAACTGTTTCGACAATCCAAAAGCATGGGCAACGCAATCGGCATATAAACCCGCGCAATTAACAAGCGTCCCAAAATAAAAAGAGTCCGAATTTGTCACCACTCTCTTTTGAGACAGATGAATTTCCACGAGTTTGGTAGAAAAATGGAACTGAACTCCAGCGTCCGCAAGAATTTGATGAAGCTTCAATAGAATTTGAACAGGATTAACAACGGAGGTACGGGGAGAAAAAAGTGCTCTACCAGAAATGCTCTTTGCAGCGGGTTCCAGTTCTTTCAGTGCCACAGCGTCGATCATCTCAACAACCGCGCCATTCTCAAGCGATCGCTTTTTCAACAGATCAAGTTGAGAATCTTGCTCAAGACGAAGAGGCAAGAGAACTTTTCCGCAACGATCAATGTCGAGTTTATGCTCATCGCAGAACTCCGCGAGAAGCTTCGCTCCATTGACGCAAAAACGAGCCTTTAACGAGTTTGAAGGATAATAAATTCCCTGATGAAGCACTCCACTATTGCGGCCACTCGTATGAGCACCCAAACGATCTTCTTTTTCAAGGATGCCAATTTTCGTGTCAGGATATCGGGACAATAAGGCACGAGCCATACTCAGACCGAGTATTCCTCCGCCCACGATCAAAAAATCATAATTATTCTTCATAGCTCAAAATGGCGAATGGCCTCTACAATCGCCACTTGGTCATCACGACTTAAGTACGGATGCATCGGAATACTGAGCACTTCGTTTGCAATCTTTTCTGAAACAGTCAGCGGATTTCTGCCCTGATGATATTTCTGGAATGCCGGCTGTCGGTGCAGCGGGATCGGATAATGAACGGCCGTTGAAATTCCAAGTTTTTTTAATGCGGCTGCCAAGGCATCTCGTTTTGGGCTTTGAATCGTATATTGAGCATATGCCGATTGATTCCATGTCTCGACGTGGGGAGTGATAACAGCCTGACTCAACTCTTGATTGAAGAACTCTGCGATTTTTTGTTTCGTATCCAGTTCTGATTCAAAAATCTCTAACTTTGCCAGAAGAACCGCCGCCTGAAGAGTATCAAGACGACTATTCACTCCCAAAATCGGATGATGATAACGACGATCCTGGCCGTGGCTTCTGATTTCTCGCATCGCTTTGGCTAAATGATCCTGATCTGTGAAACAGGCACCACCATCTCCATAACATCCCAACGGTTTCGAAGGAAAAAAACTCGTACAAGCTATCTCTGTCAAACTTCCAGACCGACGGCCACGATATTTTGCACCAAAACTTTGAGCAGCGTCCTCGATCACATGAACTTCATGTTTTTTTGCAATTGCATTTATTTCGGCATAGTCTGCGCATTGTCCAAACAGGGAAACAGGAATAATCGCCTTCGTTTTTGACGTCACAAGACTTTCGACTGAGGCAATATCCAAATTGAAAGTGGCAGGATTGATCTCGGCAAACACCGGTTTCGCACCCAAAATCGCAATCGTTTCAGCCGTCGCTACAAAGCTAAAACTCGTCGTAATAACTTCATCTCCCGGACCGACTCCTAAAGCCATCAGCGCAATCATCAATGCATCGGTGCCATTGCCAACAGCAATGCAATGTTTCACTCCCACAAAGGCGGCCAGCTTCTCTTCGAGATCTTTCACCTCAGGTCCCATAATAAAGGCCCCGTGATTAAAGACAGTATTCAGTCTCAGATCTAAATTTTTCTGAATTCTGCGACGTTGCGCCTGAAGATCGATGAGTTCGATCACGTGCGAAGCCTCAATCCCTTTTCTTTCATCTCGTAAATTTCTTGCGTCTCTGGACACTGCCATATTCCCTGCCCCTTCTCCACCAAACGAACGCCGCGCTTTCCCATCCAGCCATGTTGTCGCGCCGGATTTCCATAAAATAATCCATAGTCCGGAATATCCTTTGTCACCACACTACCTGCGCCAACGAAAGCATATTCACCGATCGTGACGCCGCAGACGATTGTTGAATTCGCCCCCAGACTTGCTCCACGACGAACAATTGTTTTCATATATTCATTTTTTCTCGAAATAAAAGAACGAGGATTAAGCACATTCGTGAATACCATGCTAGGCCCACAAAAAACATCGTCCTCAAGAATCACGTCATCATAAACAGAAACATTGTTCTGAATGCGAACGTTGTTTCCTATGACGGCACGGCCGCCCACAAATACATTCTGACCAAGAACACATCCAAGGCCGATTTTTGCGCCACTGCTCACGTGCACAAAATGCCAAATCTTCGTCTGCGCACCAATCTCAGCGCCTTGATCAACTATTGCAGAGGCATGCACGAAAAAATTCGTTGAGGTATTCATAAAATCTTCAATGCTCAAGTGGCAAAGCCATACGACGGCCATCGCGAGCAGATAAATAGCTCGCAATCAAAACTTCCAACGATCGAAGCCCCTCTCGTCCATCGGTGAGCGCCGTGGCCTTACCCTGCAATGCCTCAATCACGTTCTTGTAATAAAGCGAATGACCAAAGCCATAAACAGACGCCGTTTCATAATTGGCCTGCAGAATTTGAGCATCTTCTGGTTTCGAATCTGCAAACTCCCAATGTTCAAACTTATTTGCGGCAACCCCTCCCAAACGTACGGTGCCTTTTTCTCCCAAAATAGTAATCGAACCTTCAAAATTCTTTTGATGCGCAAGCATTGTTACATTCGCCGTACCTAGAGCTCCCGATCGCCACCGCAAGTTGACCACCGCGGTGTCCTCGACCTCAATATCTCTCGCGAGAGTCGCCGTATATGCCTGAACACTTTCGATGGGGCCAATCAACCAATCAAGCAAATCAATATAATGACTTGCTTGATTCATCAGAGCCCCGCCATCGAATTCCCAAGTGCCTCGCCATGGCGCACTGTCATAATATTCTTGAGGCCTTGTCCAAAAAACATTGATATTCACCAAATAGATTTTTCCAAAACGGCCCTGATCAATCGCAGACTTCAACGCCTGCAAAGTGGCATTATGACGGTTTTGTTTGACAACAAAAAGTTTAAGTCCCGCCGCATCAAAAGCCTGAACCATCCGTAAGCCATCTTTCCATCGAGTGGCCATAGGTTTTTCTGTCATCACATGCCGCCCAGCCTTCGCACATTCAATCGCTTGATCGGCGTGCAGGCCGCTGGGAGTTGCCAAAACAATAATGTCTGCGGAACTCTCGGCCAGAAGTTTTTCGAGACTCGCCATTTTTTTTACAGACGCTGGCAATTTTAAAGATGCAAGAACTCGAGAATCAGTATCACAAACAGAAACCAGCTCGACCGATTGGTCATTGTCTTTGATCGCCTGCAAGTGACGTGAAGAAATCCGGCCACACCCTACCAAAGCAAATCGAATCTTACGATTCGATATCGGAAATTCCGCATGCATACTTACTTTTTATCACAAATCAACGGAATGCCGTAATAGTTATTCCAGTAGTCGATGCAATCTTGAAGAGAATTTCCGTGATATCTTTTGTCGTATTTAGCCAAGAGAATCGTGTAATATCTTTGGGCACTAAAATTGTATCACCACGCTCAATTTCCATCTGACTGAATCCGCGCAATAGAAATCCTCTGTTTTGTCTCTTCGAGACAACTGATCCATCTGATCGAATGACAAATATGCTTTCAGTGTCAGCATTGATTGTCGGACCACCTGTTTGATCTAGATAGTACTGAACAGATTTATCCGAAACAAAGACAACACTCGTCGGATTGTAAACCTCTCCAAGAATAGTCACAACTGATGGAATGGGGGGAACCGTCAATGTATCGCCAGGTTCAAGCGTAATATCAAAACGGCCATTCTCAAAATCTTTCAAATTCTCAAGCTGAAGAACCATCCGACCACTCACCTCTGACTGCTCCAAGTTTTTGAGCAAGGCCTTTCTTGCCGAAACAGCCTCCTGAAATCCCTGCATATCCTGAGGTGAGAGAGGTTCCGACGGTCGAATGCTTTCTTGCAAAATAGCTTGTTCCAACTGTCGAGTTTGTTCTTTCAAATTTTTCTGCTGGATTGCTTTTACGGTTTCACGAGTAAACAAGGCGCCAGAAAGAAAAGCTTTATCGGTGAAGCCTCCAGCTCTCTTCAATACAGAACTCAATTTCTCGTTATGCGAATACGAGTAGCGACCGGGGAATTTCACCTCTCCAGCAAGCTCAATATAATTATTCAAATTGAAACTTGGGATCCCTTGAATCAGAACATTGTCTTTCGGCTTGAGGGATGGATTGTTCGCATCATCATTATTATTACTCAGAAACTGCAAGTTAACCTGGAATCTTTCGAACTTCAGTTCGTTATTGATAATTGGATAACGAGCTACTTCCGCATTTGCGAGATAAGCATCTTGAGTCAAATTGCCGGCCATGAAAATCAGGTCTCGAAGTCTCATGCCCTCAAAATAGAAATAATCCCCAGGCTTATTCACTTTTCCTGAGATCGAAACCGTTTCGCGCAAATTAAGTTGGTCTTTCGAAAAGACCACGACTTGATCACGGTCCTGCAGTTCAATATTATTCTCAGGGTCAGCCTCAATTGCTTTTTCTAGATGGATAAAAATTGATTTCTTCTCATCCTTCGGCGGCATAGTTCGGATGATTTGAGCAAACTGTGTATACGGCTCAGGCTTCAGAGAATCGAGCGATGGGATCAAATCTTTGACATGTAAGCCCGCCTTAAATTCGTAGAGACCTGGGCGTTTGACATGCCCTCTCAGAAAAACAGTTTGGGTCATTTCTTTCAAAACAGGAAATACTCTGACGAAATCTCCATCCTGAATTGTTTCGCCAAGCGGAGATTGCACAGCTTCTTTCCGATCCATCGAAGAAAAATTCTGCGGAATTGCGAGATCCTTTGATGTTCTCTCTTTATTGGAAACCACACGCTCCAATGAAAGCCGTCCCGCATGACCCGAAAACGACAAGCCACCAGACATGACTAAAAGATCATAGATAGACGTTTGAGGCAAAATCTCATAGATGGCTGGCCGCTTTACATTGCCAGCGACCGCCGCGACTTTACCAATCAGCGGCACCAAGATTACGTCCTGAGATTGAAGCTTCACCGAAAGATTCGAGCCATGAATCAGAAAATCATAAAGATCCACGGTCGCTATTTCTTTGTTTGCGCGAATAACTTTTATTTGCCTTAAACTTCCTGTCTTTTTTATGCCGCCCGAATAAAAAAGCGCATTGATCGGACTCGACGTCGACGCCACTTCATAGGATCCAGGCCTCTCCACCTCACCAACGATCATCACCTGCACACTCCGAATAGACTCAAAAGAAATACTCACTCGCACTCCGCTAAACAGCCGAGTAATTCTACCTTCGATTTCTGAATTCATCTTTTGGTAGCTAAGTCCAACAACCTTCAGAGTTCCCACCTTCGGCACGAAAATGGTACCATCCCGACGAACAGTGATTTTCTTGGTAAAATTCGTAGCTCCCCATACATTCAAGATAAACGTATCACCCGGGCCAATCAGATAGTCAGAGCTGACGGGGATATCTTCGAGCGGCGTAAAACTTTCTTGGGCGCGATTAAAAAGATCGTAACCAAACTGCTTTAAATTTCGAGAGATCTTCTCCGAGAAGCGTCCACTAAAAGCTGTTTCTAGCAGACTCGTGACTTCGGGTTTTAGCTCATTCACTCTGGCCCTGGAATCCACTTCTTCCAATGTCAGTTCCCGATTATTTCCCGAATCTTTTCGACGTTGAGAATATTTATTTTCTGAATTGGAACGAGAGCCAATATCTTCACTATTTTTATGATCTGTTCGGCTAGCACCCCTCGACTCTGTCTTTTCATTTCGCTCTCTCTTGCTCTCACGTGTCGTCGATTTCTTTGACGTATCGTCTGAATCACTCTCTAAATCATCACTCAACTGCGCAGGATCCGAAGAGCCACGAGCCAAAACGTCCTTTTGGCTATCGAGCGGCAAAGTTGTCAGAGGAAGTGGTTTATCAATTCCAGACTCTGGACCCAATTCATCGTCTGAAGATCCATCGTCAGAAATTTCACTTGAGGGCATCGCATAAGAGACCATGCACTGACCGAAAAACAGAGAAAGCACAAACAGAATCGAAAGAAATGGTAGTCGCATAGTTGTGTCCCAATAGTGTATCTGGCCTATATTGATGAGATCAAACGTTTCTAAGCCGACTTTGATAAATCAAGACTTTTAAAAATAGGTAGCCATGACTTGTAGAGGCCATTTTCAGGTTTTTTCATCAGGGCTGGCTTATCTGCTGTAACAAGAGATCGTACGGACTCCCAGTTCAATAAGGGTTCGCGAATGACCCAATCTGAAGATTGAACGCTCACCGCATTGCGATATTGATGATCCAAGGTTGCACCCGGAAACGGAACAAAAATCACCGGTCTTTCGAAGGCCATCACCTCGAATACCGTCATAGCCCCCGAACGACAAACCACTAAGTCTGCGCGATCATAATAGCGATTCATTTCTGAACTGAAAGAAAAGACTTCGGCGGAAATATTCTGTGACTTATAAAACTCTCTAAAGCCGGCCTCGTCAGCGACTCCTGTCTGATGCAGAACCTGCAACTCGGGGTTCACCTTTTTCCATTCAGAAATGAGTTCGCGCCATTTTTGATTCAATCCTCGCGCGCCTTGAGATCCCCCGACGACTAGAACCACGCGAGGTGGCCATGCAAATTTTCTGCAGGTTTGACTTGCTGCGTCCATTTGTCGTCGCAACGGAAGCGGAACCACTTCATAGCCGGGAATTGAGAATCCAGAAAATGCCCGAGCTCCCAAGCGTCTGAGAAATTCATTCGACAATCCTGGATATGAATTCTGCTCGAGCAAACAAACCTGAGACCTCAAGAAAGGTCTCAGAATAATTGCCGAGAACAAAGTTGGTGCACTCGCATATCCGCCCACTCCAAAGACCAAGCTTGGTCGATAGCGAATCAGAATTCCAAAGCTCTGAACGCATCCCCAAATCAAATATAGAGCGCCAAGGAATTTCGACATTAGCCCTTTACCCAGAAGACCCTTTGCCGCGATAAAAATAATCGACATACGCGGATCAGACAAAGCCGCGCGACCTTCGATTCCTCGACGCGTTCCGACAAAAATAATTCGACTGTCTGGATCAAAATCGAGAATCTTTTCTGCGAGCGCCACTCCAGAAAAAAAATGACCGCCAGTTCCCCCACCACAAATAAAAACCGTCTTGGAACTCATGAATTCACAGGAGGCTGAAGCCGATTCAATGCCTGAAGTATCCCCAGAGCAGCTAGCGCCGAAAGTAAGGAAGATCCTCCGCTACTAAAAAATGGAAGCGGCAATCCCTTTGTTGGCAGAAGTCCCATCGTCACCATCATATTGAGCAAAGCCGGAACAACTAAAAACAGTGTCACACCGGTGCCTAAATAATAACCGAAATCATTTCTCTGTCGTCGCGAAATTTGCCATCCATAGTAAAGCAATCCCAAAAACAAAATGACTGTTGCCGTCACACCAACAACTCCCAGTTCTTCGCCGAGAACCGAAAAAATAAAATCTGTATGAGCCTTCGGCAGATAATAAAGTTTCTGCTGGCTATTACCAATGCCAACCCCCGACCATCCGCCGTTAAGAAATGCCAAAAACGATTGAATCACCTGAAAGCCTGCGCCTTGAATATCCTGAAAGGGGTCTAAAAACGTGAGCACGCGTTTCGCCCGATAAGCCGCCTTCATGACAACAATAAAGACAGCAGGCATACACAAAATACCGAGGCCAGCGAGATAGGTCATCGGAACTCCCCCGACAAACCAAAGACCGATACTGAGAATAAGCACATTCATTGCTGAACCAAAATCTGGCTGAAGAAGCAGAAGAAACATCATCAGTCCCGTAATGATTAAGAGAGGAAGAAATCCCTTGTTAAATGAATCGAGCCGATCTGCCTTTACCACCAAAGTGGCCGCAATATAAAAGACAATCAAGAGACGAGCGATCTCCGACGGCTGAAACCGGACAAGGCCGAGTGACAACCATCGCTGAGCGCCACCCGCTGTGCTTCCCAGCCCCGGAATAAACACAAGCAGCAGAGACAAAAATGCAAGTCCCAGAAAAACCATCCTCAACGGTTGAATTTTTTGGATAGGAATCTGAGCAATCACGAAGTAAACGAACCATCCTAATGCCAAGAAGAGACACTGCTTCTTCACATAGAACAGTGCGTCACCGTATTTCTGCAATCCCATCACCGCCGACGAGCTGTAAATCATCAAAAGACCAAAGGCAGAAAGTAAGAAGCCAATCACAAATAAGGGTCGCGAAGACAAACCCCCTAAGCCTGAAGAACCCGTAGTCATTCCTTAATCTTATACGATTATGTCAGCTTCAATCCAAAGAATTCTACAAAGAATCTGCCCCGATCTTCAAAATCTTCAAATTCATCAAAGCTCGAACAAGCTGGCGACAACAAAAGGCAATCGCCGCTCGTAAGTTTTGGACTAACGGTTTTCAAAGCCACTGCCAAAGATTCCACTAAGCATCGCTGGGAATGAAATTCTATCTGCCGATCGATGATATGCCGGGCTTCTCCGTAAATGATCACCCTGTCTTCGGGGCGCAAGAATTCTTTTAATCGACTGAAATCATCTCCTTTGTATACCCCGCCAAGAATGAGATTCAGCTTCGGAAATTCACGGCGAAGGATTCCAAGTGCATAAATGCAAGCATGAACTGTGGTCGCCTTTGAGTCGTTGATGATCCACCGGCCACCAGCATCTTGAAATCTTTGTAAGCGATGTGGAAGCCTCGGCAAATTTTTTACTAGCTCTGCATTCCACTCAAACTGAAAATCCTCTGACAATACAGCTCCGACTTTCAAAAGAATTTCTTGCAAAGACTCGTTATTCAAGTAACTCGCAGAGCTCACTCCGCAAGGCACTGCAGGACTTTGATCTGCAGGGTAAAAGCTTCTCTTTGCTGTTCGTAAGAGCTGCCACTTTGCATAGTGATAATCACCCAGCGAATGATAGCGGTCGAGATGGTCGATATCCAAGTTGAGAATAATGGCCGCGTCTAGACATGTCTTTTTTAGGCGTTCACATTGATAACTCGACACTTCAAGAACCGCGATATCATAGGATGATAACAACGCAAGATTCATCGCATTGCCCAGATTTCCCCCGACGAATATTTTTTTATTCGGAAGATGTCTTTTGAGTATTTCTCCTAGTTGAAAAGTGAACGTCGACTTTCCGTCTGTGCCGGTGACAGCGATAATTCGCCCATTGAAGCGAGAACAAAAAAAATCAAGTTCTCGGACTTCGTTCGCTTCTATCTTCGAAAAAAAAGGGCGACGTGGGTCGATGCCTGGAGAAACAAAGATCTGTTTGGCATCAAAAATGTCAGCCCCAAGGCTATCAAAACTACCCTTCAACAGACGTTTCTCGCTAAACTGCGGCTGTCCTTGGGCATCAACGCCATCACATTTGAGCAGTTTTACTCCGGCCTGAGATTCATCCAACGCCCAAAGGTCCTGAGATCCCTCACTCTGAAAAACTCTCGCAAGAGCCATATTCACGCGGCCTAACCCTAAAAAAAGAATCTCCATATATCAGGAATTAACCCTGATTTGATGAAAAATCACGACCTCAAACGCGGCAAATCGGATCTGAAAATAATCTGTCTCGAAACTCGGTTTATGGCGACGGCGTCATATTCGAAAACTTGCAGACAATCATGAATCATGCAAATGTTCGTGGCTAAGGGTTGAAAAGGGTAAAATGAGGCTTCGCAATAATTTTTTATTGTATGCGTTCGTTTTGTGCATTTTTACTGCACACTCGATTTTTTATAGCGTTTTAAGGGCTCAAACAGCAAAAGACGTTGAGGAAATTCGACCCATTTTGAAAATTATTTCTGCTATCAAATCACGGGGAAATAAAAATACATATTCTCCCGCTTATCATATTGTCATGCTGATCCAACAATTTGATCTGCTCTTTCGAACGACAGAACCCTGGGTTGTTTCTCCCTGTTCAACGTTTAGCTATCTATTTGCAGAACTCTATGAGCTGCATGACAAAAACATCCAAGCCACGTTGCGTGATGCTATTTTCTTGCTCGGAGATACTTATGAAATCTTGAGGAATTTCACAGATGGACTCCCCTATATGATGGGACCTTTGAACGACGAACGGGAGCAGATAGAAGACTTTTTTGTGCGCACACTCATGCATTTTTCTGAAAAAAAACGAACTGAAAATGCCATACGACGCCTGGGCTTTGAGAACTCGTTTAGGGCCATGAATGGAAGCGATAGCCGGCTCACACAGTTTCGGCTGAATTCTTTAAAGAAATATTTCCTGTACGACTTTAGAAAATATACATGGCTTTCAAATCACTCTGGACTCGCCGCTTTGACAACTCCAAGGGGACTTGAAATTTATCCGAACCAGGGAAGAAGCGCAGGTTATATTCAACTGAGCGGCGATCGAGATTCCACAGGTCGACATGATCATCTGATGGCCAATTTTCTGATTGGTTACACATTGAAGAAGGTAAATAACCATCGAAGCTTTTGGGGCCGGTGGGCAGGAATCAGAACGCTTTTGTCGAATAGTCTTTCTGAGTCTGTCGGTCAGGCCGCTGAAAGCGCAGATCTTTTTTTGGGACGGCAACCATCGTCAACAGATATGCGAGTGAATTTTCTGGGACAAGAGTTAGGATCCCTCATGGCATTACAAAAGAAAATGAACACTGAAGATTTGGAGTCTGAAATCTATGGTCGTGTCTGTGATGAATCTTCCATAAATCCTAAAATTCACGGGCCACTCGGAAAAATACTTAAATTCCCACGACCTCTGCGTTAAATCTTTTTTACCAACACTAAACAGTTATCAGCTCCGGAACTTTCAAATGTTTTTCGAACTGATTCCTGCTGGTTCTTATTGGAAACATAAAAACGAGAGGCTCCGCACTCTGATCCGGCCACCATTCCAGAAGGAGCATCTACAGTAATCTCTCCGCCACCAAAATTCCTTACGTCAGCAAAACATATGCCACAGAATAACTGGCGAATATTTCAAAGAAGATTCAATGATAAGACCAAAATTGTCAGGTGATATTGCCCGAAACCATGAAAACCCCGTTAAAACCAGTTGGACCCCCGCATGAAATCAAGACCAAGCCCAAACCCTGCATTCTTTGCGAAGACTCCCGTTAAAAGCGCCTTAAAGCATGAAAAGAGGAAGGCACGGCTTTTGCAATCTCTGTGAGGCATGAAAAAGATTGTCTCAGTCATTTATACAATTGCAGGCTTCAGTCTTCTATTCAGTGCATGTGGTGGAGAAGGCGAACAGGCGGGAATCCCGACTCGAAGAATTGTCAGCGGCGGAGTGATTGTTCCGACGTCAACTCCAACAGCGGCAACACTTGGAGGCGATTCTGTGATTGCCACAAACGCAGTCATTTTCGCCAGCGACGGTGCTGTTCAAACATTGACAGTATCCGATGGTTACAATGCTCAATGTAACTCGAATACCGCGATCACATGGACCTTCGCCTCAACGTCTGCCTATATTAGCGTCGACAATCCAACGGCTTGTAATCCAAAACTAACGATTCTATCGGGATACGATGGCAAAAACAGTATCGATGCTGTACTCAAGCTCTCGAACAAGACTGTCCACTATCATGTCGATATCAAAAAATACAATCCAACCACCGGGACCTGCCAAACCAACAATGGAACCGTCATAGATGATAAATGCGTTTTTGTGGGTTGTGCCGGATATGCCACCGATAAATGTATACGCGCAGCCTATGAACTCGATGGTCGTGATGAAGCTCAAGCAACTGCGAATGCAAAAGCGATCTGCGCTGAAAAGAAATCGTTCTACTTTGATCACAATATTGTTCAGAAAAGCATCAGTTGTGGCTCTCTGTACGCCGTATCCAACTGGAATGGAAGCGCCTTCGTGTCTATGATCGAACCCCTTTGCTATCTCAAGTCAGTCAAGATCATCAACCAAGTGCGCTGTTACTAGTACTAGCCCCAAAAAGTGGTTTGAGTTTAACGAAGTTTCAACGTACTGAGAGCAGCAAAAGCGAAGAGAACGGAAAGAATCCAAAACCTCACAATTGTTTTGGATTCTACCCAACCCGACAATTCAAAATGATGATGAAGCGGAGCCATTTTAAAAATACGTTTCTTCCGCAACTTATAAGAACCCACCTGCAACATCACTGAAAGCGCTTCCAGCACAAAAAGAAAACCTGCCATACCAAAGACCAATTCTTTGTGTGTGAGCAAAGCCACGGCGCCTAAATATCCACCAAGACTTAATGAGCCCACATCGCCCATAAAAATTTCAGCTGGATGACAGTTAAACCATAAAAATCCAAGGCCGGCTCCAATCACAGCGGCCATGCCAATCACTAATTCCTGAGACCCTTGAAGATACTGAAATTGCAGATAGTTTGAAAAAACAATATGGCCAGAAACATAACTCGTGATCAGCAAAACAAACGCGGTCGTCATAATCGGAACGATCGCCAGACCATCGAGTCCATCCGTTAGATTCACAGCATTCGAGCCGCCACACAAAACTATGAAGGCCCAAAAATAAAACCAATGTCCAAGGTCCAAGTGAAGAGACTTGAAGAAAGGCACCGCCAGATCGGGAGTCAAACCTGCATAAGTCCGGCCCAAATACGCAACTGCAACAGAGATCAATCCCAGGCTCACCATCTTCGCTCGAAAGCTCACACCCTTCGTATTTTTCTTCGTAAATTTCAGCCCATCATCGATAAAACCAACAAGGCCAAAAGCAATCAAAGCAAAGAGACCGATCCAAACTGAAACTTCGGTGAGCTTGCTCAACGATAATACAGATAAAGAAATCGCAAGCAACATCACGAGACCACCCATGGTCGGCGTGCCGGCCTTTGCAAGATGAGTTTTCGGACCGTCGTCACGAATCATCTGTTTAATGGAACGCTTTTTGAGAAAATCAATCCATCGAGGCATTAAAAAAATCACTACGGAAAAAGCCATGATCGCGGCCAAAAGTGCTCGAAAAGAAACATAACGAAATAAATTCGTAATAAGGCTTTCAGAAAATAAAAAGTGAATCAGGTTAATTAACAAGCAGCGTTCCTTTCCAAATTTTTTGCCGAAGCAATCACTACGGCCCGATCATCAAAAGGATATTTTTTGGTTCCTATGATCTGATAATTTTCGTGTCCCTTACCAGCGATGAGAACGACATCCCCCGCTGCTAGTCCGTCTATACTCTGTCCAATAGATCGAGCTCGATCGCTGTTAACATGCACAGGCTTTAAACCTTGTACTCCAGTCAAAATTTCCTGAATGATACTATCGGGATCCTCCGTGCGAGGATTGTCAGACGTGACGAAAAGTTCGTCGCCATAGAGTTCCGCAATCGCTCCCATTTTCGGCCGTTTTGTACGATCGCGATCACCTCCACAGCCAAAGACAACGCGTAACTTACCCTTCGTCAAAGGACGCAGAGTCATAAGAACATTCTCCAACGCATCTGGTGTGTGTGCGTAATCTACGAAAATCGTTCCTGGTAAGCCTGTCTGCACTCGTTCGAGACGACCCGCAACAGGCAGATGATTCGCAAGAGCTTTTTGAATTTTCTCTGCATCAAGACGCATTCCATATCCAAGCGCAATCACACCCATACAGTTTTCAATATTGTGTTTTCCCACGAGATCTGACCGAAATGAAATACTGGCCCAATTTTTGTTCTTGGCGGAAACAGTCCATGAACTGCCGCTCAAATCCGTTTTCCATTCTTGAACCTGAAGATCTGCAGAAAGCCGAGGATCCATCGACCAAGTGACGACTGAGATACCCTTGGTCAATCTCATTTCATCGGCCAAACGAGATCCATAAACCCCATCCTCTGGAATCACCGCCCACTTCTCTTTTTTTGTGCTGCTCGCGAGCATCTCTGCAAACAACTTTTTCTTGGCTTCAAAGTATTTTTCCATCGTACGGTGATAGTCCAAATGCTCGGGACTTAAATTTGTAAACAAAGCAGCGTCAATCTCAACTCCCAAAAGTCTTCTCTGCTCTAAAGCATGTGAGCTGGCCTCAAAAATAAAGCTATCAGCCCCCTTCGTCTTAAGATCAGCAAAAATCTTCTGAAGCTCCGAAAAATCCGGAGTCGTCAGACTCGATTCGACTCGATAATTTTCAAAATGAGTTTCGATGGTTCCAATTCTCGCGACGCGGCGATCGATCTGCTGAAACAGCGACTGCAGAAGAAATGTCGTTGTCGTTTTTCCATTCGTGCCTGTGACAGCAACGGTCAAAGCATTGTGTGTTGGATTTTTAAAAAGCGCCTTCACCGCCAGAGCCATTGCATGTGTCGAATCTCGTACAACAATCACTGGCTGGCTCGGACTAAAACCGACCGGCTTTTTTTCAACAATAAATACTGAGATTCGCGGATTATTCTGCAGGGACACCAAAAATTCATGCCCATCCTGAGTGGGTCCTCGCCTTGCACAAAAAAGAATATGCCCATCTTCAATGTCAGGGCTGTTCACATCCAAAACTTTACGGCTATCCGACAGAACAGAATTGATCTGCCCAGATGCTGCACCTTCAAGCCAAAGTCCCGCTGATTTAAAAGTCTCAATTAACGATGCCAACATACGGTGAAACTGTAACCTACTTGAAATAAACTTTCACTCGCTGATCGCTACTTAATTCTTCTCTGACTGCAACGCCGAAACCAATCAGATCATAGCGCGCACGTTCACCCGCTGGCAGATCCTTAATCTCGCGCAAAACATCTTGAAACGACCGGCCTACAAAATGAGATCCCTCAACGGCGTTCGCTGTATACGCCTGAAGATCTGTTGACCCCGTCGGACTAATCCCCAGCACGGCGAGCGAGCGACTCGCGATTTTTCTGAAAGATGGTGCCGCCGTCATTCCGCCAGAGACTCGCCCTTGAGGATCGTCGTAAACGACGATGAGCACAAATGCAGGATCATAAGCCGGCACATATCCAACAAAGCTGACGACAGAATGATCGCTCGAATAAGTTTTAAATTTTCCTCTTCTGCCTTCTTTCTCAACAAGCTTCTGAGCGGTCCCAGTCTTTCCCGCGATTTGATAACCTTCAATGGCCGCCTGATTTCCGGTCGAACCAGGCTCTGTCACATGCACGAGCATGTCTGTCATCGTACGAGCCAAATCAACCGAATAGATTTCTTTTTGTGCCGCATCCGCCTTCCAAACGACTTCCATTGTTCCATTCTTGGGCGCCAAGACTTTAGAAACAAGATGAGGCTTCACGAGATTTCCTCCGTTAGCGATGACCGAAACAGCTCTCGCCATTTGCAGAGGCGTGACGCCTATTCCCTGACCAAACGCAATATTCGCCAATTCGATTGGTCTCCATGTTGACGAGCTTCGCAATAACCCAGGCGCTTCGCCCGGAATATCGATGCCAGATTCTTCTCCAAATCCAAACTTTCGAATCGTTGACTCGAAATCTGAATTTCCAAGCTTCAATCCAATTTTTGCCGAAGCAACATTGGAGGAAACTTCCAACAACTCTTGAAGAGTAATCCACTGATATTTCTTGTCATGAAATTCTTTGATCAAGTGATTGCCAACTCGAAATTTTCCATTCTCCCCAAATATCTGGCTCGTCGGGGTCATCTTCAAATGTTCAAGCGCTGCAGCTGCCAAAATAATTTTGAATGTGGACCCAGGCTCGTAAACATCCACCACTGGCCTGATTCGATTATCATCGGTTCTCTGTCGTGCGCCATCAATCGATGCCAGAGCCAAGATCGCGCCTGTCTTTGGATCCATCATTACAGCCTGAGCACTCAACGGATTTTTTTCTTCGACAACCGAGGCTAGCTCCTCTTCTACGATTCTCTGTAGGCGAATATCTAACGTTGTTTGCAGTCGATTGCTATCAAACCATTGATTCTCATACTCATCAAAGAGGAGCAGCCGACCAAGCGCATCCTGGATACTCCTTACATGAGCCTTGTCAGATGAACGCAGAAACGAATCATATTTACTCTCGAGGCCCTGAAGCCCCGTACCATCCAGACCAGAAAGGCCGATAATGGGTTTCGCAAGCTCCCCTTGTGGATAAATCCGTTTACTCTCTTTTCGAGAATAAACGCCCTCCAGATTGAGGGACTCCACTTTTCGAGCAGCAGACTCGTCGACTTCTCGCTTCAGCCATACAAAATATTTATCTTGGTCCAGCAATCCCTTCAATTTCGCGACGGGCATTCCAAGCAGGGGCGCCAGGCTTTGCGCTGCTGCATGAGAATCTTTAATCAATCGAGGATTTGCAAAAAAACTTTTCACGATGACGGACAACGCAAGTTCATGACCATTTCGATCGACGATCGGTCCTCGACTCACGATCTGTTCGGCCGACTGAGATTGTTTCGTCATTTTTTCTTTGCCAGTCGCTAAGCTCACCAAACGCTGATCTGGTGCGAGTTGAAACTGAATGGATCGAACAAGAACTCCCACAAAGCCGAGAGAAATTAGAAAAAAAATGAATCCTGCACGCGAACGAGATGGTTGATGGCTCATGGAATAACTATAACCTGACGAGGCTCAGGTTCTCCATATCCTAATGCTTTCCATTCTTTTTTAAACTGAGATTGTGAAAGTCTTTGGCTAATCTCTGCCTGAAGCCGCACTTGTTCTTCTCTCAAACTTCTCTCGAGTGCCTTTGATTCTTCGAACTCATAGCCAAGCTCTGTCATTCTTAATCGAATAACCATCATGGCGGTCACAAAGAAAAGCCCACCGCCTAAAATAAAAAATAGATACCATTTCAACGATACCGACGGGCGTCTAACCGATCGCATGTCTTGAATCCCCCGATTCCATTTTTTCAAAAATCCTGAGTTTGGCTGAACGGCTTCGCGGATTTTCAGATAACTCTTGCTCTGATGCGATAATGACTTTTTTATTCACCGCTGTCAGCCGTCCCCTCAATGCCCATTTTACTACGCGATCCTCTAAACTGTGAAATGTTATCACAGCGGCTCGCCCGGAAGTGTTGAGAATATGGGGCATGCGTTCAAGAAGCTTTTCTAAGACTTCCATCTCACGATTGATATGCATGCGAATGGCCTGAAACACTTTTGTCAGTGGATGTTTGCCTAACCGATTCTTTGAACCCAGTTCAAAACCAAAACACCGCACAAACGCTTCTGTCGTTTGCGCCCTGTGACTACGCCGAAACTCCATCCATCTCTGCGTAAACCATCGAGCTCGCGGCTCCTCTCCGTCCCTCAAAACCTGCAGCAACTCCTCTTCGCTGCACTGCATCAACCATTCAGCAGCGGAGATTCCGCGACTAGGATCCATGCGCATATCCAGCGGCCCATCAGCGCGAAAGCTAAATCCGCGAGTTGGATCATCTAGCTGCATTGAAGACACACCCAAATCGACCACGATGCGATCAAATTTTTGATCAGTTTGAGCGACAAACTGGCCGAAATTAGAATGAACCCACTCAATTTTTGAAAATTTCGAAAGATTTTTTTTTGCCAGGGCCAATGCCGAGAGATCTTGATCTACGGCAACAATCGAACCAGGCTCCGGAAAACGCTCGAGCATCGCCAGCAAATGCCCGCCCGCTCCAACTGTAAGATCCAAAACACTGAGTCCCGGTCTCTCCCACGCAAGGTGATCAATGATTTCGCTCAGAAGCACTGAACGATGAGAATAGCTATTTTCCAATGACACGAATTTCGTATGTCCCCTTCGACTTATAGGAATAGGCCGTTTCGGACTGATGAGTTCTTGTGGCTTCATGGGGCTCACCACAGTTTGTTGACATTAAGTTTTTGCCGTTGAGTCTCGACATTTTCTTTTCCCATGAATCGCAAGCCTGTTCCCAAGTACGAAAGGCTGCCTTCAAATTTGCCTCAGGGCTGCCAATAATATCAGCCGAACCAGATTTAACAAAAACCTCCGGCGCTTCACGATAAGTATGTCCACCATCTGGTATAATGATGACTTTTGAATCACCGGTAGCCTTCGTCGTTGTGTCTGAAACCAAAAAACTGAGTGCGAACGCAAAACAGGTGATACTCAACATCCCTTAAGTTTCTGCGCTATTTCTAAAGAATCGCAAGCTTTTTTATGACAGAAAGAATGCGATGGCGATCATCCCGAGTCATACTGAGAAACTTCACTCCCATTCCGGGCTCATCGTCATCAACATCGTTTGACCACATCACTTCACCGCGAGTTCGAATGAGACAATCGTCCGGCAATCGAAACTGCAGATTGATATGAGTTCCAGGCTCGAGTGGATCCTCTGTATGGATAAAAATTCCCGTCGCAGAAAGATTCGAAGAAATCTCAAATAAATAGTGCTGCTCCGACGCTTCGATATCGACTTTAAGTTGGACTGGAATACGAATGGTCATTCGCTTCTCGAGCGCCTTGGCTCGAGCCGATCGCATTCGTTGCAGATTTGATTTCGACCGTGCTGCCATGAATTCTCAATCCCACAATTTCTTTGAGCTCAAACTCAACCCTCGTTATCCCCTGAAATTGATTCTCCATAGGCTCTACGAGAAGATCAAGCTCAAGATTTTTTTCCTGAGACCATTTCGATAGCATTTTAAGCCAAGGACTACGAAATTGCAAAACAGAGCAGGGACGGCCTAAAAGGGTTCCATGCAGCTTCATATGGATATCCTTCATGACTTGAAGCCGGGAAAAGTGCATTGATTTCATCAGCAACAAGGGCTTTGGATTCCCAATCCCACACGGCTCCAGCAGCCTTAAAACCTGCGGATCGATTTCAGGATGGGCCAAAATCGCATCATATTGAAGCTCAGCCTTTTTGACTTTTGCTTCCGCGACGATCTCCTCAAACAATTGAGCAAACACATAGCGATCTGCGTCACGCACGGTCACCCCAGCCGCAGCAGCATGCCCCCCACCCGAAACCAGAATACCTGGCTTGCGTCTCTGAATCTCCTGCAGAGTGTCTGCCAAATGAATTCCAACGGGGGCCCGAAGACTCCCCTTCCACAGACTTTTTTTCTGCGTGTCTGCCATTTCAAAATAGTCAGCAAGTGCATGTTCATCAGTCATTTCAGTTAACGCGCAAATGGGTCGCTGAAATTCTTGGCACAATCTTCCAGCAATCAATCCAACAATGCCCAAGTGAAACTGCGGATTCATCAAAACAAGAGATCTGGATTCCGGTCGCTCCAGAAGACTTTTCTTCCCCTCCGTCATTCCCCAATCCACTTGCAGATCCTGCAAGGCTCGTCGCTCTCGATTTTTCGTTTCAAGTTCCGAAACTAATTGCAGAGCCTCTGATTCATTGGAGGTCAAAAGAAAACGAAGACCCAAATCAGGCTCGCCAATGCGCCCTGATGCATTCAACCTTGGGCCAATCATAAAACCCAGATCGCGAACGCCGATTTCACCATCAGCCAAACCCTGTTGCCGCAATAAAATTTGAAGACCCAAATGAGATGTCGTCCTTAAACGCTTCAATCCCCATTTTACGAAAATTCGATTGAGTCCAGACAAATCAGCAACATCACAAACCGTCCCAATCGCTACAAGATCTAGAAATTGCGACAAAGAATAGTCATTCGCATTCACCGCACGCCTCAAAGCCATCACCAACAAAAACGCGACGCCGACACCTGCGAGTTTTTTTTCTGGATAGCGGCAAAGCAATTGTTTCGGATTGATGACTGCATCGGCAGAAACCCTTTCGCGCGGAACCTCATGATGATCTGTCACAATCACCGACAAGCCTCGCGATTTCAGAGTCGCAATACCTTCAAATGATGCAATACCACAGTCACATGTGACCACCACAGCAGCACGGGGATACCGCTCCAGCATTTTCTCTGCGGCCACTTTCGTGACTCCATAACCTTCGTTCACACGATGTGGGATATAAGACTCAACGAGCCATCCCATATCCCGCATGGATTTAATCAAAACTGCCGAAGAGGTTGTTCCATCGACATCATAGTCACCGAATATAACGACGAGCGCCTGTTTCTCTCGGGCCTTCAAAAGATGCTCAAGGGCAATTTCAAGATCCAACAACGTATCAAATGGTTTTGGGATATCTGAAAGCGAAGGTTTCAGATATTTTTCGACTGCAACTTCGTCGCGAAATCCACGGCTCCAAAGAATTTGGCGAAGAAGTGTGGGATAGCTCTGTGCAAAGCCTGCCGGTATCACGCCGCCACTTTTTTGGATGGCCTATCTTTATGCTTCAGCCAATTGGTGAAAAGAATTGCAGGCGCCGCAATAAACACAGACGAATAAGTTCCCACAACAACTCCAACCATCAAAGCAAATGCAAATCCGTGAATCACCGCACCACCCCAAACCCACAACGAAACGGCCGTCAAAAATACCGTACCGGAAGTGATGATCGTTCTGGAAAGAGTCTGATTAGCAGCAATATTAATAATTTCTTCAAAATTCTTTCCGCGCAGTGAAGCCGCCAATTCACGAATTCGATCATAAACAATAATCGTATCGTTGATTGAATAACCCGCCAGCGTCAACAACGCGGCCACCATGGTCAGATCGAATTCAATTCTAAAAACAGATACCAATCCTGCGGTAATCGCTACATCATGCAACAAAGAAAGCACAACGCCTGGGGCATAAACCAAGTCAAACCGAATGAAAATATATAGAAAGATTAAAATTGCTGTCACAATGAACGACAATATTCCAGAAATCTTCAAATCCTGGCCAACCTTTGCACCGACAAAATCAACCTTATGAATCACAGCCTTCTCACCAGACGGTGAAACGAAATCCTTGGCCACTTCATTCTCAACAATTGTTTGAATGCTTTTAAAGCTAAGCTGATATTCATTGGAAGAATCGCGTCCGAACTGCTGAAAATCGACAAGCTCAAGAAGGCCAAATGGAATAGATTTCACCAACTTTTGAAGCTCAGGCAGCGGAATCGTCTCGGACAAAGTGAGATAAGCCTTTTCAAGACCCACGTAACGATATCCCTTCACCGGATTTTCGGATTTCGCAACCGAAGCTAAAGCCTTTCGAAAATGTTCCGCAGCAATTTTTTCATCCAGAAAATCTGCTGCAAAATGCACATTATATTCAGCTTCTTTTTTATCGAACTTTGATCCAAATTCTTGAACCGTCACGCCCTGCACACCCATACGGTCAAAAGTGGCGCGCAATTTCTCGGCACTGGGACTCGCATCTTTAGGCAGGCTCAGGATCAACTGAACACCACCTGCAAAATCCACCCCAAAGTTAAAGCCCTGTCGCACCATTGTGACAAGAGCCCACAACGTAATGAGCGTTGAAAAAACAACGAACGGGATCTTAAATTTCATGAAGGGGATATTTGTACCGCTGGGAATAAGTTCAAACATAAATTACCTCAAACTGATAAATGAGCTGTTGGATGCTTGTCGAAATACCATTCGTAGATCCATCGTGAAAACCAAACCGCCGCAATATAGTTACAAACGAGACCCACTATGAGAGTCACCGCAAATCCACGGATCGGTCCCGTTCCAAAATTGTAAAGGACAACTCCCGCGATGATGGTCGTTAAATTTGAGTCAAACAAAGCCCGATGTGCACCGTCATAACCCATCTCTAAAGCGGCTCTCACTTTGCGCCCCAACCTCAACTCGTCCCGAAGCCTCTCAATAATAATGACGTTCGAATCCACGGCCATCCCGATCGTCAAAACAATACCGGCAATTCCTGGCAAAGTCAGAGTCGCCTGAAAGAGCGCCATAATTGCAAGCAACATGACGATATTGATCACCAGACAGACATTGGCCAAAAATCCACTCCATCTGTAATAGCCCAACATAAACAGAATAACCAACAAGGCCCCGAGCAATCCGGCCATCGTACCTTTGCGAATCGAATCTTCGCCTAAGCTCGCTCCGACAGTTCGATTTTCAAGAATCTCTACAGGCGCAGGAAGAGCCCCGGATCTTAACACGAGAGCCAAATCACGCGCTTCTTCGTGAAGACGTTGACGATTTCCAACACCCAACGAAATCGTCGCACCCGCACTCACCGCTGGAATCTTTTCTCGAATCACAGGAGCCGAGACAACCACGCCGTCCAAAAGAATCGCTAACTGCTTACCCACATTTGCCTCGGTAATTTTTTCAAAACTATCGGCGCCCAGTTTTGAAAATCGCAGAGAAACCTGCGGCTTTTGGGTCTGCGGATCAGAAGAAACTCGCGCATCTTCCAAGGCTTGCCCCGTCAAAACAGTCTGCATTTTGAGAAGATAGGGACGCAAAGTCACATCTTTGCTTCGTGAATCTGTATTTTTCTCGAAACTGAGAAATGTATTTTCTGGAAGCTCGGATTTAACGGCAACATTTAGTTTTTCAAGTTCAGCCCGAGTGAAGCTATTTTTGAAACCAATCTGATCTCGATATTTCTCTACCAAGGCCATTAATGCAGCCGGATCCCTGGACTCATCCACGAGCTTGAATTCTAGCAAAGCTGTACGCCCGATGAGCTGAATCGCGCGCTCTGGGTCCTTCACACCAGGAAGTTGAACTAAGATACGATCGGTTCCCTGCTTCTGAATAATGGGTTCTGCCACTCCAAACTCATCAACACGATTGCGAATAATATCTCGAGCCTGCTCCAAAGAATCTGTGGCGATATGTTCTTTATAAACCGGATCCAGCTGAATCTGATATTCATGATCGGTTCTTTCAGCAATCGTCAGCACCTGAAAAAAATCATCCTTCAATATTTTCTCTAATGTATTCGCGTCTGGACCTGGTCGTAGCGAGATATCAATTGTTCGTTCTGCCAAACGACGTTTAACTGAATAACCGGCGGCACCCTTCTCCTTCAGCCTCTCCTCCAGGGTTGTTGCGAATTTATCCAACTCAACGTCCCAAGCTTTTTGAACTTCGACACCCAAGACAATGTGAATTCCACCTCGCAAATCGAGTCCCAAATTTAATTTTTTACCTGGCAAAAATCGAGCCAGCTTTGAATCTTGCGGTACCAACGACGGCAAAAGCAAAAATAGGCTAATGAGCGAAGTTCCAAGAATGGTCCAAATACGCATGCGTTTACTCCTTCAGTCAGGCGGCTCTATCACCAGAATTTTTATCTTTTGAATCTGGCGTAAACTCATCCTTTGCGAGAATAGTTTGTCGATCAATTCGAACACGAACATTGGGGGCGATTTCAAGAGTCACCACCTTCTCAGCAATGCCTGCAATCTTACCGTACAGCCCAGCCTGGGTCACAACAGCGTCACCCTTTTGCAAAGAATTTAAGAATTCCGCATGCTTTTTTGCCTTCCGACTTTGAGGCAAAATGATGAAAAAGAAGAAAACTCCCAGCATCAAGACTATCCCGACAAGCGGAGACCAGTCAGATTGAGGCTTAACGGCAGCGGCATCCTGGGCTAGCAACCCGCTAGAAATCAAAAGAAAACAAAGACTTGCACGTAACATCGTAAACCTACCTTTCAACACACGAAGGTAGGAAGAAGGAATCCTACTGTAAAGCCCTAAATTGTCCGACTTCAGCTCCAAATATTGACTTTCAGTTCACCTCCAGTAGAACCCCAAGAATTGTGAAAAAAAAATATTTCTCATCTCTAGCGGTTTATAGCGTCGGATTTCTTGTCCAAATGAGTTCCTTAGTCGCATCTGGTGATAACGCTTGCCCACAAGACCTTGGCAGGTTGGGATTATTTCCCATGACGAGTTTCATGGGAGTTCGCGCTTCGCTCGACACCGGCGGCTCAGTTCTCTTTTTCAATAAGAAAAATAGCTCAGGGCCAGGGTTCACAGAAACGGCATGGCGGTTGCAAGTCCACCTACCCAACCAAGATCCTGACTTGATAGAAATCAAGGATTGGAATCGCGCGACTTTTGAAGATGCATGGCGTGAATTTCGGGATGGGCATCATCATCATCCAAAATTTGCGATGAGCGATATTCTGCGGTCACCAAATGGAACCTTCTGGATTCGCCCCGTCACCATCGCGTCCTCTAGGCCGGGGACAATGAATCAATCCGCCCACGCACTTTTCGATCTTAGGACCAGGAAAATATCCTTCTTGACCATAGAAACTGAGAAGACAAAAAAATTGAAACGAGATTTTGCCCCTGAATCCGATGATCAGACCATTCCGTCGTTCATCGATCGTCTGGAATGGATTGATAATCATCGAGTCATATTTTGGACAACAGCTGGAGAAGTTGGAATCTACTCTGTCTTATCACTTGAAACATCATTGATTCATGAATTTGAAAACCTTTCCGATGAAACATACAATCTGAAAATTTTTTCAAAGATGCCCTATGCCGCAATTATTGTGGACCTTTATGGCGCATCGAAGATTTATTGGCTCGACATTGATCAAAAAAAGCACCTGGGAACAACCATCAATGCCGGACAAATACCGGATGGCGTTGACGACATCGAATTCGATGTCTCAGATTCAACGGCTTATCTTTTAAACCGTTCAACCGTGGTCGCCAAAATTTCATTGAATCCCTCACGACCGACGATTGAAAGCCCAGAACTAATTCCACAGCCCACACAACCCATCGAATCCTTGCAGCAAAGCCTATCTGCAGATGGGCGCTACTTACTGAATCTTGGCTATATCTATAACCCAGAGATAACGGAAGGTGGGGGCTGGAGCGCGAGCCAATCCGTCGATTCATTTGTTGCTCAAATTTTTGATACGCAATCTCGTTCATGGCAACCCCATCGACTCTTATTTTCTGTTTCAGATTTGGAGCGAGAGGCCGCAAAAAACAAAGGGTTTTTCGAGTCAACATTGATTCGACTCAACAGCGACAAATGGTTAGCGGCATTTGCAACGTTTGAGCCATCCGATGAACACGTACTCACTCGCGAAGAAGAATTGGAACTGAAAGCACACTCTCGACTACATGGTGTGCGAACGCCCGAGGGTGTCCGTCCCGACGAACTTTCCAACCTTGCTCTAGATCGAGGCGCCGACAAAACATATCTCAGAATATACGAAATTAGCCCAGAAGGTCCTCGGCTGGTGATCAGAACAATTCTACCAGGCCGACCCAACGGATTGCGATTAACTCCTGATGGAAAATTCCTTGTCTTCGAACGATATCCAAAAATCACCCTAGGGCAGGAACCTTCTCTTGGGTTCAATGCCGATTTGGGAAATCTGACATTAAATCCCCTCAACGGTAATGATGGTGATGAACTAGGCGGCGGAGTCGAGAACTTGGATTCGCCGAGAGGTGTCTTTGGCACGAAGTGGGATGAACCCTATCATCCCTACAATGAAAGCGGAAAATTTCCAGACGGTACTATTGCGATTTTTAAAATTGAGGCAATCGAAGGCCGGCGCTAACGAGAGATTAAATCTTGAATACCGTCAAGCGGTGCTTTAAGAGAAATCGTGGTTTTAAGGTCGGCTTCATCTTTTCTTGTTACCGTTTGTCTGGCTTTTGCATTTGATGGGTCTGGCGGAAGACCAAACTAAAAGACGGGTATCAGAAACAGAATCCGCACTTCGAACTGTCGAGGCTGACTTAACTCAAAATCCAGACGATCGCATCATTGGTCGAACCCGACTGGCACTGAATGCAGTCATCAGCTCGGGAGTTCTTGATCTCGCCTTAGCTCATGAATTCTTAGCGAGAGGAATTTCTGATCGAAAAACCTTGGGGAGCGCTCTGCAGAAATTTAGAGTCATGAACCCGGCGATTTTGGAAGAGTTTTTGCAAACCATCGTAGAAAGAATCGCGGCCATAATGCCCGAAAATATTTCAGCAAGTAATGTTTTAGAAATCGACGCCTTCATTGGAGCAAGTGGAATGAGTCTCGATGACTACAATATATTTCTCGAGTACTGGAATCAGACGAAACAGAGTACCCCTCCCTTTGCTCGACTAAAGCTTTTGATTTTTGACGACCTCATGCAGGCCAGCGACACATTGGCTGAGCGAGTTTGGAAACGCTTTCCAAAACCAAAATGGTACCAGCGTCTTCGTCGAACGAATCCTCCACCTACGGCACCTCAGCTTGACGAGAGGCCGGCGGATGATATTTTTTTTGCAAGATCAGAAGTTTATCCGATCTTTAGGAGAGTTTCATATTCAATACGGAGGCGGGCTGCCCGATCGATCACGAGCGCGGGGCGAACGCGTAACGAGCTTTTCGCTTGTGAACTTAGACGGGATGAATGCCGAAGAAGAGAAGACTGAGATGCTTCCAACTAAATATGGAAGTCGCTCAGATTATCCTTTTACTTCGCGGATAGCGGCTAATTATTCGGCCCATGAACTCGGCTTTCGGTGAGATTCACCTTGAAGGGTGATGATTTTCATCATTCCCCTGATTCGATCTTTCAATCGGGCGACATTGGCACTGTCTGTTATAAAGCATTCTTCAATGAGCCTTTCAAAAGACGAATTGCTCGTGACGAATAGTCTGCCCCCCTGATCAAAAACCTTCATAACAATTGCTTTAAACAATCTCGCCATGTCTCCATCATACCCGCTATTGAAATCGTCGATGATAAAAACTCGTGCATTAAGAATTTGATCTTCAGTAATTGTCTTCTTATTTTCGGGGCTCACAAATAAAACGGGCTCACCTCGATTCATGAACTGCTTGGCGACAGCAACGGATAGATGGCTCTTTCCGATTCCAGGGGATCCTTGAAGAAAGAGGCCTGCCGAAGTTGTTCGAAGCGGATCGGCATCCACGAGTCGCTGCGCGAGTTTTTGAGCCTCGGTCTGCGACAAGTTTTTAGGGAGATAGTTCGTTAAAGTTGCGGTGGAACTTTCAATAGGAAGTCTCGGATTTTTTTGAAGAAACCTTAAATCTAAAGTGAACTGCATCAATTCTGCAGGCGTGAGCCTTGAAGGATCAATCTCGTATTCGACGGACTCAGAAGTCTTTTTTGCAGTGAGGGATGGAAAGGCCATTAAAAATGCAGCAATTCGCTCGGTGCTAAGAACCTGCGGCTGCCTTTTATATATGTCGGCGATGAGAGCCTGGCATGCTTGGTATTCGCTTGAGCCTTCCACTATCTGCAGTGAAAGCGAGTAGAGGCTTGCAGATAGAAATATAAATCTACAAATCCGCAATTTATTTAGCCTCTTATCGCTTTCGTTCGAGCAGGACGACTTAAATGAGTTCATCTAACGAGCTACATTTCACAGGCGTATGAATCTGTCGAGCGCTTTTTAAGACCGACCCAAATCTGTGTTCCCTCTAGGTAAACAACTCCTTTGATTAAAATGGCCTATGCGGCGGCTTTGTCAGCGACAGAAGCATTTTGACTTCGGGGGAATGGCTTAGCATCACTAACTCTGTTCGATTCAAATAAGTGACTTCAGTGGTGCCGTCACTAAATCGAACTTCTGCCAATACTAATCCGTTCTCAGCTGTTACTGTCCGGTGCCATTCTCTCAAAAACGTTGCTAGGTCCAGGTTCAGCTTCCATAATCTATAAGTCCCCGGCGCTTTATCTTGGTCGACAGCTCGTTTTACTTTTCTGACGATTTGTTTCATTCGGGGAGTCAAACGTCCAAAAGTAAAGTGTCTCCTGTAGGAGGATTTAGATCTTTTGAGCTGCTATCAATAAGTCGATAGCCCAGTTTTTCTAAGGCAAATCGCCCCAGTCCATTCGATCGGGCCAATCCATGAAGGAGGAGTGAGGGAGGGCTCTTTTCTGAGGCTCAGCTGGGCGGCTTTGAGTGACAATGAAAGAAAAAATTCTGTCGCCAGCTGGAGGCGCCTCCATATCTCGTTCTGAAGTGACTCATGACGAGCCGGTCCTCAGGAAAGAGAGCTTCGTCGCTCCTCATTTCAAGGGTTTCATCGATCGTCTCGAGCTAGGCTTTCCGGATAACCACTAAAATCTTTTTCAGAGCCAAGAAATACCTGCTCCGGCGAGTTCAGAAAATCGCGAGCCCAATTGCTAAATGTACCAGCTCTAATCTGTTGCCGAATGATCTTCATGAGCTGCATGAAATAAGCAATATTGTGATATGTGCTGAGTCGACCGGCCAGTGTGTCTTGCACCATAAATGTATGCCTCAAAAATGCACGACTGTATGTTTTGCAAACACGACAGCCACAATTTTCATCAATCGGTCGAGAGTCATTTGCGTATTGCTGATTAAACAAATTCATTCGGCCGTTCATCGTCATCACGATGCCGTGACGCCCATTTCTCGAAGGCAAAACACAGTCAAACATATCAACACCACACGCAATTGCGAAAACCAAATCGCGAGGGGTTCCAACGCCCATTAAATATCGCGGGCGATCAACCGGTAGCAAGGAACGAAGAGAATACATTGTCTCCACAAAATCTTTTTTTGTCTCTCCGACGCTCAAGCCGCCAATGGCAATGCCGGGCCACTCTCGCCCGTCTGTTTCAAGACTCATCAAGTCTTCTAAACTTTTCTTTCTCAGATCAGCATGAACCCCGCCCTGCACAATTGGAAATAAGCAGAGTTCGGATTTTGTTTGAGCATGAAGTGCACGCTTCGCCCAGCGTGTTGTTCGATCTACCGCCCACAGAACTTCGTCTTTGGTGGCCGTCGGCGGCGGACATTCATCCAGAATCATCATAATATCGCTGCCGAAAGATTCCTGAGTTCGTACAACGATCTCTGGGGACAGAAATTGTTTTGCTCCATTCAAGGGGCTGCGGAACTCAACACCATCATCGGTAATTTTTCGGTTCTGCGCCAAACTGAAAACCTGAAATCCACCACTATCAGTTAAAATCGATCGTTTCCAACTCATGAAAGAATGCAAGCCGCCCTGGCCCTCGATGACCTCGACACCGGGCCGCTCAAATAGATGATAGGTATTTCCAAGCATGATTTCGGCACCGAGCTCTTCAATTTCATAGGACGCAAGTCCTCGAACTGCACCTCTGGTACCCACCGGCATAAAGACTGGCGTTTCAACCTCGCCATGATGAAGCGAAATTTTTCCTGTACGCGCATACGAAAGCGGGTCTTGAGAATCGACTTTAAGAATCTTCATAAAATAAGCATTCCGTCTCCAAACGAATAGAAGCGATAACCTTGAGATCGGGCTTTTTCATACACGAATTTCCAAAAACCACGAAGTTCTGATTTTGGCTCAACTAGTGGCGATGCTTCAAGAAATGTAGCGACAAGAACCAAAAGGCTACTTCGACCCCAATGAAAATTGGTGATCAAGCCATCTAAGCAATCAAATTTAAAGGGAGGATGAATGAATAAATCCGTCTCATAAAAATCGGTCTGCAAGCCTTTTGCCTTACGCCGTGCCGCACTTTCAAGAGATCTCGCGACCGTTGTGCCGAGTCCGATCACCCGATGGCCGGCCGCACGAGTCTGCTGAATTTTTATCCAGGTACTTTCTGGAATTGAAACAATTTCAAAAGGAAGGCGATGCTCATCAAGGTTCTTCGTTTCGATGGGCATAAAAGTGGAGGCTCCCACATGCAAAGTAAGAGGTGCCAACGAAATATTTTTTCTTAACAATGACTCAATTAACGCATGATCAAAATGAAGAGAGGCTGTCGGAGCTGCTGACGAAAAGCCATTCGTCTGGCGCGCAAAAATCGACTGATAATCATCAGCATCCCCCGAGACGATCGTTTCATTTTCGCGACGCCGGCGCTCATTCACAATATAAGGAGGAATAGGAATCTCTCCCGCTTTCATCAAGGCGGCAACGAATTCATTGAGATCTCCTTCAATAAAAACTTCCCGTTCGGCTCTGTCGATGACGCGAACCTCTTTCCAACCTTCAATCGAGATCAGATCGTTCACCAATGCCTTGCCTCTGAGCCATGCCCTGATTTTTCCATCGATTGAAGGCAAAAGCAGCCCCTCAAGAGCGGCTCCGGTCTTCACACGCTTCGCTCGAAAACGGACAGGCAATACCTTTGTTTCGTTTACAACGATGAGATCTCCTGGATTCAGGAAATCCGGAAGATCACGAAATGAATAATCTTGGCTTGTCTGAGTCTCGCGATTCACCACCATCATGCGCGCGCTCGCACGATCTTTGAGCGGCGATACCGCTATCAAATCTGGGGGAACATCGAAATCAAATTCGCTAATCTGCACGACCCCATGCTCTAGCGCAGCCAAGCGAGAATTTCACCCCAAAGCTCTTTCTTTTTTTGCGGGAAATTCAAAAGTTCGTGCGGAGAAGGACCTTCATGGCAGTCTCCCGCGAACCAAGCTGGTTTCGAGTGCCCAGGCAGACCGAGAAGAAGCACTTTGGAAAATCGTAAATGACCAGATATCTCGAATTGACCGGTGGAGCTCACAAACCAAAGACTATCGATATTTTGTTTACCCAGAGCTTCAGACAACTTCTGAACAGTCGCAGTTTCAGCAGCTCGAGATGTTTCAGAGATCACAGCCAAAATGCCGAGAGTGACTAAATTTGTCTGGCCAGGGATATCATCCATTCTTCGAACAACTCGAGCTGACCGAGCGTCGGCCAAGCGTCGCAGCGCACGAACACACTGATCTCTTTGCAGCATCCCAAACAGATATCTTTAAATTTCACCCCGCACAACCATTTCGTGTCGACGCTGGCCAGTCGAAATCAATCTGACAGGGACTTGAATATAATCTTCGATTTTTCTGAGATAACTTAATAATGCAGCAGGAAGTTCTGATTCTTTCGTCGTCCCCGGAAACTCAGGCCATCCTTCCCATGATTCGTAAAACGGCTTTGGCTCTTCATACCAAAAATTTGGAAAATCACGGTGGACTCGCCCGCCAGACTCGTAGGCCGTCGCTACTTTAATTTCTTTCAAGCCAGAAAGAATATCCAGTTTTGAAATCGCTATGCCATGCACACCATTAATTTCAACGGATCTCTTGAGTGCGACAAGATCCAACCATCCACAGCGACGAGCTCTTCCCGTCGTAGAGCCAAACTCATTTCCTCGCTTCGCAATCCACGCCCCCGTCTCAGCATCTGAGCCAATACATTCAGTGGGAAAACATCCTGAGCCAACGCGAGTCGTATAACCTTTGGTCAAACCTAAAACGAATCCCAACGAAGACGGACCCAGCCCAGTGCCGCACGACGCAAAACCAGCTGAAGTATTCGACGACGTGACATAGGGATAAGTGCCGTAATCAATATCAAGCAAAGTTCCTTGTGCACCTTCGAAAATAAATTTCTTTCCTTCTTTAAATTTCGCGTTCAAATAGCGAGAAGTATCAATCAAGTAAGGTTCAACTTTCTTAAAAAGCTCAAGGCTCTGAGAAAAAATTTCTTCAAACGATGGCAGACCAGAGTCGCCCAGCTCCTTCAGCTGCAGAAATTTCTCGCGATAGACCGGCTCGAGCCGAGCCTTGAGCGCCGCAGGATATCTGAACTCACCCAGACGAACCCCCAACCGCATGGCCTTATCGCCATATGTTGGTCCAATGCCACGGCCCGTGGTTCCAATCTTCGAACGATTGGCCTCTCGGGCACGATCAAGACGTTGGTGATAAGGAAAAATAACGTGGCAAATCTCAGAGACTTTCAATCGAGCGGGGCTGACATCAACGCCGCGCGCCTGCAATTGATCGCGCTCTTCTAAGAAGACCGCCATATCGAAAACGACTCCGTTGCCAATAATATTTTCAGTATTCGGATGAAGAATTCCTGAAGGAATCAAATGAAGGACTGTCTTTTGATCGCCCACGACAATCGTATGCCCTGCGTTGTTTCCGCCTTGAAACCGAATCACCGTATCCGCTCGCTCGGCGAGATGATCGATGATCTTCGCCTTTCCTTCGTCTCCCCACTGAATTCCAACTAAAACAATATTCGACATAGATCACTTTCTCTTCACTTTTGTTTTTGGGTTCCACATCATTGCCCATCTCAAATCGGGCGAGGTTTCAATTTTGCCTGTCTTCACAAATTTGACAATTCGATTTGCCAGCAGAGTTTGAACGTTCGTCTGGGCTTCGTATGTCTGCGCTCCTATATGTGGGCTTGAAATAATTTGAGGATTTTTAAAAAATGGATGGAGACGACCGGGCGGCTCACTATCAAAAACATCACAGGCATAACCCGCCAGAAGGTCTTTTTCTAAAGCCCATAAAATATCAGGCTCCGAAACCAAAGCCCCGCGTGCTGTATTGACCAAGAAAGAGCCAGGCTTCATCTTCTTTAGATTTTTCTTCGCCATCATCTGATAGGTCTCATCAGTCAGGGGTGTATGCAGACAGACAATATCCGACGAGGAAAGAAGTTTTTCTAATTGAACAAACTTCACCGCAGCCAACGCACGCTTTCCCCCTTGAGCCTTCTTATAAGGATCATACGCTAAAATTTTTGCACCGAAGGCTCGCAAGCGATCTGCAACCGCGCCACCAATCCGACCATATCCGATGACTCCGACAGTCTTGCCACTGATCTCAAATCCCCGAGCCTCAAAATTTCGCCAACGGCCCCCATGAAGTGAAAGCGTTGCGATCTTCGCTTTGCGCATCAAGGCGATCAACAAGCAGATGGTCAGTTCCGCCACCGCAATCGTACTCGACTCTGGCGTATGAATGATCCCAATTCCACGTTTCACAGCAGCACTCACATCAATATGGTCGAGCCCCACTCCCGCTCGTGCAATCACCTTCAGATTTTTTCCTGCTCGAAGCACTATCTCATCGACCACAGTGCCTGTTTTAATTGAAAGGATTTCATAATTTTCAACAATCTGAAGTAATCGCCTCCGCGACAAATGGCGCTCGACATCGAAGTCGAGATACTCTGAATTCTGCCTCAAAATTTTTTCGCCGGGAGCAGATAATCCCTCGGTCACCAGAATTCGAGGCTTTCTCAAGATCATAATCCCACAGCATCAACAAAAATCTGAACGGCTTTTGAAAAATCAACATCCACCTTTTGACGCTTCAGCTCACATCCAATCGCGGTGATGGCATTCAAGAGATCGAAGGGCGTATAGTATCCAAGATGAGACAGCCGCAAGACTTTTCCTTCCCAATGATCTTGGCCACCAGCAATCGTAAATCCATAGCGCTCACGAATATTCTTCAGAAAATTCTTTCCGTCGATCCCTTCCGGAAAGAAAACCGCGGTGCAGGCAACAGCAGGATTCTCCGACGCCAATCGAAAGCCCAAGGCCTGCAATGCCAGACGGGTCGCCTGTGCAAGCCGTTGATGTCGCTCATGCACATTTTTGAGCCCTTCATCGGTTAAAATTTCCATGGCCGCAATCAAACCTTCGATGAGAGAAGTCGATGGTGTATACGCCGATTGGCCCGCTCTTTGAGATTTTAACTCTTTTGATAAATCAAAATAAAATTTTGGAATATCTGAAGCCGAAAGACGATCAATAGCACGCGAACTCAAACCCACAAAGCTTAAGCCAGGCGGGCACATAAATGCTTTTTGAGAACCTGAAATGAGAACATCAATTTTGAGTGCATCCATTGAAAGAGGCATCGCTCCAACGGCAGTGATTCCATCGACGATGAGCAAAGTTTCAGAATGACTTCGCTGCAGCAATGCGGAGATTTCTGCAACCGGATGATTTGTGCCAGTCGATGTTTCACAGGCTTGCACACAAACTGAAGCATACTTTTTCTTCAAAAGCGCTGCTTCAATATCAGCCAAAGAAACGGCCTTACCCCAATCAACTTTTATAATATCTGTTTCGAGGCCGAAAGATTTCGTGATCTTATGAAAGCGCTCGCCAAACTTTCCTCCGTCGACAACTAAAACTCTGTCGTCTCGTTTGTGCAAACTAACAACTGCGGCCTCAAGCGCCCCAGTGCCAGAGGCGGTCAAGATCAAAACATCGCTGTTGGTTTCAAAAATTTTCTGGAGCAACTTTTGGGCATATGAAAATCGTGCTTTGAAATCTGAAGATCGATGATAAACCGCCGATTGCGACATCGCTTCTCGCACAGCATCGGGCATTGGTGTTGGGCCTGGAGTAAAGAGAAATGGCTTTTTCACTGCGCCAGTCTAAGCTTCGAAACTGGCACAATCAAATAAAAAGGCCCCAAAATATGGGGCCTTTTCTCAACTCATTGTTTGAAATAATCTGAACGAAATTATTTCTTCGCAATCAGAGCATCAATCACTTCTTTAAATTTCTCAAAAGGCTGCGCTCCAACCAAAATAACACCATTGACATAGAAGCTCGGGGTACCACCCGCGCCATTTGAACGAGCAAACGCAGCATCATCTTCAATGCGCTTTTGGACTGCAGGATCCTTCATATCTTTTTCAAATTTCTTCAAATCAAGTTTCAATTCTTTTGCCCATTTCTTGAGATTTTCAGGGCTCAGCTCTTGCTGACCATTAAAAAGCTTGTCATGCATTTCCCAAAACTTGCCTTGATTCTGAGCCGCAATTGCTGCCTTAGCGGCTGGCATTGCCTTCGGATGGAATGGCAACGGATTATGTCGGAACGCAAGCTTCACCTTGCCTTCGTAGGCCTTCATCACTTCTTCGACCGCTGGCAATACTCGTTTGCAAAATGGGCACTCGAAATCCGAGAATTCTACAATCGTAATTTCTGCGGCTGCATTTCCCTTTACAGGAGCGCCTTCAATACTGACGTTCACACGATTTTTAAGTCTTTCTTCAAGAGCAGGTTCCTCTTGAGATTTGCGAGCTTCTTCTCTCTTTTTTGCGACAATCTTATCGATCGTTTTTTCGACAGCTTCTGCGCCTTTTCTCTCAAAATAACTTTCAATATAATGGTCAGCCAACTTCTGGCAACCCGACGCCATAAAGGCAACGGCCACTACAAGAGCTCCAAGTGTTAAATTCTTAAAAAACGGTCGATTCATAAATTCTCCTTCAGACATATAGGCTACGCTCTAGTTCGACTTCCTCTCAAGTGAGATCTTTAGAATTTTTTTTGTTGACGCTTGGCGCTGAGTTAATTGAGCCCGACCGTCTTAATTTTCTGTTCGAGTCGATCACGAATCAAAGGAATGGTCTGCAATTTTGGATCGACTTTGATGAGATCGAATGCATCCTGACGCGCCTTGTAAAACCATTCCAAGTCTCCCGGCAGTTTAGCCACCTGAAATTGAGGCAAGCCCGATTGCCGAGTGCCCAAAAATTCGCCGGATCCTCTCATCTCAAGATCTCTTTCAGCAATTTTAAATCCGTCTTGAGTATGTTCCATCACCTTCAACCGCTGCAAAATTTCGGGAGTTCCCAAGTGCGAGGCCATGAGAAAACAAAAACTTTCATGAGAACCACGACCAATGCGCCCTCTGAGTTGATGTAATTGGCTTAGGCCAAATCTCTCAGCGTTCTCGATGATCATCACAGTCGCCTGAGGATTATCCACACCGACTTCTACAACGGTTGTCGAAACAAGCACCGAGATTTCACCACGCTTGAAGGCCTGCAATTTTTCATTTTTTTCTTCCGCAGACATCCGTCCATGCAGTGTTTCTACTGAAAATCCAACGTACGACGCTTTCACACTCGCAATCATTGACTCTACGCTCTTCAGCTTCAGCTTTTCACTCTCTTCAATCAGCGGATAAATCACATAAACCTGGCGACCCGCCTGTAGTTCTTTTCGAACTTTCTCTTCCATCGCAAAACGATTCTTATCTGTGAAAATCTGAGTGACAATCGGCTTGCGACCTGGAGGCAATTCATCAATCACTGAAAGTTCCAGATCACCATAAAGAGTAAGCGCGAGAGTTCTGGGAATAGGCGTTGCCGTCATCACCAAAAGATCTGGAGCAGCACCCTTTCCGAGAAGCGCAGCTCTCTGCCGAACACCAAAACGATGCTGCTCGTCGACGATCACGAGGCCAAGATTCTGAAACTGAACAACGGGTTCGAACAAAGCATGAGTCCCAAAAACCATCAAAGGGCTTTGGCACTTTAATTTCTCCAAATTTTTTCTTCTCTCAGGAGTCGAAAGCGATCCGACTAATTTGGAGAACTCGATTCCCAGTCCGCGAAACCAAAACTCAAAATTCCGATAATGTTGTTCTACCAAAATTTCTGTGGGGGCCATCAAACAGACCTGATATCCAGCCTCTAAGGCGATTAGCGCCGCTGCCGCCGCAACGACGGTCTTTCCAGACCCAACGTCGCCCTGAACCAGGCGATGCATACGTCGATCGGTCGTCATATCATCCAAGACTTCTTGAAGAACTCTGCGTTGAGCACCTGTAAATTGAAAGGGAAGATTTTCTTTGAGTTGATCCCAAAATAATTTTGGTTTTGAAAACGCTATGCCAGCATCAGAACTGAATTCGGATCTTTTTCGAGCAAGCCCTAGGGCTAATTCAAAAAATTCTTCATAAATTAATCTTTGATGAGCCTTGGTCGTGCCCGTTTGCAATTGGTCAAAGTCAGCCGTTTCTGTCGGCATATGAATCGTTCGAATGGCATCACGATAAGATGGAAATCCATATTTCTGCAAAATCGACGCCGGCAATGTTTCTAAGAGATAGTCACCATACTGATTCACAACAGTTCTCACAATTCGTCTGATCGTCTTCTGATAAAGCCCAGACGTTTCTGAGTATACGGGCATAATCCCCTTTGGAATCTGTGAGGCGTCAAAGTTCTTTCCAAGAATTTCAAGTTCAGGATGAACAATCTGCATCTGTCCGCGAAAAATTTTCACCTCACCACGAACCACAACAAAGGCTCCCGAAACTAATTTCTCTTTTTGAAACGGACCCTGAAACCACGTTAGCTGTAATTTCTTTTGTGAATCATCTTCTAGAAATATTTCGAAAGCTCGTCGCTTAGAGTGAGAATAGAAAACAGGATTGGATCGAACAATGCGGCCCAAAACTGTGGCGGTCTCTCCCAATTCAAGCTCGGAGATTAACGAAATTTTACGACGATCTTCGTAACTGCGCGGAAAGAAATGCAAGGCATCTCTTAAATTTCGGATCTCTTTTTTTGCGAAAAGCTGAGAAAGACTATCGCCAACGCCCTTCACATATTTGAGCGGCCGTTCAAGTTCTTGCGAGAAGTCCTTAATTTCCATTCTTATTTATAAACGACTTTATGGATTCCGAATTCTCGCGGACCATTTGGAGTCTGCACAACGACTTCGTCACCCTCTTGCTTTGCAATGAGCGCCTTCCCAATCGGAGATTCAAGACTGATAATGCGTTTTTTTGCATCTGCCTCATAGGGTCCCAAAACTTGGTAAATCACCTCGTCCCCTGAATCAAGATCAACCAATGTCACGGTCGCTCCAAACATGACAACCGTTCCGGTCAACGACTTGGGATCTATGATCTCGGCACGTGCAAGGCGGTCTTCAGCCAAATTTAATCTCGCCTCTATTAACCCCTGCTCATTTTTCGCTGCATCATAATCGGCGTTTTCCGACAAATCCCCGTGGGCACGCGCTTCTTCGAGAGCCTTAATATTTCGAGGCCGCTCAACGGATTTCATCTGCTCAATTTCTTTAACCAAACGTGCATGCCCTTGAGGCGTTACCGGGAATCTTTCCATAATCTTGTTTTTAACGCCTTCAATTTCAATTAGAAAGCGGAATTGTAAGGAGAAAATTGGCATGGATATTGCAATGCATATTGCAGAATAAATAGACAAAATATCAGCCCAAACATGGCTTTATCTGACATGGTCGGTTGTGTACTTAAGACGACAACCAAAGGCCAGCGCGAATGAGCTTGGCATTTCGCAAATCTCAACTCTCACCCTCAAAAGCTCTTGCAGCTCTTGCCGCCGTTGTTCTTCTTTTTACCTCCCTCTTCGCTGAATTGCCTCCACCCGGGCCGGCTCCTACGCCTCATTTTGCCTCGGACCCTTCAGCCTGCAATCTCTTCATGCAACAACTCGGCAACGCACTCATCGGTCGCGTCTCTGGCCCTAAGGCCTACCGTGACTTCGGCTCACTCTACCCACACAGCATTCTGTCTGAAGCCGGCGGCGCCTTCGACTTCGAATCCACCATCCTCCATCAACTCGAAAACATTCCACCTTCTCGCAGAAATATTTCCGCCTTAGCTCAATCCTTCGGAACCACTCCGGATCATATCCAAAATGCTCTGCTCTACTACGGCCTACTCCTCTTTGGCCCCAATTATGATCTTATCGGTGAAACCCCCTCTTCTGCTCTCAATCGCTTTCGTCTTCTGGAAGATCTTTACCGCTCCTCTCATCCTAAAAAACGAGCAGAACATCTCAAAGACTATTACCTCAAATCCATCACTCAAAAATCTATCCCTCAAATCGCTCGTGACCTTCACATGCATGAAGCTCAAGTCTATTCAGATCTCTCTCTCCTTCAAATCTCCATTCACGATCAGTTCTCTCAACTCCCCCACTGGTCAAAGATTCAAGACGATCATAAACATGGCATTCCTATCGAAACTATTGCCTCCAGATACCATCTCGGAGTCGAAGCTCTTCGATTTATTCTGCATGCCCTTGGCCGTGAAAACAGAGGAGTCAGCTGGGATCGCTTCGGACTCTATGACGGCAAATTCATGCCCGAAACACAAATCCTCGTCACACTCTGGGATCAAGATCGATCAATCTCTGAAATCGCACAGATCTTGAATACCACTTTCGCAACTACATCACCTCACGACAACTTTCGCACCGAAAACTCTGTCTCTAAACGACTTCAAGAACTCGGCCTCACGACTGCCGAGCATTTGCAAACCTTGGAACTCATCATGGATGGCGTCAAGATGAAGGAAAATGGGCATCTCATTCCCGATGCCGTCATCAACGATTATCTTAAAAATCCTGGCATGCCTTCAACCTACTACGCGTCTCGCTACCAAATCACAGCCAGCTCTTGGACTCGATTTTGCTACCGCCATCGCATGCCTCGACTCCAATGGCTTTATCCAGATAAAAAATCTCTCGAATCCCAGGCCGCTGAAAAAGCAGCGACCGCTCGGAGAACTCGAGAAAAATTCGAGGCAGACTTCATCCTCGATGCTGAAAACTTCAAAACCTCAGGCGCCCTCGACACTCTCGCAAATTTTTCAGAAACTGCATTCTCTAGAAACTTTGGAGCCAGAGATACAATCCTGGCTCTGGCTGAACTTATTCCCTCTGCAAAATTGAGAGAGGAAACAATAGCGACCTTAAACACTTGGGACTGGAAAGATGGGGATGGCACCAACGCAAAATCTAAAGAAGGCGTTGAACTCTATCGAATCTGGAAAGGCCTCTCCCTCGTCATCGAGACCTGGAATGCTGATCCTCAGAACCGTGCCCGCCAAATTGATCTCAACTCACTCCTCACTCCAGACGGCCTCACTCAAGCTCGTCAGACCATGCGCCGGCATTGATCGGCTTTCAAACTCTCATTCCACCGTCGCATAGCAATTCGACGAGCCATTTCTGGCATAGGTCTTGCAGTATTCGTCAAAAGGAGATTCGCAATGGCTATTGGCTTTATCGCAGGACTATTCGTTCTTGGAACACCCGATGCAGTGACTGCGCTGGATATCGTGACTCAGGCCAATGAAATGACGGCCTCCACAAATCGATGCGAAGCACCCCGACTCTCGGCTGACGCCATTGGTCTACTTGGAATTCCCGATTATAAAACCGAACTTAACGTGGCTCAAAAAAATGAGCTCAAAGAAAAAGCAGATAAATTCTTAGCCGATCTGCCCGTCGGGGTCTTTGTGTCCAATCGAAAGACCTACAAAGTGAGGCGAGAGCAGAACGAATTATTTATAGATCAGGTCGCCTGGAATTCATCACTTAAGAAAGTTTATACAGTCGATTCAGAAAAAGCTTACTTTGCCCCAGTGCAGGTTACCGAAAATCGCCTCGTACTTCATTTGCCCTACAAAACCGCCGATCGGGCACAGATCCAACAAGCCTTGAGACTCTTTGGCTCTAAGAACACCATCGACTCCACAGTTCTCCGATCTTATCTTGTTGTGGAAAAAACAAATGGCAAGATCCAAGTGACGAAGTATTTGGTCAATATTGAAAATCAACAGTTCTTGTCGTTCGATCAGGAGGCCCTTGAGCCTTCCGAGTTAGCAAAGCAGGAGCTCGAGAACTCAGAAAAATATTTGCAAGATACTCAACTCTCTCCAGGAGAGTTCGGGGAGCTCAAATCCGACGGAAGCGTCGATGCTGCACTCTTGAATCAACTTTATCATGGACAGAATCTTTACTGGATTCAAGAATTCCACCCGAAAAGCTCCTCTCAGAAGAAAGCCCTCGATGCTCTTTGGAATCAAGTTTCTCAATCTCCGGGCGCTCTGACTCCCGAAGATGCAGAATTTTTTCTAAAAGACATCGGCGAGCTCATTCGAGACTGGAAGACGAAAAAAGAAGCCGAAGTTCAAGAAGTCAAAAAGCAGTTCATCAATTCCGCAGCCGAGCTTTCACTTTATGCAGATTATGAAAAGAGTGACGGAAAGCCGTGGACTTTGGCCAAATATAAAAACGATCCCTTAGATTATTTCAGTCAGTATGGCGAAGAGGATTACGCAACACAATATAAGTCCCGAGAACCTGAAGGTGTCGATAGTTCACTTTATATGAAGGTCGGTCAGGCAGCGTCTAAAAGTTATGAGGCTGAGAGGATCTCAAAAGCCGAGGGCGACAAATATCTCAACGACTTTAAAGACAATTTCTCTAAGGCCCCAGATCGTTTAATCTCGGCCACCCTCGATTATAATACGGCCAAAACAGAAGACCTCGCAAAATGGGCAGCTTATCAAAAAGTTGATCATTGGTACACGCGAGGAACTCAAGATGCGAAAGATGCTTGGCAAAAATCTTATGAAAAACTAATCGAGCTCGAATTTATGATGAATAATCGTCAGATCGAATTAGCCGCGTTAAATTGGATTTCAAACCATACCGCAGATTTCTCTCTATCCAAACTCAATGAGACTCTGACGGTTCTTGAGGAGGAATTCATCAACGTCAAACGCCAGATCAATCAATTGACTGATCGCCAGGATCAGGCGCGAAAAGTCGAAATCCGCGCTTTTGACGATTTCCGTGACGAATCAACGTTTCTTTTGGAATGGACTGCACAGAGTGCCGCCAACGATTGGAAGGTAAAGCGGCAGCGTCGTTGGGATATCGAAAAAGAGATAGACCAGGCAAAGAGAAAGCTTGAAGCCCTTGAGAGAGTTAAAGTTTATTTACCTCCCAGAGCCATAAGAGAAAGTTTGGAAAGGGTCCAGACATCCAGAACAAATCTCGAAACGCTTGAACGTGAAATGAAAACGCGAGTAAAGACCCTTAAACAACATGTGGGTAGCGGATTTACTGATCTCCCAGAAGTAAAAAAACTTCGAACGACAAGCGAAGCCGCACAGGAAAAGCTCGACATGACGACTCAGACAAATAGACAAGCCTGGATCAATCGCGTTGCTCACGAACAAGGACTCTCGGAACTCTTTCTTGTCTCAGAGAAAATTTCAAAAGAAAAACTAGAACTCGCTCGAGAAATCCTCAAATTCGAAAATCAAGAACTGCAAGCGCTGCAGATGGGAATTTACGATTCAAAGACCTTGGACCGAAAAGGAAGCGTCTATGTCATTCTCACGCGAGGGAAGGAAGGTGTTCGCGCAACCTATCTTCTCGATGCTCCTCTAGAAGTCGCCAAGGGATTTGATCCCAAGATGGCACCTCTTTTAAAAGGCAAAGAAAAAATCATATCACTTCGTCATTTCGAAAATCTTTCGCCTTATTTTTTGAAAGCCGAACTTGAGATTCCTGAGCAAATGAACCTTACCGAACTAAAAGATTTTCCGTTGATGCTCAATGCTCTCGAAGGCCTTGGCTTCAAAACCCCCGCCACCCAAAGTTTAGCCGAACAAACTAAAATTGGACTCTCGCCTAAACATATGCCGGAAGGCGCGCTAGCAACGGTTCTTCATCCTAAAATCAAAAGTGCCGTTTTTGAATTTAATAACGAAGATTGGCCCGTTGAACTACGAGGAGAAGTGATCAAAAATGGAGTGGGTGAAAATTTATTGATCACTCGCCTACCGAAATCGTTTTGGAATGAAGCAAGTGATATTTTGTTCCATGAGTTCGTGCATGAGCTAGACCAAAAAAAGGCTCTGCCACCCGAAGCGACCACCGATTGGGAACATTCGCGTGACGGACTCGAAGAAAGTTTTAACTCGAAAGGCCTTCAAGAAATGGCCTCCGAATATCGAAAATCCTCCGACTACAAAGCAGCACGCGACGAATTTTTAAACGAAGATCTTACGAAGATTCAGATGGCCGACAAAATCGCTGAGGCTAAAGCAAACGGAGAGCCAGATGAAAAGGCTGAGGCCGCTGTTTTAATAGAAGCAAAGAGGGAATTCGAAAAAGATCGATTCGGTGAAAACTACGAGAAGGTTCGAAATGATTGGAAAAATCAATGGATCTATTTTCATAACCCATCGGAGATCTTGGCCCTCAAGGCACAAATTTTCTTTGCGAAGAAGCATAAGAGGATGACATTTGAAGAATTCACTGCCCACTGGCTTAAGTTCTCGGGCTCAAAAGATACTGAAGCAGGTGACCCTTGGGTTGTCTCAAGGCTCCAAACCTGGTGGGACTCGATGTAATCTGGCCGTGATATGTGGCTCATTCTCATTCCACCGTCGCATAGCCGCCCACCTCAACACGGCCTTCATCCGAAGATACCTGCGTCCAGATGCGACTTGGACGAACTGGATTCATCCATAATCCTTGATCGATCACAAACTGACTGCCCAAACCCTTTGCATGCAGCACCGAGCTCAAAAGACCTGCGGCAACACCTGTTGCTGATTCTTCATTAATTCCATAGGCGGGAGCAAACATTCGAGTTGCATATTGCGCGGGTGCTGATTTTGAAGACGTGTAAATATAGAGACCCACCAGGCCATTCTTCTCGCTGTAGGCTAGAATTTTATCTTGCCGAGGTCTCAAGTGTGCAAGCTCGCTTTCTGACGCCACTTCCAAAACGAGGAATCCATTGTCAGCTCGAGCAATAACCCCAGATCGAAACTGAGGCTGATTTTCAAAAAGTTCCTGCGCTTCGGTTAGGTTATCTTCTGAAACGACAGCTGCTGGCTGGCTCATAAAAACTTTTCCATGCCGAATCGAAATGTCTCGGGTTTTTCCACCCAAAATTTCTTTCGAGGTCGCGCCCAGATTGGGCTGCTTACTTGCCAGCACAGAGAATGCGGCGATTGTGGCATGCCCGCAATCAGGAATCTGTTTCGTCGGAGTAAAAAAATCGAGCTTAAAACCCGCAATATCAGAACTCGAAACAAAGGCGGTCTCGGAATATCCGATCTCTCTCGCCATTTCTTGTTTCTCAGAATCCGAAAGCTCATCGGCGTTCAAGACAACACCGGCGGGGTTTCCTCCCTCAACCCCGCTCGTTAAAGTAAATGCATTCACTCGATAAATTTCAGGTCTTTTTTTTTGAGGCCATTTTGAAACAACGATCTTTCCAATACTCCTTCGGCTCTCAATCACCTGATGAGCCTTCCTCAAATTTTCAGAGTTGATCGGCGACAACGTCAACCCCACCGGCGACTGAAGTTTTCCATCGGCAAATAAGCGGCTCACCTTTGTCAGAATTTCAGACTGACGAGCGATATCTTTCGTCTGAAACATCGATCGCGTAAACATAAACTCAAAGCTAAAGCTGGCACTCTTTTTTGCAAGCAGCATCAAATCTAATGGATTGTTGGCTTCGACAATTGAAACGATACGACCTTGAGGATTGATCACTTCTGCCATTTGCGACCAGTACTGCTCGGTATCTGCAGCATTCAATATGTAGTCGACGCCCTCAAGTCCAATTTTTTTGACCTCCTCCGCCAGATTGTTTCGATGATCGATTGAGAAATCAGCGCCCAATCTCTTCACCCAAGCATGGGAGTCATCTCGAGAAGCTGTCGCGATCACGCGAAGGCCAGCCATCTTTGCAAGCTGAATAGCCATCGATCCCACACCACCGGCCCCACCAATCACGAGAAGAGTCTTTTGAACGCCGCTACCATTTTCATCAATCAACAGTCGATCAAATAGAGCCTCATAAGCCGTGAGTGATGTCAGCGGCAGCGCAGCTCCTTGTTCGAAAGAAATCGATTCCGAAAGATGCCCGACAATTCTATGATCTACAGCATGAAACTCACTGTTCGATCCCATTCGTGTCAGATCACCCGCATAAAAAACCCGATCGCCCTCCTGAAACCCAGAGACTTTCGAACCGACTTTCTTCACAACGCCGGCTGCATCGTAACCAAGAACGCGTGGTGGTCCATCTGAAGATTCAGAGCGCACCCGTTGTTTTGCATCGACAGGATTCATCGACACGGCGTGAATCTCCACCAAGAGGTCATTCGCCCCCACTTCTGGAATCGGCAAATCCAAATCTTGCAAAGCATCGGGATGATCGATGGGAAGGCTCTTAAAATAGCCGACTCCCCTCATCCGATCGGGAAGTTGCGCCAGAGCCTTCGGGCAATTTTCAGCCCCCTTTTCAGTGGCATAAACAAGTGTTGAGAGGCAGATATTTCCGAGTGTCATGCTAATAAAATTTTTCATGCCCCAGAAATAACTCATTTTTAAGTTTGAAATAATAGTGTAAAAATGAAACTTATTATTTCTATTTTTGAAACAATAAAAATGGAGAAAAATTCATGAATTTACTTCAAGTCTCAAATCTCGAGCTTTGGGAAGCCGCGCTCTGGGTCGCGAAGAAAGAAAGCTTTACCGAAGCCGCCAAAGCTCTTCGACTCACGACTGGCCAGGTCAGCAAGCGTATTCACCAACTTGAAACTGCTTTAAATACCCGCCTTTTTAAACGGACCACGCGCAAGGTTTCTTTAAGTCTCGAAGCACAGTCTCTCATTCCATCCATTGAAGCGCTGATCGACACCGCACACGGGCTCGAAGCTCGCGCAAGCAGCAAAGAAGACGTTGCAGGCCTCATTCGCATAGCCTGCCTCCCCTCGTTCGTTCCAAGATGTTTGGGGCCAAGTCTCATTCGGTTTCGAAAGAAGTTTCCAGGCGTTGAATTTGAAATTGATGCATCAGAAGCGATTGTTGATCTCGTAGAAAGAAATATCGATATCGCTATTCGCGTTCAAAAGCCAAGCGGCGCAGAATTTGTATTCAGAAAGCTTATGGATAATCGAATCATCCTCTGCGCCTCTCCGAAATATCTCAAAGCGCGAGGGGGAGCCCCAAAAAATCTCAAAGATCTCGAGTCTTTTGCACTCGTCACTCTAGATCTTTTTGAAAACCTGAAATTTCTCAAAGAAGGCAAAACAATCGGCAGCTTGAAATGTCCAAAGCCCATTCGATGCGAAAGCGGATCAATCGCGACGGAACTCGCTCTTGCCGAAGCGGGAATCGCCGTCCGATCCGCGTGGGATGTGAAGAGCCTCATCAAATCTGGGCAATTGGTCGAAGTTCTTCCGAATTCTCCTCTCGAAGTTTTTGGGCATTTCTATGCCGTTACACCTCATCGGAGATTTATTTCAAATCGAGTCCGCCATTTCATTGAGTTTATTCTCAAAGAAGCAGGTGATCACTGGGCTGCCTGAGGGCCTTCCGAACGCAATGTCACGAGACTTCCGTCTTGGCGAACGGCAACCAGCGACAGCTCATCTTCTGAGAAAATCAACTCACGAGGCAAAACATCGCCGGGCAATTTCCCCTGAAATACTGGTCCGTAGCCCGTATCAAGAAGAGGTCTGATCGTTATCTCGGATCCGATGCTAAACGCAATGAACCGACCCGATCGAGAAAATGTTGCCAGATCAACAGGCTGCTCTGTCAGCTGAATACCCTGCTGAAGCGTCAATTCTTCTGGCCGCTCAAAAGAAGATGATTTCGGAATTCTAAAAAAATAGAACCCCTTTGAGCGATGATTGGCCACCAACAGAGAGGATCCATCAGCTTGAATATCCGTCGTCATAAGAGAGAAACGACCATTCAAAGGGCGGCCATCAAAATCTGAGCCAATTGTGTAGAGAGCCGTCAGTTCAGATGACTGACGCCGATAGAGGATTTTACCTCCATCACGACGGCCGTCGTTCATCAGCATATGATCACTACTCGGGCTAACCAAGTCAGCACCGCTGTTTGATAAATCGTCTGTGCTTGGACTCAGCCAGATCGTACCCGGGACTGGGTAATCACCGGGAGATCGAATACTCTGAAAGTGCATTTCATAGAATCTTGAGTATTGGTTACGAAAATAAACCTCAGAGCCATTTGCTCCCAGCAGTTCCAAGGGCTGTCTAATGAATTCTGGACCTGTCCGAAGAACAATCGGCATATAGTCTCGGCTGGCAAGGAACGCGAGCACGCTGTTCCGATCTTCTGACCTCGTTGCACCAAACGATACAACAAGTCGATTTTCTGGAACTTCAATAATTTTTGTTGGGGCCTTTGGAAACATATGCGGCTTTTTGTCGAGCAAATGCATTTCGCGCGTGCGTCCCGATTTCACATCGAGCACTCGAAGCCAGTTTTCAGGATGTCCTAAATATAGTGTTGCTCCATCTCGCGAAAACGTCGCAGCCGTCACACGGTCTGGAATGCCGAATTCGATGGCCGGTCGATTACTCCAAAGATCGTGAAGCGTAAGTTGCTGATTGGTTTGCACTAATAAATAACGTCCATTCGGGCTAATGACCGTATCCAGGGTGCGAGCGGCACCAGCGGATGGGTGATAGTCGAAGCTCAAGACCTCAGGTTTTTCGCTGGCAGCTTTTGGTGGCAGGGAGACAACTGGCCCAACAATCACATTTTGCCATTCAGTGGCAAGGCTTCGAACGCGTGGCTCTGGGCGCAATGCTTCGCCATTTGAAGCCACGTCGTGTCGCGATACTCCGTGTTTTTTCTCTCGGAGTGGAGAAATTGTGGTGTCAAGCGTTTCAAAACCGCCCGGCCTTAACACTTCAGCATCCACTCTCTGTTCTGCTTCCACAAGTGCACCGCGAGGAATCTGCGTTTTTTCGGGTGTCCACGGATCAAGCCGATTGCCATCGGCATCAAAATAAGCCGCAAGTCGAAAGCGACGCTCCACTTGACGTCTTTCTGTGGGAAGTTTGCCCTCAAAGTGTTTTCTATACATGGGCTCTTCGGCGACAGATTCGATCGTCGAAACCAGATCTTGCCAGGCCACAAATCCTAAAAATCTATGCGGGCTGTTCTCGTGAACGATCGCTGCTACCCGCCGGGGCTCCCACTTTAATCCGGCGCTAACCGAATTACAGAAGCCTTCAATATATTGCCGGCCGTCTAAATCATGATCTCCGCCTGTCATTTCGCGTTGGAGGTCATAGGCCAAAATGGTTGCTGCGACGACCGCCGAAACTTGTTTCCTGAAATCAGGGATATCATCAAATACTTTCAACTGGTGCGGCTCATCCATCTTAGATCCAGTCAGAAAATTGGGGCTTACAGGAAATTGCTCGCCGCGGGTCCACACCCACTCGTGCTGGGATCGTCGCGACGCACCTGAACTTCGAGACTTGGGAGTCAAACGAGACGAAGCATCTCGACGATTCACAAGAATACGATATTCCTGTCCATTCAAGCGCGCCCCAAACTCAAGCCCGACGACTGTGCCTAAAATATCCGGCAGAAGACCCAAGGGATCGTGCGTAACTTTGAGCGGGTTCGGGTCTACCTGCTGCTTGTTGTTGAGCCTCGCCGCTGCGAGCTGAGGGAGCGTATCCAACAGAAATGGATGAGTCTGTCCCGCCGTGCTGGCCCTCTCAGGATCATAGGTCTCACTCAGAAAATAGATGGGAATATTTTCCACCGCGACACCCTGGAATGCACTTATTCCTCCCAGCAGATATTCGCACTGCCTTCTCACTTCAGAAGGGCCCAGGGGCGTGGGTGTAAATACGCGATAAGGCGCCGCGAAAGATGGCCGAACAAAAATGCTCGCGAGATAAAAAATTGCTATCAAGGAAATGTAAACGCGACCCGCTCGTAGTATTGACATAAAACCCCCGTCGACGACCCCGAAATGAACAACCCAAAAATCAAGTCAGACTTAAATCAAATCCTCGTACAGGGTCAAGCCTCGTCAGGTTTACATAACCCCCTCGGTACCAGGTACTCCCGGTACCGATTTAGGTACCAGGAGTACCTGGTACCTAAAAAATTAGATTTTGGCGCGGGTTGGGGGGCTAAGGGTGGCGTCGCCGGTCGCGATAGAGGGCAATTCTTGCAAATGCCGAACCTTCAGCTCACCTCGCATCCATCGAAACAGCGAGCTCACGGCGGCACGAGCGGCCGTCAGGGTGGTGAAATTCGCCACTCCCGTTTGAAGTGCAGACCGACGGATCGAAAATGAATCAGAAATCGCACTTTCGCTATCGGTCGTATTGATCACCATACAAACCTCACCATTAATAATCGCATCCACGATATGTGGTTGGCCTTCTTTCACCTTATTAATTCCCGCCGCGACAATGCCGTTGCGCCTTAAAAACGCCGCTGTTCCATGAGTCGAAATAATTCGAAAACCGAGATTCTTCAATTTTAAGCAAATATCCAAAACCCTCGGCTTATCAGAGTCCTTCACACTGACGAAAACCTGACCTTCGCGTGGCATTCGATGACCCGCCGCCAGCAGACCCTTCACAAACGCTTCATTGAAATCCGCCCCCACTCCCATGACCTCGCCCGTCGATTTCATCTCTGGACCAAGAATCACATCCGTTCCCGGAAATTTCAAAAACGGAAAGACCACTTCCTTCACCGAATAATGCGTAAAATCACGAGGCTTCAGCGACGGAGCCACAAGTCGTTGCTCCTTGAAACTACGGCCAAGCATGGCGTGCACTGCCGGTCTCACCCAATTCACGCCCGTTGCCTTGCAAACAAACGGAAGAGTGCGACTCGCTCGCGGATTCACCTCAAGCACATAAATCTGATCATCTAGAATCGCGAACTGAATATTGAGAAATCCGCACAAATTCAATTCACGACCAATCGCTTCACTCTGTTTTCGAATCTGCTCGATCTGCCGATCAGACAAAGTCAAAGAAGGAATGGAACAAGACGAATCACCCGAGTGAATACCCGCCTCTTCGATGTGTTCCATCACCGCAATCACGATCACCTGATCGCCATCTCCGATACAATCCACATCAATCTCGATTGCATCATCTAAAAATCGATCAACGAGCAGAGGAAATTGAATATCCTGCGTCGTCATCATATCATTCATCACGCGTTGCAATTGCTCAGCCGATCGAACCACCACCATCGAACGACCACCCAACACATAGCTGGGACGAATGAGGACGGGAAAACCAAGCGCTTTTGCCGCCGCCGGCAGATCTTCTAGTTTTTTTGCAAACCGAGATCGAGGTCGTTTCAATTTCAGTTTCGTTAACAGACGATCGAATTTTCCTCGATCTTCAGCGCGATCGATTTGTTCAGATGTCGTACCCAGCAAAGGCTTATCCCGCAACTGCTGCGACAATCTCAACGCTGTTTGTCCGCCCGTCTGGCAAAGAACTCCCTTTAGATTTTCTTTCTCATGAAAAAGGATGACCCGAATCGATTCTTCGGTCATCGGCTCAAAATAAAGGCGATTCGACGTATCGTAATCCGTAGACACCGTCTCGGGATTCGAATTCACCATCACTGCGTCGTACCCCATTTCTTGCACGGCCTGCGCAGCCTTTACGCAAGAATAGTCAAATTCTACACCTTGGCCAATGCGATTAGGACCACTGCCCAAAATCACCACTGATTCTCGTTTTCTCGGATGCCTGATTAAATCTGAATCTTCATGACGCGAATTCGCCTCGTACGAAAAATAATAATAAGGAGTAACAGCTTCAAATTCTCCAGCACAGGTATCCACCTGGTTCAACGTCGGATGAATTTTCAGCGAATGTCTTTTATCTCGAACTTTTTTACTCGACGTTTCAAGCAAATCTGCAATGACTTCGTCCGAAAATCCCTGCTCTTTGGCTGTCGCTAACAAAGCCTCTGGAATTTTTGTAATCGTTTGCTGCTTAACTTTATCCTCGGTTTCAATAATGTCTTCAAGTTGCTTCAAAAACCAAAGATCAATGCCCGTCGCTTCGTTCAACTCATGAATTGTTGCCTTCTTCTGACGCAATAATTGTGCAATCAACCACCACCGATCAAATCGCGGAGCTCGCACTGTTTCCAATTTAATTTCTTGATCTTTCCACTGCAGACTCTGAGAAAGTCCATTATTGCCGAGCTCCAAAGAATTGAAAGCCTTCTGAAAAGCTTCTTTGAATGTTCGTCCAATCGCCATCACTTCGCCAACCGATTTCATCTGTGTTCCTAGCAGAGGCTCTGTCTGTCGAAATTTTTCAAAAGCAAACCGGGGAATTTTGACGACGACATAATCCAACGCGGGCTCAAAGCTGGCCGGAGTTTTTTTAGTTATATCATTTTGAATTTCATCAAGTGAATACCCAAGCGCCACCAAAGCCGCGAGCTTTGCCACAGGAAATCCAGTCGCTTTAGAAGCCAAAGCACTTGATCGAGATACCCGCGGATTCATTTCAATCACATAGAATTGATCGGAGTGAGGATCTAATGTGAATTGAATATTACATCCTCCGGTCTCGATTCCCACACCGCGCAAGATGACTTTGCATGCTTCGCGCAACCGCTGAAATTCTTTGTCTGTCAGAGTCTGAACAGGCGCAACCGTAATTGAATCGCCCGTATGAATTCCCATCGGATCCAGATTTTCAATCGCGCAAACAATGACCATTTGGTCTTTCGAATCTCGCATGACCTCGAATTCGATTTCTTTCCAACCAACAATACACTCTTCAACCAAGACTTGAGAAACCGGCGATGCACGCAAAGCATCGGCGAGTTTATCACTCAATTCAGCGCGATTATAAACAATCCCACCTCCCGTTCCACCAAGCGTGAAAGAAGGACGCAACACCAACGGAAAGCCGATCTTGACACTTTCCTCAACACCCTCGGCAAGCGTTGTCACAATTTTCGATTGAGGAACTGGCAAATTCAATCGCTTCATCAAATCACGAAAACGCTCGCGATCTTCTGCCAATTGAATCGATTCGATTGATGCGCCCAGCACCTGAACCCCATGCGTGTCTAGAACTCCATGTCGATACAACTCCATCGCCAGATTCAATGCGACTTGCCCACCAAGAGTTGGAAGAATCGCATCGGGTTTTTCTCGCTCAATAATTTTTTCAAGGACTTCAACAACGAGCGGTTCAATATAGGTACGATCGGCAATCTCTGGATCGGTCATAATTGTCGCCGGGTTAGAATTCACCAATACGACTTCATAACCCCGTGACTTCAGCGCCTTAACAGCCTGCGTTCCCGAGTAATCAAATTCGCAAGCTTGTCCGATCTGAATGGGCCCGCTTCCGATAATGAGAATTTTTTTTATTTTCTTCTTTGGCTTATTCGCCGGTGGCTTAATGGGCATATCGTTTTTTCAACTCCTGGTATAACCAATTTGATCTCCCACTCCATCTCACTTGATTCTGAACTTCCAGACTTCTGACAATCGATTCAAAGGCGTCGATCAAGAAGCTATGCGGCTTTTGCCATCCGAGGCTCAGTTTCGCGCATATCTTTTTGAGCAATGCCGCTTCTGCATCTGAATGAATCCAAAGATGAGTCAGAAAAAAATAAGACGACGACTCTAATGAAAACAATCGAGCCTGAATGATCTGCCCCTTTTCAATATTCCAGACCTTCGAGTCCAAATTTTCACGATCAATCCAGATTTGTCTTTCTAGATTCGTCATCAAATCACAAACCGTCAAAGTGTCTTCTGACTTAGTCAGAACCTCAAATAATGACCACCGATTATGAAGAGATCTCTTCATCCAACTAGCTATTTCTGACGGCGCGGTCTCGAGCGTTGCCAGAACTACCGCTGGGCATTTTCCAAATAAGCGCGTGGGATAATCAAATAAATACCACTCCAAAAAAGTGCGACTAGCGATCTCAAAAACGTCTTCTTTCATTTCATAAGCCGCACCGGTCTTTGCAAAAAATACCTTCTTTGCTTCCAGAATCTCTGGAGCCAGCAAGCCTTCGGATCCAAACTTCAGACAATAGTCAAAAGCTTTGCCCCATTCCTCTCGTTCTTTCAAAAGTGGTAAGGCCTTCACGCCGCGAATCCCCTCTGAAAGTCATAAAAAATATCGCGTGAATCGATCGGACCTGGCCCAGATTCAGGATGAAATTGTATCGCGACGATTGGAAGCTTTCGATGTTTAAATCCTTCAACGGTCTGATCATTCAAATTGATATGCGTCATCTCAAGTTCTGTATTGAATCCCTCTAAAGAAACCGCGAATCCGTGATTTTGGCTTGTGATTTCAACCTTGCCCGTCACTCGATTCATGACCGGATGATTCACCCCATGATGCCCAAATTTCAATTTAAAGGTTTTCAAGCCCAAAGCGAGACCCAAGATTTGATGGCCCAAACAAATTCCCAGCATCGGATATTTACCGATCAACTTTTTGACCTCACCAATGATGGATTTTTCAGCAGCTGGGTCCCCGGGACCATTCGAAAGAAAAATGGCATCTGGATTTAATTTTTCAATCTCTTGAGCTGATGTCTTTGAGGGAACAACGGTGACTTTCGAAAATCCTGCATCCACCAAATATCTCAAAATCTGTCGTTTTACTCCGAAATCCATGACAACACAGTGTTTGAGCCCCTCTGATTTCAGAAGGGCGCGATCGATGATCAGATCATTTGACGCCTGATTCCACTCATAGGCAGAAGAAGTCGAAACCTCTTCAGACAACGACAGACCTTCCATCGTCGATTTTGCTTTAAAGCGCGCCTTTATTTTCTCTAGACTTTCGCCTGAAGTCGTCAAAAGTCCCCAAAGATTTCCTTTCTCTCGCAAATGCAATACGAGTCGCCGCGTATCCACCTGACTCAATCCAGGAACTCCAAATTCGCGAAGGGTCTCGTCCAAACTTTTCTGCTTTCGAAAATGATAAGGCGTATCCGAATAATCTCGGACTATGCAGCCATTCGCCCACAAGCGAGAACTCTCGAAATCATCTTCATGAAAGCCCTGATTTCCAATCTGAGAGGCCGTAAAAACAACGAGCTGTTTTCTATATGAAGGATCAGACAAGACTTCTTGGTATCCAGTATGAGCCGTATTAAATACGCATTCACCCTCGATGGTTCCACTCCAGCCAAATGGTTTTCCGGGCCAGATACTTCCGTCTTCTAGAACGAGATATCCGATTTGCTTTTTACTTTCTTTCTTTGACGCCATCGTAAACCTTTTCACCGCAGATCCAATGTTGGATGACCTGCCCATTAATGTTTTTATTTCTTAAAGGAGTATTCGAGGATTTTGATCTCGACCATCGAAGATTCTGTTTTTGCTCTGGATCAAACACAACAAAAGAAGCTTCTGACCCCAAAGCCAGACTTCCCCAATGGCGACGCTGATTCAAAAGCTCTGCGGGTCGAACAGCAAGACACGAGAAAAATCTATCCCACGAAATTTCAGCTTCTGCTCTGAGTTGCAAATAAAGTGGATAAAAATATTCAAGTGCAATAATGCCGTGCGCAGCATCTGCGTAGGGCAGCTCTTTCTCTAACTCAGAATGAGGTGCATGATCGCTGGCAAAGCAATCAATCGTTCCGTCTCGAAGCCCCGCACGAAGAACGTTTTGGTCTTCCTTCTGCCGAATCGGCGGGCATACTTTGAACAACGGTTGCTGCAGCGGCGGGATATTTTCTAAATCGTCAACTGTCAACAAACCGTGATGCGGGGTTAACTCGGCGGAAACTCTGACCCCGCGCTTTCGAGCTTTACGAATCGCTGCAACAGCTTCTTTCGAAGAAATATGCCCAAAATGAACAGGAGCCGAAATTTTTTCTGCAATTGCCAGATCTCGCGCAACCATCGAATACTCTGATTTTGCCGGAGAAGCATCCAAACCCAGTCGATAAGGAACTTCACACTCGTGAACTAATGACTTGCAACTCGTATGAATATCTTCTTCGTGAAGCGACAATATTTTATGAGCCCGCTTGCACGCCAACAATGCCGATTCAAAAATTTTTTCGTCCATGATGGGACGCCCGTCATCAGAGAGCCCTGCAACAGGCATCTTCAAAATCGTCGACCAATCCGTGGGCTCTTTGCCCTCCAGATTTTTTGTGACTGCAGCTAAAGGCAAAAAGCGAACACGATATTTTGAAGCTTTCTTTAAAAAAGCGGACACTCGATCGACGCTATCAATTCTTGGCCATGAATTCGCCATAGCCACCACAGCCTTTACTCCACCCTTCAAAGCTGCATACTCACAAGATTCGAAGGTTTCCTTGTGAGACTCATCAAAATCACGCACATGCACATGCAAATCTACTGCAGATGGCCCCACACAAAGATCAGCGACATCTACAAATTTTTGCCGAGCCTTCTTACCTTCAGGCTGCCCGAACTCCAGCGCCGTAATTTTTCGCTGATCAAATTGCATCCATCCTGGCTCAAAGCGCTTCTTATTTTCATTCCACATTTTTTTTGAAAATAAACGCTTCATGAAAGAAGTCCCTTCATCTGGCACATCTCAATCAATAATTGCCGGCGAACCATATATCCGGAAGAAACCTGATTCAGAATCAGATTTCGCTCCGAGATATCTCCAGGGCAAAATTTCGAATCTAATCTACGAAAGAGATCTAACGTCATATCTTGACCGGCTATGACTGGGCCAGAATGCATAATCCATGTCTTCGCGCCGAGATCAGAAATATCGAGAGGTCGTTGTGTCGCCGAAGATCCTCGCTCTGTTTGAATTCTCGAGCAGATCACTAGATCAAGATTCTTCATTTTGGATCGATCAATCAATTTTAAATCATATGCCCGAGAGATCCACTGAGTAGAGTCAGTACCATCATCGATACCAAAAAGCTGGTGCCCAAGTAATTTCAAAAAATAGAGATCGGATCGCAAAACTCGACTACGAACCAGATCTCCAAAAAAACCAATTTTGAGTTTCTCTTGAGACAGCGACTGAACAACAACGGCATCTAAAAGTCCCTGTGTTGGATGATCTCTGAGACCATCGCCTGCATTAAACACTGGAATATTCATCCACTCATGAACGAAAAATGGGAATCCGCTCTGAGAATGCCGTACGACAATGAAGTCGGGCTGATATTGCGTCAGAGTTTTAAAAGTATCCCGATAAGTTTCGCCTTTTTTCAAACTGAGTGAGTCTGAATCAAGATGAATCCACTGAACACCCAGATCGAGCCCGGCCTTCTCAAAACTGACCCTAGTCCGGGTGCTGGCTTCAAAAAAGGCAAGAACGCCAACGGGCGGTCGTTTGACATGAGGTCTTCGAAAGGGTTTTGCCAGCCTTCGGAAAAATGAAAAAAGCTGATCTCTCGAAATATCCTGAGAGGAAATCAAACCAGCTTCATTGATCATGAGTCAAAAGACTACCCAGGCACTTAAAAACTGCCAACTGTTTCAAGTGCCTAAATTCGCGCTGCGCAAAGCCCCATCCCGCAGATACGCATGAAGAGCTCCTTAATTCTGGAAGAACCCTTTTAACTGCGCTAGACATCGCCCATGCGATTGGCTCGACTTGTTTTAGCACTTCTATCCCTCAGCGTGCTGCCTGAATTGCCGCTTTCATCCGCAGAAAAGGATCCACATAGCTTTTCAAATCCTCTGGAAGTCCGAGTGACTCATATAGACTGGAAGTTCGGCTTCGATTTCCAGTCCGAATGGCTCCCTGGAGAGGTGCAATACACCCTGAACCGAGCTCCTGAATCTTCCCGGCTCATTCTCGATACTCGACGGCTGCAGATTGATGAGGTGCTCGTCTGTGACGACGAAGGAAATTGCAAGACCACCGATTGGACCTTGGGCTCTGAACACGCCGACCTCGGCATTCCACTAGAGATTGCTCTAGAGCCAAACACAACCTCGGTGAAGATTAGATATAAGGCATGGCGAAATGGCGAAGGATTTGGCTGGGCGCCCGCGGAACAAACGGCCACGAAAAAATTTGGGAATCTGTTTTTTCTCGCATCATCCCACAATTTAAGGACCCTGTTTCCCTGCCAAGATACACCAGCCAATCGATTTACATTTACGGCGAATATTTCTGCCCCGCCTGGAATACTTGTTTTAATGTCTGCTCCAAATCCAACAGTTGCGAGCTCCGACGGTCACTACAGATTTACAATGAATGATCCAGTGCCTTCTTATTTATTTGGATTTCTAGCTGGTGATTTTGAGTTTCGGCCTCTCACACCTCGCCTTGGTATTTATGCAGAAGCCAATCAGTTAGAAACTGCCGCGGCTCGCCTTCAGAGTCTTCCTAAAATCTTTAACTGGCTCGAACAATGGCTGGGACGATTCCCTTGGCAACGGCACGATATCTTCTTTAGCTCTCGCACATTTCCAATTGGGGGAATGGAAACGATTCTCGTGAACTACCTGAACTCGTCTACGCTTACAGGCAACGAAACGAATATTTTTACAATCATTCACGAGCTCATTCATGGTTGGAGTGGCAATTTGGCAAATGCTGAAAACTTGAATCATTTTTGGCTGAACGAAGGGCTCACCGTTTATATTGAGCGCCGGACAATTGAAGAATTCTATGGCAAAGACATGGCCGACATCGACGCAGTCGACGGATGGCTCACTCTTCAGCAAGAAAGACTGGCGAATCATCAACAGGGTCGTCCCGATGACAATGCTCTCTACCGAGATCTCTCAGGAAAGCACCCAAGCTCAAAACTCGCTGAGGCTCCCTATGAAAGAGGCTATCTTTTCTTCAGAGCGCTCGAACAACTAGTTGGCAGACCCCGGCTCGATAGATTCATTAGATTATATTTTGATTCATATCGGAACCGATCGATCAATTCTGAAGAATTTATCAAATTCACTGAGGAAAACCTGATCCAGAAAAGCGAAAGAAGTCGTTTTGATATTCGCTGGTGGATTTACAGTGGCGCCCTGCCCAATGATTTTTTCCCTCCGCAGTCGACCCTGCATTCTCAACTGGTGAGTGATCTCGCTGTTTTTTTGAACGGAGATCTCCGTGCACCCAGCCGCTGGGCGACCCTCACGGAGCCTGAATTACTTGTACTTCTGTCACTCCTTAAAGAAAAATCTCCCACAGTCGAGCAATTGCTTGCAATCAAAGCTGTTGTCGACCCCGGAAGAGATTCTTACAGAACACATATCCAGGGCCGATGGTTTGAAATGGTGGCCCGCGCTGAGATGATAGATCTTTATCCAGAAATTTTACGATTTCTCTCTCATCGACCGCTCGGGGCTTATACCATAGAACGAATTTTAAGCGCTTGGGCCTCAACCCAATCAGGACGAATTTTTTTCAGCCGCGAAGGAAAAGATCTTTTACCGACGTTGCATCCCCATACTCGTGTGAAGTGTCAGAAAGCGCTTGAGAAGTTAGCAGAACCCTGAATCCTAGCCCATCGTTCTAGCGCTCGGGAAGTGCGGCCAGCGAGTCTCGCAATCGAGAAGAGTTTTGCAAAGGCAAGAACCTGATCACAATCGGTCGATCAGCAAGGACCAATTGATTGATGCTCTCACGCCCGGTAGACGCCAAATTCTCTGATGTTGAGAAAGGGAAAACATGTGCCACACGCCCCTCAGATTTTCGCACATTGATGAAAGCGCCTGCGACTTCTTCCCGAACACGTCTCCATCGGCTAAGTCCCTTATCGTCCTGCACAACGGCTAGTCGTTCGTCCGTATATATTCCACTCAATTCTTTTAACGAAATATTTTGTGATTCTTTCCGATTCTTCCACGCGGCCATCACAATGCTTCCATCACGCAACGATCCATATCCAAAAATATAATCTCGATTTCCCCAAAGATCCTTCAACTGAAAATCCATCTGCACCAAAGCTCTCAAAGCTGCGCTCTCTGAATCTGAGTCAGATAAAAGTGGTTCTTGTCCGACTGACGGCCCACCTGTGCCAGTCGATGAAAACTTCGATCGAACGAAATCTATCACTCGCTCGTCTGAAGATGAATAACCAAAGGCATGCGTTGCCTTGATCAAGAGTAGAACAATCAGAATACCGCGCTGCAGCATTCCATTAGTTTAATCGAAAGCAACGAATCACATAAGCCCGCCACAAAATTGACGCGATCTCGGATTGTGGCGGATGAAAAAACATTGGCGAGAAAAAACAGCGCGCTCGGCCCCTAGCCTAGATACTTAAAATAATTGAGATTTTACTTCACGATCAAGACTTCATTCACAGCCGCTGTCATGTCTTTGTCCCAACCCCACTCAACTTTCGGCAATCTCATGGGCTCAAGATAAGCCACCTCAACTCGCACACGGTTTCCATCGAGCGTTCGGTAAACAATGACGGCCGTGGGATCAACTGTGATTTCATACGATCCTTTGAGCTTTTCTGCGATCAGAGTGACAACTGCGGACTCATCGAACGACTGCCGATTCGCCAGCACAAGACTCGACATCATATTTTCTATTTCAGAACGCCGAAAATAAATTATAGCCGTCTTCAAAAAGAACCAACCGGCAAAAATCATCACAAGGAGAACGACGATATTGACTGAACCTTGAACCTTACCTTTAATTTTTCGGAGAATTTTTCGACCTGCCATATATCGATTATGGGTAGCGCGCATGAAAAGATCTAGTACCTCGTCCAATAAATCTTTCCGCGTCCTGCGGAGAGGGATTTTTGTTGAGACAAGGCGGAGGGATGGCGCCAGGTTGGACACCTGCGACATCCCGACAACGATGTGTCAGCAAAAATGCCTTCCGCCCTCTGGGAATT